>Ga0302311_10003456_pt1 | contig 17251 bp, 14 predicted proteins | sample III_Palsa_N1_3_FD_200449 | JGI IMG/M metagenome (GOLD analysis project Ga0302311, IMG submission 200449) | Peat permafrost microbial communities from Stordalen Mire near Abisko, Sweden - III_Palsa_N1_3 | ecosystem: Environmental > Terrestrial > Soil > Palsa > Peat permafrost | place: Sweden... | reverse complement strand
ATTGTCAACGGCGGAGCAAAACCAGGCCAGCGTGGCGGCGTAAAATCAGGCCAGGAGTGGCCGGGCATTTGGGTGGCGTAGCTTATAGTTGGTTCGGCAGTATCTCGCCGGTTTGTGGGTCGATCGTTTCGTCCCCGCCGAGGGCGTTCTGCTCAGTCTTGCCCTGCGGGCGCCGGCGGCCGGCAGACTGGGCAAGCCGGTAGCTGTCGCCATTCATTGTCAGGATGTGAACATGGTGCGTCAACCGGTCGAGCAGCGCACCGGTCAGGCGTTCCGAGCCGAACACCGAGGTCCATTCTTCGAACGGTAGATTGGATGTTATGATTGTGGAACCGTGCTCGTAGCGCTGGCTGAACACCTCGAACAGCAATTCCGCCCCCGTCGGCGATAGCGGCACGTAGCCGAGCTCGTCGATGATCAGCAGCTTGACCGCCTGCAACTGCCGCTGAAGCTTAATCAGGCGCCTCTCGTCTCGTGCTTCCATCAACTGGTGGGCAAGCCCCACCGCCGTCGTAAAGCCGACGCTGAAGCCCTTCTGGCAGGCCGCAAGGCCCATACTGAGGGCGATGTGGGTCTTGCCCGTCCCGCTGTTGCCCAGGGCGATGATGTTCTCACGGCGCAAGATGTACTCGCAGCGCGCCAGCTCCATGACGAGCATCTTATTGAGGCTGGGAATGGCGGTGAACGTGAAGGTGTCGAGGCTCTTGGTTGCCGGGAAGCGTGCCTGGCGGATCCGCCGCTCGACCAGGCGGCGCTCGCGATCGATCAGCTCCAACTCAACCAGCCGAAGCAGATAGCGGGGATGATCGACGCCATCGCGGGCGCACTCGCGGGCAAGCTTGTCATACTCGCGCAGCACCGTCGGCAATTTGAGCTGCTTGAGGTGGTGGGCCAACAAAAGCTGAGGTGCAGCCTGGGTCGTGCCGGCCGGCATCGCGTCCGGCGCGTTCACGCCGCCCAATCCTGGGTCAGCGCGGCATAGTCAGCGGCGCGGGTCGTGCGTACATCAGGTGCAGGCAGGTAAGGATAGGCGGACAGATCGAGCTTGGCTGGGCGCCGCTCGATCCGTGCCAAAACGATCTGCTTGACCGCGTCGAAGCCGATGGCGCCGATCTGGATGGCAGTGGCCACCGCGGCGCTCACCACCTCCTTGGAGGCAAATTCCATCAAGCGCAGGACCTGGATGAACTCGCGCTTGCCGCGGTTGCCCATGCGCGCTTCCAAAAGGTGGCGCAGGTGTTGGAACGCGGGCGGAAGATCCCAGCCCTGCAGCGCCGCCGCCTGGTCCAGCGCACCGGGCTTGGTCTCGATGAGCGCCAGATAGTGCAACGGATTAAAGATGAACTCGCCCTGGTCATAGGAGCGCGCGTGCCGGGCAATCTGCGCGCCGTCGCACAGGATCACCACCTCGTCCACAAAACCCTTCACCAGCACATCCTGGAACCCGTAGGCCGCAGGAACCGAGTAATCGTTGCTGCGATAGCGGACCAGCGCGGTCGATGACACCCGCCCGCAGCGCTTCTCACACGGTTCCAGGGCCATGGCTGGCAGCGGTCGTAACGCCGCCAGATCGGCTGCAAGACGCTCGCCGATCGTCGCGGCGTGGCGGCCCGCACGTTCACTTTGTCGGCCGCGGCAGCGCTCCGCCAGCATCACGTTCAGCGCCTCGTAGCTTGCCGCCGCCGGAATCGGCGTCATGAAGTTTAGCCGCGAGAACTTGACCAGACCTTCGACCTTACCCTTGTCGTTGCCCTTCCCGGGGCGCCCGAAGCGATCCTCAAACAGGTAATGACTGACCAGCTCGGTGAAGGCGCGAGTACGCTCGCGCTTGCCATCACCGCAGATCTTGGCAACCGCGATCTTGAGGTTGTCGTACAGAATCGATTGCGCCACGCCGCCAAAAAAGGCGAACGACGACACGTGCCCATCCAGGAACGCCTCAGTCGTCTCCCGCGGGTAGGCCTTCACAAAGCACGCATCCGATTGCGGCAGATCCATGCAGAAGAAGTGCAGCTTCTGGCGCACGCCGCCGATCACCGCCACCGCCTCGCCAAAATCCACCTGGGCGTGGCCCGGCGGGTGGGCCAGCGGCACGAACGTCTCACGGCCACGTGCCCGTTGGCGCCGGACGTAGTCCTTCACGACCGTATAGCCCCCGCCATAGCCGTGCTCATCGTGCAGGCGTTCAAAAATCCGCTTTGCCGTATGCCGCTGCTTGACTGGGGCTGACCGATCCGCCTCCAGGATCGCCTCGATCACCGGCGTCAACGGCCCCAGCTTGGGCCGTTCCGCTGGCCGCGTTCGGATATACCCCGGCGGTGCAGAATACCGGCACATCTTGGCCACCGTGTCCCGGCTTAGCCCGAACACCCGCGCCGCCTCCCGGCGGCTGTGGCCCTCAACAAACACAAAACGACGAACCGCCGCGTAGGACTCCACCGCAAACATCTCCCGGCGCACCCCCTGATCCCTCAGGAAGCCCGCCTACCACTGGCCGACTTTTACGCCGCCCGCAGCAGCATCACGCCGCCGCTCCAGTGGCCGACTTTTGCGCCGCCGCGTACAGCAGAGCCTCGTTCTTGCGCGCGCCGGTCACCGCCAGCAATGCCAACGCCGCCGCACCATCCTTGCATTTGTCCATGCCCAAGGCCTTCAGCAGGGCCCGGGTCTGGCCTGCGTCAAGGCAGAGGTCCCGGCTTGGTTCGCGTAACATTCCGGACAGCTCGCGCCACGGCGTGTCAGTCAGGGGTGCGACCTGCCAAAGGAGGCGTGTCAGCGCAGCGGACGCCTTGGCGGCCAACGCAGCCTCGGTGGTGGGAACGAGTCCAACGATCTGAGCGAAGGCTCGATCGGTTTCGTCGGCGAGTTGATTGCTCTCTTCGTCACTGGCGGGTCGCGTGCGTCTCTCCCGCTCGAAGGCGGCGTGAAAGCCGGCGCATGCGGCAGGTAATGGGTTAGGTGGGCCGTTTGGATCGGACATTGCTGGTTCCAGAATCAAAGAAGCCCGCCGTTTGCAGGGGCGGGCTCGCGGGTTGATGGGTTGCACCGCGGGTGGGTGCAGGCCGATCAAATGCCGTTACGATCTGGAGGAGACGCGGGCATCTGCTCGCTTCCCACAACTATAGCGACGCTTTCGCCTTCGATGATCCGGAGGCCGGAATCCGGGCCGCCAGCCCTGTTTTCGGACCGCGGAAGCGGGGGGAGGCGGGCCCGGCCGATGCCAGGGGAGGAGGCCCCCTGGCATCGGGCGCGGGTAATCCGGGAGGCTTACTCGTTACGGTATGACGCTGAAGATCGTGCCGATGCCGTGCGTGGTATCGCCGTGCGTGGTGCCGTAGATGGTTCCGGCCGTGTCCTCGCTCAGGTCGCCGAACGGGTTGCCGCCATCCTTGCCGCCGGTGAAGGCATGCAGGGTCTGGTAGGTATAGGTGCCGCCGGTGGCCGGGGTGAGGCTGTAGACCAGGCCGAGATCGCTCGACGTGCCGCCTTCGGAAAGAGTGCCGTACAGCGTGCCATCGTTGCCGATGGCGATCTTGGAGAGCGGCCCATCGCCATCGCCGCCGCCACCGAAGGTGTGCAGGATCGTTTCGGTCCATTTGGTGCGGCCCGCCGCCGGGGGCGTGAGCTTGTAGGCGGTGCCTTGCGCGAACGAGCCGCCCTGGGTGGTGGTGCCGTACAGCGCGCCGGAGCTGTCCAGCGTCACGCCGGCGTCGAACGGATTTACGCCGTCGGTGCCGCCGGCAAAACTATGCAGCACGGTCTCGCGCCATTTCTTTGCCGTCCCGGTGGGTGGCGCGATCCGGAACACAATGCCGCCGTTATGCGCGCCGCCTTCCGTGGTGGTGCCGTAGAACACGCCGCCGGGCCCCTGAATCAGGCCGGCCTGGGGAAATTTGCCGTCGGGTCCGGTGAAATTATGCAGCACGGTTTCGGTCCAGGCGGTCTGGCCGGCGGCCGGCGGGCTGAGCCGCCAGATGGTGCCAAACCCGGCGCTGCCGCCAAACAATGTGACGCCGTACAGCGCGCCGTCGGCGCCGATCACGGGCGCGCCCTCGGGGCCGTCACCGTTGGTGCCATCGAACGTGAAGAGGATGGCCTGGGTGAACGCGGTGCCGCGCTTGTTGGTGGGGGTCAGCGAATACAGCATGCCCTGGCCGCCCGTGCTGGCATCCACACCGGCGAACAGCACGCCGGCGGCGTTCATGGCGAATCCGGTGAGCGGAAACGCGCCGTCCGCACCGCCGGTGAAATTATGCAGGACGACTTCGCGGGCCTTGCCCGTGCCGGTGGGCGGGACGAGCGCATAGGCGAGCCCGTCGCCGGCGCTGCCGCCCTCCAGCATCACGCCGTACAGCTTGCCGCCCGGGCCGGGAAGTACACCCCCGATGGCATCCACGCCGGCGGCGGCGGTGTTGAAATCATGCAGCACCTGATAGGCCGGGGCCGCGAGCGAGAGCGAAGGCACACCCAGCACAGCGCCTGTAAGGCAGGCGGCAAACAATTGGTATCGCAATATAAACTCCTTCTCGAGCAAATCCGCGTCGGCTACGGGTCGCCGGCCGGGACGAAAAGCGGTCTCCGGCCAGGACCAGAGCCTGACGGCGCGAGCGGCGGAATATTCCACGGGCAGGAGCGAAAACGAGTAGTTTTTCAGTGATGAAGGCCAGGGGCGCTGCCCCTGGACCAAGCTGGGGCCGGCTGCGCACGACGGCCCCACACCCCCATCGGGCTGGGCGGCGGGAGTATAAACGAGCAGATAGAGGGTCTTGGGCGTCAGCCCATCAGTAAGGTCGTTTTTGCTTCGCGGTAACCTTCGACACGAAACTTTAACAAATGGGGTGTCAACGGCGGAGCAAAACCAGGTCAGGACAGACAGTGCGTTCGGGCGGCGTAGTTGAGAGCTAGTTCGGCAGGATCTCGCCGGTTTGCTGATCGATCGTTTCGTCCGACGCGGGGTGTCCGTCGTCGAATGATTTGAGACAGAGTGGGTCTGAATTAACAGAGGCTTTGGCCCATCTGGTTGATTGATTTATGCGACTTGGCACTGGTGTTGCAGGCGTCTGCGCTCGATGGTTTGGTGCTTTATTCGTTCGCGCTCGAGCAGGATAGTTTTGGCTTTTCCGTAATAGACATCGGCTGGTGCGAGGTTATCCAGGCTCGCATGGTAGCGCTGGTTGTTGTAGGTCTCGGTGAAGGCACCTAACTGCGTCTCCAGGTCGCCGGGCAAGTAGTAGTTTTCAAGCGAGATGCGGTTCTTGAGCGTTTGATGCGAGCGCTCGATTTTGCCCCGTGTTTGTGGATGGCACGGGGCACCGCGGACATGCTCCATGTTTCTGGCCTTCAGCAGCCATTCGGCCGGATCAGCGGCGATGTAGCTGGGTCCGTTATCGGAGAGCAGCCGCGGCCTGTGGCGCACGCTCGCCAGGCTGCAGCCTGAGGCGGCCGTTGCCAGTTCGAGTGTTTCGATGACGTCGCTGGCTGCCATGGTGGAGCAGAGCTTCCAGGCGATGATGGTGCGGCAGAAGTCGTCGAGTATGGTGGAGACGTAGAACCATCCCCAGCCGATGACCTTGAAGTAGGTGAAGTCGGGTTGCCACAACTGGTTGGGTGCCGTGCTCTTGGTGTGGAATTCATCGGCAGCCTTGACGACGATAAAGGCCGGACTGGTGATCAGGTCATGGGCTTTTAGCAGGCGAGAGACGGAAGCCTCGGACACGTAATAGTTTTTCTGCTCGGTAAAGCGGACGGCGAGCTCGCGGGGAGACAACTCCGGGGGCATCCAGCGCCAGATCGAGGATCTGCGCCCGGACATCGTCGGGGATGCGGTTCCAGACCCGCTCCGGCTTGGACGGTTTGTCGGCCAGGGCTTCCGGGCCGCCGGTGAGACAGCGATCGTACCAGCGGTAGACGGTCGGCCTGGCGACGCACACCTCAATCAGACTCTCGTGGAGGCCGCTGATGTGCCTCCCCGTCGGCGCTTCCCTGGTGTCGGTCTCAATAAGAACCCATCCTGGGGCTACCTCGCCTGCTTCAGGATCATGACCTTCGTCAACCAAGCTTAGGACATCAAAGGCGGTCATGAACGCCACACCGGCGGCCAACACCCCCATGTCTGCCTCTGAGATACCTGCGTTGGCCATTCTCGGGATACCGGCCGCGACCAGGTGCTTGTCGAAATCCGTCAAGGCGTCGATCATCTTCTTTGCCGGCCCGTCTCCGGCGTCCGGCGGATGATGCAGGAAGTCATCGGGGTCGTTTCTCGCCGAGTACGCCTCCCGATCGCACTCACCAGGACGACCTGAACCGCCGAGTCGTCCGACGCCGATCGCAAGGCGTCGGCGAAGGCGGGATACATGTCCAATGTGAAGGCGTTTCGCTTCTGCGGGCGATTGGGCTGGAGGTGCAGGATGCCTTCCTGCCGTTCTGTAACGATCTCATTCATCGCGGGGCCTCATGAACTGCGAACCGTCTGATGCGAGCCCACAGCTCACACCGAGCAAGGTTCAATCTTGGAATAGGGAGCAGACTGACGAAGGCGCTCCGCGGGGGGCGTGGCGAGGTCATTCGGGGCCTGGGCCTCACTGGTTGGCGACATCCGGCATGATCTTCCCCATTTCCATGGCCTGGCTGGCCGGCACCTCCTGAATGCCGATGACGATTTGGTCGTCCGGCGCACCGGTTGCAGCCTGCAGCATTTCCCAAAGGCGCGTCAGCAAGCCGCGCTTGTACTCTGGTGACCGGCCGGTTCGGATAAGAAGTGTCAGCGCCACCACGGCCGACACCTCCCCTGCCGTGAAGCCGCTACCCGGTGCATAGTCCTGAAAGACGATGTGCACCCAGTTTTTCGGAACGCCTGAATACTCCGTGTGGAACGCTGTCAACGCGCCGGCGAGGTTGACCTTGGCCTCGGCGGTGAGCACGCCGGCCTGCGTCGTTACGGTGTAGAGGGGCATCGGACTTACTCCCGCGATGATGATCTTGAGCGTTGGAAGCGGCGTCTCCTAGCCGAGCAGTCGAAACGATGGCCGGTTTCGAAGCATACCGCTGGCGAGACGAACTGGCGGGCCAGATTAACCTTCGCCAGATCGGCGAGCTGACTAGCCCGGCCGTCGAGGATCGCCTTCAGCATGCACACGGTATCCTGAAGCTGTAACGTTGCCGGGGAATTCCGGTATCGATGCCGGCGGCTAACCGGCGCTGGATTTCAGGATGCGCAGGTCGGTGACCGAATACGCCATTCCCAACCTATAGCCCCGGCCGACGCGCAGCGGCGCGATCAGGTGCATGTCCTCGCCCGGCACGTCTGGGATCCGCAGCTCGGCCGATCCGGCCCAGACGTCGACGATCGCGAGATCGTCGGTGAGCGACATCGTCAGCTCGTCGACTGCCGGCGTCGTATGACGGCCGGCGGTGAGCTGCGGAAAGTAACGGCGCATCGTCGTCGGGCGATTGAACACTGTAGCGGGGTGATCGATCTTTTCCTCGAGCTGGATCCGGGCGGTGGCTAACCGTTCCCCATGCGCGGCAACGCTCGCGCCAAAGCGGCTGCCCTTGGCAAGCGGCGCTGCGGCCGCGCTCGGTGCGGAGAAACTCCTCGTTTGATAGATGCTGCCCAGCTTCTTCGGGAAGCCCTGCGCCCAGCCACGCGCGATTGCGGCGTCGTTGTCGACGAAGATGTAAGGGCAGTAATTAACCGGCGTGCCGTCGAAGAGCGCCTCGACCAGAGCAAAGGCCTCGCGGTACTGGTAGCGCGCGGGGTCAGTCAGTTCGTCGTTAGAGCCTGTGAACTGCCAGTCGAGGAACCAGAAAAATGCGCGACCGCCCGATGACTCGTCGGGCTTGAGGCCGGGCGGGAGGAGCGCTGCGATCGCGCCGGGATCGGTCCAGTATTCGATGGCGATGCAGTCGCTGGAATAGTGCCACGGTGGCAGCGTCGCCAGCGCGGACTTTCCTTGCGGCGTGATAGGAACTGAAAACGCTTTGAGCATCGTCCTGTGTCCTTGTTTCTGGGGCTTGGAGGTGAAGCTCGAAACCCGACCGCTCAGCATTGTGCGCCCGATTGCCCGGCGGCTTTATCCCCCGGTTGGGGGGCGGTCGCCGCGTTTCGGGGGCTGCACCGGGATCAACCACCCCTATCCCCCGATGGGGGGCCGAAATTGCCGGGCCGGGGGAGAATGCGGGCCACAATAGCGGTTCGGTGTTTGCGCAGGAGTTCAATACCGATCGCTGAAAGCAGCCTACGCGTTGTTCCCCTTCGTAGGGCGCGGTCGGCCGGAGGCTTCGCTCGCACGCGCCTTGGCGATTTTGGACCGGAGCGCAGAGTAGGCGGGAGCGACCATCGGATAATCGGCGGGCAATCCCCATTTCTCTCGGTACTGCGCCGGGGAAAGCGCGTATTTCCGGTAGATGTACCGTTTCAGCGCGCGGAGCTTCTGGCCATCATTGAGGCAGATGAGATAGTCGTGGGCGACCGATTCCTCGATTGATACCGCCGGCTTTTGTCCGCCCCCGGCGCTGACGGGGACGGCGTCGATACTGCGCAGTGCCTCGTGTGTCGAGGCGATGAGCACAGGCACTTCGGGCGTGGTCAGAGAATTGTTGGAGACAAAGCAAGCGACGATGACGGCAGTGAGCTCGGTGAGGTTGGTTTCAACCGCCATTGTCGCGTTCTCCGAGCGCTACACCGAGCGTTTGGCAAGACAGAGAGTCATGGCGCGGCTTTCCCGCGCCTTGACGTGGACGTTTGTCGTGCCACGACAGGACAGGAGGCGTCATTGGCCAAACAATGACCGCAACGCCGCCCCAACCGATCCTGACGACTACGCGTTCAATGGAATTGTGAGTATCGCCCCGACCTGTCGCCAGCCCCCTTTCTGGGGGAGTGACCGCGGGAAATGGGGGGGGGCTGGGCCCACGGCTTCCGGCAAAAGCCCGATAGTGTCAGCGCGGCACGCCGCGCGGCACGCCGCGCCACCGGCCTCGGCCAGGAGGCCGGTTCCTAGCGTCTAAGTGGTGCGGTGTTTTGTCAGCACTGGGATCAAATCCGCGCCAAGACCAAATCTCTACCAAATCTCTACCAAATCTCTACCAAAAGAATACCTGACGATCACGACGGAGCGGAATTTCAGCCGTAGTCTCTCGCGAACAATACCGCACTCGACGTGGTGTGAGTTTGTCGTCGAGGACGAGGGTCTCATGCGGGATGATGCCATAGCAACGTGGGATGCTTCAGAGTGTCGTGGCGAGGGCGGCCTGCGGCCTCTGCGCGCGCCAGTGCGCTTTGTCGAGTTTGAGCCGACCGGACCATGCTCAAGGCTGATTGCTTCACTGAACGACGACATGCCGCCGGGCACGCCGAGGCTCGAGAAGCTGCGGCGGTGCAGGACACAGCAGAGCCTCACCGGCGCCTCGCTGCCGCAGGTCCGGCGGGGCCTGGTGCGGGCGTGGCGCCTCATGCTGGTTCTACGGACAAGTGAAGCCCAGGAGGCAATCGACCGGATCGAGCTTCAACTCGATGACGTTGCGGCTGCTGCCGCGAAACGGCTGCGTGCAGCCACCCAGTTGCTTCGGGCTGTGGGCCTCGCGCTGCACGATGACAGTCTGGCCGCGCTCGCGATTGCCAGCGCGCATCTGAGCGAGAACCCTGCGGCGCGGGGCGATTATGCTGCCTCGACGCTCTGCCGGCTGGGGTTCTGGCAACTCGGCAAGTTCGACGCCCTCCACGCGCTGCCACGACACTACCCGCGGGGGCGGTGGTCGCGATCACATGCACTATCGGCGATGGTCGACCTCTCCATTGAGGCGGCGGTGGCGCTCGATCACCTGAACATCGCGACCGCCAAGCGCCTCGCGTTGGACGCCCTGGCCATGGCGAAACAGGCGAAGGCGGGCGCCGGGCTCGCGGCGCTTCCCGCCTGCCTGGCCGCACAAGTGCTCTACGAGGAGGGCAGCCTCGACGATGCCGACGATATGCTGCGTGATCGACTTCCAGCGATCATTGCGGAGGGGTCGATCGAATGCGCGCTGCGGGCGTATCTGGTTCTCGCGCGGATCGCCAGACAGCGGATGCACTATGATCTCGCGGCCATCCTACTGCACGAAGCCGAAGCCCTGGGTGAGCGCCGTGGATGGCCGCGGCTCGTGGCGGCGTCGGTGGCGGAGCGGGTGTCGCTGCTGCTGGAGGCAGGGCGGACCAGGGAGGCGCGCCTGAGCGCTGAAAATCTCGATCGCTCTGCCGATGTAAGTGGTGCTGGATCGGGCCGTTCTGGCATCGAGATAGCGCAATACCGGATGTTGGCGCGGTGGCGCGTCTCGTGGGCGGAGGCGCCGTCACGGGAGGCCGTGGCGGCACTGCGCCAGCTTTACCATCGCGCGGTCGAGCGGTGCGACGTCTATACCGGATGCCGGCTCGCGGTCGAGCTGGCCCACATGCTGGCGTCGATCGGTGAAGCCGAGGAGGCGGATGCCCTTTTCTTCCACACCATCAAATCGGGATCTGCCACCGGCCTCTACCAGGTGTTTCTGGAACACGGCGGCCAATCAGCCGACCTGCTGCGGCGGGCTTATGGTCGCGCCGATGCCGCCGACTTGCCGGATCGTGAAGTCCTCCCTTTCGTGGGAAGCTTGCTGTCGCGATGGGAGGCCAGCCGCGCCGGCGGTGCTGCGGTTCAGCCGACCGGCGCAATCAGCGATACGCTGACCGCCCGCGAGTGCGACATCCTCGGCAGGATCGGACAGGGCTTGCCCAACAAGCGGATCGCGCGAGGCCTTGAAATCTCTCCAGAAACGGTAAAATCCCATATCAAGAACATCTTCCTGAAGCTGGGGGTCAGCACCCGCGCCGAGGCCGTATCTCGCGGCATGTCGCTCGGTTTATTATAGCGCCGAACAGCGGATCCAAAGGGATTCCATCGTATGGCGGCTATGGTGGAGACGTCGGCGTTTCGGATTGACCTCGCCAATCTATGCGTGTGGCGGCGGAATGGCTCCGCCGTGGACGAGCGTCTCGACCTCCCGCCGAGGACGTTCGACGTTCTGCGTTACCTGGCTGAGAATACAGGCCGACTGGTTAGCCATGATGAACTGCTGACCGCGCTCTGGCGGGACGTCCACGTTCAGCCGGAAGTCTTGAAGCGCCATATTCTGGCCATTCGCAACGTGTTGGGCGATCCGAGCTCCAACCCTCGTTTCATCGAGACCCAGCGCGGCCGCGGTTACCGCTTCATCGGGCCGATCAACAGCTTTGCCCCGATGCTGGAGGCATCCGAGGTTGTCGCTGAGTCCGGTCTCCTTGCCGGGCGCGACGAGCCGCTGCTGATGCTGCAAACCTCGCTTCAGCTTGCGGCCGCCAGGGAACGGCAGGCAATCTTCGTCAGCGGCGAACCCGGGATTGGCAAGACGGCGTTGGTTCAGGCGCTGGTCGCGCAGGCCCGGCATATCGCTGGTCTCGTTGTCGCGCAGGGGCATTGTATCGAGGGGTTCGGAGGCATCGAACCCTATTATCCGGTCCTGGAAGCACTCGGCGGGTTGTGCAGCGGACCATCGCGAGCTTCGACCGTTCGCACGCTCATGAAGGTGGCACCCGCCTGGGCCGCCCAAATGGCCGAGCTTCGGACCGAGCAGCGCGAGAGTCTGCCATTGCCGATCGATGTCGCGCGTAGCTGCATGGTGCGCGAGGGCACCAATCTGTTCGACGCGCTAGCCGCGGAGCGGCCGCTGCTGCTCGTCCTTGAGGATCTGCACTGGTCGGACTACGCGACCGTCGACCTCTTGTCCGCGCTCTGCCGTCGGCGGTCCGCAAGCAAGCTCATGCTCATCGTCACCTATCGGACTGAGGAGCTTGGCAGTGCGGGTCACCCGCTGCAGCAGCTGGTGCATGATCTTGTTGTGCGAAAATATTGCCATGAGATCGAGCTCGGCCCGCTGCCCGAGCCGGCCATTGCCGAAATTCTCGCGGGCGGGCCGAGCGGCGTTTTGGCGTCCGATGAGTTCGTACAGCTCATCACGGAACGATCGGGCGGTAATCCGCTTTTTATCGAGCTCATTCTGGAATTTCTTCAACAGCATGGCATAGCGGAGCGGATCGATCGGCACTGGCGGTTGCTCGTCCCGATCAGCAGGGCCGCCTTTGCGACGCCCCCGACTCTCGGACGCATCCTCGAGGCGAAAATGGACGAGATGCCGCACGAAGCGCGTCGCGTCCTTGAGGCGGCGAGCGTCGCTGGTCTTCGCTTCGACACGGCGACGACGGCACCCGCGGCGGAGATGGACGAGCAATCTTTCGAGGCGATCTGCGAAGTATTTGTCCGGAACACCTGCACCATCCGCCGGGATGAACCGGTGCCCCTTCGCGATGGCAACGTTGTGCAAGCCTATGTCTTCAAGCACGCGGTCTTCAGGCAGGTCCTGTACGACAGGATAGGCCGGTCGCGCCGGGCGCACCTTCATCGTGCGATCGGCGATCGCCTGGAGGAGATGTATCCGCCGGACAAGCGTGCCGAGCTGGCACTCCAACTCGCGCAACATTTTGCGGCCGCGCGGGACTGGATGCGCGCGTTGGACTATCTCCGCTCGGCGTTGCGCGTCGCGAATAGCCGGTTCGCGCGCCGCGACGTGATGGTCATTCTCGACCGCGCTGCCGAGCTGGCTACCAATCTCCCGGACGACGCTCGAACTGCGACGGAGCTCGAGTTCCTCGAACGGCGGGGAGCCATCCAGGCGGCCACGCACGATCCAAAGGCCCGCGACACCTATGCCCAACTCGCGGAGAACGCCAGCCGACAGGGACATGTTGATGTCCAATGCAGGGCGCTTCTCGAACTGGCCTACGTCATCAGCTGGACCGACCTCGCCGGCAGCCGACCCCCTCTCGATCAGGCTCTTGCGCTTTCCGAAAACCAATCCGACCCGATCCAACGCGATGTCACGCGGGGGCGGGCCTATGCGCGGCGTATCTGGGGCTTCGGCTGGAACATGGATGATGCGCGCCGCTGCGAGGAAGCGCTCGCCCGGCTGCTGACCAGCGGCGACGGTCTCAGCGTCGCACGGGCGCAGCTCTACTTCGGCATGGTATGCCTGGTTTCGACCCGTTACCGTGAAGCGTACGACCTCGTGGAAAGCGCCTACCGGTTGCTGTCTGGGACCCCGCGGAACGAGGTCGAGGCTGATCTTGCGCGAGCGTTCTGGATACGACATGTCGGTGCGGGGTGGTCGCAGTATGCGCTTGGGGATTTCGGTGCCGCGTGGAAGGAATTCGACGCGAGCATCGCGTCCTTCGAGAAGAGCGGCGACGCAGGAGCTGTCCGCTCTTTCCAGGTTTATCGCGCCACCCTTCGGTTCTACGCGATGGACTTCGAGGGCGTTCTGCAAGACTGCGCGCCGGCCGCGCTCGGCCTGTTAGACGACGACAGCGCGTCTCCCATCCGGGTCTTGCCGGTCGAACGCAGGATCGCGCTGATATTCGGCGGGCTAGCCAAGGCGGGCCTTGAGGATAAGCGGGCAGCGCTTGACAGCTTTCGTGCGGCCGAAATGGAAATGGAGCGCCAGCCCGCACATCTGGATTGGTATTGGCGTCTTCCCTTGGAGTGGGGGATGGTCAATTTACTCATCTTCAACGGCGATCGGTCGACGACACTGACGCGGGCGAAGCACTTGTGCGATCTCGCTGCGCAAACCAGCGAGCGCACGTGGCAGGCCTTGGCCTGGGAGGCGCATGCGCGGGCAGCCTTGGCCTTCGACGATGCGGCGGAGGCGATCGACCACGTCGAGAAAGCGTTGGCCGCCTGCGCCGGCGCGCAGGTTCCGCTGGCGGAACTGCGCGTCCAGGCCACCGCAGCGGTCGCGTACGAAGCCATGGGGGATACTGTATCCGCCACGCGGCACACTCGCGAGGGCGAAACCATTCGACGCCAGCTCGCCGACAGCCTGTCCGAGGGGCACCCACTCCGCCAGCGGTTCGAACAGCGCAGCGGTTTGCTGCTCGCCGTCTAGCTGTTAATCGCTACCGAACTGGGGCCCTAGGCAAAACGTGGAACAACCGATTGAGCTGGCAAGCGAATCTCGCAAATGACGGAGGTTCCGATCCGCGCCGGTCGGGAGCTCACCAAAGGACGAATTTTCTCGTGCTTTATCAAATCGTTATGGGCATCTTAGATGGGTTCGCGCTTGGTTTCTGACTAACAGACCCCCCTCCGTCGGTCGCCTGGGCCGCGCTTCCCCCGCATGTTTGCGCGGCTCCCTCGTCGCCGGCGACATCGACCGGCCGATCGAGATAGCGACCGCGCCCCTCTCGGTCCCGCCCCGACCGCCAGCCCAGTGGATGTGGGCTGTCCCCCGAAACAGCCGGCTTGCCCCCCGATCGGGGGATAGAGCCAGGCTCGCCCTCAAGCGAGACTTCGTGCCAAGCCGCTAGCCTTACCGGCAAGGCCGACATAGCCCGCCCCCGCGGACGATGGGAAACCCCTATCGACCACGCGGATGGCCGTTCATTGCCTAACAGAGTGATCAATGCCGATGTGCCCCGGTGCCTTTTACCGATCCTGCGACACAGTCATCGAGGATACCAGGACCTCGACGGGCTACGCCGCATTTCGCCGCCGAGAGACTGCCTTCCCGCGTGGATTGAGAATGAAAATCGATTTTCGTGGCTCGGGGTACGGAGCGATCCCAGCGTCTCCGCTCACCCGTCCAACGGCAGCGTCGCGAGTGCTCGCCCAATCATGAGGAGGCGGCACTTTTTCAAGACTGCGGTTTTGGCGCCCTGCCTTGCGGCCGAACTGAGCGGTTGCGCGGTGCACGGGGCGCCCTCCTTCGTAATGGCTGGCTCATATTTCCCGGGGTGGATGTTCTGCGCGCTGATTGGCATTCTCGCGGCAATCGCCGTCCGGGTCTGCTTCGTCGCGTCGGGCCTGGTCAACGTACTGCCGCTTCAGCTGTTCGTCTGCGCGGCAGTCGGCTTGAGCTGCGGTCTCCTCGCGTGGCTGCTTTGGTTCGGGCAGTAGCATGAAGGCAGCAGGTACGCGCCACGCTGCGCCTTGGACTATCCTGGTCTCGCTGGTGATCGTCGCGGCAGCGATATGCTTCGGGTTCTATGCGCTGCATCGCAGCGCGATGAGGCCGACGACCGACGATGCGAGTATCGATGCCGACGTCGTCCATATCGCGGCCGAAGTCGGCGGCCGGATCATCAACATACCCGTCGAGGAGAACTCCCAAGTCGCGAGGGGCGATCTCCTGTTTCATATCGACCCGGTACCGTATCAGCTCGAGGTCGACCAGGCGCGCGCCAACTTGGAGATCGCCCGGGCCGCTCTCGAGACGCGGCGCCGCGTCCTGTCGACGCAACGATCGACCGCGGTCGTCGCGGCTGACCAGGTGCGGAGCGCCGAAACGAACCTAGAGCTAGCCACGCGCACCGTCGCCCGGCTTCGCCCCCTCGCCGGCAAGGGCTACGTGCCGACCCAGCAATTCGATCAGGCTCAGACGACGCAACGCGACGCCGTGACCTCGCTCTCGCGGACGCGGGAGCAGCAAGCCGCGGCCGTGCAGGCGATCGATACGGATGAGGCTGCGCTCGCAACTTTACGCGCCCGGCAGGCTGAACTGGGGATTGCCGAGCACCACCTTCACGACACGACCGTCCGGGCGACCCATGGGGGACGGGTCGTCGGGCTGTCCGTCCTGAGCGGCGAGATGGTCGCGCCGGGACAAAGCCTGTTCACGCTCGTCAGTAACGAGGCGTGGTTCGCAGTCGGGAACTTCCGTGAGACCGATCTGCACGCCATAGCCGTCGGCGATTGCGCGACGGTCTACTCAATGATCGACCGCCGGGTGGCTATCAAGGGTGTCGTGCAGGGCATCGGCGCCGGCGTGCTCGACACTGATCGCGTCAATCTTCCGCGCTCCGTCCCTTATGTCGAGCGCTCGCTCAACTGGGTGATCGTCGCGCAACGCTTTCCCGTCCGCGTTCGCCTCATCGATCCTCCGCCGAATCTCGTGAGTCTTGGCGCCACTGCTGTCATCGAGGTGAAGCATGGCGTTGGCTGCAGATAACCGTTCCGGCTCCATCTTCGAGGGAGTGGGAGCACTGCTGGTGCCGTTTCCCGGCCGGCTGGAGTTTGCGACCCGGCTGGCGGTGATCTGCGCCCTCACAACCCTCGTCGTCGAGCTCTATCAGACGCCCGAACCGGCGCTCACGGTGTATGTCGCGTTCTTCGTGATGAAGCCGGACCGAGCGGCCAGCGTCGTCACCAGCATCGTCATGCTGGTGCTGATATCACTGATCATCGGCTTGGTGCTGGCGCTCGCCGTGCAGGTGATCGAGCAGCCGCTATGGCGCGTCACGGCGATGACGCTCGTGTCCTTCTGCCTGACCTTCGCGGCCTCGGCGAGCAAGCTCAAGCCGGTCGCCGGGACCGTCGCCTTAATCACCGCCTATGCGCTCGACCTGCTCGGCTCCGTGCCGGGGGGTGAACTGGCGACCCGCGGTGTCCTCTATGTCTGGCTCTTCATCGGCATACCGGCCGGCCTGTCCATCCTGGTTAACCTTGTCCTAGGGCCCGCCCCGAGGCGGCTCGCCGAACGGGACTTGGCGCATCGGCTTCGCCTCGCCGCGGCGGTGCTTGTGGCGCAGGACGTGGCGCAGGACGTGGCGCAGGACATGGGAACTCGGAAGGCATTCAAGGAATGCCTGCACGAAGGTCCCGGTGAAATCCCGGCTTGGCTGAAGCTGGCTGGAGCAGAGAGAACCTCGCCCAAACGGGACATCGCCGCCCTTCAGCAGGCGGCCCAGTCAACGAACGTGATTCTGGCGGTGGTGGATTTCCTCACCGATGGACTCCAGCCGGCGCTTCCTGATTCGCTTCGCCAGCGCATTGGCGAGACTCTTGGCGGCATGGCGGCCATTCTGGGCGAGGGCGGCTACCCTGTACAAATCAAACTTGAGAGCCGTGCGGACGAGGCAGGTCTGGCACCGATCGCGGCGGCGGCACTTGCGGAATTGCGCGCCGCTCTGTCTGCCTTTGCCGAACCACCTCCGCCGGATGGATCGCCGCAGGCGGCAAAGCCCAAAAATGGCTTCTTCCTGCCGGACGCCTTCACCAACCCGGCGCATGTTCATTACGCGCTGAAGACGACCGGCGCCGCGATGTTCTGCTACATCGTCTATCTGCTGCTGGATTGGCCCGGCATCCATACCTGCCTGATCACCTGCTTCATCGTCGCCCTGGGCACCGCGGCCGAGACCGTCGAGAAG
>Ga0302311_10003450_pt1 | contig 17270 bp, 14 predicted proteins | sample III_Palsa_N1_3_FD_200449 | JGI IMG/M metagenome (GOLD analysis project Ga0302311, IMG submission 200449) | Peat permafrost microbial communities from Stordalen Mire near Abisko, Sweden - III_Palsa_N1_3 | ecosystem: Environmental > Terrestrial > Soil > Palsa > Peat permafrost | place: Sweden... | reverse complement strand
TCAAGAGCGCTACATCGACGGCGCCCTCTGGTCACTCCAGACGTCTTACTACCCGCTCAGGTGGGTGACCCTTGGCGCCACCGGGCTGCTGGAGCCCGAGAACCTCAACGAGGGCGCGGTGGACCACCTGGCCAGGACGATCGGCCTCAAGCAGGTTGGCTACCGGGACCTGGTCTGGGCACGACTGCCCAACGACAAAGAGCGGACGCTGTTCAACCTCACCCACAACCATCGGGTCCTCGAGGTCTACCGGACGTCATTCGCCGAGGACGAGACCCCGATACGCGTCACCGTCACGGTTTATCCCGCAGACCGCAATCAACTCGTCTACGACTTCGGCGCCGTTCCGGACTGCCGTGAGGAACCGGTCCGTCCCTAACAGGTTCAGCCGGTGGCGGAGATCGTCGCGCTGCCGAGGACCGCATCGCCGTCGTAGAGGACGGCCGCCTGGCCTGCGGCGACGCCGCGGGCTGGGGCGTCCAGGCGGATCTCCACGGTGGCGTCGTCCTGCCAGACGGTGCAGGGGTGGACCTCGCCGTGCGCGCGGAGCTGGACCGCGCACGCGATCGGCGCGGGCGGCGGCTCGCAGCCGGTCCAGACCGGGCGGATCGCGGTGATCTCGCGCACGCCGAGCGCGTCAGCCGGGCCGACGGTGACGGTGTTGCTGACCGGCTCGATCGACAGCACGTAGCGGGGATTGCCGTCCGGGGCCGGGCGATCGAGCCGCAGGCCCTTGCGCTGCCCGATCGTGAACCCGAAGGCGCCCTCGTGCGAGCCGAGCACGGTCCCGTCCACATCGACGATCTCGCCCGGCGCCGAGCCGAGCTTTCCGGCCAGGAACCCGCGGGTGTCGCCGTCGGCGATGAAGCAGACGTCGTGGCTGTCCGGCTTGTCCGCCACCAGCAGACCGCGCTGCGCCGCCTCGGCCCGGACCTTCGCCTTGGGCGTGTCGCCGAGGGGGAAGATCGCGTGCGCGATCTGGTCCCTGGTCAGCACGGCCAGCACGTAGGACTGGTCCTTGCCGTCGTCGACTGCGCGCCGCAGCGTCCCGTCAGCCTCGTCGATCCGCGCGTAGTGCCCGGTGCAGACCGCGTCGAAGCCGAGCGCGAGCGCCCGGTCGAGCACCGCCTCGAACTTGATCTTCTCGTTGCAGCGCAGGCACGGGTTGGGGGTCCGGCCCGCCGCGTACTCGGCGACGAAGTCGTCCACCACGTCCTGCTTGAACCGCTCGGCCAGGTCCCAGACGTAGAACGGGATGCCGATCACATCGGCCGCGCGGCGCGCGTCCCGCGCGTCCTCGAGCGTGCAGCAGCCGCGGGCACCGGTCCGGTACGACTGCGGATTCGACGACAGCGCGAGATGGACGCCGGTCACCTCATGACCGGCGTCGACCGCGCGCGCCGCCGCGGTGGCGGAGTCGACCCCGCCTGACATAGCGGCAAGAACCTTGAGCCCCATAACCCTTCCAGGCTACCCGGCCCAGCCGGCCGGTTAGCGGGCCGCGGATCCGGCCGCCCGGCGGGCACGGGTGACCGCCTCGCCGATGCAGCCGCCGAGGGCGTCCACGTCCGCCTGGGTGGTGGTATGCCCGAGCGAGAAGCGCAGCGAGCCGCGGGCACGGGCCTCGTCGGCGCCCATCGCCAGCAGCACGTGGCTCGGCTCGGCGACCCCCGCGGTGCAGGCCGAGCCGGTCGAGCAGGCGATGCCGCGGGCGTCGAGCAGCAGCAGCAGCGCGTCGCCCTCGCAGCCGGGGAAGGAGAAGTGCGCGTTGCCCGGCAGCCGGCCGGGCCCGGGCGGCGGGCCGTTCAGGACCGCGTCGGGGACGGCCCGCAGCACCTGCCGGATGAGATCGTCGCGCAGCGCCGCCACCCGCACCGCCTCCGCCGCCCGCCGTCGCGCGGACGTCACCGCCGCGACCGCGAAGGCCCTGATCGCGGGCGCGTCGAGGGTGCCCGAGCGGACGTCCCGCTCCTGCCCGCCGCCGTGCAGCACCGGGACCGGGGCGACCGCCCGCCCGAGGATGAGCGCGCCCACCCCGACCGGGCCGCCGAGCTTGTGCGCGGTGACGGTCATCGCGTCCACCCCGGACGCGGCGAAGTCGACCGGGAGCTGCGCCGCCGCCTGCACCGCGTCGGTGTGGAAGGGGACCCCGAGCTCGTGCGCGACCGCCGCCAGCGCGGCCACCGGGTGCACCGCGCCGACCTCGTTGTTGGCCCACATGATGCTGACCAGCGCCGCGCTGTCGGCGCCGTCCGGGCCGGCCGCCAGCGCCGCCCGGAGCGAGTCGGCGTGCACGAGCCCGCAGTCGTCGACCGGGAGCCACTGCGGCGTCGCGCCCTCGGCGTCGGCCAGCCAGTGGACCGAGTCGAGCACCGCGTGGTGCTCGACCGCGGTCGTGAGCACCCGGGTGCGCCGGGGGTCGCCCGCCCGCCGCGCCCAGAACATCCCCTTGACCGCGAGGTTGTCGGCCTCGGTGCCGCCGCTGGTGAAGATGACCTCGCTGGCCCGCGCGCCGAACACCTCGGCGATCTGCTCGCGCGACTCCTCCACCACCCGCCGGGCGCGGCGCCCGGCGTTGTGCAGCGACGAGGGGTTGCCGAACTGCGCCAGTTCCTCGGTCATCGCGGCGATCGACTCGGGCAGCATCGGCGTGGTGGCGGCATGGTCAAGGTAGATAACCGGACAAGTGCTCATCGTGTCCTAAAGCCTAACCGAGCCACGCCGCCACGCTACCCGGTTCTCCGGGGGGTGCGGGGGGTCGTCCCCCCGCGGGCAGCAGAGTCGAATTCTAGAGCCCCTTGCGCTTGCCGATCTCCTCGATCAGCTGGGGAACGACGGTGAACAGATCGCCGACGACGCCGAAGTCCGCGATCTCGAAGATCGGCGCCTCCGCGTCCTTGTTCACGGCGACGATCGTCTTGGAGGTCTGCATGCCGGCCCGGTGCTGGATGGCGCCGGAGATGCCGACCGCCACGTACAGCTGCGGGGACACGGTCTTGCCGGTCTGCCCGACCTGGAACGCGTGCGGGTACCAGCCCGCGTCCACCACCGCCCGGGACGCGCCGACGGCCGCGCCGAGGGAGTCGGCCAGCTGCTCGATGACCCCGAACCCGTCCGCCGACCCGGTGCCGCGGCCGCCCGAGACCACGATCGAGGCCTCCGACAGCTCCGGCCGCTCGCTCGCCGCGGCCACCACGTGCTCGGTGATCCTCGCCGTCTTGGCCGCGTCGGAGGCCGTGAACGCCACTGCCTCAACCGCGGCCGGGCCGGGGGCGACCTCGGCCGCGACCGAGTTCGGCCGGACCGCGATGATCGGCGTGCCCTTCTTCACGGTGGAGTGCACGGTGATCGCGCCGCCGAAGTTCGGCTGGTCCGCCAGCGGCGCGCCGTCGGTCCCGGCGGTCACGTCGACCGCGTCGGTCAGCACGCCCGATCCGGTTTTGACCGCCAGCCGGCCGGCGATCTCCTTGCCCTCGGTGGTGCCCGCGATCAGCACCGCGGCGGGCGACGCGGACGCGACCAGCGAGGCCAGCAGCTCCGCGGCCGGCGCCACCACGTAGCCCGCGAAGTCGGGCGAGTCGGCCACGTAGACCTTGGCCGCGCCGTACTCCGCCAGCCGCGGCTGGGCCGCGTCGGCGCCCGGGCCGGTCCACACCACCGACGGCTCGCCCAGCCGCCGGGCGGCGGTCAGCAGCTCCAGGGTGACCTTCTTGACCTCGCCGTCAGCGGTGTGCTCCGCGAGGACCAGTACCTCAGCCATGTGATCCAAGCCCTCTCAGATGAACTTCCGGTCGGCCAGGAACGCGGCCGTCTTGCCGCCGCCGTCCCCTTCGTCCTTCACGACCACGCCCGCCGCCCGCGGCGGGCGCTTGGCGAAGTCCTCCACCCACGAGGCCGCGTTCGCCAGCCCGACCGACCCCGGGTCGAGCGAGAGGTCCGCCAGCGACAGGGTCTGGACCGGCTTCTTCTTCGCCGCCATGATCCCCTTGAACGTCGGGTAGCGCGGCTCGTTGATCTTCTCCACGACCGACACCACGGCCGGCAGCGACCCGGTCACCACCTCGTAGCCGTCGTCGGCCACCCGCCGGATCGTCACCTCCGACCCGGACACGTCGACCTTCCCGGCCAGGGTCAGCTGCGGCACCCCGAGGCGCTCGGCCACCATCGCCGGCACCACCCCGGTCCGCGCGTCGGTCGACTCCGACCCGAACACGACGAGGTCGAACCCGACCACCTTGAGCGCCTCGGCGATCGCGAGCGACGTCTCCAGCGCGTCCGACCCCGCCAGGGCGTCGTCGATCACGTGCACGGCCTTGTGGGCGCCCATCGACAGGGCCTTGCGGATCGACTCCGCGGCCTTGGCCGGGCCGACGGACAAGATCGTGACCTCGCCGCCCTGGGCCTCCGCGATCTTGAGGCCTTCCTCGATCGCGAACTCGTCCAGGTAATTGATGACCCCGTCGACCGAGGCCCGGTCCACCGTGTTGTCACCGGGCACCAGGCTGCGCTCCACCTCGGTGTCAGGTACCTGCTTAACGCAGACGACGATATTCATGGACAGCGCTGCCCTTCCTGCGTGTCAAACTCCCGGGAACGGAGTCTATATTACTCGCCAGTAGGTACGGAGTCCCCCTTGGGGGGTACGGAGTACCCCGACTATAACTGGCGCTCTGCTGCCTCCACCACATTAGTGATCAGCATTGCCCGCGTCATCGGCCCGACCCCGCCCGGCATCGGCGCGATCCACCCGGCGACCGACGCCACCTCGGGCGCGACGTCGCCCGCCAGCCCCGCCTCGGTCCTGGTGATGCCGACGTCGAGGACGGCCGCCCCCGGCTTGACCATGTCCGCCGTCAGCAGCCCGGCCCGCCCGGCCGCCACCACCACGATGTCAGCCGAGCGGGTGTGGAAAGCGAGGTCCTTGGTCCCGGTGTGGCACAGCGTCACGGTCGCGTTCTCCGAGCGCCGGGTGAGCAGCAGCCCGAGCGCGCGGCCGACCGTGATCCCGCGCCCGATCACGGTCACCTCGGCCCCGGCGATCTCGACCCCGTACCGGCGCAGCAGCGCCACGATGCCGCGCGGGGTGCACGGCAGCGGCGCCTCTTCGCCGAGCACGAGCTTGCCCAGGTTGACCGGGTGCAGGCCGTCCGCGTCCTTGGCCGGGTCCATGAGGTTGAGCACGCGCTTCTCGTCGAGCCCGGACGGCAGCGGCAGCTGGACGATGTACCCGGTGCAGGCGGGGTCGGCATTCAGCTCCGCCACCGCCTGCTCGACCTCGGCCTGGGTCGCCGAGGCGGGCAGGTCGCGCCGGATCGAGGCGACGCCCACCTGCGCGCAATCGCGGTGCTTGCCGGCCACGTAGGCGCGCGAGCCCGGGTCGTCGCCGACCAGGATCGTGCCCAGACCGGGCAGGATGCCGCGGGCGGCCAGCGCCGCCGCCCGCTCCTTCAGGTCCGCCTTGACCTCGGCCGCGGTCGCCTTGCCGTCCAGGATCGATGCGCTCACGCGAGAACCCCTCTAGTGGTAGAAGTGCCGGACGCCGGTGAAGTACAGCGTCACGCCGGCCGCCTGCGCGGCGGCGATCACGCCGTCATCCCGGATGGAGCCGCCTGGCTCCACCACCGCGCGGACACCCGCCTCCGCGAGTATCTCGAACCCGTCAGGGAACGGGAAGAACGCATCTGACGCGGCCACAGAGCCGGCCGCCCGATTTCCGGCTCTGGCCACAGCCAGCCGGGCCGAGTCGACCCGGTTCACCTGCCCCATGCCCACGCCGACCGAGGCGCCACCCGCGGCGAGCAGGATCGCGTTCGACTTCACGGCCCGGCAGGCCCGCCACGCGAACGCGAGGTCGGCCAGCGCGGGGGCGTCGGCCGCCGTCCCGGCCTTGAGCTCCCAGCCGGCCGGGTCGTCGCCCGGCTGGTCGACCCGGTCCCACGTCTGCGCGAGCAGTCCGCCGCTGACCGGCCGAAATTCAAAGTCGGATGCTATCGAACGGTCCGTGGTTCCACCGGCCGCGGCCACCGCGCCCCACGGCGGCGGGTCGCAGCGCAGCAGCCGGATGTTCTTCCACTTCCTGGTCAAGATCGCGACCGCGGCCGGGTCGAAGTCCGGTGCGATCACCACCTCGGCGAACCCGTCGGTGATCTGCTCGGCCATCGCGTCGGTGACCGCGCTGTTGGCCGCGACCACCCCGCCGTAAGCGGAGAGCGGGTCGCAGGCCAGCGCCTTGGCGTGCGCGGCGGCGATGTTGGCCCCGACCGCGATCCCGCACGGGTTGGAGTGCTTGATGATCGCCACGCAGGGCTGCGCGAAGTCGTAGGCGGCCCGGCGGGCGGAGTCGGCGTCCACGTAGTTGTTGTAGGACATCGCCTTGCCGTGCAGCACCTCGGCGTGGGCGATGCCGGGGTCGGACCCGGGCGCGGTGCTGCGGGCCTCGTACAGGGCGCCGCGCTGGTGCGGGTTCTCGCCGTAGCGGAGGACGTCGGACCGGCTCCACACCTGGGCGACGAGACTGGGCCAGCCGGTCTCCGCCGCCACCTCGTCCGGCGCGTAGCTGGCGGCGAACCAGGACGCGACCGCCGCGTCGTAGGCGGCCGTGTGCGCGTAGGCGGCGCCCGCGAGGCGGCGCCGCTCGGGCTCGTCGAACCCGCCGTTGGCGAGCGCCTTGACCACGTCGCCGTACTGGGCCGGGCTGGTCACGACGGCGACGCTGCCGTGGTTCTTGGCCGCCGCCCGGACCATCGCCGGGCCGCCGATGTCGATCTGCTCGATGATCTCGGGCGGGGTGGCGCCGGACGCGACCGTCTGCTCGAACGGGTAGAGGTTGGAGACCAGCAGCTGGAACGGCGCGATGCCGAGCTCGGCCAGCTGGCGTTCGTGATCCGGGTTGCCCAGGTCGGCCAGCAGCCCCGCGTGCACCCGCGGGTGCAGCGTCTTGACCCGGCCGTCGAGGCACTCGGGGAAGCCGGTGAGGTCCTCCACCTTGGTCACCGGGATGCCGGCCCGCTCGATCGTCTTGGCGGTGGAGCCGGTGGAGACGAGCTCCGCGCCGGCCCCGTGCAGGGCGGCGGCCAGCTCGACCAGGCCCGCCTTGTCGTAGACGGACAGCAGCGCCCGCTTGATCGCAATCGCAGTCACGTGCCGATCCTTACCTTCCTGTCGCCATTGACGGACCACCCCTCACGGGCCATCCGGCCGACCGTGCCGACGAGCAGAGCCCGTTCGGCCACCTTGATCCGCTCGTGCAGGCTTGCCTCATCGTCGTCATCGTGCACCGGCACCGCCGCCTGGGCGAGCACCGGGCCGGCGTCCACGCCCTCGTCGACCAGGAACACGGTGCAGCCGGTCACCTTGACGCCGTAGCCGAGCGCGTCCCTGACGCCGTGCATGCCGGGGAACGACGGTAGCAAGGCGGGGTGCGTGTTCAGGCAGCGGCCGCTGAACCGGGCCAGGAACGCCCGGCCGACCAGCTTCATGAACCCGGCGCAGACGATCAGGTCGGGACGGTACTGCTCGCACGCGCGGGCGAGCGCCTCATCCCAGTCATCGCGGCTGGGGAAGTCCCGCACTTTCACCGTGAATGTCGAAACATCTGCCGCTTTCGCCCGGTCGAGTGCGGCGATGGACTCGCGGTCGGCGCCGACCGCGACGACGGTCGCGCCGTAGCCCGGGTCGGCGCACGCGTCGAGCAGAGCCTGCAGGTTCGTCCCCGCCCCGGAGACGAGCACGACCAGCCTGGCGTTCATGGCAGACACCCTAACCGGTGCGGCACAATAGATCGCGACATGGCCAGACTCACCGATCCGCCGCCGCCGAGGTCGCCGTTCCTCCTCCCGCCGCCGCGGCCGCAGCTTCCGCCGTCCCCGCCGGCGCTTCAGCAGCGCGCCTGGGCGGCGCTGACGCTGTCCCTGCTCAGCCTGCTGGCGATGGCGCTGATCAGCAACATCCACCGCGGTGTGTACGTCATCGGGGTCGCGCTGGTGGTCGCCGTGGTCGCGCTGGTGCTGGCGTTCTGGTCCATGTCGGCCGCCAAGCGGGCCCGCGCCCGGCGGCCGCGCGGCGCGATCGCGGCCGCCGTGCTCGGCCTGGTCGCGTTCACGACCTGCAGCTTCGCGCTGGCCGGGTTCCTGATCTTCCGCACCGAGCTGAGCCAGTACGCCAACTGCATGAGCGGCGCCAACACGACCTCGACCCAGACGGCGTGCGAGAACCAGCTCGACAACGGCGTCCGCAACCAGATCAAGCGGCTCGGCGGCAACTGATCGCGCTAGTCGGCGATGTCGTTGGCCCAGGGGTCCACGTAGATGCGGTGGCCGCCGTCGTCGTCGGTCTGGTCGACCACCAGTCTCGGCAGCGGGCCGCTGACCGGCCCGGCCATCGGGCCCGCGGCGGCCAGACGGCGGACGTGGTGCCGCAGGATCAGCCAGTTAGCGGCCCCGGCCACCAGCGCGGCGGTCACCCCGATCTCGAGCACCGCGACCAGGCCGACCTCACCGCCGGCCGGGCCGACCGACGCGAGCCGCCCGGCGCCGAGCGGGCCGCCGGAGAGCTTGGCCGCGAACCCGATGACGGCGGCGGTCAGCGAGCCGGTGAGCAGCCCCCACAGCGGCGCCGCCTCCAGGGTCGGCGTCGGCGCGATCCGCACGGTCATCAGCCCGGCCAGCGCGCCCGCCAGGTAGGGCAGCACGAGGACGAAGAAGCCGAGCCAGGGCGGGAACGCGGCCCTGACGCCGACCGGCACCGCCGCCAGCATCGGGAAGGCGGGGACCGCCCCCAGCGCCGACCCGGATGGCGAGACCGCGGTGCCGACGCCGAACGCGAACCCCGGGCCGAGCATGTACGCGATCGCCCAGATGATCGAGTTCGGCAGGTAGCTGAGGCTGGCCAGCAGCAGCAGGGCCGACCCGCCGATCCCCGGGTTGAGCGCCGCCACCGCCTGCTTGTACGAGCCCAGGTGGATCGCGAGCGACGCCGCCGCGAGGACCGCGCCGAACGCCGCCAGCATCGCCAGCGCCGCCACCATGCCGAGCAGCACCGACCGCACCCGCGGCGGCACCCGCCCGGCCAGCTTGCGCCAGGGCGCCAGGCCGCGGGCGGCGCCGAGGCCGCCGGCCAGGAACGCGATGCCGAACCCGGTGGTGACCGCCTGCCACAGCGACGGCGCCGCCAGCGCGGTCCTGCTCGCCACCGCGACCGCGCCGGTGAACAGGGCGTACGGGAACGCGATCGACAGCGCCGCCAGGCCCACGTCCCGCAGCCGCTTGACGTGGCCCTCGTGGGTCATCCAGCGGCCTGCCCGCTCGATCAGCGCGGCCGGCAGCAGCACCAGGCCGAGCGGCAGCAGCCCGATCCGGCCGACGCCCCTGACCGTGACCTCGACGTGGTGCGCGACCAGCCAGAGCAGCCCGGCCGAGCGGAGCACCCCGGCCAGCCCGCCGCCGAGACCCACGTGCGGCGCGGTGATCCAGCCGATGAGGGTGAGTGTGACCAGCACCGCGAGCCCGCCGCCGGCCGCCGCGAGGGCGGCGATCCCGCCCGCCATGAGCATCGGACGGCTCGGCATGGTAGGCAGATCGCTCACATCCCCATCCTTGCAACGGATCGGGCAAACGGCACGCCGCCACGCCGCGCAGTGTGCGCGCCCGATGGCAAAGGGCGCCATTGTATCGGGCGCGCGCACTGCGGTATCTCCCGGGGGGACGACCCCCCGTACCGCCCGATGTCGGCACGCCGACCACGCTTGTCGCGGGCTACGGTACTGAGTACCATATTGGTAAAACTTAGTCCCGCTTAGCTGCGCGTCCGGCGTCCCGCTGAGAGGGTGCTCACATCGGGATTCCGAGCCGCGCTGGCCGCGCGGCAAGGGCTACGCTTCTGGTGAAAGCCGCTCGTCGCAGTGGCGTACGACGTAAAACGCAAGCAACCGACCGAGATCGGACCCCCAGTGGACCTGTTCGAGTATCAGGCTAAGGAACTCTTCGCCGAGTACGGCGTTCCTGTGCTGAAAGACAAGGTCGCCGACACTGCCGAGGAAGCGCGGGAGATCACCGCCGCCTTCGCGGCCGACGGCATCCCCCAAGTTGTGGTGAAGGCGCAGGTGAAGACCGGCGGCCGCGGCAAGGCCGGCGGCGTGAAGCTGGCCCAGAGCCCGGACGAGGCCTTCGAGAAGGCCGACGCCATCCTCGGCATGGACATCAAGGGCCACATCGCGCACAAGGTCCTGATCGCCGAGGCCTCCGACATCAAGTCCGAGTACTACCTCTCCTTCCTCCTCGACCGCGCGAACCGGACGTTCACGTCCATCTGCACCGTCGACGGCGGCATGGAGATCGAGGAGATCGCGCACACCAACCCGGACGCGATCGCGCGCGTCCCGGTCTCCCCGCTGACCGGGGTCGACCACGCCAAGGCGCTGGAGATCGTCCGGGCCGGCCGGATCCCGGACGAGGCCCTCGAGCAGGCGGCCGTGCTCGCCGAGCGGCTGTGGGCCATGTTCACCGACGAGGACGCGACGCTGGTCGAGGTGAACCCCATGGTGCTCACCCCCGAGGGCAGAGTGCTCGCCCTCGACGGCAAGGTCACGCTCGACGACAACGCCTTCTTCCGCCAGCCCGACCAGGCCAAGTTCGCCGACCTTGAGTCCTCCGACCCGCTCGAGGTCCGGGCCAAGGAGAAGCACCTCAACTACGTCAAGCTCGACGGCCAGATCGGCATCATCGGCAACGGCGCGGGCCTGGTCATGTCCACCCTCGACGTGGTCGCCTACGCGGGCGAGGCGTTCGGCGGGGTCACGGCGGCCAACTTCCTCGACATCGGCGGCGGAGCGTCGGCCGAGGTGATGGCCAACAGCCTGGAGATCGTGCTGTCCGACCCGGCCGTCAAGTCGGTCTTCGTCAACGTCTTCGGCGGCATCACGTCGGGCGACGCGGTCGCCAACGGCATCGTGTCCGCGTTCGCGCTGCTGGCCGAGCGGGGCGAGACGGTCACCAAGCCGATCGTCGTCCGACTGGACGGCAACAAGGCCGAAGAAGGCCGCCAGATCCTGGTCGACGCCAAGCTGCCGGGCCTCGAGCAGGTTGACACCATGGACGGCGCCGCCAAGCGCGCCGCTGAGCTCGCCGCGAAGGGAGCCTGAGCGATGGCTATCTTCCTCACGGCTGACAGCAAGATCCTCATTCAGGGCATCACCGGCGGCGAGGGCCGCAAGCACGGCGCCCGCATGCTCGCCGCGGGCGCGAAGGTGGTCGGCGGCACCAACCCGAAGAAGGCCGGCACCACCGTCGAGCTGAACGGCGAGCAGATCCCGGTCTTCGCCACCGTCAGCGAGACCATGGCGGCGACCGGGGCCGACGTGTCGGTGATCTTCGTCCCCGCGGCCGGCACCAAGACCGCGGTGCTGGAGGCGATCGACGCTGAGATCCCGCTCGCGATCGTCATCACCGAGGGCGTTCCCGTGCACGACACGGCCGTGTTCTGGGCCTACGCGATCGAGAAGGGCAACAAGACCCGCATCGTCGGGCCGAACTGCCCCGGCATCGCGTCTCCGGGCAAGTCGAACGCCGGCATCATCCCGGCCGACATCACCTCCGAGGGCAAGATCGGCCTGGTGTCGAAGTCGGGCACGCTGACCTACCAGATGATGTACGAGCTGCGCGACATCGGCTTCACCACCGCGGTCGGCATCGGCGGCGACCCGATCATCGGCACCACGCACATCGACGCCCTCGCCGCGTTCGAGGCCGACCCCGACACCAAGGCGATCGTCATGATCGGCGAGATCGGCGGCGACGCCGAGGAGCGGGCGGCCGCGTTCATCGAGAAGAACGTGACCAAGCCGGTCGTCGGCTACGTGGCCGGGTTCATGGCCCCCGAGGGCAAGACCATGGGTCACGCGGGCGCGATCATCTCTGGTTCGGCCGGCACCGCCCAGGCCAAGAAGGAAGCCCTGGAGAAGGCCGGCGTCCGCGTCGGCAAGACCCCGAGCGAGACCGCGGCCCTGGTCCGCGACATCATCAACAACCTGTAAGCCGCTCGCGCTCAGTGCGGCGTTCCCCGCTCAATACACGCAGGGGATGCCGTACTTTGCGTTTGCCCCGACGGTGATGGTGCCGCCGCCGGAGACCGAGCCGGCCGGGGCCGTGGCCGCGGCCGACGCGCTCGGGCTGGCCGCGGCGGAAGCCCCGGCCGAGTCCAGGCTCGCGGGCACCGCGGTCACGGTCGAGCCGATCAGGACCTCCACGTGCCCGGCCGGCAGCGTCGCGAGCGCCTTGGCGGTGGCGCCGACGTCGGTCGCGATCTTGGCCGCGTTGGCCGACGCGCCCGCGCCGTAGAACACCTGGTTGCCGGTTTCGACGGTCCGCGACTGGGCCGACCCGTCCCCGACCGCCCCTGCCTGGTAGCCGCGGGAGACCAGCGCCCGGGACACGTCGCCTGCCAGTCCCGGCTGGGACCCGCCGTTGTAGACGTCCACCGTGACGGTGGAGGCGGGCGGGACCGGCGCGGCCTTCTTCTTCGGCGTCGTCGTCTTCCCCTTGGCCGCGGCCGGCTGCGGGTAGAAGGCGGCCTGCACCAGCCGCTTGATGTACGGCTCCGAGATGATGTTCACGCTCTGCGGGCTGGAGCCGTAGCCCGGCAGCAGCTCGCTGGCGCCGGGAACCGACGGGAGCGTGGTGAAGGAGAGGTTCTGCCCGCTGAGCGCCTGCATGCTGGCGGCGAAGTCGATCAGGTTCAGGCTCGGGTCGGTGATCAGGTACTGGCTGGCCGACCCGAGCAGGCCGGTGATCGTGCCGCCGGCGGCGAACGCGTTCTCGTGCTTGAGCTGCCAGATCACGTAGTCGATGACGGCCTGCTGACGGCGGGTGCGGTCGATGTCGCCCTCGGCCAGGTTGTCGCGCTCGCGCACGAACGCGAGCGCCTGCGGCGCCGACAGGTGCAGGTACTGGGCGCCGCCCTTGCTCAGGTTGTAACCGTCGTACTTCACCGCGTTGAACCCGGAGTTGAAGTCGTACAGGTTCGAGGACGTGTAGTTGCCTGCGTTGATGCCGGATTCCTCCGGCTTGAGGCAGACCTCGACCCCCTGGAATGCCTGGGCCAGATAGTAGAACCCGGCCAGGTTGGTCTCGACGAAATGGTCGATGTGCACGCCGGTGACCGACTCGACGGTCTTGATCTCGGCCCCCTGCCCGGCCTCGTTGGCCAGCAGGTAGTCGTGCTTGGTGGAGAACCCGGTCTGGGCCAGAGACTCGGTGTAGGCCCAGTCGTAGGCGTTGTCGATCTTTCCGTTGGGGATGTTGATGCCCTGCACGGTGAACGGGCTCGGGAAGGTGACGAGGTCGTCGCGCGGGATCGAGAAGCCGACCGCCTTCCGCCCGCCCGCGAAGATGTGGATCAGGATGAGCGTGTTCGGGTCCTGGCCGCCGACCGGGCCGGTGTGCATGGCCGTGATCAGGGCCGGCGGCAGCGCCTGGCCGTAGAAGTTGGTCCGGCTCTCCAGCCCCATCACCAGGATGTTCATCGCCTGGGTGGACGTGGACGGCGCGTTGCCGGTCGAGACCCCGTCGTTGAACCCGTTGGCGTAGCCGACCACCTTGTGCGCGTAGCCGGAGACCACGAGGACCACGACCGCGAGCAGGCAGGCCGCCGCGTAGCCGACCTTGCCCGCTATCACCCGTCCGAGACCCGCCGTGAGCATCGCCGTTCCTCCCCGCGTTGGCAACACACAGTAGCCGCTAGTACACGCAGGGTATTCCGAACTTGGCGTTGGCGGCGACTGTCACCGCGCCTCCGGCCGCGCCGTTGTCGGCCGCGGCCGCCGCCGAGGCGGACGCGGCCGGCGACGGGGACGACGTTGACGTCGGGGTGAGGCCGGCCGGGACGACGGTCGACCCGGTGCCGAGCAGCACCTCCACGTGCTGCGCGGGCAGCGACGCGAGCGCCTTGGCGGTGGCGCTGAAGTCGGTCGCGATCTTGGCCGCGTTGGCCGACGCGCCCGCGCCATAGAACACCTCGGTGCCGGTGACCGGGGTCTGCGACTGCGCCGAGGCGTCGTTGACGGCGCCGGCCTTGTAGCCGAGGGAGACCAGCGCCTGGGAGACGCTGCCGGCCAGGCCCGCCGTGGACCCGCCGTTGTACACGTCCACCGTGACCGTCGACGCGGCCGGGATCGGCGCCGCCTTCTTCTTGACGGCGCTCTTGCCCGACGCCGTGGCGGCCGGGGGCGGGTTGAACGCCTTGCTCACGACCTGCTGGATGTAGCTGACGTCGATGTCGTTGACGTCCTGCATCGAGCCGTTGAGGTCCACGTCGGCGTAGCCGGAGATCGGCAGCGTGTAGAACTTCAGGTTCTTGCCGGTCAGCGCGCTCATGTTGGTGGCGAAGTCGAACAGGTCGAAGCCCGAGTTGGTGATCAGCCACTGTTTGGCGTCGCCGAGCAGGGCGGTCAGCTGGCCGAGGTCGCTGAACGCGTTCTCGTGCTTCAGCTGCCAGATCACGTAGTCGATGACCGCCTGCTGCCGGTGGGTGCGGCTCAGGTCGGTGTCGGGCAGGCTGTCCCGGTCCCGGACGAACGCGAGCGCCTGGTCGGCGGCCAGGTGCAGGTACTGCGAACCGCCCTTGTTCAGGTTGTAGCCGTCCGCGACCGCGTTCCAGCCCGACGCGGTGTCGTACAGGTTGGCGTGGGGGGTGCCGTTGACCGTGGTCGGCGTCACGCACACCTCGATGCCGCCGAAGTCCTGGGCGAGCGTGTAGAAGCCGGCCAGGTTCATCACCGCGTAGTTGTCGATGTGCACCCCGGTGACCGCCTCCACGGTGGCGATCTCGGCCGCCTGGCCGGCCTGGTTGGCCTTCAGGTAGCGCTCGGCTGAGCTCATCGACGAGCCGTAGGTCGAGTTCAGCGAGGTGACGTACGCGAAGTAGTAGGCCTGGTCGATCTTCCCGGTGGTGATGCCGTCGTAGTAGGCCTTGGGATAGGTGACCAGGTCGTCGCGCGGGATCGAGTAGCCGACCGCCTTCTGCCCGCCGGCGAAGATGTGCACCAGGATCAGCGTGTCGGTGTCCTGGGAGCCGACCGTCTGGTCCTCGCAGGAGGCGACGTTGCCCGCGTGCATCGCGGTCAGCAGGCCCGAGGAGAGGCAGTTCCCCTGGAAGTCGGTGCGACTCTCCAGGCCCATGACGAGGATGTTCATCGCGCCAACGGAGGAGCTGCCGCCGATCGTGATCCCGTCGCCGAGCGCGCTCAGGTCGGCCACCGCCTTGTGCGCGTAGCCGGCCACCACCAGCAGCACGGCCGCCAGGAAGCAGCTCACGGTGTAGCCGACCTTGCCCGCGACCAGCCTCGCGACGCGCGTCGAGAACATAGCTGCTCCTCCCGTGGGGGTCAGAACATGCAGCTGGAACAGTAACCGTCAAACCAGGCCCACGGCACAGTACCCACAAGATATGAACATTTGTCAGTAAACGCAGGGTATTCCGAATTTCGCGTTCGCGGTGACGGTTACAGCACTGCCGGCCGCGGTGCTGCCGCCCGAGGTCGAGCCGCCCGAGGGCGTCGCGGCCGGGCTGGCGGCTGGGGCCAGGGCCGACGGCACGAGCGCGGACCCGCTGCCGAGCAGCACCTCCACGTGCCCGGCGGGCAGCGAGGCGAGCGCGGTGGCGGTCACGCCGAAGTAGCCGGCGATCTTGGCGGCGTTGGCCGACGCCCCGCCGCCGTAGAACACCTGATCCCCGGTCTTGACGGTCTGCGACTGCGCCGACGCGTCCGTGACGGCGCCGGCCCGGTAGCCCTTCGCGACCAGCGCGGCCGAGACCCGGCCGGCCAGCCCGCCGGTGCCGCCGCCGTTGTAGACGTCCGCCGTGACCGTCGACGCGGCCGGGATCGGGGCGGCCTGCTTGGCCGGCTTCGACCCGGAGTGGCCGGCCGGCGACGGCGCCGGGGCGGTGAACTTCGCCTTGATCGCCGCCTGGATCGCGGGGACGTCGATCTGGTTGGCGTCCTGGCCGTCAACGGTCTCGTAGCCCACGATGGGGGCGGTGTAGAACTTCAGGTTCTCGCCGCTGAGCGCGTGCATCTCGGTTGAGAAGTCGAGCAGGTTCCAGCTCGAGTCGGTGATCAGGTACTTGTCGGCGGTGCCGAGCAGGCTGGTGAGCTGGCCGACGTCGGTCAGCACGCCCTCGGTCTTCAGCTTCCAGATCACGTAGTCGAGGACCGCCTGCTGGCGGTGGGTGCGGTCCAGGTCCCCGTTGGGCAGGTTGTCCCGCTCCCGGACGAATGCCAGCGCCTGGTCCGCCGCCAGGTGCAGGTAGCCCGCGTGCGGCGCGTTGAAGCCCGAGTTCGCGTCGTGCAGGTTGGTGCCCGGGCCGTCGGGCCCGTCCCACGAATTCACGCACACCTCGACGCCGCCGAATGACTGGGCCAGGTAGAAGAACCCGGCCAGGTTCACCTCGGCGAAGTGGTCGATCTTCTGGTCGGTCACCGTCTCGACGGTGTCGATGGTGGCCTTCTGCCCGGCCTCGTTGGCGAGGAAGTAGCGCTGCGAGCGGCTCATCGACGAGTTCACGGTCTGGTTCAGCGACTGCGCGTAGGCCAGGCCGTAGGCCTGGTCGATCTTCCCCTGCGACTGGCCGTCGTACGCCTGCGGGTAGCTGACCCAGTCGTCGCGCGGGATCGAGAAGCCGACCGCCCGCTGACCGCCGGCGAAGATGTGGATCAAGATCAGCGTGTTCGTGTCCTGGCCGCCGACGCCCTCGTTGTTGACGCCGTACACGCTGCCCGCGTGCATCGCGGTCAGCAGCGCCGACGACAGCGTGTTCCCCTGGTAGTCGGTCCGGCTCTCAAGACCCATTAGCAGGATGTTCATCGCCCCGGTCTGCGCGCCACCGGAGATCGCGTTGGAGCTGGCCAGCCCGGTGACCAGGCCGTCGACCCGGTGGGCGTAGCCGGACAGCACCAGCAGCACGGCCGCCAGCAGGCAACTCGCCGCGTAACCGAGCTTGCCTGCAATCGTCGCGCCGCGCATGCCGAGCAATCTTGTTCTCCTCAACGGATGTCAGTTCACGGTTGCGGCGAGGCTACCCGGTCCCGGTCAATACTTACACTGGTGTGAATACTACCTGGTCAAGTACATGACACAACGGAACGTAACGGCGCCGGCGCGTTAGTGTAAGCGCCGGGCTTGAGGGAAACTTAGGAAACGATGTATTACCCTCTCCAGCAATGACCACTCAACCTGGGTGGGAGCCACGATCCGGCCCCACGCGAGGCGAGCCCGCCA
>Ga0302311_10003439_pt1 | contig 17314 bp, 16 predicted proteins | sample III_Palsa_N1_3_FD_200449 | JGI IMG/M metagenome (GOLD analysis project Ga0302311, IMG submission 200449) | Peat permafrost microbial communities from Stordalen Mire near Abisko, Sweden - III_Palsa_N1_3 | ecosystem: Environmental > Terrestrial > Soil > Palsa > Peat permafrost | place: Sweden... | reverse complement strand
AGATCGAGATCCTCGAGGACGGCGGCCGCATCGACCAGGAGACGCGGCTGTTCGATCCGGCGAAGAACGAGACGCGCTCGATGCGCTCGAAGGAAGACGCGCACGACTATCGCTACTTCCCCGATCCCGACCTGCTGCCGCTGGTGCTCGATCCGGCCTGGATCAAGCGCATCGAGGCCTCGCTGCCGGAGCTGCCGGACGAAAAGCGCCGGCGGCTCATGAACCAGTACGGGCTCTCGGCCTATGACGCCGGGGTGCTGATCATCGAGGGCGCGCGGGCCGACTTCTTCGAAACCGCCGCCAAGGGCCGCGACGCCAAGCTGACCGCCAACTGGGTCGCCAACGAGCTGCTCGGCCACCTCGCCAAGGACGGGCTCGAGATCACCGAGAGCCCGCTGCCGCCGGCCGAGATCGCCGGCCTAGTCGAGCTGATCGAGACCGACGTGATCTCGTCGAAGATCGCCCGCGAGGTGTTCGAGCACATGTGGGCCGGCGAGGGCGCGGCGGCCGCCATCGTCGAGGCGCGGGGCCTGCGCCAGGTCAGCGACACCGGCGAACTGGAGGCGATGATCGACGCCCTGATCGCCGCCAATCCCGGCCAGGCCGAGTCGGTGAAGACCAAGCCTCAGGCGATCGGCTGGTTCGTCGGCCAGGTGATGCGCCAGACCGGGGGGAAGGCCAACCCGGCGACGGTGAACGAGATCCTGAAGCGGAAGCTGGGGATTTAGGGAGCGGCAGGGTGGCGCTGAGCGGATGAAGTGGCTGGTCACGGCATTTGCAATTGGCGTCTTGTCCCTTGCGTCGGCGGTGACCGCCGCGCCGCCGTCGCCGGAGCCAAATGGGACGCCGATTGGCTGCGAGTGGCGTTCGCCGCCGCCCGAGACCGAGCCGCTGCTGTTCTGCAAGGCGCCGTGGGGCGAAACGCCGGCATGGGCGCCATTCCATTTCAATCCGGGCACGATCGTAGCCGCGGGAAAGGGCGACCCCGTGGCGATGACGGCGCTAGGCGAGTTCTACGTCTTCGGTCCCAACGTTGCGCGCGATCCTGCCGCCGCCGCGAGCCTGCTGACGGCGGCCGCGGCGAAGGGAGACGCCCTGGCGATGGTCGATCTGGGGGCGCTCTCCACGAGCGGCGTCGGCGTCCCGAAAGACCCTGCTGCGGCCGGCCGCTGGTACCGTCGGGCGCTCGATTCCGGCGACGCGGATGCCCTAGATGCGCTGGCGACGCGCTATGTAGTCGGTGCGGACGTGGACAGAGATGGCGCGAAGGCGATCGAACTCTACCGCGCGGCAATCGACAAGGGTTCTCTCGACGCGGTTTCCGGTCTCGCAGCCCTCTATGGGGCTGGGAAGGCGGTCCCGGAAGATGACGCCGAAGCGATCCGGCTGTTCAGGATCGGCGTGGCGAAAAACGATCCGAAATCCCTTGCCGGGCTCGGGCTTCTTTATTTTTACGGAAAGGGTGTCACGAAGGACGCAGGCGAGGCGATGCAGCTTCTGCGCCAAGCGGCCGACCTGGGTAATGGGACGGGCATGTTCGGCGTCGGCCTGATGTATCTCAATGGCCTTTCGACGCCCAAAGACGTGACCGTAGCTGTTGCGTGGTTTCAACGCGCCGCCAACCGGGGGAACCCGGCCGGCATGTACTCGCTCGGCGTCGCCTACGCAGACGGCCACGGTGTGACGCAAGATGATAAAGAAGCCATACGCTGGCTACGCGCCGCTGAAAACGCGGGCTTCGTTGCGGCATCGGTCGCTCTCGGCCACCTCCTTGCGACCGCGCGCACGGACGTGCCCGCCGAACTGACATGGCTGCACACGCCAAGCAGAGATGACATCAGTGCAAACTACCCGATCGGCGCCGCCATAGCAGGCATCGCCGGCGAGGTCGTATACGAATGCACGCTATCCGCCACTCTAACGCCGACCGACTGCCAGGTCGTGGCGGAACAGCCTGGTGGATACGGTTTCGCCGCCGCCGGGCTGGCATTGATGTCCGAGATACAGCTCAAGTCCGGCCTCGCCCCCGGCTCGAAGATCAAGCTGCCGATCCGGTTCGCGCTGGAGACCCCCGCCAACGCGCCGCAGCCTGTCGCTGACCGCTGCGCCGCGTACGCCATAGCATCGGTGAAAGTGCGGACCTACAGCGGATTGTCGGCGTGGAGGACGCGTTATTGGCCGGCGCTCTCGAAATACTACGCGGTGAAAGCGGGCCATGCAGACACCCCCAACCGCCTCGCCGATGAGGTCGCTGAGATGGACAAGAAAGTCGCGGACGACCGCGTCTCGCAGGAATACGTACTCTGCGGCTTCTAGGCGGAGTTCCGTGAGCCTCCTCGTTCACTGCGGCGGGGCCGGCGCCGCAGCATGGTAACCCTTGCTCCCCACCGCCCGCGCCAGCTCGCTGCGGAAATCCTCGCCCTTCGCCAGACAGTCTAGCGTCCGTGCAAAGTCGTGTTTCGGCCGCCAGCCTAGATCGCGGCGGGCGGCGGCGTTGACGTAGATGCGGTCGAGGCTCGGGAACATCCGCCAGCCTTTCGCGGCGTAGATCGTCTCGAACTCGGGGAAGATGCGCCGCAGCACGGCCGGCGCGTCGGCGCGCAGCTCCGCCTGCTCTTCCCAGCCGAACGGTGTCGTCGCTGAGACGATGTAGCGGCCGAAACCGATCTCGGGCGCTCGCGCCACGGCCAGCCGGTGCGCGCTCACCACGTCCTCGATATCGACGCGCCGGTAGAGCAGTTCGTTGGCCTGGACGTTGGCGAGCGCGTAGGCGACCGCGACGGCCGCGTTGTCGTCAGCCTCCGGGAAGAAGCGCGAGGTGCGCAGCACGATCACCGGCAGGCCCTGGTCGCGATGGAAGAGCTCGCAGAGGCTCTCCGCCGACACCTTGGTGACGCCGTAGATGTTGCGCGGGATCGGCGTCACCGCCTCCGTGATCCAGGCGGCCGGGGCGCCAGGTCCCGGCGTCAGCGCCGAGCCGAAGGCGCTGGTGGTGCTGGTGTAGACGAAGGCCTCCACCCCTGCCGAAAGCGCCGCCTCCAGCAGGGCGAGCGTCCCGGTGACGTTCGTGTCGACGAAGTCCTGGCGCGAATGGGTGGCGACGTGCGGCTTGTGCAGGGTCGCCGCGTGGATCACCGCCCGCACGCCGCGCATCGCCTCCGCCACGAACGCCGGATCGCCGATCGAACCGACATGGGTGGTGAAGGGCGAGGCCACGCGGTCGAGGCCGCGCGCGGCCTCGCCGGCGGCGCGCAGCGTCCGCATCAGCGCCTCGCCGAGATGGCCGGCGCTGCCGGTGACGAGAAGGGTCATGACAGGCTCCCGGCCGGTCCCTATCAAGCGGGCGTGGGCCCGGGCAAGACCGGCCGCCGGCCGAGGAGGACGCCATGACCTGGTCCATCGTCGCCTATGATGAGACGACCGGCGCGTTCGGCGCCACGGTGGCGACGCGGGCCTTCGCCGCCGGCTCCTTCGTGCCCTTCGTGCGGGCCGGCGTCGGCGCCGTGGGCACCCAGTCGCTGACCAACCGCTATCTCGGCCCGGCCACACTGGAGGGGCTGGCGCGCGGCCTCTCCGCCCAGCTCGCCATCGATACGGCGCTGGCCGGCGACGAGGGCCGTGAGGTGCGCCAGCTTCACGCCGTCGACCGCCTGGGCCGCACCGCCGCCTGGACCGGCCGGCACTGCGTCGAATGGTGCGGCAGCGTCGGCGAGCCGTTCGTCAGTGTCGCCGGCAACATGCTCGCCAACGATCAGGTCGCCGCGGCGACGCTGGCCGGCTTCAAGGCCGATCCCGCCTCGCCGCTGCCGGAGCGGATGATGGCGGCGATGGAGGCCGGCGAAGCGGCCGGCGGCGATCGGCGCGGCCGCCAGTCGGCGGCCATGGTGATGGTCACCACCGAGGATTTCCCGGACCTGTCGATTCGGGTCGATGACCACGCCGAGCCGCTGGTCGAGCTGCGGCGGCTGCTGACGATCTGGCGCACCGAGCGCGCGCCTTACCTCGGCAACTCGCCCTCGAAGGCCAACCCGGCCGGCGTGCATGACATCGACGTGGTCGAGGCCGGCTGGATCGCCCGCGGCTGGGATATCCGCTTCCGCCGCTAGCGTGCCGGATTTGAAGTTCGCCCGCTCATGGGGTCGGCTACCGAGCGAACTTCAAATCCAAGAAGCACACTAGAAACATATACTTGCTAGTGTCCTGATCGATTCCGAAGTTCGTCGGAGCCTGCCCCATGCAATCGCGAACTTCGGAATCGGGACACTAGCTCAGTAGGCGGGCACCGCGTCGAAGATCAGGCCGGTGCTGCTCGAGATCAGCAGCAACTCGCCGCCGACCTGCACCCAGCTGTAACCGAACGGCGGCCGGCGCAGGTGATAGCGGCCGTAATCCTGGACCACATAGTCCTGGTACTCCGGCGGCAGATAGGCGCCGCGCCGCCAGACGCGGGGGATCGGCGCCGGCGCCGGCCGCGCGTAGACCGGCGGCGGCGCTGCGCCATACCAGCGGCCGGCGGGTCCGTAGGCGCCGCCTCGCGGCGGCCCCCAGGCGCCCGGCGGCCCATCGTAGCGATTCGGAGAACCGACCGGACCGCGACCGCCCCAAGGCGCGCGTGGGCCGGCCATGCGAGGTCCGGCCATGGGTCCGCCCATCCGCGGCCCCATCATGCGTGGCGGCCCGCCGCGACCGCCGCCGTGGTGGTCCCGCGACTGAGCATGCGCGAGCGCGCCGGCGCCGAGCGCCAGCGTGGCGGCAAGCAGCAAAGCCAGCCACCCGTGGGGCGGCCGGCGGCGGGGCCTCGCATCGTTCACGGGCTCAGATTGCGCGGAAACGGGCTGAACCTCGGCTGAACGGCGCGCGGCTTGCGCGGTGGGCGGGGCCGCCGCAAGTAGGTCCGCGAGTAGCTTCGACAGGGGGGAGCGCATGAGCGGCGTCATCGAGATCTATTATTGGCCAACGCCGAACGGCCACAAGGTGACCATCGCCTGCGAGGAGATGGGCCTCCCGTACGAGATCAAGCCGGTCAATATCGGCCGCGGCGACCAGTTCAAGCCGGAGTTCCTCGCCATAAGTCCCAACAACCGCATGCCGGCCATCATCGATCCCTACGGCCCCGGCGGCGAGCCGATCTCGATCTTCGAATCAGGCGCCATCCTGCAGTACCTGGGTCGAAAGACCGGGCTTTTCTACCCTAAGGACGAGCGCGCGCGGGTAAAGGTCGACGAATGGGTGTTCTGGCAGATGGCCAATTTCGGGCCGAACGCCGGGCAGCGGAACCATTTCCGCAACTACGCGCCCAGCTTCATCCTCGACCAGCGCCAGGTGGCCTATGGCGCGATCCGCTACACCAACGAGGTGCACCGGCTCTACGGCGTGCTCGACGGTCAGCTGACCGGGAAGGCCTATATCACCGGCGACTACTCGATCGCCGACATGCTGACCTGGCCCTGGGTCGCCACCCGTTCGTCCTCGGCGCTCGATCTGGATGAGTTTCCGGCCCTGAAGGCCTGGCAGGCGCGGGTCGAGGCGCGCGAGGCGGTGGGCCGGGCGATGGCGAAGGGGCGCGACTTCGTCTCCGGTGGCCTCCAGGGGCAGGGCAGCGAATCGCAGGCCGCACGGTCGGTGCTGTTCGGGCAGCGCGCGCGCCGCTGACGGTCGTCGCGGCGGGGTCGCGACACGGCAATCCGACAACGCGCTGAATCCCCGCTTAACCTTATCTTCAGTGAAGCTCGACTTTCATTCGAGCCAGGGCCGGTGCGCGCCTTCCAGAACGGGGGGTATCCGGCCGCTGGGAAGGAAGAAGACCATGTTGGGGGTTAGGGAGATGATGCCGGAAGGCGTCATGCCGTTGCCGGGACCGCAGTCGTCCGGCGACGAGCTGTTCCGCCTGGGCCTGCTCTACTCGACCGGCCAGGGCGGCGCGCCGCTCGATTACGTCTCGGCGCACATGCTGTTCAACCTGGCCGCCATGCGCGGCTCGCAGGAAGCCAAGATCTACCGCAAGGAATTGAGCCGCGAGATGGACCCGGCCGATGTCGCCGAGGCCCAGCGCCAGGCGCGGCAGTGGCTGGCGGAAGGCTGACGCGCCGCGCGGCCTGAGTCGGACGGACAGCCAAAATCAGGGCCGGATCGGGTCAGACCGCCGATTCCGAACCGTTGCGCCTCAATAGAGCGGCGTGAACGCGTAGCTGAAGTCCACCGGCAAGGAGTTCTTCACTTGGGCGAGGATGGAGGTGATCTCCGCTAGGCCGGTCTTCGGGACAAAGACGATATCGAATCGGCGCAGCGGCACCAGTTCCGCGCCGGGCTTCCCATGCAAGGCGTCGCTGAGGTTGACCGTGCGCATCATCGGCCGGCCATCGCGGCCGCGGCGGATGATCACAACCTGCCACTTCTTGCCGGTGTCGGAGAAGCCGCCGGCCTCGATGACAGCGCGCAGGGCGTCGATGTCGCCCGGCATGTCGTAGACGCCCGGCTTGCCCACCTCGCCGCCGACGAACACCTTCAGCGGCTGGGCGCGGACCGTGACCGTGACGTCCGGCCGCAGCAACTGATCGGCGTAGGCCGCCGAGAGCTGCTGCTCCAGTTCGGGCGCGCTGCGGCCGGCGGCCATCTGCGGCGCCACCAGCGCCAGATTGATTCGCCCGTCGGGCTGCACCACCACGGTCTTGTTCAGCTCCGGCGCGGATGGAAAGGCGACGTCCATCTCGTCGCCCGGATAGAGCCGGTAGAGCGGATCGTCGTCCGTCCAGGTGGCGTAGGGGATGTTGGTGAATGGCCGCGCCGCGTGGGCGGCGAGGGGTCCCGCGGCCGCGAGGGCCAGGGCGATGGCGGCGCAAGCGAAGCGGGCGTTTGGCATGCCATGAAAGTTAAGGAGAATGGGTAAGGAAAGCTTAATCGCACCCGGCGACCCTGGCCTTGCGGATCAGGTTCGATCCTTCGGCGCACAGAGCATGACATCGCAAGGCGTATATCCGGCAAGGCCCGCGTGGGGGCGCCCCGAGCCGTCCGAAACGGAGGCTTGGACGCCCCGCGCCCGCTATCCCATTTCCGAGGTTCCCGCCCTGTTGTGGCGCGAGCGGTGGCTGATGCTGGCGGTGTTCCTGGGGCTCGCCGCGATCGGCGTCGCCTTCGGCCTCACCCTGGAGACGATGTACCCGGCGCACGCCAGCGTGCTGGTGAAGCTGGGCCAGGAGTATGTCTACGCGCCGCCGTCCGGCGACGCCGCCCGAGGCGCGACCCCGACCAATGATGAAATGGTCGCGGCCGAGACCGAGATCATGGCCAGCGAGCCGTTGGAAATGCGTGTCGTGCGCCGAATCGGTGTCGCGCGGCTCGCCCCGCACCAGGCGTCCGCCTACGCCTCGGCCTCGCCGGAAAAGCGCGAGATGATCATCGCCAAGCTCGCTGACGGAATCGCTCGCAACCTGAAGATCGACACGGCGCCCGGCCTATCGGTCGCCCGACTCACCTACCAGAATTCCGATCCGCAGATCGCCGCCCTGGTGCTCAACACCCTCCTGGAGGAGTATCTGGCCTATCGGCGCTCGATCCTGCAGACGCCGGCGGCCGGCGCCTTCGACAACCAGCGCCACGCTTTCGAGCAGCGGCTGGCGCAGGAAGACACCGCCTACCAGAACTTCCTCTCCAGCAACCAGATCGGCGACTTCGACGCCGACAAGACCGCGCTGTCCCAGCTCGCCGCGACGGTCGAGCAACAACAGTACGCCAACGATACGGCGCTGAACGAGAAGACCGCGCACCTCTCAGCCATCGACGCCGAACTCGCCAGCCTGGCGCCGGAGACCAGCCTCTATCACGACACCGACCCGACCGCGCAGGCCAAGCTCGCCGATTTGAAGGTGCAGCGCGAGGGGCTGCTGTCGCGCTACAAGCCCGACGCTCAGCCGGTGAAGGACATGGAGGCGCAGATCGCGCGCCTGGAAGCCGGCATCGCCGCCGGGCACACCCTCACCAAGGGGCCCGAGCGGACCGGCCTCAATCCGGTCTACCAGACCTTCCAGACCGAGAAGCTGCAGCTCACCGCCGAGGTCGCGGGCCTTCGCCAGACCGGCGCGGCGCTGAGCGACGAGATGAGCAAGCTCACCGAGCGGCGTCTGCGGCTGGCCCAGCTCGAGCCGCAGTACCAGAACCTGAACCTCGATCGCGACGTGCTGCAGGCCAACGTCAAGGACCTCACCGCCAAGGCCGAGGAGAGCGAAGCCGCGCAGGACGTCGCCGCGGCCACCAACGACAATATCCGCATCATCGAGCGCGCCACGCCGCCCACGACGGGCAAGAGCCTGAAGGTGCCGGTGCTGGTTTTGGGGATCGTGTTCGCCCTGTTCTCGGCGCTCTGCGTCGGCCTGCTTCGCGTGTTCCTGCGGCCCGGACTGCCCACGCCGGCGGCAGCTAGCCGCACGCTCGACCTGCCGGTGCTGGGCGCCGCGGCGTTCAAGCAGACGGCTTGAGGGCGTGGCTGTGCGTCAGCGCCCGGTTTGGATTAGCTTCGCGGCTCAGCGTACAGGCGACGATTCGGTTCGATGGTGGATCTGAGCGCCGAGATGGCGGATCTCTGGGCGGCGCTTGGCGCCTCGTCGGCCGCGCCGCCGCGCGAGCGCGGCCGGCTGATCGAGTTCATCGCGGCCAGGGGCGGCGAGGGCGCGTCCACGGTGGCGCGCGAGTTCGCCTTCCACGTCGCGCGCTCGCACAAGCGCCGCGTCTGGCTGATCGACCTCGACCTGATGGGCCAGACCCATGCCGAGACCTTCGCACGGGACGCGGCCCGATTCGGGGACCTGGGGCCGCCGGCCTCGGCGTCGCCGGACGGGTCGATGTTCTTCACCGTGCAGCCGCCCTTGAAGCGGCCCGACGGCCGCGCTTGGCCGGATTCGCGCTACATCAACGCGCATGCCGTCGGCGACGGTGCGCTCTGGGTGACGCGCTTCCGCCGCGACGCCATGCGCGGGCGCCAGGGCGTGCACGTCACCCCGGCCGTCGACTATTGGACGGCGCTCCGGCGCCATGCCGATCTCGTGGTCGTCGATGCGCCGGCCGCCGAGCGCTCGAAGGCCGGACTGACCATCGCGCCGCTGATGGATGAGGTGGTGCTGGTGGTCGCCGCCGACGAACGCGACACCGCCGCGCCGGCCGACCTCCGCGACGAGCTGGACGCCGCGGGCGCCAACTGCGCCGGCCTGTTCGTCAACCGGGTGCAGGTCGAGGCGCCTGGATTCCTGCGCGGCGCCATCCCGTGACCGCCGTCGTCACGCCGTTTCCCCGGGCTCGGCGCGCGATCCCGCGCCGCGCCCCGCGGGACTGGCGAAGCCTGCTCCAGACCGCGGCCTTTGTCGGCGAGATCTTCCTGCTGCTGACCTACAGCCAGGGCTGGGTGCAGCCGCTGCTGGGCGGCGAGGACGCGGCGGCCGATTCGGCGCTCGTCCGCACGCTCTACCTGCCGGCCTATGCGATCGGCATCTTCCTGATGGCGCTGACGCCCTGGAGTGTCGTCCGCGGTCTCGCGCGTCAGCCGTTCCTGCTGCTGCTGCTGGCGATCGTCGCCGCCTCGGTCACCTGGTCGGTCTCGCCGGACCAGACCATGCGCCGCCTGTTCGCCCTCTATTTCACCACCCTCGGCGGCGTGATCATCGCCGCGCGCCATTCCTGGGCGCGGCTGGCGGAGGTGATCGCCGGCTGCTTCGCGGTCCTCGCGGTGATCTCCCTGTTCGTCTGCCTCTTCGTACCGTCGGTCGGGCGCATGACCGACATTTTTCCGGGCGCCTGGCGGGGGCTCTGGGACGAGAAGAACGGATTCGGCGGCAACATGGCGCTCGGCGCGGCCCTCTGCGCCGCCGCCGCCCTGCTCAATGTGCGCCGCGCGCCCCTGTGGTGGAGCGCCGCGGCGCTCTGCGTCGTGCTGGTCCTCATGAGCACGTCCAAGACGTCGCTGTTGTCCGTGGGTCTGGGCGCGGGCGCGATCGCCTTGATCTGGACCGTGCGCCGCGGCCCCGCCGCGGGCGTCGCGGCCACATGGGTGGCGGTCGTGGGCCTGGCCGTGGTGGCGGCCTTCGCCTTCGTCGCCTCGGACGTGCTCTTCGGCCTGCTCGGCAAGGATGCGACCCTCACCGGGCGCACCAAGATCTGGACCGCGGTGCTGCGCCAGATCAACGAGCGGCCGTGGCAGGGCTACGGCTATGCCGCGACCTGGGACAACGAGAGTCCGTGGGGGCCGCTGGCCTGGATCGTCCACGATTCCGGCTTTCGGCCCCACCACGCGCACAATTCCTGGCTCGAGCAGTGGCTGGCGCTGGGCCTGCCGGGCCTGATCGCCTGGTCCGCCTTCTTCGCCCAGACGCTGGTCGCCAACATCGTCGCCCTCTATCGCGAGAAGGGCGCCTATCTGGCGCTGCCGTACTTCGTCGTCTACGCGCTGATGACGCTCTCCGAGAGCATCGCGGTGCAATACAACGACATGCGCTGGGCGATCTTCGTGGCCTTGGCGGTGAAGCTCGCGCTCCCTGATAACGAGGCGGCGGAGCAGCCGGCTCCGGCCCGAACCGTCAGCCGGCCCGGCGCCGAAAGAAGCCCGTCCAGAAATCCCAATAGTCCCTGATCAGGTCCGCGCCGATCCAGAAGCCGTGCCGGTAGGGTGTCTCGACGCCGATCACCAGCGACTGGTCGGCGTCGCCATACCAGGTGCCGAACAGGTGGTCCCAGATCGGCGCGATGCTGTAGTGGCCGGTCGGATGGGACATGTCGAGCTTGTGGTGCAGCCGGTGGTGGTTCGGCGACTGGATCACATAGCGGCCGACCCAGCCGAAGCCTGAGTCGATGCGCGAGTGGATGATGAAACCCAGCGCCGCGGTCACGACGTTCACATAGATCAGCACCTCGGGCGTCGCGCCGAGCGCGGCCATGGGCAGGTTGATCAGAAAGATCGAGACGAACGCCGCGGGGTGTTCGCGGGTGGCGTTGATGACGCAGAAGTCGTGGGCGGCGTGATGGTAGCGGTGCAGGGGCCAGAAGTAGCGCGTGTGGTCGACCCGGTGGGTCCAGTAGTCGAAGAGGGTGTAGACAAGGAAATAGAGCCCGATCTGCAGCACGAGCGGCAGGCCCGCCGGGTTGATCTCGAAGCCGAACGTCCTCCACAGCCAGTCGCGCAGCAGCAGGCCGGAGATCATCGAGGCCCCCAGCAGCATCAGCTTGCCGACGATATCCATCAGATGCGCCTGGGCGAGCAGGAAGAAGGCGATGTCGGTGCGGATCGAGGCGGTGGGGCGAAACAGGCTCCGTAGCGAACTGCCACGCCAGCCGACGAACAGGCACTCCAGCCACAAGGCCGCCGGCAGCAGGAAAAACATCACCAGGGCGTTGCCGGCGATCCGATCATGAACGTTCGAGACATGCAGCGCGTGCCCGGCGACGCGGAGCGTCAGCGTGTCCGGGAGCAGCTTGAACGCGGCCTGCCAGGCCAGGCCGAGGATGGCGGCGTAGATGGCCAGCGCCGCGACGACGAGCGCCCGTTCCGTCCACCACCGCGCACTGCGGCGCGGGCGCGGCCAGGCGGCGAGCGCGGCGTCGGTCGCGGTGGCTTGAAACTCGCCGGACGGCGGCATGCGCGAGCTCTCGTGTTACCGGCTAACGGCCATGCGGCTGCAGGGCGCGTGCCAGCGGGCTGGCCGTCGCAGCGGCCGGACTGTGCTGTTTCCGTCCAACTCGGGCCGTCCGTCGCCGCTGCGGCGGTGGCGCTGTCCCGATTCGGACGCTCAGGGGTTCAGGCGCCGCGCGCCCTCGGCCACGGTGACGACCTCGAAGCCGGCGCTCAGCGCGGTGTCCGCCAGGCGCGCCAGCGCCGCCGGGGTGCAGCCCCAGGGGGTCGGATCCTCTGCCACGTCATGGGTGTAGAGGATCAGCCACGCCTTGCGGCCGGCGGCGCGGTTCAGCCAGCGCCGGGCGTGCGCCTCGCCGTCCGCGCCTTCCACGCCCACCGCCGGGGCCTGGTTGAGGTCGGCGCCGGCGGTGATCAGGCCGGGATGCAGCGCGCGCATCAGGTCGAAGCGGCCCGCCAGCACCCGCTTGGTGGCCGGCGCGACATCGCCGTACGGATAGGCGAAGGTGGTCGGGCGCGGCAGGCCCCAGCGCGCCAGGGTCTCGGCGTTCAGCGCCACGTCCTCGACCGCGTCCTCGGCCGTGGCCTGGCCGCAGTCGAGGTGGGAATAGGTGTGGCAGCCGACCTCGTGGCCGGCGTCGGCCAGCCGCCGCACCGCCGCCGCGTCCGCCATGCGCCCGGTGGCGGCGTCGGTCCCGGCCATCGCCGCGGCGATGAAGTAGGAGCCCTTCAGTCCGCGCCGCTCCAGGATCGCCGCCCCAGCCTCGGTCGCCGAGGCGGGGGCATCATCGAAACAGAACGAGATCATCGGGCCGCCGGGCGCGCGCGCCGGGCGCCGCGCGGCGAGCCGCACTGTCCGCCGGCGGATCTTGCCGCGCCACGAGCTGTCGGCGTGGTAGGCCTCGACCATCAGACAGCCTCCGCATAGAGCGCCGCGCGGTAGAGCCGCAGCGCAAAGGCCCGCGCGCCGGCGGGACCGGCGCCCGCCAGCGCGAACGCCTTCAGCCACGGCCGCCAGATGCGGCGCAGCGGCGCCCGCTTCAGGGCGCGCGCGGCGCGGTAGCTGGGATAGGCGCTGACGATGTCGCCGTGGGCGGCGACGACGCGGGCGAAATTGGCCGCCGACTGTTCGAACTTCGCCGCCATCGCCGCCGCCGGCGCCAAGCCGAGGTGGGTGGCGGGATTGTCGATGTGGGCGATCGGGTGGCGGCGCGAGACCCGCATGCCCCACTCCACGTCCTCCCAGCCCCAGCCGACGAAGCTGGCGTCGAACGGCTCGGCCTCGAACACGTCGCGGCGGATCAGCAAGTTGGAGGTGAAGACGTATTTCTCCGGCGCTTTGCGCCGCTCGGCGACGGGCATGCAGTCGCTGCGCAGCGAGAGCGCGCGGTGCACGGCGTGGATGCGGGTGCGCGGCGTCTGGTCGAGCGAGAAGCCGCCGAACGCGACGGCGGGATCGTCGGCGTCGATCAGCGCCAGCCAGCGGCCGAGGAAGTCGTCCGAATCCGGCAGCATGTCGGCGTCGAGGAACAACAGGTGGCGGCCGCGGGCCTGGGCGGCCAGCTGGTTGCGGCCGGCCGCGCGCCCCTCGTTGGCCGCCAGCCGCACGAAGCGGGCGGGGAGGGTGAGGCTCTCGACGGTCGAGATCACTTGCCGGGCCAGCGCGTCGTCGCCGGTGCCGTCGTCCAGCGCCACGATCTCGGCTGAGACGCCGGAGCGGTCCAGCGTCCTCAGCAGCCTCGAGGGATCGTCGCGGAAGAACGGGATCAGCACCGAGAGCCGGGGCGCCGCGCCGGCCCAGGCGGCGTTGTCGTGCATCGTGGCTTCGCTCATGTCGCGGCCCTCGCCCGCAGGACGCCGATCGCGCCGCGGCCCTTCGAGCGGAGCTCGGCGATGTCGAGCACATAGGCCAGAGCGCCGTAGACGAGAGCCCCCGCCAGCGCCTTCACGCCCAGTTCGAGGACGCCGCCGCCAAGGCCGGGGATGCGCGACACCGCCACGCCCATGATCGCGCTCGCCAGCGCCGCCTTGGCCAGCGCGCCGAGCGGCAGCGGCAGCGGCTGGGCGAAGCGCCCGAGACCGATCGAGGCGGCGAGGCCGAGGCCGTAGCTGGCCGTCGTCGCGATCATCGCGCCCTGGAGGCCGAGGCGCGGGATCAGGATCAGGTTCAGCCCGACGTTGGCGGCGGCCGGGATGCTCATGGCCAGCAGCAGCAGGCCGGTGCGCCGGCCCAGGGTGAAGGCCTGGTGGGTGTAGTAGGTGGTCAGGCCGGCGAAGAGGGCGCTGGCGGCGATCCAGGGCGTCACTCTGGCCGCGCCATCGCGCAGCGCCGGGCCCACCATCACGTGCGCCAGCGGCCCGGCGACCAGCGCCAGACCCACCGCGGCGGGCAGGCCAAGCGCCAGCATCAGGCCCGCTTGCTCGCGCGCCGCCTTCTGCAGCGCCGCGCCGCCGCCGCGTTCCAGCGCCACGATCAGCGCCGGGCCGCCCGCGGCGCCCAGCCAGATGAACATCACGTCCAGGGTCCGGTTCGCCAGGCTGTAGCCGGCGTGATAGACGCCCACCGCCGTGTCGCCCAGGAACCCCGCCAGCAGGAAGCGGTCGGTGGTCGCCAGCGCCAGCGCCAGGATCAGCGAGAGCGCCACCGGCAGCCCGTAGGCGGCGTAGGCCTGGGCCTTGTTGGGCACGAATTCGCCGCCCTCGAGGCGCCGAAGCTCGGTCGGTAGCACGAAGACCAGCACCACCGCGGCGGCCGCGCCAAGGCCGGCGATCGGCGCCGCGCCCCTCAGGCCCGCCACGATCAGCCCGGCGCCGATGGCAAAGCCGCCGAGGGTCTGGGCCATGTCCATCAGCGCAGCGCCGCGCACGTCGCCGGCCGCGCGCCGGCGTTCCTGGTTCAGCTTGGCGAGGCTACGCGCCAGGATCGCCGCCAGCCCGGCCGCGATGGCGATCTTCACCGGCCCGCCGGCGGGCCACGCCAGCAGGATCGCGACGACGATGAAGGTGAAGACCAGGGCGGCGCCCAGCCAGCAGCGATAGAGGGTGGCGAACAGGTTCGCGAGCCGCCCGGCCTGCGCCTCCGGCGCATGGAACCGCGCCATCGCCGCTTCCATCCAGCTGAACACCAGGGTGTGGGCCAGGGTCATGCCGGAGAAGGCGAGGGCGTAGACGCCGTAGTCGGCCGGCGAGAGCCAGCGCGTGAAGACGACGATCGAGAACAGGCCGACCACGCCCTGCACGATGTTCATCGGCAGGTAGCCAACCACCCCGCGCCAGAACATCAGCGCACAGCCTCGCTATCGCCGATCAGGCACGGGATCGTCCGCGCCATGACCATCAGGTCGAACATCAGCGACTGGCGCTCGATGTATTCGATGTCGTAGGCGACGCGGCGGCGGACCAGCTCCGGCGTGTCGACCGGGCCGCGCGAGCCGTTGATCGCCGCCCAGCCGGTCATGCCGGGCTTGGTGCGATGGCGGTGCGCGTATTCGGCCACCAGCTTGGAGCTTTCGGTGTCGCCGGTCTTCATGCCGATGGCGTGCGGGCGCGGGCCGACCAGCGACATCTCGCCCTTCAGCACGTTGAACAGCTGCGGCAGCTCGTCGAGGCTGGTGCGGCGGATGATCCGGCCCACCCGCGTCACCCGATCGTCGTCGTAGCGGACCTGGCGCGAAGCGGTGGCGTCGGCGGCCGACGCCCGCATCGAGCGGAACTTCCAGACCAGGATCTCCTCGTTGTTGAAGCCGTGGCGACGCTGGCGGAAGAACACCGGGCCTTGGCTGTCGAGCTTGATGGCCAGCGCGATCAGCAACATCACCGGCAGGGCCGTGAGCAGGGCCAGACTGCCGACCGTGAGGTCCTGCAGCCGCTTGACCAGCGCCCGGCGCTCGTCGCTGGGCACGCCGGCGACCGGCGCCAGCGGCGCATCGACGATGCGTGACAGCGCCGCGGCGCGGCCAGCCTCGCCCTGGTCGATGAACAGCATCACCTGGTTCGGCAGCGTCTCCAGCCGCTCGATCAGCTGGCGCACCCGCGCATTGGCGTGCTGCGGCACGGTGATCACGATGCGGTCGACGAAGGGCATGATCGGGTGGCGCACCAGCGCCTCGGTGTCGCCCAGCACCGGCACCCCGGCCATGTGCGAGGGGATCCGCTCGGCGCGGTCGTCGAAGACGCCGAGCACGGCGGCTTCGCCGCTCTGCATCGCCGCCTTGATCAGCCGCTCGGCGTTGGCCGTGGCGCCGACCACCATGATGTTGGGCGTCAGCCGCCCGGCCGCGCGCCAGCGACGCACGACGGCCCACCACAGCGCATGGAGCGCGCCGAGCAGGAGGAAACTGGTCAGGAACCAGAGGCCGAAGGGGTGGGGCGCCAGCGTCGCCGGCTTGAAGCCCGCCAAAACGACCGCCAGGCCGAGCGCGGCCAGTCCGAAACCCGCGGCCAGCCGCGTCAGGTGGCCGGCAAGGCTCTCGCGCGCCGCGAAGTCGTAGGCGTGCAGGCTGGCCAGGCTCCAGAACAGGATGACGCCGCCGACGATGAAGGGCGAAAACGAGGCGGGGGCGAGCGAGCCGCCCGAGAAGGCGACGGCGCCGGCCAGGGCGATCAGCGCCAGCGCGGCCACGTCAGCGGCGCGGAAGATGGCGCCCAGCGTCCAGCCGGTGAGCCGCGAGCGGGCCGGGCTCAGAGCCGCCGGGCGCATCGGGCCACGACGTTCCAGCACCAGCGTCTCGGCCTGAGCCAGGCCCTCCGCCACCGCACCGATTTGGGGCGATCGCGCCGCGCCGCCCCGCGTGAGCGTATCGGCCTGGGACGGTTCGAGGGCGTGGCCAAGGGTGAGGGTCATGACCGGCCACACCTAGCAAGACCCGCACCGCCAAACCGTTAAGCCGCCCGCGCCCCGCTGTCAGATTGCGCCCGGCGAGCGGACAGGCTATCGACGCGGCTCCCTTGGGGTGACGTGGCCGAGTGGCTGAAGGCGGCGGTTTGCTAAACCGTTGTACGGTATAAAGCCGTACCGAGGGTTCGAATCCCTCCGTCACCGCCACCCTTCGCCCGATGGGCTTCGGGTGGCAGGCCACCGAACATTGGCAGGCGAAGGGGTGTCTTCCGAGGCTCCGTGAGGAGCGTAGGGGGACTGGCGCCGTGTGCTACGCGGTCAGCGCCCGCGATTGCTACAATATGTATGCTGTCGACGCATTTCCTTGCCGTGCTCCCACTCGTCAGAGAAACCTCCTGACGCCCGTTCCCGCTTCCGGCAATTACCCTAGAGCTGACGCGAAGAGGACCGTCCCGCTGCGAGATCTGCCCGCGAAAAGGGCCGCCCCTCGGCGGAGGGACGGCCCGGGCCACCGACGAATCGGCCGCCTCGCTGGTCTGGAAAGCGAGCGGCCGGTCCTATTGTCGGGGACGCTGTGCGAGCCCCTGGGGGATGTAGGGGTCCGCGCGAAACAAACGCGGCTGTGGCCGATCGGTTCCTCAGTGAGCCTTTGTCGACGCCACCAGCGCCACGTCGCGCCCACGGAAGCCTCCATGCTTCACGCGGTGGTGCGCCCGCTTCACGATGGCGTCCCAGTGCTCGGCGCTGAGCCGGCGGTATCGGTCGACGATCTGGGCGGCGTAGTCGGCCGAAACGTGCCGCTCGCCATCTTTGGTTTCGATTGTGAACATCAGGCTTCCTCCGTTCTCTGACGTGTAGCACGCCCCTGG
>Ga0302311_10003438_pt1 | contig 17317 bp, 18 predicted proteins | sample III_Palsa_N1_3_FD_200449 | JGI IMG/M metagenome (GOLD analysis project Ga0302311, IMG submission 200449) | Peat permafrost microbial communities from Stordalen Mire near Abisko, Sweden - III_Palsa_N1_3 | ecosystem: Environmental > Terrestrial > Soil > Palsa > Peat permafrost | place: Sweden... | reverse complement strand
CCTTATCCCTTCCAAATTCCCTTGAAAATCAGCACTTTAGAATCTGTGGTGCCCAGGAGAGGACTCGAACCTCCACGAATTGCTCCACTGGTACCTGAAACCAGCGCGTCTACCAGTTCCGCCACCTGGGCAAGATGGGTCCGTCTCGCGAGGCGCAGAAATCTACGCAGACCCTCGGAGCTTGTCAATTTTAAGTGCCTGGCCCCTGTGGCGGGCGCGCGGTTGACAGGGCCGCTGAATTCGCGCAAAAACATCCCCGCACTTCCCCCTGTGCGCACAGAGCTGAAAAATCCATGTCCCTGACGATGCCGACGCCCGATGCGGCGACTCTCGGGCGCCGCGCCGAAATCATTGCCGCCATGCGCAAAATCGTGCCGGCCGAAGGCGTCATGGATCATGCCGACGAGTTGCGGCCGTTCGAATCCGACGGGCTGACCGCCTACCGCCAGGTGCCCATGCTGGTAGTGCTGCCCGAGCGCACCGATCAAGTGGCGGCCGTGCTGCGTTGGTGCAATGAGCGTGACGTCAAGGTGGTGCCGCGCGGTGCGGGCACCTCGCTGTCGGGGGGCGCGCTGCCGCTCGCGGACGGCATCTTGCTGGGGCTCAGCAGGCTGAACCGCATCCTCGAGCTCGACTACGACAATAGGGTGGCGATAGTGCAGCCAGGCGTGACAAATCTCGCGGTGTCGCAGGCGGCGGCGGCGCGCGGCTTTTACTACGCCCCGGATCCTTCCAGTCAAGTTGCCTGCACCATCGGCGGCAACGTCGCGGAGAATTCTGGCGGCGTGCACTGCCTGAAATACGGCATGACCTCGCACAATGTGCTCGGACTGACCCTGGTGCTGATGAACGGAGAAATCCTGCGCCTCGGCGGCCGGGGCCTGGATGCGCCGGGCTACGACTTGCTCGGCGTGGTGATCGGCTCCGAGGGCCTGCTCGGCGTGGTCACCGAGGTGACCTTGAAGCTGCTGCCCAAACCAGAAGCGGCGCGGGCCATTCTCCTGGGCTTCCCCAGCGTCGATTCCGCGGCGCAGTGCGTCGCCGACGTCATCGCGCATGGCATCATTCCGGCCGGAATGGAAATGATGGATCGCACCGCCATCAATGCGGCCGAGGATTTCGTCGCGTCGGGCTATCCGCGCGATGTCGCGGCGCTGCTCATCATCGAAGTCGACGGACCCGAGGCGGAATGCGGCCACCTGATCGGCGTGCTCGAAGGCATTGCCGCGAAGAATGGCGCCACCACCTCGAGGATTTCGCAAGGCGAGGACGAGCGCCTGCGATTCTGGGCTGGCCGCAAGGCGGCATTTCCGGCGATCGGACGCCTGGCGCCGGATTTTTATTGCATCGACGGCACCATCCCGCGCCGCCGCCTTCCGGAGATGCTGACGCGCATGGCCGAGATGTCGGGCCGCCATGGCTTGCGGGTCGCGAATGTCTTTCATGCCGGCGACGGCAATCTGCATCCGCTGATCCTCTACGATGCCAACGAACCGGGGCAGCTCGAGCGGGCGGAGGCCCTGGGCGCCGAGATCCTGCGCGCATGCGTGGCCATGGGCGGTGTGTTGACCGGCGAGCACGGCGTCGGAGTGGAGAAGCGCGACCTGATGGGAGAAATGTTCAGCGCGGTCGACCTGGCGCATCAGCAAAGGGTCAAGTGCGCATTCGACCCCGGGATGCTGCTGAACCCCGGCAAGGTATTTCCCACCCTGCATCGCTGCGCGGAGCTCGGGCGAGTGCACGTGCACCGCGGTGCGCTGCCGTTTCCGGACATCCCGCGCTTCTGACCATGGCTGCACAGTTGCGCTACACGCCCGCCTCAGCGAGTGAGGTCGAAGCAATTGTCCGCGAGGCCGCGGCCGAGCGGCGCACGCTGGCAGTCTGCGGCGGCGGTTCGAAGCGCAGCATGTGGCTGCAAGATGCGGCGGCGACCCTGGATATGACCGCGATTACCGGCATCACCGATTACGATCCGGACGAACTGGTGGTGACCGCGCGCGCCGGTACACCCCTGGCGGAGATCGAGGCCGCGCTCGCGCAACGGCAGCAGATGCTGGCCTTCGAGCCCTTCGACCATGGGCCGTTGTTCGGCGAACCTACAGGCCGCGCGACTCTGGGCGGCATCATTGCCGGCAATGTTTCCGGCCCGCGCAGAATATCGGCCGGCGCCGCGCGCGATCACATCTTGGGTTTCAGCGCAGTGTCAGGACGCGGCGAGGCATTCAAGGGCGGCGCCGCCGTGGTCAAGAATGTCACGGGCTTCGATTTACCGAAGCTGATGGCCGGATCCTGGGGCACGCTGGCCGTACTGACCTCGCTCACCTTACGCGTGCTGCCGCGACCGCGGGCGGAAAAAACACTGCTGCTAGGGGATCTCGACGGCGCCGCCGCCAACCGCGCGCTGACTCTCGCGGTTGGCTCGCGAGCGGCGGTGTCCGCGGCCGCGCATCTGTGCAGCGAGGCGATCACAGGCCTGCGCATCGAGGGCTTCGGTCCGTCGGTGGAGTCGCGTTGCCTGGAGCTGGCGCGCGCGCTCGGCGATGCCGGCCCGGTCGAGCTGCTCGAGGCCGAGGAGAGCCGCGCATTTTGGCAGCGGCTGCGCGCGCTGGACATGCTGCCGAAGGCCGCGCATGTGCTGTGGCGAATTTCGCTGCCGCCCGCGGCTGCCTGGAAATTGACCGACGCGCTCAAGCAGGCCGGCGCGCGTTGCGTCGCCGATTGGGCGGGCGGCTTGGTGTGGGCGGCGCTGCCGGAAACGCAGACGAGTGAGGCCTCGGTCCCCCGGCTCGCGGCCGAGCACTCAGGCCACGCGGTGCTGGTGCGCTCGGCGGTCGCGAGCAGCCGCGCAAGCGCGAGCGACGCGGCACTTGATCGGCTGCAGTCGCGGGTGAAATCGGCGTTCGATCCGCTGGGCATCCTCAACCCGGGATTGAATCCGGGCGCGGGGCTTTAATGCAAACCAAGTTCGCCCCGCAGCAGCTCGAGGATTCGGCCACGGCGGCCGCGGCCGGTGCTATTCGTGGCTGCGTGCACTGTGGCATGTGCACCTCGACCTGTCCCACCTACGTGCTGCTTGGCAACGAGCTGGATAGCCCGCGCGGGCGCATCTATCTCATCAAGGAGATGCTGGAGAATTCCGCCCAGCCCTCGGTGCAGGTGGTGAAACATCTGGACCGCTGCCTGTCCTGCCTCGCCTGCGAGACGGCATGTCCATCCGGCGTGAGCTATCGGCGCATCATCGATAAAGGCCGGGCCTATGTGGAAGAGCACTACCGCCGGCCGCTGCGCGATCGGCTGCTGCGCGCGGCCCTGAGCGCCATCCTGCCTCACCCTGGCCGGCTGCGCCTGGCGCTGCGCCTCGGCGCCGCGGTGCGACCTTTAGCCGGACTGATCGAGCGCGTTCCGAGCTTGCGGCCCTTGAGCACGCTGCTGCGAATGAGCCGGTCGGCGCCGCGCGCGCCCGCGGAGCCTGTCGAGCGCACAGCGGAGAAGTCGTTGCGCGTCGGCCTGGCCTGCGGCTGTGTCGAGCCGGTGCTGGATCCGCAAATTCAGGCGTCCGCCGCGCGCCTGCTGCGGCGCGCGGGATGCAGCATCGTGCGCGCGTCCGAGGGCTGTTGCGGCGCGCTGCCGCATCATCTGGGCCGCGAGGATGAGGCATTGAGAATGGCGCGTGCCAATGTCGATGCCTGGCATCGCGAGGTCGAAGCGGGATCGCTCGAGGCCATCGTGGTGACCGCCTCGGGCTGTGGAACCGTGATTCGCGACTACGGCTATTTGCTGCGCGAGGATCCGCGCTATGCGGCGAAAGCGGCGCGCATTTCCTCTCTGGCCTGCGACATTACCGAGCTGTTCGATCGGATCGGCTTACCCGCGGTCGAAGCGCGCAGCGTTCGGGTGGCCTATCACCCGCCGTGCTCCTCGCAGCACGGGCAACGGCTGCAGGGCATCCCGGCGCGCGTGCTCGCCGCCGCCGGCTTCGAGGTGCGGCTGCCGGCCGAGGCGCATCTGTGCTGCGGCTCGGCCGGTGTCTACAATATTCTTCAGCCCGAGATCGCGGCGCAACTGGGCACGCGCAAAAGCGCCAACCTTGAGCGCCTCGAACCCGACGTGATCGCGACCGGGAATGTGGGCTGCATAGTGCAGATCGCGCGCAGCAGCACGCTCCCGGTGTTGCATGTCGCGCAGTTGCTCGACTGGGCAACCGGCGGACCGAAGCCGGACGGAATGCCCGCACAGCCAAGGCAAAGCTGATACCGTGAATCAATGTCCAAGCGCGCCCGCCCGCCCCAAAACCCCGCCGCGCCCGCGGATTGGCGGGCCCAGGATCCGAACATCGAGCGCGAGAAGTCGCGCTACGCCGACCCGATCGCCAGCCGCGAGCTGCTGCTAAAGCATTTATCGGAGGCTCCCGAGCCGTTGAGCGCGGCGCGCATTGCCAAGCGCCTGGGGCTGCACACCGACGCGCAGCGCGACGCTTTGGCCAAGCGCCTGGCGGCAATGGTGCGCGACGGCCAGGCGGTTTCCGGCCCGAACGGTTTTGCCGCCGCCGGCGAGGGCGAGCGCGTGGCCGGGCGGGTGCGCGGACGCGCCAACGGCGAAGTCCTGGTCATGCCGGACGATGGCTCCGCTCCCTTGGTGCTGGCGCGAGCCGACACCGCAACGCTGATGCACAACGACCGCGTCGAGGTGCTGGCCGTCGGCATGAATGAGCGCGGCCGGCGCATCGCGCGCCTGATACGGCGCACCGAAGATTCGCCGCCGCGCATCGGCGGCATCTGGCATGCCGCGCACGGCAATGGCCGGGTCGAGCCGGAGGACCCGGGGCATTGGTATGCGGTGGAGGTCGCGGCGCGCGATCGGCACGGCGCCGCGGATGGCGCGCACGTGGTGGTCGAGGTCACCAAGCGACCGCAGGGCGAAGCCCCGGCGCAGGGACGCATCGTCGAGTTGCTGGATGACCTGCGTCCGTCCGATCTGGCCGCGCGCTTCGCGATTTTGCGCCATGACCTGCCGCAGGAATTTCCGCCCGAGGTGTTGCGCGAGGCAAAGAGCTTTGCGCCCGAGGTGCTCGAGGCGGATCGCGCCGGGCGCGAGGATCTTCGCGATCTGCCCTTGGTCACCATCGATGGCGAAGACGCCAGGGACTTCGACGATGCGGTGTATGCCGAGGCGCTGCGCGGCGGCGGCTGGCGGCTGGTCGTCGCCATCGCCGATGTGAGCAACTACGTGCGCTACGGGTCCGCGCTCGATCAGGAGGCGCGTTCGCGCGCCACCTCCGTGTATTTTCCGGACCGGGTCCTGCCGATGTTGCCGGAGAATCTATCCAATCATTTGTGCTCGCTGATGCCGCGCGTGGAGCGCCTGGCCTTCGTCTGCGACATGCGCATCGGCAAGGGCGGCAGGCCGGGCAAGAGCCGCTTCTACGAGGCGGTGATTCGCTCGCATGTGCGCCTCACCTACGATCAAGCCTGGCGCTTTCTGGAAAACCCGGGCAGCGATGCCGGGCTGTCGCCGCCGGTGCGCGAGTCGCTGCAAGCGCTGTATACCGCGTACGGCGCGCTCAAGACGGCGCGCGACGCGCGCGGCGCGCTGGATTTCCGCGGCGGCGAAGTCAAGGCGCGCATCGGCAGCGACGGCACGATCGAGGGATTCTATGCGGTGACGCGCAACGACGCGCATCGGCTGATCGAGGAGTGCATGATCGCCGCGAACGTCGAAGCGGCAGTGGCGCTGCGCCTGGCGAAGGTCGGCAGCCTGTATCGGGTGCATGGTCAGCCCGAGGATAAGCGCGTGACCGAATTGCAGAAGGTCTTGAATGCGCTGCAAGTGGGCACGGCGTTCTCCGAGAAGCCCAGCCCGCGGGAATTTCGCCAGCTGATCGAGCGCCTGGTGGCGCGGCCCGATGGCCAATTGCTGGAAGGGTTGGTCATTCGCTCGCTGGCGCAGGCGGTCTATCAGCAGACCAACATCGGCCACTTCGGGCTGGCGCTGGAGGAGTACGCGCACTTCACCTCGCCGATTCGGCGCTATCCGGATCTGCTGGTGCATCGCGCGATCAAGGCGGCGATGCTGCCCGCTTCAGCGTCCGGGCATCGCTACAGCCCGGCGGAATTGCAGACCCTCGGAGCGGAGAGCTCGCAACGCGAGCGGCGCGCCGACGATGCCGCGCGCGACGTCATGAGCTACCTGAAGTGCCTGTATCTCGAGCCGCGCGTCGGCGAGACCTTCGATGCCGTGATCACCAGCGCGCTGGAGTTCGGCATCTTCGTGCAATTGAAGGAAATGCCCATCGACGGCCTGGTGCACATCTCGACGATCCCGGGCGATTATTGGGCGCTCGAGCAGGGCGGCATGGGCCTAGTGGGCCGGCGAACCGGCCGGCGCTGGCAGATGGGCGACAGCGTGCGCGTGCGCTTGAGCCGGGTGGACCTCGCCCAGCGCCAGGTCGATTTTGAATTGCTGGATGCCAGCGGCGCAGTTTCCGGCGGTACGGTGCGCGCGCCGCGGCGCGGTGGTGGCGGTGGCGGCGGCGGTGGTGCGCGGCGACAGCCTAAGCGTGGCGGGCGCGGTGGTCGCGGTGGGCGCGGCGGGCGTGGCTGATTCGAAGCGCCATTTCGTCTACGGCCTGCACGCCATCGGCGCGGTGATTGAACGCTCGCCGGAACGCTTGTTGGAGCTTTGGGTGGCGCAGCCGCGCGATGACGCGCGGGTGCAAGAGCTGAAAGAGCGCGCGCAGGCGGTCGGCGTGAGTGTGCAGTCGGTGCCCGTGGATGCATTGACCAAGCTGGTGGGCGAGGTGGTCCACCAGGGCGCGGTCGCCGCGCTTCGGCCGCTGAAGTCCTGGGACGAGCACGATCTGATCCAGACGCTCGAGGCGCTCGAGGATCTTAAGCAGGATCCGCTGTTGCTCATTCTAGATGGAGTGACCGATCCGCATAATCTTGGCGCCTGTCTGCGTACCGCCGACGCCGCGGGCGTGCATGCCGTCGTCATACCCAAGGATCGGGCAGCCACCGTGGACGGTGTGGTTCGCAAGGTGGCGGCGGGCGCGGCCGAGTTCATTCCGGTTGTCTCGGTCACCAATCTTGCGCGCACCCTGGATGCGCTCAAGGCGCGCGGCGTCTGGGTGGTGGGCACCGACGATGGCGCGCCCACGACGCTGTATGCGGTGGACCTGAAGCGTCCGCTGGCCTTGGTGCTGGGAGCGGAGGGCAGCGGCATGCGCCGCCTGACGCGCGATCGCTGCGACTTTCTGGCGCGAATTCCGATGGCAGGCCAGGTGGCCTCGTTGAATGTATCGGTGGCGGCCGGCATCGCCCTATTCGAGGCCTGTCGACAGAGGAAATCAGGACACTTATAGCTTTAAAAGGGGCTATATAATAGCATTACCCCTCATATGGACCGTATTGAGGCTATAAATGCACATAGATAGAACCAGCCATGAGCTGGAGCAACTCCTGGGCTCGCGTCTGCGCGAACTGCGGCTGCTCAAGAATCTCGACCAAAAATCCCTGGCCGATAGCGCGGGACTGTCGCTCAACGCCCTAAAGCACCTCGAGTCCGGCAAGGGCGCGCGCGTCAATTCGCTCATCAAGCTGCTGCGCGCTCTGCAAAAGACAGATTGGCTGGAGGCGCTGCTCCCCGCAGTGTCCATCAGCCCCATGCAGATGCTGAAGAAGGGCATTCGCGAGCCGCGGCGTGCCCGCCGGCCGCGGCTCGATGCATAGGCCCATCGACAGCGTCGAAGTGCGCGCCTGGGATCAGCTGGTCGGCGCCGTGGCCTTGGATCCGAAGCTGGGGTTTTACGCGTTCGAATATGCCCCGGCATTCATCCGCACAGGAATCGAGCTTGCGCCGCTGGCCATGCCGCTCGCCGCGGCGCACCGCGGCCCTTTTATTTTTCCGGGACTCTCCGAGCCGACCTATAAGCGCCTGCCGGCCATGCTTGCCGACTCGCTGCCGGATGATTTCGGCAACCACTTGATCAACGCGTGGATGGCCAATCAAGGCCTCGCGGCTGCGGATATCACGGCGCTGGATCGGTTGGCGTACATGGGAAAGCGCGCCATGGGTGCGCTCGAATTTCGGCCGGTGCGCGGGCCCGGACCCGGCCCCGCCGCAGCCATCGTGCTCTCCGAGCTCATCGAAAGCCTGCGTCGCCCGGCTGCGGCTGCGGCCACGGCGCTTAAACAACTATTATCCGTCGGCACCTCGGCCGGCGGCGCGCGCGCCAAGGCGGTGATTGCATGGAATCCGCGCACCCATGAAATTCGCGCCGGGCAATTCGATGTCGATCCCGGCTTCGAGCACTGGATTTTGAAATTCGACGGCATCGGCACGGACACCGAGCTGGGTGAGCCGCAGGGGCACGGGCGCATCGAATACGCCTATCATTTGATGGCCGTGCAGGCGGGGATTCACATGTCGCCCTGCCGGCTGCTGGAACAGGACGGCCGGGCGCACTTCATGACCAAGCGCTTCGACCGCGACGGCAACCACAAGCTGCATACCCAGACTCTGTGCGGCTTGGCGCAGCTCGACTACAAGGCCCGCGGAGCGCACGACTACAGCCAGCTTTTCAGCGCCATGCGCCGGCTGCAGATGCCGGCGGCCGCCTTCGAGCAGGCGTTCCGGCGCGTCGCATTCAACGTGATGGCCTCGAACTGCGACGATCACAGCAAGAACATTTCATTCATCCTCAACGCTCCCGACCAGTGGGCGCTGGCGCCGGCCTATGATCTGATCTACGCCTACAACCCGAAGGGCGCGTGGACCTACCAGCACCTGATTGCGGTGAACGGCAAGTACAACGACATCGGGCGCGCGGATCTGCTGTTGCTGGCGGACCGTTTCCAGATCGGGGCGGCGTCCAAGCTGTTGGCGCAGGTGCGCGAGGCGGTGGCGGCGTGGCCGGATTTCGCGGCGCGGGCGTCGCTGTCAGCGAGCGCCGTCGAGCGCATCCGCGCCCATCAGCTGCTGCTGTGAGCGCCGGATCTGGAGGCGGGGCGTAGCTGCGCGGTGGAGGAGGCGGCGGGCGTGACCGCCAACAGGGCCTTCAAAGCCGCCTCGTTCGGCAGGTCGGCAACCGACACCCGAATCATCTTCAGTCCCGCCGCCTGCACGAATGCATCCTTGCGCTGATCCTGTTCGCGGCGCGACTCGCGCTGGTGCGAGCGGTCATCGAGCTCGACCACGGCGAGCGCCGAAAAATCCGGCGCGCAGATCACGAAGTCCGCGACCAGCTGCTGAAATCTATTGCGGATGGCCTGCGCGCTCGATCCGGCCTGCGCGCGGTCGACCATCAGGAGCTGCGACAGCGCGACCTGCGCCAGCACTACATGCCCGGGAAATGCGCGCACCAGGCGCCCGTACAGCACCTGTTCCGCCCGGCTCAGCAGGGCGTTGGCGACCACCGGGAGCTTCTTCGGCAGGCGTGAATGCACCGAGCGCAGCCCATCGACCGTAAACAGGAATGCCAGCACCAGGCCGATGCTCACCACGAGCCCGTATTCGCTGTTCCACTGGCTGACCATGGGCTTACAGTAGGCGCTCGGCAGCCCCAGGTCCGGGAAACGCGTCGCGAAATCGGCGTGCAGTTGACCATTCCGGCAAGTTGCGCGTATCCTTCGCGCTCTTTTCGCCGGCTGCCCGGCTTAACTCCTTGCCTCACCGCTCGCAACGGGAGGCTAAATCCATAGGGAGCCTACATGCGGCATTATGAAATAGTGCTCTTGGTCCACCCGGACCAGAGCGAACAAGTTCCTGCAATGGTGGATCGCTACCGGGGCATGATTAGCGCCGGCGGCGGCACCGTGCACCGCTTCGAGGATTGGGGCCGGCGCCAGCTGACCTTCCCCATCGCCAAGGTCCATAAGGCGCATTACATATTGCTCAACATCGAATGCGACCAGAAAACCCTGGCCGAGCTCACCGGCTCGTTCCGCTTCAGCGATGCGGTGCTGCGCAATCTGGTGGTCAAGATGGACGAGGCGGTTACCGAGGCCTCGCCGATGGCGCGAGCTCCGGATGAGAGCGCCCGGCGCCACGATGACTTCGGCGATGAGGGCGACGATGACGACATGCCCATGGGCATGCGGTAAAGGAGAACCAGATGGCACGTTTTTTTCGCCGCAAGAAGTTTTGCCGATTCACGGCCGACGACGTCAAGCAGATCGACTACAAGGATCTTGCGACGCTCAAGAGCTATGTCACGGAAACGGGTAAGATCGTTCCCAGCCGCATCACGGGCACGCGCGCGCATTACCAGCGCCAGCTGCAGCTTGCGATCCGGCGCGCGCGATTCCTGGCCCTGCTGCCCTACACCGATCAGCATTAGTCCGGCGAGCTAGCACATGGAAATCATACTGTTGCAAAAGGTCGCGAACCTCGGTGTCATCGGCGACCGCGTCAAGGTCAAATCCGGTTACGCGCGGAATTATCTGGTGCCCACCGGCAGGGCGACGCTCGCGACCGCCGCCAATATCGCGAAGTTCGAGGCGCAGCGCCATGAACTCGAGGCCAAGGCCGGGCATGAGCTCGCCGCGGCGCAGGCGCGCGCCGCCAAGTTCGAGGGCTTCAGCCTGGAACTGACGGCGAAGGCGGGCGCGGAAGGCAAGCTGTTCGGATCGATCGGCACGGCCGACATCGCGGAGGCCGCGGTTAGGGCCGGGCATCCGATCAGCCGCAGCGAAGTGCGCATGCCGACCGGACCGATCCGCTCCGCCGGCGTGCATCAGGTGCAGCTGCACCTGCACACCGACGTTAATGTGACCTTGACGGTCACTATCGTCGCCGAAGAGTAGCGGCCGGCAAAGCCGCGTCGCGCAGGCTTTGCACGTGCCCGATCGCGTCAGCAATCGATCCTTGGGAACCGTCGACGGATTGCGGCTGCCGCCGCATTCGATCGAGGCGGAGCAATCGGTGCTCGGTGGCTTGATGCTGGATTCCGCCGCCTGGGACCAGGTCGCGGACCGGGTGCTCGCCGAGGATTTCTATCGCAACGACCATCGCCTGATCTTCGCGGCGGTCGCCGGCTTGATCGAGCGCAATCAGCCCTGCGATGCCGTGACCCTGTCGGGGCATCTGGAGAGCCAGGGGCTGCTCGAGCAGGTCGGCGGCCTGTCCTACTTGGGATCCCTGGCCCGCGACACTCCCACGGCCGCCAATATTCGCGCCTACGCCGACATCGTGCGCGAGCGTTCGGTGCTGCGCCAGCTGATCACGGCGGGCAATGCCATCGCCAGCAGCGCGCTCGAGCCCGAAGGGCGCGAAGCGCGCGAGATCGTCGACGATGCCGAGCGCGCGGTGTTCGAGATCGCCGAACGCGGTTCCCGCGGCAAGGTGGGGTTCAGGGTGGTGAAGAACATTCTTCCCGAAGTCGTCAATCGAATCGACGAGCTGTATCACTCCGACGGCAAAATGACCGGTGTTGCGACCGGCTTCAAGAAGCTCGATGAGATGACCTCCGGGCTGCAGCCGGGCGACCTGATCATCGTCGCCGGCCGCCCATCGATGGGCAAGACCACGCTGGCGGTGAATATTGCGGAGAACGCCGCGCTCGGCGCCAACATGTCGACGGCGATCTTCAGCATGGAAATGTCGGCGGAGTCGCTCACGCTGCGCATGATTTCATCGCTCGGACGCATCAATCAGGGCCATCTGCGCTCGGGCCGCTTGACCGAGGAGGATTGGCCGCGCATCGACTCGGCCATGACGCAGCTCGGCAGCGCCAGGATATTCGTCGATGACACCCCGGCGCTCACGCCCACCGAGGTGCGCGCGCGCGCGCGCCGCCTGAAGCGCGAGCGCGGGCTGGATTTGATCGTCGTCGACTATCTGCAGCTCATGCAGGTCGCCGGCACCAAGGAGAATCGCGCCACCGAGATCTCGGAAATCTCGCGCTCGCTGAAGGCGCTGGCCAAGGAGCTGAAGGTGCCGGTCATCGCCGTGTCGCAGCTCAATCGCGGCGTCGAGCAGCGCACCGAGAAGAAGCCGGTGATGTCGGATCTGCGCGAGAGCGGCGCGCTCGAACAGGACGCGGACCTGATCCTGCTGATCTATCGCGAAGAGCAGTACGATCAGAACACCACGCGCAAGGGCATCGCGGACATCATCGTGGCCAAGCAGCGCAACGGCCCGACCGGCGACGTTCAGCTTACCTTCCTCGGCCAATACACCAAGTTCGAGAATTTCGCGCCGGAATCCTACGCCGAGGGCGTATTCCGGTGACACCGATGGTCAGCGCGGCGATCGATTCCGCCGCGCTTCATCACAATTTGCAGGTGATCAGGCGCTGGGCGCCGCGCTCGCGGGTCATGGCCGTGATCAAGGCCAATGCCTACGGCCATGGGCTCATTGCCGTGGCCCGCGCGCTCCAGTCCGCCGATTCCTTCGCGGTGGCGCGGGTCGATGAAGGGCTCACGCTGCGCCAGGCCGGCATCGATACGCCCACGGTGCTGCTCGAGGGGGTGTTCGACCGCGAGCAGCTCGACGCGGCGGCAGCGGCGCGCTTCGAGCTGGTGGTGCACACGCCGGAGCAAATCGATCTGTTGCGCGCGGCTTCGCCCGGCGTGCGCTTCAAGGTGTGGCTCAAGCTCGATAGCGGCATGAACCGGCTGGGTTTCAAGGGCGCGGCTTTCCAGGCCGCGCTCGCCGCGCTCAACACGCTGCCCGCGGTGCAGGCACCGGTGAATCTGTTCACCCATTTGGCCTCGGCGGATGCGCCGGAGCGGCCCGCCACGTCGGAGCAACTGGCGCGGTTTGCCGCGGCAACCGAGTCTCTGGCGGGCGAGCGCAGCATCGTGAATTCCGCCGGCATGCTCAGCTACCCCGAGGCGCAGGCCGATTGGGTGCGGCCCGGCCTGCTGCTGTACGGGGTGTCGCCGTTCGCAGGCTCGATCGGCGCGGATTTCGGCTTAAGGTCCGCCATGACCCTGCGCTCGCAGGTCATCGCGATCAAGCAACTCGAGGTCGGCGAGCAGGTGGGCTATGGCGGCGACTGGAGCGCTGCGCGCCCGACGCGCCTGGCGGTGGCGGCCATCGGCTATGGAGACGGCTATCCACGCAACCTTGCCTCCGGTGCCCCCGTGCTGGTGAATGGCGAGCGCGCGCCGCTCGCCGGGCGGGTCTCCATGGACATGATCGGGATCGATGTGACCGAGCTTGCGCGCGTGCCCGCGCTGGGCGATCCGGTCATCCTGTGGGGCACCGGATTGCCGGTCGAGGAAATTGCCGTGTGGGCCGATACCATTCCCTACGAGCTGCTCTGCGGCATCAGCCAGCGCGTCGCCGTGGAGCTGCGCTAGATCAAGGAGAGAATTGCCATGACACGACTATTGCTCGCAGCCGTTCTGGGTCTTGTCGCGGCGGCGAGCCACGCCGATGCCGGCGCGACAGATAGCACCTTGAAGCAGCTCACCCAGGAGATGGCGGACGCGCTCGCGCCCGGCGATCGGACGGTGTGGGAACGTTACACCGATCCCGCCTTGATCTATGCCACCGAGGACAATCTGGTCAAGACGCGCAAGCAATTCCTGGCGGACCTCGAGCCGCTGCCCGCGGGTTACTCAGGGAAAATCAACATCGTGGAATTTCAGTCGCAGGACTTTGGCGCGTTCGCGGTCACCACGTACATTCAGGACGAGTACGAGACTGTGGAAGGGCACGAGCTGCACGCCCACTATCGCACCACCGACACCTGGCGGCGCACCCCGGCAGGCTGGCGGCTGGCGGGGTCCGAGACTTTCAGCGTGCCCATTGACCCGCCCGCCGGCGTGAGCTCGGCCGATGCGCTGGCAGGCTTCGAGGGTCGCTACCGCTTGAGCGCCAAGACCGTGCAGACCATTCGCCGCGACGGCGATCACTTGGTGGTGGAGCGCGCGGGCAGGGCGCCGCAGATCCTGCTGGTGGAAAGCGGCGATGTGTTCTTTACTCCCGGACGCCCGCGCACCGTGCGCGTGTTCCAGCGCAACAGCGCGGGAGCGGTGATCGGTTTCGCCGATCGGCGCGAGGGCGTCGATCTGAGCTGGGCGAAAGAAATTAATTGACGGGGGCGTGGGACCTGGCGAGCAATTCGTCGACCTTGGTTTTCAAGCCCGGTGATTGGCCATACAGCATGTCAACCAGCTTCTGACTGTCTTGCCGCGCGGTCGCATCCGGATCGGTGCGGCTGGCCACCGTACCCCAATACGCCGCCTGGGTGGCCGGCTCGATGACGATGGCGTTGTCCTTCACCGCGGAGGTGAAGTAATACTTGGTCAGCTGCGCCGGCGCCGACGGATTTCCGTGCTGCGCCGACATCTGCCATAGCTTGGCGGCCTCGTCATGGTTGCGCTCGACGCCGTCGCCGTTCCAATACATCGTGCCCAAGAGAAATCCGGCGTTGGCCTGCCCCTGGTCCGCGGCCTTGCGAAACCAGCGCGCCGCTTCCGCGTAGTTCTGCCCGGTGCCGTTCCCGCTCAGGTACATTTGTCCAAGATCCGTCTGCGCATCGGCAACGCCCTTGTCCGCGCTCTTCTTGCACAACGCAAACGCCTTGGCGGGGTCCTTGCGCACCCCGAGGCCCTGAAGATACTGGTTCCCCAAGGCGCAATCGCCCATGGCAAATCCGCGCGCGGACGCTCGCCCATAGAATTTCGCCGATTTTACGTAGTCCTGCGTGCGCCCCTGGCCATGAAAATAACAGTCCGCGAGAAGCTGGGTACCGGTCGGATCGCCGCGCTTCTCAGCCACCGCGAACAAATCGCAGGCCCGGCTGCGGTCGGCGCCCACGCCCCGGCCGCTCCAATACATCAGTCCCAGCATCGAGGAGCCGACCGCGCTGCCTCGGTCGTTCATGCCCTGGTAGATCCCGAGCGAAGTCTGGTAATCCCCGGCCTTGTTCGCGGCGCTCGCCCGGGCCAAGGACTCGGCATCGTCCTCGAGCGCCTGGCCGTGCCCGGCACCGGCCAGCAGCAGTCCAAGGCCGATTCCGCCGATCGCTCGCACAGCGCCCGATCGCATGCGCCTGGAGCTACTCAAACAGCGCTTTCATGCGCGGATCGCGACCGATGCCGCCGTACAGGTCGAAGCCCCGATCGAGCCACGCACGCAGCGGATCATCCGCCGCCAGCAGCGGCAGGGTGGCGAGGCTCGCCACCCAGTGAAAATCGCCGAGGGCGATATAGTCGGCGTAATTCGGCGAGCTGCCCCCCAAGAAAGGCGCGTGCGCGAGTTGCGTGCGCAGCGGCGTGAGCGCTTCGCGCGCCGCGGGCAGCGCCGCTTCCCGATTGGCCGTGGCCTCCTCCAGCGTCAGACCGTGCAAGCGCGTCTCACGCGATTGCCGAAAGTAGGCGCGATCCTCGGGCCGGGCGGCGTTGTGAATGTCCAGCACGTAGATGCGGAACAACTTGCGCATGATCTCCCATTGCCGCCAGGCGTCGAAGAACCGCACCATGGAGTTTTCCGCCGGACTCGAGAACAGCGCCGGCAACTGCGGAAAGGCGCGGTCCAGGTATTCGGCAATGGTCCAGCTATCGGCTACCATGGTGCCGTCGTGCTCGATGACGGGCACGGTCTTGGATCGCCCGGCGAACACCGTCGGGATTTCGGTGAAACCAAGCGGCACGGACTCGAAGGACAGACCCTTGTGCGCCAACGCGTAGCGGATCCGCCACACGTAGGGGCTGGAGGAACGGCCGTTGGCGAGCACCAGTTGGTAGAGGCGGATGCGGGAGTCGCCGGGATTTTTCATGCTGAGAAGAATAGCGCGCAGCGCCGCCAGACACCAATGATGCACTCCGTTCGGCGCCTGCTCGACGTCGATGAGCCCTGCATCCAGGGCCTCTCCGATCTGCTGATCGATTGCGTGGAGGGCGGGGCATCGGTGAATTTCATGCACCCACTGTCGCAGCAGAAGGCGCGCGATTTCTGGCGGCGCGTGGCGCAGGCAGTCGCCGACAACAGGCGCGCACTGTTGGTGGCGGAGGATGCCGGCGGCATCGTCGGCACGGTGCAATTGATCCTCGAGCAGCCGGAGAACCAACCGCACCGCGCCGATTTGTCGAAGATGCTGGTACACCGAAGAGCGCGGCGCCAGGGATTGGGAGCGGCACTGTTGCGATCCGCCGAGGCGCTGGGCAGAGAGTGCGGGAAAACACTGCTGGTGCTCGACACGGCAAGCGCCGAAGCCGAGCGGCTGTATGCCAGCCTGGGTTGGCAGCGCTGCGGGGTGATTCCTGGATTCGCTCTGCTGCCGCACGGCGGCCCGTGCGACACCACCTACTTCTATCGGGTTCTGCGTCCCTGAATCAGGGCCGCCGCATTTACGCTGCCGGTGCGGGCCGCTTCGGTATATTGAGGCCCTTGATGACGGCAGTCCTCGCCAGGAACGCATCGAGCGCGCGCGTCACATGCGGAAAATTCTTGATGCCGACCAACTCGCCCGCTGCGTAGAAAACCACCAGCCCGCGCACCCAGGGGAAAATGGCGATATCGGCAATGCTGTACAGCTCGCCCATGATCCAGGCGCGGCCCTCCAGGCGCTGGTTGAGCACGTGCAGCAGGCGCTGCGATTCGGCGACGTAGCGATCGCGCGGCCGCTTGTCCTCGTAGTCCTTGCCCGCGAATTTGTGGAAAAATCCCACCTGGCCGAACATGGGTCCGATACCGCCCATCTGAAACATCAGCCATTGGATGGTTTCATAGCGGCCGGCGGGATCCTGCGGCATGAGCTGAGCGCTCTTGTCGGCGAGATAAATGAGGATTGCCCCCGATTCGAACAATGCCAGCGGCTTCCCGCCGGGGCCGTTGGGATCGATGATGGCCGGAATCTTGTTATTGGGATTGAGCGACAGGAATTCCGGCGTCATCTGATCTTGGGTATCGAAGTTCACCAGATGCGGCTCGTACGGCAGCCCGGTTTCCTCCAGCGTGATCGAGACTTTGACGCCATTCGGAGTCGGCAGGGAATACAGCTGGATTCGATCCGGATGGCGCGCCGGCCACTTTCGGGTGATGGGAAATTCAGAAAGATCGGTCATGCCGGAACCTTGACGGGGCCGGCCGCTAGCTTTCGAAGAACCCCATCTTCACGCCGGCGAGCTGCACGACATCGTTGTCGTTGAGGCGGCGGGCCTGCGGGCCGATGGGCACACCGTTGACCTGCGGATAATCATTTTCCTTGCCGCTGTCCACGTGCACGATGAAATAGCCCTCGGCACGCCGGGTGATGGCGGCGACCTGAATGCCCGGGCGGCCCAAAGTGGTGAGCGCCTTGGTCAATTCCAATTCGCGTCCGGCGAACGCCCCGCTCAGCACCTGAAGCTTCGCCTTGGGCAGC
>Ga0302311_10003436_pt1 | contig 17323 bp, 20 predicted proteins | sample III_Palsa_N1_3_FD_200449 | JGI IMG/M metagenome (GOLD analysis project Ga0302311, IMG submission 200449) | Peat permafrost microbial communities from Stordalen Mire near Abisko, Sweden - III_Palsa_N1_3 | ecosystem: Environmental > Terrestrial > Soil > Palsa > Peat permafrost | place: Sweden... | reverse complement strand
CTAGGGGTTCAAGTCCCCCCTCGGACACAAATACACGCGCCTGACCTGCGGCTATTCGTCTCTCCATAGGTTCACGTAGACAAAACCACAGCTCACAGCCACAGGGGTTCAAGTCCCTCCCGGACACATGCCTACGTACACGAGCGCAGTAGCGGCATCCCTGATCCCGGTCTATTCAGAGCATGAAGTACCGGCTGATGGTGCGGTGTCTGTGCCGTGGTCAGCGCGTCTCCGGGGATTCTCCCGTCGGCTATACCACGGTGCGTGATCACGGTTAACCTCCGGTATTCAGCGCGAATCGCGGATTGGCTGCTAGCGGATTTTGGCATCGCTGTGGGCTGGGGTTTTGCAGGTTCGCGTGGTGCGGTGGGTGCCGGAGCGGCGCACCCGGCGGGTGCGGGCAGCGCTGCGGCCCTTTTCGGGCGGGACTGCCGGGTTTCAACAGCGAAGAGCGCCCTGGCTCTGGGAGATTACGGGTTACCACACCTAGCAATCACCAGATCGGAGCGCTCTTCGCCATGCATCCTAACGGGTGGGACCGCGGGCTGCAGGTCACCGCGGACGGGAACGGCCTGGTCGGGCATGCCGGCGCGATCCTGCTGCGCAAGCTCGCCGACCAGAGCGGCCTGACCGCCGCACTCGATGCGGCCCTGACACGGCCGGGGACGTCCCCGCAGGTCAGCAGGGGCATGGTGCTGGTGTCGACGTCGATCGCGATCGCGATGGGCGCGACTGCGATGGCCGACATCGAAGTGCTGAGCCAGCTGTCGCCGGTACTCGGGGCGGCACCGAGCGATTCCACGGTCCGCCGCGCCCTGGACCTGGCCGACGACCGGACCCTGGCGAGGGTCGCGCAGGCCAGGGCCAGGATCCGGAAGCACATATGGGAGCTGATCGAGGGGACGCCCGCAGGTTTCCCCTGGCTGGCGGTCGCGGGAAAGGTCCTGGCGGGCTGGACCGTCATCGACATGGACGGCACCCTGATCACCGCGCACTCCGATAAGGACAAAGCCGCCCCTACCTGGAAAAAGGGCTATGGCTTCCACCCGCTCGGCGCCTGGTGCATGAATACCCGCGAATCCCTGGACATGATGCTCCGCCCGGGCAACGCCGGATCGAACACCTTCACCGACCGCAAAGAGGTGCTCGACAAGGCGCTGAAGCAGGTGCCCGCCGCGTCCCGGCGGAGGATCCTGGTCCGGGTCGACGGCGCCGGCGCCAGCCACGAACTGGTAAAGCACCTGCTCACCCTGTCGTCGCCGAGGAAAACGCTGCTGTTCACCTGCGGGTGGATGATCACCGGCAGCGACGAGGACGCGATCCGGCAGCTCGCCGAGGGCGCGTGGCTGCCCGGGATCGCCCAGGACGGCAGCCTCGAAGACGACAAGGACGTCGCGGAGATCACGCACCTGCTGAGCAGGGCCGGGAACTGGCCCGGCGGGCTGCGCTGGATCGCCCGGAGGGTGAAGCCGTCGCGCCGGCATCTGAAGAACCTCACCGCCTACGAGAAGCAGGCCGGCTGGAGGTACAGCATCACCTGCACGAACATCCCGCACACCGGGATGGACGGCGTCCCGGGCAGCCAGCACCCGCAGCACATCGACGCCACCCACCGCGACCACGCCACCGTCGAGACCGACGGCGTCCGCACCGCCAAGGCCATGGGCCTGCGCAACCTTCCCTCGAAGGCCTGGCAGGTCAACAAGGGCTGGGTGCTGGCGGCGAACATCGCCGCCGACCTCGCCGCCTGGGACCGCCTCCTCGGCGTCCACGACCACGAAGACCTCCGCGACGCCGAGCCGGACACGCTCCGCTACCGGCTCTGGCATATCCCCGCCCGCCTCGTACGGCACGCCCGCCAGCGGATCCTCAAGATCAGCCCGGACTGGCCATGGGCAGATGCGTTCCTGACCTGCTGGCAGCGGCTCTGCGACATGCCCGCACCCGCCTGACCAGCCCCGAAAACCCCGGCAACACGGAAGGAGAAGCACCCCGGCACGGTCGGAGCCGGTGCGCGCCCGGGCACACCGGGCCCACGCCCATCTCGACCTCCAGGACCGAAACAGACATGAAGATCAAAAACAGGCACCAGCACAAACAGTAACCAAGCCCGGGGAGCCTGACTCATTGAGGTTGAACAGGGTGAACTGGACCGTTTGCGGCCCGAGCGTGTCCTTGAGCCATTTACTGCGACTATTGCCAGCATTCTCGCTAGCTGATTTACTGCGGCTATTTCTGCTGGCAGACCTGGTTAGAGGCGCGTTATCCGACATGATCATTACCGTGCCAGATGCCGTCACGATAATTCAAATAATGACGCTGACAAGCCTGCGGCCTCGACTGCAGTCGCAGTAAATACTATTTGGCCCAGGTTCTCTGGAGGACCGAGAATGGTAGGCTGAGGACATTATTAGCGGAATGCATTTACTGCGGAACGGAGGCAGCGGTGGTTACGTATCCGGCTGCGCTCGCGGCTGCCGCCGAGACCGAGGCCGTCGCGGCTGCGCCGGTCGAGTACTCGGTCGCGGTAGACCGGTACCTCGACCAGGCTGCGCTCAGCGCCCCGTCGCGCCGGGTGTACCGGATCTCGCTGACGGGCTGGGCCTGGCCGCTGGTCGGCAAGCCGGTCCCGTCCGGCGCGCAGCGGCGCGGCGCGACGCCGCCGCTGGTGCCGTTGGCCGTCATCGACGACCCCGGCACCGGGGACCGGCTGGCCGCCGCGCTGGCGGAGCGGGCGGCGATCACCGACGCGCGCACGGTCAACCGCGAGCTATCCGCGCTGCGGAGCGCGGTGGGCTGGTGGCGCGACCAGTGGTGGATCAGGACGGATCCGACCAGCGGGCTGCGGCACCGCCAGCCGTCCGTCGCGGACCAGGCGCTTGCCGCCGCCCAAGTCGGCGACCTGTTCGCGCTGCCCGTGAGTTTGCGGGAACAGGCGCTGTGGCGGGTGCTCTACGATTCGGCGGCGCCCGCGGCCGAGGTACTGGCGCTGGACGCGCATCAGATCGATTTGTCACGGCACCGGGCGCGGGCGCTGCCTGGGGCAGGCTCGCCGGCAAGCATCGAGTGGCAGACGGCAACCAGCCAGATCCTGCGCTGGCTGCTGTCCGGCCGCACCTGGGGGCCGGTCTTCCTGACCGACCGCAAGGCCCCGGCCCGGACCCCGACGGCCGACGCCTGCCCGCTGACCGGCCAGGCCCGGATGTCCTACCGGCGGGCGGCGGAGATCTTCGGCGCCCTGACCCGGCCGCTTGACCCGGCCGGACGCGGCTGGACCCTGCACCAGCTGAGCGCCGCCGAACACCCGAGCCGATGATCAGGAGCGCGAGACAGGCTCTGGCGCAGAGCGCGATGTGGAGCGTGGTGGCCGTCGGTTCCGTGCGCCACGACAGTGCGGAACTCGCCACGTCGTTCGTGCGGTACGGGGGCGCTTGCGACGGCGGCGCCGAGGTGCGGACGGCTCAGGGCGGCTCCTCGCTCGAGGCGGGTGTGATCTGGGATCAGATCATCGCGTGGTGCGGCGAGCACGACGTCACGCGTCCCAGGTGGTCAGTGGTCCGCGGCAGCGAACCGCGCGCGTTCGCCGAGCTGATCCGCGCGCTGGGCGGCGTGCTCGCGGATTCGACGGAGGTGCTGGTCGCCGACATCGACGCGGCGCTGGCGTTGCCCATTGCCGCGACCGCCATGCGGGCCGAGATCATCGAGACCCGGGACCAGCTGGCGGCGGCCGATGCGGTCGCCGGACGGATTCGGGGGAGCGTTACCGCCGACGCGGAATTCGAGGCGAAGGTGAGGTCACTGGCCATCCCCATCGAGACCCGGACGGATTTCGGCGTGCTGGCACGCGACCCGTCGGGCTCGGCCGTGTCGGCCGGCGAATGCGCGCTGACGGGCGAGGTTGCCCGTCTGTCGGGCGCCTACACGGCGGTAGCCCACCGCCGCCGAGGCGCGTACACGGCCGTCCTGCGCAAGCGCCTGGAAACGGCGAGCGACGCGGGCGCGACCGTCGCCCTTGCTCGCGGGCTGGCCGCGACCTCCGCGCCGATCCTGGCCCGGAGCGGCTTCACCCGCTACGCGACTTGGGACAAATACGCGATCCCGCTGATCCAGGCGGGCGGCCGGGATCTCCCTTGAGCTCACCACGCTGACGGCGCTAAGGTCCGTGCTCGTGACCTCTCAGCCTACGCACGTGACGGCGCTGACCGCCGACGGACTGCTGCTGCGCCCGTGGGCCGAGCAGGACGTTCCCGCGATGGTCGCCGCGTACCGCGATCCGGACATGCGGCAGTGGCTGCGGCACCCGGTCACGACCGACGACGAGGCGCGGGCAAAGATCCAGGCCCGCCGGGCTGACTGGGCAGCGGGGATCTGCTTCAGCTTCGTGGTGCTGCTGGCAGGACCGGAGGCATCCGGCGACTTGGTCGGAAGCGTCAGCATCCGGGGATTGGACGATGCGGCTGTCTCGGGCGAAGTCGGCTATTGGATCATCGCCCCCGCCCGCGGGCGGGGCATCGCCGCGCGCGCTGTGGACGCCGTCTGCGACTGGGCGTTCCGGCTGCCGCGGCGGCGGCCGCTGGAGCGACTGGAACTCCTCCACTCGGCCGGCAATCACGCCTCGTGCCGGGTGGCGGAGAAAGCCGGGTTCCCGTTTTCCGCCGTACTGCCGCCGCTCCTTCCCGACTTCCCCCGCGACGGGCACCTGCACATTCGTCAGGCGGGCCCGCCGTCGTAGCGGCGGCTGACCGGCTAGCCCAGATGCCGGGCGAAGAACCGCAGCGAGTCGTCCGCCTCGAACCGCGGCAGCTCCCCGTGCTTGCCCGGGTGGGCGTGCAGCGTCTTGTCGGCTGAGCCGATGGCGTCGAACAACGCCAGGCTCTGCGCCCGCGGCATCAGCTCATCGTCCCACTGGACCAGGAACTGCACCGGAACGGTGATCTGCGCGGCGGCCTCGGCCAGCACCGGCGCCCCTTGCAAGCCCAGCACCGCGGCGCCGACCCGCGGTTCCGCGGCGACCAACGGCAGGCCGAACGCGCAGCCCATCGACACGCCCCAATAGCCCGCCGGCCCGCCGCCGATGTTTTCGAGTTGCTGGGCTGCGGTGAGGACCGCCTGCCATTCCGCGACGGCCTGCCCGACCACCAGCGTGTACAGGGCGGTGTCCAGCTCGGCCGTGTCCTGTCCGGCGGCCGCACGGGCCCGGTACTCGGCTGCGATCCGGTCGAACGCCTCGTCGGTGGGCCGCTCGCCGTGGTTGGGCACGTCGATCGCGGCGACCGCGAACCCGCCCTCGGCGGCGAAGCGGCGCGCGCGGGCGGCAATGCCGGGGGCCTTCTTGTGCTGCCCGCCGCCGTGTCCGATCAGGATCAGGGGACGTGGGCCGTGCGCGTCTTCCGGCGTCCAGAGCACGCCGGGGATCTCTCCGAGAGTGAAGAGCTGTTCGGTGACGCCGTCCGAAGACGTCTGGGAAATGAAACGCATAGCGTGGCAACGCTAGTGGGCCGATACCGCCGGCCGCACGGGAAACAACGCCACTGATAGCGTCTGATGCGTGAAACGCGCCGCGGTGATCGTGCACCCGCGCAAGCATCACGACCTGGCGGGCTTCCGGGCCGACGTCACCAAGACGATGACCGGGCAGGGCTGGGCCGAGCCCCTGTGGCTGGAAACGAGCCTCGATGACACCGGTGAGCGGCTGGCCAGGATGGCGGTGGAGTCCGGGGTCGACCTGGTCATCTCCAGCGGCGGCGACGGGACTGTGACCGCGTGCGCGGCGGGTGTCGCCGGGTCGGGGATTCCGCTCGGCGTGCTGCCGTCGGGGACGGGGAATCTGCTCGCGCGCAACCTCGGCCTGCCGCTGCAAGTGGACGCGGCGCTGGACGTCGCGCTGACCGGCGCCGAGCGGCGGCTGGACGTCGGCGTCGCCAACGGTCGGCCGTTCGTGGTGATGGCCGGGATCGGGTTCGATGCCGCGCTGCTGTCGAGCGTGAGCGAGCAGCTGAAGATGCGGGTCGGCTGGCATGCGTACGCGCTCTCCGGGCTCCGCCATCTGTGGGACCGTCTGACGCGGGTCGAGTTGCGCGTCGATGGCGGCCCGCCCGTGCGACGGCTGGCCAGCGACGTGGTCGTCGGTAATGTCGGGACACTGCAGCGGAACCTGCGGCTGCTGCCCGACGCCGTGCCCGATGACGGGCTGCTCGACGTGGCCGTCATCACCGCCTGGGGGGTGGGCGCGTGGATCGGGCTCTTCGCCGATGTGCTCCTGCTGCGGCGCAAGACCTCCCGCCTGACCCACCTCACCTGCCGGGAACTGGTGGTGGACAGCCGGCGCCCGCGGCCGTGGGAGGTCGACGGCGAGGTGATCGGCGCTACTCGGCAGCTGCGGGTCAGCCTGAGGCCAGGCGAGCTGCTGGTGCGAGTCCCCGGTACCGCTCGGCCCTGACCAGGCCGTCAGCGATCCGGGGTCGGACGGAGCGGGAAGCGTGGGAGCCACGGTCCGTTCGAAATCATCCTGAAGTTGACCGTGGACTCAACTCGCGCAACCATCGGTTGCGATTCTGGCCGCGATCGCCTATGCTCATGCGCAACCAAACGTTGCATGATAGGAGCGAGAGTGGATATCGAGTACGGCAGCATCGAGCGCGAGATCTACGTGGATGCCTCGCCCGCGGTCGTCTTCGCGGTGGTCAGCCGGCCCGAGCACCTGCGCGAGTGGTGGCCCGATGACGCCGCGCTCGACGACCCGACGGCGGGGGGCACCGGAGAGCTGACGTTCGGCCCCCACGGGGACGAGTCGTCGGTCGTGGTGCCGTTGACGGTCGTCGAGTCGGTGCCGCCGCGGCTGTTCTCCTTTCGGTGGGCGTATGACCCCAGCGCCGCGCCCGACCAGTCGAACTCGTTCCTGGTCACCTTCGAGCTGGTGCCGTCGGGCGCCGGCACGACGCTGCGGCTGACCGAGACCGGGTTCCGCGAGCAGGGCTGGGAGGCCGCCGTGCTCGAGGCGACGTACCAGGACCACGCCGAGGGGTGGGGCCGGTTCCTGCCTCAACTGCCGCAGTACGTCGCCCGGCTGGTGTCGGCGCCGTGAGCTCGCTGACGGTCGACGACGATCTGTGGTCGGCGATCGGCGATCCCACCCGGCGGCGGATGCTCGATCTTCTGCTGACGGGCGGCCCGGGAACCGCCACCTCGCTCAGCGATCGGCTGCCGGTGACGCGGCAGGCCGTGGCCAAGCACCTGCTCGTGCTTGACCAGGCCGGGCTGGTGCACGGCACCACGGCCGGGCGGGAGCGCCGCTACCAGGTCGACCAGGCGCAGCTCGCGCGAGCGGTGGCGCAGCTCGCGTCGGTGGGCGCGAGCTGGGACGCCCGGCTGCAGCGGATCAAGCGGATCGCCGAGGCGATCCAGCGGGAACGCGACGCCGACGGCGGGGCCTGACCGCTCGATCGTCGCGACCCGAAGTCGTTGGCGGCGCCTACCTGGGTGCCGCCGCCCAATGAAAGGACCACGAAAATGGTGAACATCCTGCATCGCATCGGCGTCAAGGGGTCGTCCCCGGACGACGTCTACGCGGCCCTGACCACGCTCGAGGGACTGTCGGGATGGTGGGCGCGCGACACGACCGGCAAGCCTGGCGACGCCGGCGGCGTGATCGCGTTCCGCTTCGTGCCCGGCGGCTTCGACATGAAGGTCCTCGAGCTCGAACCGGGCAGGAAGGTCCGCTGGGAGGTCGCCGATGGCCCGGCCGAGTGGGTCGGCACGCAGGTGAGCTTCGAGCTCAGCCAGGCCGGCGACTTCACGATCGTGCTCTTCGAGCACCGCGGCTGGGCCGAGCCGGTCGAGTTCATGTACCACTGCAGCACCAAGTGGGCCACCTACCTGCTCAGCCTCAAGCAGCTCGTCGAGACCGGCGCAGGCGCGCCCGACCCGGTCGACCTGCAGATCAGCGACTGGCACTGAGAGGTGGCTAGGCTAGCTCCGTGAAAATCACCGAGCACCTGCCCGCCGACCGGCGGCAGCACGTCGAGGCCCGACTGCGGGGCAACCTCATGGCCTGGCTGACCACGGTCAGCCCGACCGGGCAGCCGGAGAGCGTCCCGGTGTGGTTCCTGCTGCGCGAAGAGGATGAGACGGTCCTGCTCTACAGCCAGCCGGGTAAGCCCAAGCTGCGCAACATCGGGCAGAACCCGCAGGTGGCGCTCGGGCTGGACGTGACCGACATCGGCCGCGACATCGTCAGGATCGACGGCCAGGCGCGCGAGGCGCCGGAAGCCGGCCCGGCCGACAAGCAGCCGCAGTACCGGGCCAAGTACGCCGAGCGGATCGGCGCCCTGTTCGGCGACGCCGAGGGATTCGCCGCCCAGTTCTCCGTCCCGGTCCTGATCACGCCCCGTCGCCTGCGGGCCTGACCGGCTCGACCGCACATAGACCGCCGCCGTGCTGATCACCGTGTACTCGACCAGGTCCTTGACCGTCGCGGACCAGTTGACGACGAGTGCGCGGTGGTCGGCCGCCAGCCAGCGCAGCGGGAATCCGCCTGCCACGGTCGGGCACAAGATCGTCGGCGCCCGGCCGGCCGCGCCGTCCTCGCACCCGGGCGGCGGCCCCAGGTGGGACAGGCCGACCAGCGTGACGGCCGGGCCGGCCACGATGCCGAGCAAGAGCAGGGCCAGCGGCGGCCGAACCCGGGCCCAGCCGGCCGAGCCGGCCCAGCCGCCGCCGAATAGGAACGCGCACGGCCCGATGGGACCGGTGCCGACCCTGAGGAACCCGTCCGGGCCAACCGCCAGCGACAGCAGGAAGTAGCCCAGCATCAGCCAGCCCGTCCATCGCGGATCACGCCACAGCATGCCCGCGGGCACCTCTCTTCAGCCTGGTCTCGCGGCTTCAGGGCCGCCCGCCCACGCCGAAGTCAGGTAAACGTAGCAGAAGCGCCCTTTACCGGACAGGTTCTCCCGGGTCGGCGATGACGCCGTGACCGGCGAGCAGCGCGAGCAGCACGTCGCGGCCCTGCTGTAGCTCCCACTGCGCGGCGGCGAGGCCGGCCGCGCGGGCGCCCTCGACGTTCCCGACGCTGTCATCGATGAACAGGATGCTCGCCGGCTCGGCCGCTAGGCGGCCCGCGGCCGCCGCGAAGAAGGCGGGGTCTGGTTTGATCAGGCCAAGTTCGCAGGAGTAGCAGCTGACGTCGAACAGCGCGTCATAGCCGAGCGCGACCCGCATGTGCGCCGCCCGGTGCCGTTCTTGATTGGTGCCGAGGTGGACGCCGTAGCCGCTGGCCCGCAGCGCCCGCACGACCGCGAGCGAATCGCGGTCGGGCTCGATACGCTGCCAGACATCGCGATAGACCTCCTCGACCGATGTCGGCACCCCGTACTCGGCCAGCCTCGCGGCGAGCAGGGGCAGGTATTCACCCTGCCCGGCCAGCATCGGCTTCTCGTCCTTCCAGGCACCGTGGAGGAACTCCTGCGCCCGCTCGCCGACGTAGGGCTCGATCGCCGAGTGCCAGCCGCCGGGGATGCTCTGAATGACGCCATCCGCGTCGAACAGCACGTGCCGAATGCCCGCGGGCGGAACGCCGGGCGTCGGCCCGCCGGTCACGGGGCTTCCCGCGGTCGCAGCTCGTAGCGGCTGACCACGGTGACCGGTCCTTCGTCCAGCCGCTGGCCCGGGGCCCCGGCCACGGTGACATCACCGCGGTGGATGAATCCGGCCGCCTCGTAGTAGGCGCGGAGCCGGTCGTTGGATGCCACGCAATCCAGCCGCAGCGCCTCGAGGCCGCGCTCGCGGGCGACACCCGCCGCCCAGGCGAGGACGGCGGCGCCGACACCCGCCGACTGACGGCGCACCGCCATGCGATGCACGTAGAGGGCGCGCCCAGCGAGCCCGTCCCACACCGAATCGGCCCCGTCCAGCGTGACGGTCGCGCAGGCCGTCGCGCCGACCCGGGCCAGCCAGGTCTCGCCGCGGCCGATGGCTCCTTCGACCCAGGACGGCTCGAACCGCGACGGCCACTGCACGACCCCGCGGGCCTGGAGCCACCGCGCCGCCTCGTCGAGTATGGTCAGCACGTCATCCAACTGGCTGGGAGAGGCCCTGAGGAACTCAATTGCCCCATCGTCCCGGTCACTCGGCACGTAGGCAGGATCCCATTCGCGGGTCGAGGTGGCAAAATCCCACTATGAGCACCATGGGCGTGGGTGGCAGCAACGTGGGTGGCAGGAACAACGTGCTGGTGACCGGCCCTGAGGGCCGGCCGGTGGTGCTGCTGGCGCACGGCTTCGGATGCGATCAGAACATGTGGCGACTGACAGCGCCCAAACTGGCCGAGGATTTCCGGGTGATACTGTTCGATCATGTCGGAGCTGGCCGCTCCGATCTGTCGGCCTGGCAGCCCGAGCGGTACTCGACGCTCGACGGATACGCCGACGACGTGCTGCGGATCTGCCGGGAGCTTGAGCTGCGGCAGGTGGCGTTCGTGGGGCACTCGGTCAGCGCGATGATCGGCGTCCTCGCCGCGATCCGCGAGCCGGGCCGGTTCAGCAAGCTCATCCTGGTCGGCCCCTCGCCGCGCTACGTCGACGAGCCCGGCTACCGCGGCGGCTTCAGCCGGGCTGACATTGACGAGCTACTGGAATCGCTGGACAGCAACTACCTCGGCTGGTCGGCCGCGATGGCGCCGGTGATCATGGGCAACCCCGACCGCCCGGAGCTGGCCGACGAGCTGGCAGGCAGCTTCTGCCGCACCGACCCGGTGATCGCACAGGCCTTCGCGCGCACCACGTTCCTGTCCGACAACCGGGCCGACCTGGCCAAGGTCATCGTGCCGACGCTGATCCTGCAGTGCTCGCGTGACGCGATCGCGCCCGCCGAGGTCGGCGCCTTCGTCCATGATCAGATTCCTGGCAGCGTCCTGGTCACCCTGCCCGCGACCGGTCACTGCCCCCAGCTGAGCGCGCCCGACGCCACGCTGGCGGCCATCGCCGATTTCATCTCCGGCCCGCCGTGAGCGGCACCGGGCCCAGCGAGGCGGGCGGCCTCGGCGAAAGCGGGCGGCGGCCGAACGCGCATCTCGCCTCGCTGCTTGAGGACAGCACCGAGGACCTGTATGAAAACGCGCCCTGCGGCTACTTGTCGACGTTCCCGGACGGGCAGATCGCGCGGGTCAACGCCACGCTGCTGAGCTGGCTCGGATTCACCCGCGGCGAGCTGGTGGGGCGCCGCTACTTCTCCGATCTGCTGACCGTCGGCGGCCGCCTGTACCACGAGACTCACTTCGCGCCGCTGCTCGCCATGCAGGGCGAGATCGGCGGGGTGGCCCTGGAGCTGCAGGCCGCCGACGGCAGCCGGCTGCCCGTGCTGGTCAACTCGGCGGTCAAGACCAGCGCGAGCGGGGCGCCCCTGCTGATTCGCACGACGATCGTGGACGCTCGCGACCGTCGCGCCTACGAACGCGAACTGCTGCGGGCTCGACGAGAAGCCGATCGTGAACGCGAGCGCCTTCAGTTGCTCGTCACCACCCTGCAGCGCACCCTGCTGCCGCCCGAGCTGCCCGACGTGCCGGGCCTGCAGACGGCCGCCTACTACCACGCCGCGTCCCGGGATGAGGTCGGAGGCGACTTCTACGATCTGTTCGCCCTCGCCCGGGATCGGTGGGGCCTGTTCCTCGGGGACGTCTGCGGCAAGGGCGCGGCTGCCGCCGCCGTGACCTCGCAGATTCGCTACACCTTGCGCGCCGCCGCCGTCTACGACCCGGACCCGGCCACGGTGCTCGGCACCCTGAACAGCGCGCTGCGGCGGGACTACGAACGCAACGACGGCCGTTTCTGCACAGCGGCCTTCGGGGTGCTCACTCCCCGCACCGACGGCTTCGATCTCCGACTCGCCAGTGGCGGTCACCCCGCGCCCCTGCTGCTGCGCGCGGACGGCACGGCCGACTACCAGGAGGTCGGCGGCGGCCCGTTCCTCGGCGTCATCGACGATGTGACCTTCACGTCGACCACGATCGGGCTGGGCGCCGGCGACACCCTCCTGCTGTACACCGACGGGCTGACCGAGGCGCGCACCGGGAAGGGTCGGGACCGCTATGGCGACCTGGCTCTTCGGGCGTTCGCGGCCGGCCTCGCGCCCGCCACCGCCGCCGGCGCCATCGATGCCATCACCGTCCTGCTCGAGGGGCTGGGCGGCGGGCTCGACGACGACGTCGCCGTGCTAGCGCTCAGCGTGCCTCGTCGCCGGCCGGCTCGGAGGCCGACACCGCCTGGTCGGCGGCGTCGGTGATCCCGTGGCATGAGATGGCGGCCTTCCCGTCGCTCGCGGCGCGCGCCGCCCGGCCGCTGGAAGCCAGCGGGACCGTCGTCGTGGGCAGCCGCGTGGAAGCCGCGGCGTTCGGATACGGCGTGTTCGCCCCCGATCCCCCCGCCGGCCCGGCCGTCACGCCTGGTTGAAGAAACCTTCCTCGGTCGAGCCATCATGGGTGGTGATGATGGTCGACTCGGCCGGCACGATCAGGAATGTGCGCCGGGAGACTCGCTCGAGGTCGCCGCCGAGACCGAGGATAAGGCCAGAGACGAAGTCGATGATGCGCGTGGCGTCTACCTTTTCCATGTCCTCCAGGTTGATGATGACCGGGATTTCCTGGCGGTAGTATTCACCCACGGTGGCGGCATCACGGAAGTTTCGCGGGCGCACCACTGCGATATGGATGCCGTTATCGACGGCAAGCTGGCCGCCCGGGAATTCGTCGTCGTCCTGAGCCCCGCTGAAGCCTTGGGAGGCGTACCCGTCGTCGGCTGGGGCCTCATCATTATGCTTGGCGAAACCGAGCCAATCACGGGCATTGCCTTGCACTACGCTGACCTCCGTCGGTACGAGCCGAGTCGCGGTCGCCCGTCAGGCGAGATTACGGTCGATGACTAAAATCGCAGCGAACCAGACTGCACCAGACTCTAACAACGGAAACCGCCGGGAGCACCTCAACACGCCGGGGCCGGGCAGCGGCGTCCGGACCCGGCCAGGGCGGCCGCGGCCGCCCTGGCCGGGTACCGGGCGGCGGGCCGCGAGCGCTAGTGTCTCCAGCGATGACTGACAGCGACCTTCCGCCGCGTTATACCCGTCTCACCTTTCACGGCCCGTTGTCCGAGGCCAGAGCCGCCCGGCTCGTCAGCCGGCTGGCCAGGACGTCTCCGGCCACCGTGCTCGACCTCGGCTGCGGCTGGGGCGAGCTGCTGCTCCGCATCCTCGACGCGGTCCCCGGGGCGGTCGGCACCGGCATCGACCTCAGCCGCGCCGACCTCGACCGGGGCCAGGGCAACGCCGCGACGCGCGGGCTCGCCGACCGGGTCGCGTTCATCGAGGAGTCCGCCGTCGGCACCGCCCGCGGGCCGGCCGACCTGGTCCTGTGCGTCGGCTCCAGCCACGTTCTGAGCGACGCCAAGCCGCCGCGGCACACCGTCGACGCGCTGCACGCGCTGCGCCGGCTCGTCAACCCGGGCGGCCGGGTGCTCCTCGGCGAGGGCTTCTGGGAGCATCCGCCGAGCCCGGCCGAGGTCGCCGCCATGTGGCCGGGGATGACCGCCAGGGACCACTACGACTTGGCCGGGCTCGTCGACCTGGCGATCAGCGCCGGGTTCCGGCCCGAGTGGATCGAGACGGCCGATCTCGATGAGTGGGATGACTTCGAGTCCGGTGTCGGGGCCGACGTGGAGGAGTGGCTGGCCGCCCACCAGGGCCACCCGCAGGCAGCCGCGATCCGCCAGCGGGCCGACGACCGCCTGTCCATCTGGCTGCGGGGATCCCGCGGCCGCCTCGGGCTGGCCTACCTCACGCTCATCCCGCTGCCGTAGCACCGGTTCCCCCCGCCGGTCACTCCGCGCAGAGGCAGAAGGGGTGGCCGGCCGGGTCGAGGAACACGCGGAAGGTCGTGCCGGGCTGGTGCTCGTGCTTGGTCGCGCCGAGCTCAAGCACCGCCGCCTCGGCGGCGTCGAGGTCCGCGACCATCACGTCGAGGTGCATCTGCTGCGGCAGCCCCTGCGTCGGCCAGTCGGGCGGCGTGAACCCTTCGACCTGCTGAAAGGAGATGCAGAGTTCGGCGCCTCCGCGGATATCAGCCCAGTCGTCCTTGAGCTCGACCTTCCAGTCGAGCAGCGCGCCGTAGAAGGTCGCGAGAGCGTGCGGGTCGGCGCAGTCGATGACGAAGCTTGGATAGCGTGCGATAGCCATGCCCCGCACGCTACAACCGATCACGGACGATCAACGTCCGGAAATAACGCTCTTGGCGAGGAAGGCCGTTCGAGGGTAGCGAGGAAGCCCTCGGCCGCGTCCTCGACCCGGTCCCGGTCGCCGGTGGCGAGCAGGTCGAGCAGCAGCCCCCGGATCGTGGCGATGACCAGGGTGGCGGTGCGCGTCGCGGCCGCCGGATCGGCCTCGGGTCCCTGCGCCTCGACGAGCAGGCCCATCCAGTCGGCCACGACCCGGTCGAGGAAGCCCGCGAACTGCCGCGGCGCCTGCAGGGCGCGCCCGTAGACCGCGAAGAACAGCCGGAACTCAGCCCCTCGCTCCGGGTCGGAGGTCCGCGCCCACGCCGCGCGGGCGGCCGCCGCCAGGCCCGGCTGCTCGCCGACCGGGCTGGCGGTGGCCGCGAACATGCGCTCCCGCAGCCGCCCGAGGATCGCCTCGAGCATCTGCTCCTTGGTGCCGAAGCGGTGCACCAGCGACGTGGGCGACACCCCGAGGGCGGCGGCGACCGGCCGCCACGACAGCTCGGAGAACCCGTGCTCGACCGTGTAGTCGACCACCGCGTCGAGCAGCTCGGCCCGCCGCTGTGGCTCGGCCGCTTCTGGGGATTCGACGGCCCCGCCTCGGCGCAGCTCACCCGCGACCTGCTCGGCTGGGAGCCGACCGGTCCAGGGCTGATGGCCGACCTCAAGCAAGGCCACTACTTCGCGTGAGCTCAGCCGCGGTCATGACCCCCGCTCAGCCCGCCGCGTCCGACGAGGATTCTGCCGGGGATCGCGTCGGGGAATCCGCCTCCCGCAGCCCCGGCAGGACCAGGCAGAGCACCGCCGCCACGGCCATCGTCGCGGCGAAGGCGCCCACCGCCCAGGAACCGGACGTGTGCTGGACGAGCAGGCCGGCCACCAGCGGCGCCAGCGCCGCCAGCCCGGTCGCGACCATCAGCACGGTGTTGACGATCCGGCCCCGCATCTCCTCCGGCGCGCCGCGGAGCATCACCGCGAACAGGGCCGCGTTCGCGGCCGGGGCGAGGACCAGATCCAGCGCGACCGGCAGCGCGACCAGCGGGGACGGGATCAGCAGGGCGGCGACGACGAACAGCAGCGCGCCGGCCAGGCTGATCGCGGTGGCCAGGGTCGCCAGCCGCACGCGCCCCTGCAGGCGGGGCGCGACCAGCGCGCCGACCAGCCCGCCAACCGCGACGGCCGCCTGCGCCAGGCCGATCACCGTGGTCGAGGTGCCGTGCTGGCGCAGCGCCAGCGTGATCGTGAACGTCACCCCGTTGAAGGCGAAGTTCACCAGCGGCGCCATCAGCAGCACCGCCCGCAGCAGCGGCACCTGCCAGACGATCGCCAGGCCGTCGGCCACCTCGCGCCACAAGGCTTTGCGCTCGACCGTCGGGCTGGGACGGAACCGTCCCCTGATCCTGCTGACGGTGCCGAACGAGGCCGCGTAGGACACGGCATCGGCCAGGAACGGGACGGCCCGGCCGAGCCCGAACAGCACCCCGCCCAGCGCCGGGCCGGCCAGGCCGGCCGCGTAGGTCCGGCCCTCGGTGGCGGCCCACGCCTCCTCCAGCTGGCTGTCGGCCACGATCCCGGGCAGCGCGGCGGTGGCGGCGGGATTGAAGATCGCGCCCGCGCCTCCCTCGATCACGCACACGACGAGCACGACCGGCCAGGACGCGAGGTGGGTCACGATCAAGATGGCGAGCAGGGCCAGCAAGACGGTCCGCATGACGTCGCAGACGATCATCGTCAGACGCCGGTCGAGCCGGTCCGACAGCGCCCCGGCGGGCAGTTGCAGGCAGAGAATGGTGATCGACCGGACCGTTCCCACCACGCCCGCCAGCACCGCCGAGTGGGTCAGGGCCAAGATGAGCAGCGGGTAGGCGAGCAGGCCGATCTCGCTGCCGGTGTCCGATAGCAGCTGCCCGATCCAGAGCATCCGGAAGCCGTTGTTGCGCCGCAGCGGAACCTGCCGGGGATGGTCGGGGGGCGTGTCGGTCTCGCTGGCGTTCACGGCCGAAACGGTATCCACGACGCGCCAGGGTCCACAAGCGGAGAAAGACCGTCAAATCTCCAGCCGCCCCCGGCGCGCGCGCAGGCGCCTCACCGCTTGACCGGCTCAGCCGGCGTCACCGACGGGGCGGCGACGGTCGTGCGCAGCGGCAGCTCCCTGATCGAAACCGCCAGGACCAGCGCGGCCCCCATCACCAGGGCCGCGACCAGGAACGCGAGGTCGAGCGCGCTGGTGAAGCCCTGCCGGAACGGCTGGGCGAGGACGGGGTTCAGCCGGGCCAGGAACGCGGTGTTGTTCAGCGCGGACTGGCTGCCGGAGGAGGCCAGCCGCAGCGCCCCGCCCTGCCCGGGGTGCCGCGCCGCGACGGCGCGGACGGTCGGGGCGGCGCTCGCGTACGCGGCCGTGATCGCGCGGCCGGCCGCGGAGTAGGTGATGGACAGGAACACGGCCGCGCCGACGGTGGCGCCGATCTGGCGGAAGAACGTGTTGGAGGCGGTGGCGACGCCGAGGTCGGCCTGCGGCAGCGCGTTCTGCATGGACAGCGTGATCGTCTGCGCGTAGAGGGTGGAGCCGGCCCCGACCATGAACAGCACCGGCTCCGCGTACGACAGCGGCGTCCCGGCGCCCAGCCGGCTCAGCAGCAGCATCCCGGCCAGCAGCAGCGCCGAGCCGGTCACCGGCAGGATCTTGTAGCGGCCGGTCCGCGCGGTGACCTGGCCCGCGACCACCGAGCCAAGCAGCGTGCCGGCCACCTGCGGCAGCATCAGCAGGCCGGCCTCGGTCGGCGAGTACCCCTTGACCAGCTGCAGGTAGAGCGGGAGCAGGACGATGCTCCCGAACATCCCGATGTTCACCACCAGCGACTGCCCGGCCCCGACCGCGAACCCGTGGGTGCGAAACAGCCGCAGCGTCAGCAGCGCGCCGTCGCCCGCGCGCCGCTCGGCTGACAGGAACCCGGCGATGCCGAGCGTCCCGATCACGTAACAGGCCAGCGACCCTGGCGCGCCCCAGCCCCAGCCCTGCCCGCGCGACGCCACCAGCAGCAGCGGGACCGCCGCGATGATCAGGGTCA
>Ga0302311_10003430_pt1 | contig 17340 bp, 18 predicted proteins | sample III_Palsa_N1_3_FD_200449 | JGI IMG/M metagenome (GOLD analysis project Ga0302311, IMG submission 200449) | Peat permafrost microbial communities from Stordalen Mire near Abisko, Sweden - III_Palsa_N1_3 | ecosystem: Environmental > Terrestrial > Soil > Palsa > Peat permafrost | place: Sweden... | reverse complement strand
GACGTCCGCGAGACGACGACCTTGGGACCGCTGACGTACGAGCGCGGCGTGCTGCACGGAGTGCACTGGGAGCAGAACCGCAACGGGATCACGTTCACCTACCCGGGCGTCCACGAAGCGCGCGAAGCGATCAGCGAGCACGCCTTTCGCGATCCAACCGACGAGCGCGACGTCCGTCTGATCGGCGACTCGACGCAGTCGGGCGCCTACGTCGTCGAGGTCAACCCGCCCGCCGGACGCCGAGAGTGGATCTTCATCGACAGGCACACCGGCTTCGTGCTGCGCAAGGAATGGATTTCGCGCCGCCGGCGCTACATCGCGTCGTACGACGACTACCGTCTTGTCGAAGGGGTCGGCGAGCCGTCACGCGTGCACACGACGGACTCGCTGGGCAACGAACGCGAGCAGATTCTCGTGAGCCGCAGTTTCGACATCACGCCGGATCAGCGCGACATCGACATTCCCGCCAGCCGCCGCTTCGTCGAGTTTCCGGAACGCCAGCCGTCGGTGCAGCTCCCCGTGCGGTTCGTCGACGGGCTGGCGACGGTCCGCGTGATCGTCGGGCATGCGGCGTACGACTTCTTGCTCGACTCGGGCGCCGCCGGGATCGTCGTCGACCCCGCGCTCGTCGAGCAGCAGGGTCTCGAACGGTACGGCCAGCGCGTCGGCGTTACGCTCGGAACGTTCCCCGAAGGGACGACGATCGTGCCGCAGATCACCGTCGGCGGTCTGCGCATGCGCAACGTCGTTTCGCGCGTCGTCGCGATTCCGTTCCACTTGGACGAACGCACGCACGTGATGGGGCTGCTCGGGTTCGATTTTTTCGCCGACACCGTCGTGCACCTCAACTACGAAAAGAACCTCGCGGAGGTGCTGCCCCCGGAACGCTTCCGTCCGCCGGCCGACGCGCCGGCGGTCGCAATCGGTCTCGACGACAAGACGCCGACGGTGCGTCTGCACGCCGGCGCCGCGAACGGGCGCGTCGTGCTCGACACGGGCGCCAACCGCAGCGTCTTCGAAACGGCGTTCGCCGAGCGCGCGGAGTTCGCGCCGACGCATGTGACGAGCACGATGCGCGTGCGCGGCATCGGCGGGGTCGCGAACGCCGAATCGGCGCGCATCTCCGCGCTCGAGCTGGGCGGGCTATGGGAACGCGACGTCGTCGCCGACGTCTCGAGCGCCGACCTCGGGACCGACGACGTCGACGGCGTGCTCGGCAGCGACCTGCTGCGCGGCTACGAGCTGTGGTTCGACTACCGGACCGCGGCCGTGTACGTGCGCAAAGCCAAGCGCTGAGCGACGCTCAGTGCCGCTGGGCGCGGCGCGAGGGGTCGCGTTCGTCCTGCAGCGCGGTCGCGATGAAGCGGCTCTTCCCTTCGGCGTACGAGTCACGATCGTCGCGATGCGTCGCAGCCAGCTCACGCTTGAGGGATGCATAGGCGGCGGCCAGTTCGGGCCGGCGCCGCAGCGCATCGCGAAAGATCAGGTGCGCGCGCAGTTCCGCCGACGAAGCGGGACAGACGTAGAGATGCTGCGCCGGGGCGCCGGCCGGCGCGCGAAAGGCGTCGCGACCCACGATCCCGAGATCGCCGAGGTGGACGTAGCCGATCGACGCCAGCCGGCGGATCGCTTCGGCGACGTCGTGCTCGCGGCGCACGACGACGTCGACGTCGACGATCGGCTTCGCCGCCAATCCCTCGACCGCGGTACTGCCCACGTGCTCGATCCCAACCGCAATGTCGCCGAGTGCCGCGCCGACACGGGCCCGGATCGCGGCGAACGTGCGGGACCAGACCGGGTCCCAGTCGGTCAGAATGACCGGCTGGGCGCGCTCCTCGGGCGCGATGGGATCGACTCCGGGGACCGCCGAGCCCTTGTGCTGCACGCCGCTGCCTTCCGCGCGGTGAGGCGCCGCTCCGTCCGGCGGCGAACCTCGGCCGCGTGCAGATTCGGAAATGGTTCGCGTTCGAGGCGGCGCACGTGCTGCCGCATCACCCCGGACGCTGCGCGCAGCTGCACGGACACTCGTATCGCGTCGAAGTGACGCTCGAAGGGCCGCTGCAGGCGTCGGGCCCCGCGGCCGGGATGGTCATGGATTTCGACGCCCTTTCCTTGGTCGTCAGCGAACGGATCATCGCCGAGTTGGATCACCGCTCGCTCAACGATGTGATCGACAACCCGACCGCCGAGAATATCGCGATCTGGATGTGGCGACAGCTCGCCCCCGAGCTGCCGGCGCTGGCCGAGCTCGCGGTGTGGGAAACGCAAACGGCGTGCGCCGTACTCCGGCGGGGGGATCAGCTCGATCCTGTTCGGTAAGAGACCGGCGCAAACGTTTATCAACCCGAAGGAGCAGTGTATGAATCGCACCCGCACTCTTTTCACCTTCGCGTCAGCCGCGCTCATCGCGCTGCTGCCGCTGACCGCACTGGCGCAGGTCGCTCCGGGGCTGCAGCTGACCGGCTCGATCGATCAGAGCCTCAACTCGGGTAACGCGCAGATCGGACAGCGGGTCACGGTTTCGAACGTCAACTCGCCCGACAACAACATCAACGGCGCGACGCTGTACGGTCATGTCGACGATGTTCAGGCCGCAAGCCAGGGGCGGGCAGGCAAAATCGAGATCACCTGGGACAAGCTCCGTACGCGCTCGGGGAACTCGTACGCGATCGCAGCGCGGACCGTCTCGATGCAGGTCAACACGAAGAACAATGCGGTCAACGAGGTCGGCGGTGCCGTCGCCGGGATGATCGTCGGCAACATCCTCGGCAAAGCGGTCGGCACGAATGCCGGCGGCGCGGTCGGCGCGGCCGGCGGCTATCTGTATGGGAAGAACGCCAAACAGAACGTGACCATCCCGGCGAACTCGCTGGTTACGATCCAAATCGTGCGCGCGTACCGGCAATCCGGGCGCTGAGCGGCGTTGCTGCAGCTGGCTGAGATCTTCTACAGCCTCCAAGGCGAGGGGACGTGGACCGGTACTCCGGCGGTCTTCGTCCGGCTCGCCGGCTGCAACCTCAGCTGTGCGTTCTGCGACACCGACTACGCGCTGAAGTTCCTCGCCTCCGTCGATGATGTCGTGGAAGCCGTGCGGCACGAAGGCGGCGCCTGCACGACGGTCATCCTCACCGGCGGCGAACCGCTGGCGCAGCGCGAAACGGCGGCGCTGATCGGAGCGCTGCGCGCCGACGGCCGCCGCGTTCACATCGAATCGAACGGCACGCTCGCCGCCGAACTGCCCGATGACGTGTGGTTGACCGTCTCGCCGAAGGAGCGGCTTTCGCCCGTCATGGCGCAACGCGCCGATGAAGCGAAGCTCATCGTCGACGGCCGCGTTCCGCTCGAATGGATGGACGCGTTCGGACCGCGCACGCGCATGTTCTTGCAGCCCGAAGGCAACAAGCCGCACAACGTCGCGCTCGCCGTCGCGGCGGCGAAGAACGATCCGAACCGGCTGCGCCTCTCGCTGCAGACCCATAAATTCATCGGCGTGCGGTGAGCGTTCTGGTGGTGTGCGCCGTCGCGGCGGAACTCGCTGCGCTGCGCACTCGCGCGGACGTCGACGTGGTCGCCGTCGGCGTCGGGCCGGTCGAAGCGGCGCTGGGAACGGCGCGCGCGCTGGCTGCGCGGCCCTATCGCGCCGTCATCAATGCCGGCATCGCCGGCGGATTCCGGGCGCGCACCGCGGTCGGCGACGGTGTCGTCGTGGCGCACGAACACTACGTCGAACTCGGACTCGAAGACGGGACGGACTTCCCGCTGCCGGGCGGCGTCGCGCTGATCCGCCGCGCCGAGTCGGACCCGGCGCTCGTGGCCGCGTGCGAGAAGGCACGCGTCCAGGCGCCGGTCGGAAGCGGGATTACCTCCGCCATCGTAACGACGACGGACGCGCGCGCGGCGTTGCTCGAGGAGCGCTTCGGCGCGCATGTCGAGTCGATGGAAGGGTTCGCCGTGCTGCGGGCCGCGCACGCCGCCGGTGTTCCGGCGCTCGAGGTGCGCGGCATCTCGAATCTGGTCGGCGACCGGCTGCGCAGCGGCTGGAATTTTCGCGCCGGCGCGCAGGCCGCGCTCGCAACGACGGAAGCGATTCTCGACGTTCTGTTGGGCGCATGACCTATTCGCTCGCGTACTCGCCGTGCCCGAACGACACCTACATCTTCGCCGCACTGACCAACGGGCTGCTGCCCGCCGCGCCGCAGGTCGAGGTGGTGCTCGACGACGTCGAGGCGTTGAACGTCGCAGCGCGCGCCGGCCAGTTCGAACTGACGAAAGTCAGTTACGGCGCCATCCCGTACCTGATGGATCGCTACCGGATCCTGCGCGCCGGCGGAGCGCTTGGACGCGGCTGCGGCCCGCTCGTCGTCGCGCTTCCGGACGCCGGCGGCAGCGCACCGGCGCTGGAACATCTTCCTCCCGACGCGCTCTTCGCAATCCCGGGCCGGATGACGACGGCGTACGCGCTGCTGCGGTTGGCGCTGGGACACGAACCGCGGACGATCGAGCGGCGCTTCGATGGGATCGTCGATGCCGTCGCGCGCGGTGAGGCCGACGCCGGGCTGATCATCCACGAGTCGCGCTTCACCTACCAGACCGCCGGGCTCGCGCAGGTCGTCGACCTCGGCGAATGGTGGGAGCGCTACACCGGCAAACCGATTCCGCTGGGTGCGATTCTCGTCCGCAACGACATCCCCGACGACCAGGCGCGCGTACTCGACGATGCGATCCGGCGCAGCCTGCACTTCGCGCGCGCGCGCGAAGCCGAGATCATCGCGTACGTCCGGGCGCACGCATTCGAGATGGACGAGAGCGTCATGCGCGCGCACATCGCGCTGTACGTCAACGACTACAGCGACGACGTCGGCGCGGACGGCATCGCGGCCGTCGAGGAGTTGTTCGAGCGCGCTGCTGCGGCGGGACTCTTTCCCGCCGGCGTCCGGCCCGCGTTCGTCTCGTGAACCGCACCGCGCTCGCGCGTTCGGCGTTTCTCGCCGCGAGCGGTGCGCTGCTCGCCGCGGCGGCTCGCCCCGGCATCGCCGCCGCGCGGACTCCGCGCGTCGCGCTTGGCGACGACGCGTTCGTGCGCGCTGCCGCCGCGCAGCTGCGCGGGCGGAACATCGGCATCGTCACGAATCCTACCGGCGTTCTTTCGACGGGCGAACCGCTGATCGACGCTGCCGTTCGCACCGGCGTTGCGGTCAAAGCGCTGTTCGGTCCCGAACACGGCATCCGCGGGACGGCCGGCGCAGGCGAGGTCGTCGGGACGACGACCGACGCCAAGACCGGACTGCCGGTCTATAGTTTATACGGCAGTACGCGCCGGCCGACGGCGGAGATGCTGGCCGGAATCGACGTGCTCGTGTTCGATATCCAAGACGTCGGAGCGCGCCCCTACACGTACGTGTCGACGATGGCGTACGTGATGCAGGCCGCGGCGCAGTACGGGAAGGACGTGTGGGTGCTCGACCGGCCCAATCCGACCGGCGGCGTGCTGATCGACGGGCCGGTGCTCGAGCCGAAGTTTCGCTCGTTCGTCGGCCTCTATCCGATCCCGGAACGGCACGGCATGACCGTCGGAGAACTGGCGCGCTTGATCAACGACCACTTCGGCGTCGGCTGCCGGCTGCGCGTGATCCCGATGCAAGGCTGGACGCGCGACATGCTGTGGGCCGATACCGGCCTGACGTGGATTCCCACCTCGCCCAACATGCCGTTCGCGCGCACGACGCTCGTCTATCTCGCGACCGGGCTCGTCGACGAGGGCGGCATCAACAACGGCGTCGGCACCGACCGGCCGTTTGAATACGCGGGCGGATTCGGCTTCGATGCCGCAGCGTTTCGCGCCCAGCTCGCGGCGCGGGCGATCCCCGGCGTGGAATTCGAACCGGCCGAATGGGTCCCGGTGCGCGGCTTCTGGAGCGGCAAGACGCTCGCGGGCGTGTCGATCAATCTCACCGATCCGCACCTCTTTCCGAGCGTTCGCACGGCCGTCGAGTTCCTCGCCGCCGCCCGCGCGCAAGGGAAGTTCCACGTCGCGCACGAGGCGATCATGGACCGCGATTGGGGAACCGACGCGGTGCGCCTGGGGCTGGAAGCCGGCGCGTCGCCGGACGCGATCGTCTCCGCTTGGCGCTCCGGCTTGGCCGCGTTCCGGACGTTGCGCGGGAGATACCTGCTGTACTGACGTAGGCGACAACAATGGCGTCTCTTGCGTCGCGTCTGCTCGACGCGCTCGGCCCGGACGTCGTCCGCACCGCAGCCGAGGATCTGGCGGTCTACGGGTTCGACGCGTACAGCGATAACACGCTGCCGTCGGCCGTGGTCGTCCCCAGCAGCGCTCGCGAAGTGGCCGCCGCGGTGCGCATCGCGCGCGACTGCGGCGAACCCGTCGTGCCGCGCGGTGCCGGGACGGGGCTGTGTGGCGGTGCCGTACCTTCGCGCGGCGGCTTGGTCGTTTCATTCTCACGCATGAATCGTTTGCTGGAATTGGACGTCGCGAACCGGCGCGCGCGCGTCCAGCCTGGTCTGATCAACCTCGAGCTCTCGAACGCGATCGCCGCGCACGGCATCTTCTACGCCCCCGATCCGTCCAGCCAGAAGATTTCGACCATCGGCGGCAACGTCGGCACCAACGCCGGCGGACCGCACACCCTGAGTTACGGCACGACGACGAACCACGTGCTCGGCCTCGAATACGTCGACGGCGACGGAACCATCCATCGCACCTCGATCGACGACTGCGGCTACGATCTCACCGGCGTGCTCGTCGGCTCCGAAGGGACGCTGGGGATCGTTACCGAGATCGACGTGCGTCTGCTCGCGCTTCCCGAAGCGGTGCGCGTCTGTGTTGCGGCATTCCCCGACGTCGAGTCGGCGTCGGAGGCGGTTTCGGCGATCGTCGGCGCGGGGCTGATCCCGACCGCGCTCGAGATCATGGACGCCTTGATCACGCACGCCGTCGAAGCGCATTTTCACGCCGGGTACCCCGAGAACGCCGGAGCCGTGCTGCTGGTTGAGATCGCCGGTACGCACGACGACGTCGCCGCCGGCGAGTCAGCGCTGGAACGTATCGCGCGCGCGCACGGCGCGCTCTCCTGGCGCGCGGCACGCGATCGCGTCGAACGCGACGCCTTGTGGGCAGCGCGCAAAGGCGCGGCCGGCGCGATCGGGCAGATCGCGCCGAACTACTACATCCAGGATGCCTGCGTGCCGCGCACGCGGCTCCCCAAGGTGATGCACGCCATCGACGAGATCGCGCGCGACCACGCGCTCCCGGTCGGGAACGTCTTCCATGCCGGCGACGGCAACCTGCACCCGCTGCTGATCTTCGACCGCCGCGAACCGCGCCAGGTCCAGGCCGTCGTCGACGCCGGCACCGAGATCCTGCGCACGTGCATCGCGATGGGCGGTACGATCAGCGGCGAGCACGGCATCGGATACGAGAAACGCGAGACCCTCTCGCTCGTCTTCTCGACGAACGACTTGGCGGCGATGGGACGCGTGCGCGACGTCTTCGACCCCATGCGCAGCTTCAACCCGGATAAGATCTTCCCGTCGGGTGCCGCCTGCGGTGAAGTCGGCGCGCCCATCGTCGAACGCACTCCCGCGCCGGCATGATCGCGCGCAAAGGACGAGCAGCCCCGGCCGCGGGTGAACTGCGCTTGGGTGGACGCGCCCCGGCCCGCGTCGTGGAGCCGGCCGACGCGGACGAGCTGGCGGCGGCGCTGGGTGCAGCCTCCGCTGCGGGCGAGAGCGTCGTCGCATTCGGCGGCGCGACGCTGCAGCAGACGTCGAATCCGCCGCGGCGCTTCGACGTCGCGCTCCGCACGACGCGTCTGAACGCCGTCTACGACTACGATCCGCGCGATTTGACCTGCGGCCTCGGCGCCGGGATGACGCTCGCCGCGCTCGCGCGCACGCTGGCGCAGCACGGTCAGTTTCTCCCGCTCGACGCGCCTCGCGCGCGCGAAGCGACGCTCGGCGGAACGCTGGCCGCCGGTTGGGGCGGCCCGCGCCGCCTTGCGTACGGCCGGCCGCGCGATCTCATCATCGGTGCGACGGTCGCACTCGCCGACGGGACGCTGGCGACGAGCGGCGGGATGGTCGTCAAGAACGTGACCGGCTACGACATGGCCAAACTCTACATCGGCTCGCACGGCACGCTCGGAATCCTGACGCGCGTCAACTTCAAGCTACTGCCGGCACCGGCTGCGCAGCGCTTCGCCGCGTCGCCGTTCGAGGACGACGTGCGCGAGCGCCTCATCGCGCACGTGCGCTCGCTGCCTATCCCGCCCACGGCGCTCGTGCTGCGGGACGCCTACGCGGCGCACGCCGATCCGGAAGATCGCCGCAGCTCGCCGCAGGTGACCGCGCTGTTCGAAGGTTCCGCGTCGAACGTCGAACGCGCGATTCGCGACTACCGCTCGGCGCTCGGCGCCGCGGGAGTGGCCGAGACGCGACTGTGCGACGGCGAGGCCGCCAAGACGGCGTTTGCGGCGCTGCTCGATGCCTACGTGGCGGTCCCCGCAACGTCGTTCACGCTGCTCCGGCGCGGCGTCCCGTCCGAGGCCCCGCGGCGCGCGCTCCACGTTCGCGAAGCGCTCGCACGCAGCACTGCAGAAGCGGCGGGCGCCGCGCAGGGCTGGGAAACGATCACCGACCTGCTGACCGGCGATGTCGTCGCGCGGTTCATCCTCCGCGCACCGGGCGTCGACGAAGCCGTGGCCGCCTGCGCCGCGATGCGGGAAGCGCTCGACGGCGCGCAGCTGATCGCGGCCAGCGATGCGCTCACGCCGCACCTCGATGCGTGGGGTTCGGTCCCCGCCACCGTCGCGACGATGCGCGCACTCAAAGCGCGCTTCGATCCGGGCGACGTTCTCGCGCCGGGGCGTTTCGTCGGTGGCATCTAGGATCCCCGAGGTGCTGCGGCGCGACGTGCGCCGCACCCTCGCGATCGTCTTCAGCCGGCCGACGCGGCTGCGGCGGCTGATCAGCTTGGGACCGCGCGGCTGGCTGGCGACGGCGCGCTTCGTCGGCAGCGTCATCCCGCGCGCCAGCCGCGAACTCGCAGCAATTCGCGTGCGCGCGGAGGCGATCCCCGATTCTGCACTGCGCGAACAGGCGCTCGCATCGATCGACGGCAAGGCATATCACGTGCAGGGCGGTGCGATCCTCGCCACCTTCCTCCACGGCGAGGTCGCGGCGCGCTACATCGCCATCGTGGCCGCGGTCGAGACCATCTACGATTACTTGGACAATCTCTGCGACCGCCTCCCCGGGGTCTCGCAGCGCGCCTACGCGACGCTTCACGTCTCGCTGCTCGATGCGCTCGACGACCGGCGACTCATGGCGGACTACTATGCGGATGGACCTCCGGGCGACGACGGCGGCTACTTGCGCGCCCTCGTGGAGAGCGCGCGCAGCGGGCTACAACGTTTGCCGCACTACCCGGCCGTACGCGAGCGGCTGGTCGAGGTCGCGCGCTACTACGCGGAACTGCAAGTGCTCAAGCACGGACCGGCGGCCACGCGCGAGGCGGCCTGTAACGCCTGGTACGGTCGCAACCGCGAGCGCTTCCCTGGGCTCGCGTGGTGGGAGTTCGCTGCCGCCTGCGGTTCGTCGCTGCCGGTGTTCGCGCTGATCGAACTCGCCGCGCGCGAGCATCTCAGCGAGGGTGAGGTCGACGCCACGCTGGGTGCGTATTTTCCAGGCCTCTCGGCGGTCCACATTCTGCTCGACTACTTCATCGATCAAGCCGAAGATCGCGAGCACGGCGAGCTGAACTTCGTCGCCTGCTACGCGACGCGCGCCGAAGCCGTCTCGGGACTCGGACGGCTGGTGCGCAATTCGCTGGCCCGCGTGCGCACGCTCGCCGGCGCCACGCGCCATGGCTTTCTCATGCAGGCGATGTGCGTGTTCTACCTGACCCACCCGAAGGTCTTCGAACAGCGGCTCGACCGCGAGAGCGCGACGCTCCTCGCCGCGCTGCGCTGATTACTCGCGTTCGGCGGCGCGCTTCTTCTGCCAGTGGTGCACGTCGATCGCCGCGAAGGCGACGAACAGCACATTTGCGACGGCGGTCGCGACGGCGAGATACGGGCGGTACCAGGTGCCGTCCGCGACGAGGTAACCGAGAGCGAGCCCGAGCAGGCCGACGAGCAGCAGGCGCGTGGAGAACGCGAGCAGCGGACGCTTCCCTCCCAGCAAGAACATCGAGGCAAACGCAAACAGAAAGACGCACGTATTGAGCGCGGCGGATTCCATGCGTTGATGTTCGGCGGCCGGCGCGAGCGCCCTTAGGAAAATCCGTCAAGAATCGGTGTGTTGCTTGTACCGGCGTCGGCAGGGCGCGCGCGTTCGCTCCGGAATCGGCCGTGCGGTGAGCGCGGTATGAGTCCCGTCCCGGATATCCCGCCGAGTCCGCCGCCGCTGGCAGCACCGAGTCTGGGCGGCCCCGCGATCGCAGCGCCGCGTCCGTGGGCGCAAGCGAGTTGGCGCGCCCAGCACGACGCGTTCGCGGCGCGCGCGGCGCAAGGCGGGATCGACGTGCTGTTCCTGGGCGACTCGCTCACGGCGTTCTTTCCGACCCGCGGGGCCGACGTCTGGAATCGGGAGATCGCGCCGCTCGGGAACGTTGCGAATTTCGGCATCGAGGGCGACCGCACGCAGTTCGTGCTGTGGCGCGTCGAGCACGGAGAGCTCGACGGCAGTCAAGCGCGCGTCGTCGTCATCATGATCGGCACGAACAACCTTGCAGCGGCGCCGCCGGCCGAGATCGCGCGCGGCATCGGCGCGATCGTCGCCGAGGTCCGCGCACGTCTGCCGGACGCGATCGTCCTGCTGAACGCGATCCTGCCGCGGGGCGCTCCCGGCGACCCGCTGCGCGCCGAAGCTCTCGACGTCAACGCGCGCATCGCGGCGCTCGCCGACGGCGACCACGTGCGTTTCATCGATGCCGGGCCGCGCTTCCTCGACGCCGAGGGTCGCATCGCGCCGGAGCTGATGCCCGACAGCCTCCATCTCGGGGCCGCAGGCTACGAGGTGTGGGCGACTGCCTTGCGACCCGCGATCGCCGACGCGCTTTCGAACGAGCGGCGCAGCACGCCGAGCAGTGGCCGCTCGAGGTAGGCGTAGGCGAGCAGCGACACCGCGATCGAGAGCGCGTAACCGCCGGCAACGATCGTGATGCGCGCCGCCGTTCCGTGCATCAGCAGGCGGTGAAAGACAAACCCCAGCGCGCCGATCGCCGGGACGTGCCACAGGTAGAGAGCGTAGCTCGCGTCGCCTTGCGCGCGCAGCCAGCGTGGCGCGAGGAAGCCCGCCGCTTCGAGCCCGAGCGCACCGTAGACGACGGCCGCCATCGGCACCCCGACGGCGAGCGGGCGCCACCACGCGATCTCCAGGAACTCCCGCCCCGAGTACGCGGTCGCGACGCATACGGCGAGCACGGCGGCGACGCCGAGGGCGAAGATGGTCCGCGGTGCGGCGAAGGCGCGGCGCGCGAGCGCCGTCCCGATCGCGATCCCAAGTGCGAACTCGAAGTTGATCGGGCTGCCGAAGACGCGCACCCACGGATTGCCGTGCGGTCCGAGCGCACCGACCAGCACGATCGCCGTCAGCCAGATCGCGGTCAGAAGCGGCAGCGCCCGGTGTTCGAAACGCAGCGCGAGCGCGAACGCGGCGTAGAACAGGAGCTCGTAGCTCAGAGTCCAGCCGACGACGAGGAGCGGCTCGCCGGTTTGCGGCAGGGCGAGGAACGAGGCGAGAATGTTGGGCGGCGCGCTGCGGTGCACGCCAACCGCCGCCGGGACGAGGAGAAATGCGACCAGCACGAGTGCGGTCACGATCCAGTATGGCGGGTAGATGCGCGTCATGCGATGGAGCAGAAAGCGGCGCATCGCGCCGGGCTCGGCAAGCCAGCCTGCCGTCGACGCGACCATGACGGTTCCGCTGATCACGAAGAACAAATCCACGCCATACGTGCCAAGGACGTGGAACGGCGACGTCCACGGCCGTCCCGGGAGGTAGGTCGACTCGACCGCATAGATATGAACGACGACGACCATCAGGGCCGCGAGCGCGCGCAGGGCCTGAATGTTCCCGAGCACGAGCGGAGGTTCGACGTGGCCACAGCGAGATCAGCGTCATCGCCCGACCCATGCGCGTCGCAGTTCTAGGCGCGAGCGGCTTCATCGGCCGCCACCTCACCGCCGCGCTGCGCGCGCGCGGCGACCGGGTCGTCGAGGCAAGCCTGCGGGATCCGGAAGCGGCGGCGCGGGCGAGCTCCGGCTGCGATGCGGTCGTCAATCTGGCCGGCGCGCCGGTCGCGGCGCGGTGGACGGCGAGCGCGAAGCGCGCGATGTGGTCATCACGCGTCGATGTGCCGCGCGCGTTTCTGCGCGCGCTCGAACCGCTCGACGCACGGCCCGCGACGTACATCTCCGCCTCGGCGATCGGTTATTACGGCACCAGCTGGGATGCGACGTTCGTGGAGGAGAGTCTGCCGGGAGGGGACTTCTTAGCGAACCTGTGCGTGGCGTGGGAAGCTGAAGCGGACACGGCTGCCGCGCTCGGGATGCGGGTCACGAAGGTGCGCACGGGTCTGGTCCTCGGGCGCGACGGCGGCGTGCTCGTGCGACTCGTCCCGCTGTTTCGAGCCGGGCTCGGCGGCCCGGTCGCGAGCGGCCGGCAGTGGTACTCGTGGATCGCGCTCGAGGATCTGATCGGGATCTACGCCCACGCGCTGGACGGAACCGCCGGCGTCCTCAACGCGACCGCGCCGGACCCCGTGACCAACCGCGAGTTTACGCGCGCGCTCGGCGGTGCGCTGCACCGCCCGACGCCTTTCCCGGTGCCGGCGTTCGCCGTCGCCGCGCTGCTCGGCGCCGGCGCTTCCATCGTGACGGAAGGGCAACGCGTGTTGCCCGCGCGGACGCTGGCCACCGGTTACGTATTCCGCCATCCCCAGCTCGGCGCGGCGCTCGAAGCGACGTTCAAGGCGGCTGCGCCGGCCTGACCGGCGCGCGAAGGATTCTTTCAGGGCGATGGGTCAACCGACGGCATGACCACGATACCGGCGCCCGCACTCGGCTCGACGCTGATGTCCACCATGTCGGATCGGCCGCTGGCGATCAGCGCGATCTTCAAGCATGCGGTGCGTGCGCACGCGCACAAGCACATCATCTCGCGCGACGGCAGCGAGGTCGTGCGGTTCACCTACGCGGCGTTCGGCCGGCGAGTCGCGCGCCTCGCCAACGCGCTGCGCGGGCTTGGCATCGGGCCCGGCGACCGCGTCGCGTCGTTCGCCTGGAACGGGCACCGCCACCTCGAGCTCTACTTTGCCGTCCCAATGATCGGCGCGGTGCTGCACACGGTCAACATCCGGCTCTTCCCCGATCAGATCGCGTTCGTGCTCGACCACGCCGAGGATCGCGCCGTCTTCCTCGACGCATCGCTGGTCAAGACGGTCAAGGCTGCGATCGCACTGCAGCCCGAGGCACGGCGCACGTTCGTCGTGATGGGCGACGGGCCTGAGGCGCTCGATGGGAGCTTCGACTACGAAGCGCTGCTGGCGGCGCAGCCTGAAACGTACGACTGGCCGGAGATCGACGAACGTTCTGCCGCGCTGTTGTGCTATACGTCGGCGACGACCGGCGATCCCAAGGGCGTGCTGTTCTCGCACCGCTCGACCTACCTTCACGCGCTCGCGATCGGCCTCGTCGACGAGATGGGCATCAGCGAACGCGATCGCATGCTGCCGATCGTCCCGCTCTTCCACGTCAACGCATGGGGCACGCCGTTCGCGTCGCTCATGGTCGGCGCGGACTTCATCATGCCGATGGAGCGGCTCGATCCCGCCGGCGTCGTCGAACTGTGTGAGAGCGAACGGGTGACGTTCTCGGCCGGCGTTCCGACGGTTTGGATGGGCGTGCGCGATCTCTTGCGCGCGCAGAATAAACGGCTGCCGCTCTTGCGCAAAGTGATCATCGGCGGCTCGGCGATGCCGCCGTCGTTGATGGACGACCTGCAAGAGCTCGGCATCTCCGCGTGCCACGCATGGGGGATGACCGAGATGTCCCCTGTCGGGACGATCAATTCCGATACGACGTTCGAAGATCAGCCCGAACTGCGGCAGAAAGAACGCTACAAACAGGGTTCTTTTTCGCCCATCGTCGACTGGCGGCTCGTCGACGAGAGCGGCAACGACGTCCCGGCCGACGGGACGTCGCGCGGCGAACTCCTGGTGCGCGGCTATGCCGTTGCACGCTCGTACTACCACAACGACGCCGCGACGGCCGCAGCGTTCGAGCCGGAGGGCTGGTTTCACACCGGCGACGTAGCGACGGTCGATGAGTACGGCTACCTCGAGATCGTCGACCGCGTCAAAGACTTCATCAAGTCGGGCGGCGAGTGGATCTCATCGGTCGAGGTCGAGAACCTGCTGATGGGGCATCCGGCCGTCAAAGAGGCCGCGGTGTTCGGCCTTTCGCATCCCAAGTGGCTCGAACGTCCGGTCGCCGCGGTGGTGCTGCGGGAGGGCGAGGACGTCGACGAAGAGGCGATTCGTGCTTGGATGCTCGAGCGGCTCGCGAAGTGGCAGACGCCCGACCGCGTGATCTTCATGAGCGTGATCCCGCGCACGGGCGTCGGCAAGTTTCTCAAGCGCGAGCTGCGCGCGCGCTACGAAGGCCTCTTCGACGAGAGCTGATCGCACGGCGAACGCCTGCTGACTCTTCTCCCTGACTTTGGTACGGTACCGTACCAGAATCCGTTATTTCCCCAGCGTTCCGGGCAGACTCCCAGATATGGCGGGCACCGCAGGCTGGTCGATGGTCAAAGCGGATGCGCGCGAGGCACTCACGGCGCGGCACGCCGTGCGTGAATTTCTCGCGGCACAGGCGGACGAGTCGTCCGACCTCGACGCGGTGGAAACGATCGTCGGCGAACTCATCGCGAACGTGATCCGCCACGCCGACGGGCCGATCGGCATTCACGTCTCGTGGGAAGGCGACAGCGCGGTTGCGATCATTGCCGACCGCGGTCCGGGCATTCCGGTGGTACGGCCCGTTCCCGGTGCCGACGACACGTGTGGGCGCGGCTTGATGATCGTGCAAGCGTTGGCGAAGCGCGTCGAGTTCAGCGCACGCCGCGGCAACGGTTCGCGCGTCGTCGTCGAGCTGCCGGTCCACCGGCAGCCGGCAGGTCGCCTCGAATCGCTCGTCCTTGAGGCGACCCGCTTACCGCGCCGCTACGCGCCGGCTCGACGCCTTCGACCCTTGAGCTAGGTCCTAGCCCTCGGGCCTGCGTTCGATTGACGCCGCGTACTCCGTGTCGGCCTCGATCCAGTCATCGTTGACGGTCAGACGCCGCACACCGCGCGGATAACCGCCGCCTGGATGTGCCCGTACGTAGTCTTGCACCAACACGGCCACGTATTCGAAGTTTTCCCAAATCCTGGGATCGCTGCGCCGCGTAATGGCGATGATCGGCAGCAATGCGTCCCATGCCGTCGTTACCTGGCCCCAGTACTCGCATGCGATCTCGGCGTCCAGCAGACACCGCTTCACGAGTTCCCCCATGTAGTTGTAGAAATTCCCGACCAAAAATGCCTTGGTCATGAACGCCTGGTTCGCGGGGACACGCGCGTCGCGTTGGACGAGCTGGTAACGGAAGGCCGGATCCCGTAAGATCCCCGACAGCTCCGTGAAGACGAAATGCTGGGCCTCGGCGAACTCCGGAACGGCCGATTCTTTGAGCAGGCTGTCCAGGACCAGTATCTGATTGCTGCTGCGCATGTGCCGCAGCTGAACGATCGCAGCGATCGCTGCCGCCGCGACCACCAGAAACGTCGCCGTCGTCGCTAACGAGTTCCAGAGCTCGAACGTCATCCGTGCACCGGGAATGTGTCGCCGGCGAAGCCGCCTAGGCGGCGACTTCGAACAGACCTGCCGCGCCCATGCCGCCGCCGATGCACATCGTCACGACGACGTGTTTGGCGCCGCGGCGCTTGCCTTCGATCAGCGCGTGCATCACCATGCGCGCGCCGCTGACGCCGTAGGGGTGGCCGATCGAGATCGCACCACCGTCGACGTTGAAGCGGTCGTTCGGGATGCCCAGCTTGTCGCGGCAGTAGAGCGTCTGGACGGCGAACGCCTCGTTGAGCTCCCAGAGACCGATGTCGTCGATCGTCAGCTTGTGCCGGCGCAGCAGCTCCGGAATCGCGAACACGGGACCGATCCCCATCTCGCCCGGGTCGCAGCCGGCGACGACCAAGCCGCGATAGTATCCGAGCGGCGCGATGCCGCGGTTCCGCGCTTCATCGGCGTCCATGATGACGACCGCCGCTGCACCGTCGGAGAGCTGCGAACTGTTCCCGGCGGTGATCGTCGAATTCTTGTCGAGCACGCCTTTGAGCGCGCTCAAGCCCTCGAGCGTCGTGTCGGGCCGGTTGCCTTCGTCCTTGGTGAGCGTGACGAGCTCTTCGGTGACGGCGCCGGTCTCTTTGTCTTCGTTGTACTTCCAGGCCGGCAGCGGGACGATCTCGGCGTCAAAGCGGCCCGCGGCCTGCGCGGCCGCGACTCGCTGCTGCGACTGCAGGGCGTACTCGTCCTGCGCTTCACGGCTGATGTGATAGTGCTTCGCGACGTTGTCGGCCGTCTGCAGCATCGGCATGTAGATGTCCGGATCGTGGCGCATGATCCACTCTTCGCCGAAGTTCTTCGTGTTGAGCTCGTTCTGCACGAGGCTGATCGACTCGACACCGCCCGCGACCATCACTTTCGCGCCGTCGACGATCACGCGGTGGGAGGCCGTCGAGATCGCCTGCAGCCCGGAAGCGCAGTAGCGATTGATCGTCGTGCCGGCAACCTTGAGCGGCAGTCCCGCGCGCAGCGCGGCGACGCGGCCGATGTTGTGTCCGGTCGCGCCCTCGGGCAAGCCGGTGCCGATCACGACGTCCTCGACTTCCGACGGGTCGATGCCGGCACGCTGAACCGCGTGCTGGATCACGTGACCGGCCATCGTCGCGCCGTGCGTCTGGTTGAATGCGCCGCGGAAGGCGCGCCCGATGGGCGTTCTCGCCGCCGCGACGATTGCTGCGTCAGGCATGTGCCAACTCCCGGGTATAGGATGCAATCGTTTGTCCGCTGCGCGCGATCTCGGCCAGCAGCGGGTCAGGTGTCCAGCCGAAGCGCTCCATCGCGGCGACGACCTTCTGCACGCCGATCTCGTCGGCGTACCACATCGGACCGCCGTGGTGGGGCGGGAAACCGTAGCCGTAGACCCACACCAGGTCGATGTCGCCGGGCCGCAGCGCGACGTGCGTGCGCAGCAGCTCCGCACCGG
>Ga0302311_10003426_pt1 | contig 17346 bp, 19 predicted proteins | sample III_Palsa_N1_3_FD_200449 | JGI IMG/M metagenome (GOLD analysis project Ga0302311, IMG submission 200449) | Peat permafrost microbial communities from Stordalen Mire near Abisko, Sweden - III_Palsa_N1_3 | ecosystem: Environmental > Terrestrial > Soil > Palsa > Peat permafrost | place: Sweden... | reverse complement strand
AGAGTTGATCGCCGCCAGCCCGCGGCGCCTGGGCCTCAGCAACTTGCGCGCAGACGAGATCGGCGAAGAACGGGGCACGGCTCCTCTTCGCGAGTCGAGGCAGCCGACACAAGAGGCTGGGCGCGGGCCGGCTCTCGTCCCGCGCGGGGTGGCTAAGGCGGCGCCTGCGTGGCGGGCGGCGCCGCGGACCTGGGCAGACATCTTGCATGCCGCTGAACACCGTTCTCGTACTGGCGCCTGAGCGATTCAACGAGGTTGACTCGATGATCGTTGGACGGCCCAGTGCAACTCGCGGTTTGGGGGGACTTTTTGCTGTATGAGTGAGCCCAAACTGAGGTTGCATTCGCTTGATGCTTTGCGCGGCATTGCAGCGCTGGCCGTGGTGTTCTGGCACTGGCAGCATTTCCAGCTACTGGGAACTTCGAAGCTGACCTGGCCACCGGTCAGCGGCGGCGTTGATCATGCCCGGGAACCGCTTTATCCACTATTGCGCGTGTTTTATGAGCAAGGCTTCGTTGCGGTTGACCTGTTCTTCCTGATTTCCGGCTTCATCTTCTTCTGGCTGTATCGCGACAAGCTTGCTGGTCGGAAACTATCGCTTGTCGAGTTCGGCGTGTTTCGATTCAGCCGGCTCTACCCGCTGCATCTGGCGACCTTGCTGGTCGTCGCGCTGCTGCAGTTCGCCTTCATGAAGGCGACGGGTCAGTTTTTCGTCTATCCGTCCAACGACCTGAAGCACTTTCTGGCCAGCGTGCTGTTCATTCAGCAAGGCGGCGACAGCGCGGGCTTCAATGGGCCCGAATGGTCCTTGACCATCGAAATCATGATGTACGGCGTGTTCTGCTTGCTGGCGCGTTTTGGCCTGCTGCGAAATCCGATGTCGTCGATCGCCGTCGTTGTCATCGGCCTGCTGATCTACGCCAGACACGAGAACATCGCACGCGGCCTGTGCGGCTTCTTCATCGGCGGCCTGATGTTCGATCTGTTCGAGATCGTTCGCAGACAGACGGCCGCCAAAACCTTCACGGCCGTCTTCCTGCTCGTGTCGATTGTCGGCTGGTCTTTGGTGGTCGCGGATATCTATGCCGGCGGCAGGATCAGCGACTATTTCAATGGGCGGCTGCCGCTGTCGATGCGCGGCGGTCTCAACCTCGCGGTCCTGTACGGCCTCTTCCCGATCACCCTGCTGACCATCGCCTTGCACGAGGTGCTGTTCGGCGCCCGTTATGGCGGCCTCGCCTGGCTGGGGGAGATTTCCTACTCCAGCTATTTGCTGCATTTCCCGCTGCAGCTGGTGTTCGCCCTCATCGCCGTAACCGGCCTGCTGAGCGCCGACGCCGTGCGCTCGCCGCTGGGCCAGCTGGCCTACATCGGCCTCCTGATCCCGCTCTCGCTGCTGGTGTTCCGCCTGTTCGAGGCGCCGGCCCAGAACGCGCTGCGGGCAGGATGGGCCACACTGAGCAGCGCCCCGGCGCTCCGCGGCTTCGGCGTAGTCCGCGAGCGCGACCGCCCCGGTTGAGCGCGACGGCCGTCGATCTGCGAGACGATCGGCCGGGCGTTCTCTTTGTCGTCGGCCGGAACGACGTACCAGGGCGAGTCATCGGTGCTTGTCGCGCCGAGACAGCCTCCATAAGCCTTCATGTAGCTCTTCCGGAGCCACCGGCTGCCTCGACCGTTGATGACTCGGCGGCCTGCGGCTTGAGCCCAAGCGCCGTATGGGGCCGATCTCACCCTGGCGAACGATCGATCCTGAGAAGGCTCGGCCGGCTTACGCGTCGCGGGCAGCGATTCTCCGGTCAGGGCCGACTGGTCCACTTCGATCGGGTCGCCCTCTAACACTAAGGTTGGATGTCGAAGACATCTTGATCGTTTCAGCTAAACGGCTTCCACGGAGCGCCTCACAGCGACAGGGTCACGTCAACGCGATCAGCGGAGTTGCTTCCGGCGGCAGCACATGATCGACGCCGTTGGTGCGAGCCGGCTTGCCGGCCTGTTCGCGCAGGTCGAGGAACGGCCTGATGATGTCGATCGGCATCGGGAAGATGATCGTGGAGTTCTGCTCGGCGCCGATCTCCGTGAGCGTCTGCAAGTAACGCAGCTGCATCGCGGCAGGGATGCTCGAGAGGATCTGGGCGGCGTCGACGAGAGTCTGTGACGCCTGGAACTCCGCCTGGGCGTGGATGATCTTGGCGGCGATCGCGCTCGGCCTCGGCTTGTTTGGCGATCGCGCGAACCATGTTCTCCGTCAGCTCGACGGTCCTGATCTCAACGTTGCTGACCTTGATGCCCCATGTCTCGGTCTGGGTGTCGAGGATAGCCTGGACATCGGCGCTGAGTTTCTTGCGCTCCGACAGCATCTCATCCAGCTCGTGCTGGCCCAAGACGGCGCGCAGGGTGGTCGAGGCTGATCGTTGGAGAGGTCGGGCGGCGTTCGGCCAGCCTCCCAAGATCTGGAGCTGATTTAGTGAACATCGCTGCCCCGGCCATTGGTCTGACGAGCGAAGAAGCCCAGCGGCGCCTCGCGGCCAACGGCGCGAACGCCGTCCAGGATGTGGTCCAGACGCCGATCAATCGGGCGCTTCGCAAGTTCTGGGCGCCGGTGCCGTGGATGCTGGAGGCGGCCGTCGTCCTGCAGCTGGTGCTCAGAGAATATGTCGAGGCTTCGGCGGTCGCTGCCCTTCTGATCTTCAACGCCGGCCTTGGGTTCTTCCGGGAAGGCCGCGCGCAGGCGACTCTCGACGCCTTGAAGTCGCGATTGGCGGTCACCGCATCGGCGCGGCGCGACGGCGGCTGGAAAACCCTGTCGGTCACGGACTTGGTGCAGGGTGACGTGGTCAAGCTTTCCCTGGGCGCCGTCGTGCCTGCTGACGTGAAACTCAGCGGGGGATCGGTGCTCGTCGACCAGTCGATGCTTACCGGGGAATCCGTGCCGATCGAGGCCGGTCCCGGCGTCGAGACCTTTGCCGGCGCGCTCATCCGGCGAGGCGAAGCGGTGGGTGAAGTCGTTGCGACCGGCGCCCGTACGAAATTCGGGCGAAGCGCCGAACTCATCCGCACCACCCATGTCGAAAGCACCGAGCAGAAGGCGATCTTCCGGGTGGTGCGCAATCTGGCCCTGTTCAACACTAAGCAGTGTCTTGGTGTCGGGCCGACGTGCCTGGGCGCACGCTTGGCCAGTGCGTCGCGCGAGCAGTTCCGCGCGTGCTCTCTCGACAAGGCGAACGGGCTGACTGCGGACGGGGTGATGCTCCAACGCCAAGCCTGGGCTTCACCATCTTTGTGATCCGATTCTCTTGTCGGAGTCCCCCCGAGGGCAGGCAGCTGGCTCGGGGGGACTTACCCCCTGCGGCCCCAGAAAGACCGGCCTTGTGACCTGGATTGTGACCTAGAAGCACGCCTCCCTAGCCTTCGCTTATCGGCTTGCCAGCCCCCCTGGTCTGAAATGATGAACCCCCGCAGCTACTTACTGCGGGGGTCCGTGGTGGAGCTAAGCGGAGTCGAACCGCTGACCTCTTGAATGCCATTCAAGCGCTCTACCAGCTGAGCTATAGCCCCGAGGTCGTTCGGGCGCCGCCAAGGCGAGGGCCCCGGCGGAGGGCGCGGAACCTAGTCAAAGGCCCTGCCCCGATCAAGCGCGAAGAAACGCCGCGGCCAAGCGAGGCGCTGGCGGCTAGTCTTCGCCCTTGCCGCCGGCCAAGCCGTCGATCTGGTCTTCGGAGAACTCGTCGTCCTCGTCGTCGTCGATGAACGGCACCTCGTCATCGTCGGCTTCCTCGAGGTCTTCGTCCTCGGCGAAGTCGACGCCCAAGGCTTCGTCGGGGGCGGCGGGGGCGGCTTCGTCGCCCTCCTCCTCGTCCGCGACCAGCGGCTCGGCCTCGACGCCCTCGTCCAGCTCCTTCGCCTCGTCGGGCTCGGCTTCGAAGCCTTCGTCCTCGGTCTCGACCTCGGCCGGCTTCACCTCTTCGGTGTCTTCCTCGGGCAGCGGCGCGCGCGGACGCACCCGGCGGCTGCGCAGCGCCTCTTCAGGGTCAAACTCGCTGTTGCACTTCGGGCAATGCGCCGGCCGGCGGCCGAGGTCGTAGAACTTGCTCGAACAGGTAGGGCATATCTGCTTCGCGCCCAGTTCGGGATTGGCCAAGTCGGGCCTCGCTTAAGGGGATTGGGGGGCGCTCCCTTGCCATGGCGCCGGGGCGCTGTCAAAAGCCAATCCTCGCCGGAAAAATCCTTGTCAGAAGGCGTAATCCGATGGCCGAAGCCGGACTGACAGCCCGCCCGGGCGGTCCGTTGCTGGGCCGCATCCGCGCGCCGGGTGACAAGTCCATCTCCCACCGCGCCCTGATCCTGGGCGCGTTGGCGCATGGCGAGACCGAAATCGTGGGCCTGCTCGAGGGCGACGACGTGCTGCGCACCGCCGCGGCGATGGGCGCATTTGGCGCAGGGGTCAGCCAACAGGGTGAAGGGCGCTGGCGCGTCACCGGCCGCGGCGGCCTCGCCGAGCCGGCGGATGTGGTCGACTGCGGCAACGCCGGCACGGGCGTGCGGCTGATCATGGGCGCGGCGGCCGGATTTCCGCTCATCGCCACCTTCACCGGCGATGCATCGCTGCGCGGGCGGCCGATGCTGCGGATCGTGCGGCCGCTGTCGCAGATGGGAGCGAGCTATTTGTGCCGCGACGGCGGGCGCCTGCCGCTGACGCTGAAGGGTGGCGATCTGACGGCGATCGCCTACCGCCTGCCCGAGCCCTCGGCGCAGGTGAAGTCGGCGGTGCTGCTGGCCGGGCTGAACGCCGCCGGGGTCACCGAGGTGATCGAGCCGGAAGCGACACGCGACCACACCGAGCGGATGCTGCGCGCTTTCGGCGCCACCGTCGACGTGGCGGACGCGGCGGACGGCCGGCATATCCGCCTTGCTGGCGGCCAGAAGCTCGCCGGTGCGACCATTCGCGTACCCGGCGACCCGTCATCGGCCGCTTTCCCGCTAGTCGCGGCGCTGATCACCCCCGGCTCGGCGGTGACGGTCGAGGGCGTGCTGCTGAACCCGCTGCGCACCGGCCTATTCCTCACTCTGCGCGAGATGGGCGCGGAACTCACCATCGAGAACCAGCGCGAGGATGGCGGCGAGCTCGTCGGCGACGTTACCGCGCGCTACTCGCGGCTGAGCGGGGTCGACGTCCCGGCCGCCCGCGCGCCCTCGATGATCGACGAGTATCCGATCCTGGCGGTGGCCGCCGCCTATGCCGAGGGCGCCACCGCCATGCGCGGCATCGGCGAGCTGCGGGTCAAGGAAAGCGACCGCATCGCCATGATGGCCGCGGGCCTGGGCGCCTGCGGCGTCGGGGTCGAGGAGGAGCCGGAAGGGCTGATCGTGGCCGGCACGGCCAGGGCCAACCACCGCGTCGCCGGCGGCGGACTTGTACGCACTCATGGCGACCATCGCATCGCCATGAGTCATTTGATCCTCGGTCTGGGCGCTCAGGCGCCCGTGGCGGTTGACGAGCCGGGCATGATCGCCACCAGCTTCCCGGGGTTTGGCGCCCTGATGGCGGGCCTTGGGGCGGAGATAGGGTGAGCGGCGGGTTTGTCATCGCGGTCGATGGCCCGGCGGCGTCGGGCAAGGGCACCATCGCGACGCTGCTCGGGCGGCAGTACGGCCTGCCGGTGCTCGACACCGGCCTGCTTTACCGCGCCGTCGGCGTCACCCTGATGCGCCAGGGCGGCGACCTGGACGACGAGGATGCCGCCGCGACAGTGGCCAGGAGTCTGGACGCGCGCTGCCTGGGCGACCCCGCCTTCCGCGCCGCTGGATCGGGCGAGGCGGCGAGCCGCGTCGCGGCCCATTCCGCGGTCCGCGAGGCGCTGTTCGATCTGCAGCGCGCCTTCGCCGCCCAGGCCGGCGGCGCGGTGATCGACGGGCGCGACATCGGCACGGTGATCGCCCCCGACGCGCCGGCGAAGCTCTATGTCACCGCCAGTCCGGCGGCGCGCGCGCGCCGCCGCTGGCTGCAGCTCAGCGTCGACGATTCGAGCCTGACCTATGAAGATGTGCTCTTGGATATCGAGCGTCGCGACGACCGCGACGCCGGCCGCGCCGACGCGCCGATGAAGCCGGCCGAAGACGCCGTCTTGCTCGACACGACGGAAATGACTATATCCGCCGCCGCTGATGCGGCCCGCCGCATCGTCGAGGCGGCGCGCGCCAGGTGGGAAACCACCCCCCAAGGGATTTCCCCTGGCTAATCCAACCGCGCCCAACCTCGAACGCCGCGGGACCCACTAGGCGCCTAAAGCGGGCGTCCATCGGCAAGATCCCACCGACACCTTTCCGGGCCGGCGCCCGGCCGCGCTTTTGCGCGCGTCGCGCCGCTCACAACCCAGACCAAGACGACAAAGAGCTCAAGACCACATGGCGGACGACCTCAGTATGAACCCTACCCGCGAAGACTTCGCGGCCCTACTCGATGAAAGCCTCGGACGCGGCGACTTCCAGGAAGGCACCGTGGTCAAGGGCATCGTGGCGGCGATCGAGAAGGACTTCGCGATCATCGACGTTGGCCTGAAGACCGAAGGCCGCATCCCGGTGAAGGAGTTCGGGGTCGACGATGACGGCAAGGCGACGCTGAAGGTCGGCGACACGGTCGAGGTGTTCCTCGAGCGGGTCGAGAACGCGCTGGGCGAAGCGGTGATCAGCCGCGAAAAGGCCCGCCGCGAAGAAGCCTGGACCCGGCTGGAAGGCGTCTACGCCAAGAACGAACCGGTAATGGGCTCCATCGTCGGCCGCGTGAAGGGCGGCTTCACCGTCGACCTCGGCGGCGCCTCGGCCTTCCTGCCCGGCAGCCAGGTCGACATCCGTCCGGTGCGCGACGTCGGCCCGCTGATGGGCCGAGAGCAGCCGTTCGCGATCCTGAAGATGGACCGCCCGCGCGGCAACATCGTCGTCTCGCGCCGCGCCATCCTGGAAGAAGCCCGCGCCGAGCAGCGCACCGAACTGGTCAGCCAGCTGACTGAGGGCGAAGTGCGCGAAGGCGTGGTCAAGAACATTACCGACTACGGCGCGTTCGTCGACCTCGGCGGCATCGACGGCCTGCTGCACGTCACCGACATGAGCTGGAAGCGCGTCTCGCACCCCAGCCAGGTCCTGGCGGTGGGCGACACCGTCAAGGTGCAGATCGTCAAGATCAATCCCGACACCCAGCGCATCAGCCTGGGCATGAAGCAGCTGCAGTCCGACCCGTGGGACGGCGTCGAGGCTAAGTACCCGGTGGGCGCCAAGTTCAAGGGCCGCATCACCAACATCACCGACTACGGCGCCTTCGTGGAGCTGGAAGCCGGCGTCGAGGGCCTGGTCCACGTCTCCGAGATGAGCTGGACCAAGAAGAACGTCCACCCCGGCAAGATCGTCTCCACCTCGCAGGAGGTTGAGGTGGTGGTGCTCGACGTCGACGCCTCCAAGCGCCGCGTCAGCCTGGGCCTCAAGCAGGCGATGCAGAACCCCTGGGAAGAGTTCCTCGAGAAGCACCCGATCGGCACCGCGGTCGAAGGCGAGGTCAAGAACGCCACCGAGTTCGGCCTCTTCCTCGGCCTCGAGAACGATATCGACGGCATGGTCCACCTCTCCGACATCGACTGGAACATGCCGGGCGAAGAGGCGATCTTGAAGTACAAGAAGGGCGAGCCGGTGCGCGCCCGCGTGCTCGACGTCGACGTCGAGAAGGAGCGCATCTCGCTGGGCATCAAGCAGCTGGCGGGCGATCCGCTGGCCGGCGACGTCTACCGCAAGGGCCAGACCGTGACGGTCACCGTCACCGAGCTGACCTCGGGCGGCATCGAGGTGAAATTCGGCGACGATGAAGCGCCGGTCACCGCCTTCATCCGCAAGTCCGACCTCTCGCGCGACCGTTCCGAGCAACGCCCGGAACGCTTCGCCGTCGGCGACCGGCTGGATGCGCAGATCACCAACATCGACAAGGCCGCGCGGCGCATCTCCCTCTCGGTCAAGGCGCTCGAAGCCGCCGAGGAGAAGGTGGCGATCGAGCAGTACGGCTCGTCGGACTCCGGCGCCTCGCTTGGCGATATCCTGGGCGCCGCCTTGCGCGAGAAGGCGTCCAAGGAGTAGCCGTCGAGACTCTGAATCGTTCGGCGTCTTCAAGGGACCCTTGAAGACGCCGCTTCGATTGGGCAAAGCTTCGCGAAGGCTACGAGGGCGCGCTGGATGATTAAGTCCGAGTTGATCGCCGCTTTGGCGAGCGAAAACCCGCACCTTACCCAGAAGGACATCGAGCGCGTCGTCGGTGTCATCCTCGAGCAGATGATCGAGGCGCTGGAAGGCGGCGGTCGGGTGGAGCTGCGCGGCTTCGGCGCCTTCTCGGTGCGCGGCCGCCCCGCCAGGGCCGGACGCAACCCGCGCACCGGCGAAGCGGTCAAGGTGCGGGCCAAGAGCGTGCCTTTCTTCAAGGCGGGCAAGGAGTTGCGCGTGCGGCTGAACGGGGACTAACCTCCCGCGCTCGGCGCGCCCTAATTTTTCAAATTGAAAGGTGCGGCATGATCGAGCCGATGCGGAAGCTCACCACGGCGGTCGAGGGGCCTTTCACCATGCTGCGCGAATTTCGGGAGTTCATCGCCAGGGGCAATGTCGTCGATCTGGCCGTCGGCGTGATCATCGGCGCCGCGTTCGGCAAGATCATCACCAGCCTGGTCGACCAGGTGATCATGCCGGTGATTGGCGTGGTCACCGCGGGCGTCGATTTCGCCCAACTGAAGATCGTTCTGAAAGCGGCGGACGCCGCGACCAAGAAGCCCGAAGTCGCCATTCTCTATGGCGCCTTCCTGAACACCATCATCCAGTTCCTGATCGTCGCCTTCGTGATCTTCTTGATGATCAAGCTGCTCAGCGCCGTGCGCCGGCAGGAAGCCAAGGAGCCGGCGCCGCCGCCCGCGCCAACGCCTGAGGAGACCCTGCTCACCGAGATCCGCGATCTGCTCAAGGCCCGCGCCGCTTGAAGCAGATCGACCTCGACGACCTGCCACCGCGCATAGCCCAGATCCTGGCCTCCCTGACCGAGGGCGAGGAGCTGGTGGTGGCGCAGGGCGGCGCGGTCGTCGCCCGCCTGGTGGTCGCCGACCCGGTGGCCCCGCCGCCGCCGGAGCCGCTGCTGGGCGACCTCACCCCCGAGGAACACGCCAAGGAAGTGCTCGAGCACTTCAGCGCGATGATCAACGACGAGTTCTGAGCACCAGCGGGCGCGGTTGGTGCGCGCCTTCGGGGTCTAAGGCTCAGCCCCAGCCGCGTCGCGTTCCTTCACCGCCTTCTTCGGGGCGATCTTGCGCCAGCGGCGCTCCAGGAAGTTGCTGAACGAGCCGGGGTGCAGGCTGGCCATCCGCGCCAGCACGGCCGGGTAGTCCTTGTAGTGGGCGGTGAAGTGGAAGGTCTGCGGCTCAGCCTCGATCAGCATCTCGCGCTCGTCGAACGAGACCTCCATCAGCACCAGGCTGGCGTCGTCGCGGCGCAGGCGGGTGAAGAACTTCTTATTCACGAGGAATGCTGGAGCGCCGTAGGACTGGCCCTCGGTGCAGCCGGGGAAGCTGAGTGCGATCTCGCGCATCTCCTCCAGGGTCACGCCGTCCTCCCTCAGTACGCCCCCTCTTAGTAAGCCAGGGCTGCCCCATCCTTGCGCATTTCGCTGGCCGCCGCATAGCGCCCCGGCAGCCGCTCGATCGCCTGGTAGCCGCCGAACCCGCCGGGCGCCTGACGCGGCGACCAGCCCAGGGCCGTCAGCCCCTCGCGTGTCGCCTGAGGAATGCCCGACTCCAGCGCCAGGACGCCGTTGCCCTGAGCGGCCTCACCGGTTGGCTCAGTGGAGAACTCGTGCAACCAGCGCGGCGCGTCCCCCGCCTCCTGCAGGCCCAGCCCGTAGTCGACCAGGTCGGTGATGATCTGGGTCTGGCCCTGCGGCTGCATGTTGCCGCCCATCACCCCGAACGCCAGCCACGGCTCGCCGCCCTTGGTCGCGAAGCCCGGGATGATGGTGTGGAACGGCCGCTTGCCCGGCGCATAGAGGTTCGGGTGGCCGTCCTGCAGGCTGAAGCTCTTGCCGCGGTTCTGGAACATGAAGCCGAGGCCGTCGGGCATCAGGCCCGAGCCCATGCCCTGGTAGTTGGACTGGATCAGCGAGACCATCATGCCATCGGCGTCGGCGGCGCACAGGTAGGTGGTGTCGCCCTGCCCCGGCGCCTCGCCGGCGTGAGCCGGCGTCAGGATGCGGTCGGGCCGGATCAGCGCGGCGCGCTGGGCGGCGTAGTCCTTGGAGATCAGCCACTCGATCGGGATCTGCGCGAACGCCGGGTCGGCGTAGTAGCGGGCGCGATCCTCGAACGCGAGCCGCTTGGCCTCGATCTGGTGGTGCAGGCTGGCGGTCGAGAGAAAGCCCATGCCGGCGAGGTCGAACCGCTCCAGCATGTTCAGCATCTGCAGTGTGGCGAGTCCCTGGCCGTTGGGCGGCAAGGCCCAAACGCCGACGCCGCGGTAGTCGATCGTCGCCGGCGTCACCCACTCGCCCCGGTGCGCCGCCAGGTCCGCCTTGGTGAGCCAGCCGCCGATGCGGGCGAAGTAGCGCTCGATCGTCTCGGCGACCTCGCCCTCATAGAACCCTTCGCGGCCGCCCTCGGCGATCAGCCGAAGGGTGCGGGCGAGGCCGGGGTTGGCGAAGATCTCGCCCTCGACCGGCGTCTTGCCGTCCTTGGTCCAGACCTTCAGGAAGTTGTCGGTCTCCTCGATGGCTAGCCGCCCGCTGGTGTAGGCGCGGTGCGAGGTCCCTAGGTAATGGGCGACGGTCTGGGCGACCGGGGCGCCAGCTTCGGCCTGCGCGATGGTCGGGGCGAACAGGTCGGCCCACTTCAGCTTGCCGTAGCGCTGGTGCAACATCCACCAGCCATCGACCGCGCCCGGCGTCGAGACCGAGATCGCGCCGTGGCTGGCGATCAGGCCGTTCCCGGCCCGCGCCCGCTGCGCCTCAAGGCTCAGCGACGCCGGCGAACGGCCGGAGCCGTTCAGCCCCACCACCGCCTTCGCCTTCGGGTCCCACAGCAGGGCGAAGGCGTCGCCGCCGACGCCGCAGGCGATCGGCTCCAGGAAGCCCAGCGCGATGTTGGCCGCGATCGCCGCGTCGGCCGCCGAGCCGCCGCCGCGCAGAATGTCGATCGCAATCAGGCTGGCGAGCGGATGGGCGGTGGCCGCCGCGCCCTGCGTCCCCCAGACGGCGGAGCGGGTGGCGAAGGGCGCGCCGGCGACGCGGTCGCCGCTGCGGATGGGGGCGGTGTCTGCGAGCTGGGCCATGCCGCCACCCCTACACGCGGTTTCGCCGCGCGTGGAGCCCGTATCACCGCTAATCCAGCTCCCAGACCGTGGCGCGCATGACCTCGGCGCCTTCGAGTTCGCCGATGGTCGGGACGGCGTTGTCCGCCAGCCGGACGACGCCGGCGGTCGGGAAGAAGGTGCGGCCGGGATCGCCCAGCAGCACCCGCGTGCCCGCCGCTCGCGCCGCGGCCAGCCAGGCCATCAGCTGCTCGGCCAGCGGCCCGCGATACCAGACATCCCCGGCCAGGATCACGTCGGCGTTGGGCGGCCCCAGCTGCAGCAGGTTGGCGTCGGTGAAGGCGATCGTCACGCCATTGAGCGCCGCGTTCAAGCCGGCCGCCGCCTCGCAGAACGGATCGATGTCGGCCTCCAGCACAGCCGCCGCGCCAGCCCGCGCCGCGGCGATCGCAACGACGCCGGATCCGGTGGCGAAAAATCGACCACCCGCTTGCCCGCGACCTCGTGCGGATGGTCGAGCATGTAGCGCGCCAGCCCCTGGCCGCCGGCCCAGCCGTAGGACCAATAGGGCGGCGGCAGGCCGAGGGTATCGAGCTCTTCCTTGGTCAGACCCCAGATCGGCGCCGCACCGCCGGCCAGGTAAAGCACCAGTTCCGGGACGATCGCCGGCCGCTGCTGGCGCGTGTTCTCGCGCACGAAGTCGCAGCGAATCCCCAGGTCCATGCCGATCATAGGGACAAGGTCCAGACCGCCGTGCGCTTGACCTCCGCATCCTCCAGCTCACGGCTGGTCGGCACGCGGTATTCTGCCAGCTTGACCAGCCCCGACTTGGGAAAATAGGCGCGGCCCGGATCGCCGATCAGCACCCGGGTTCCCGCCGCGTGGGCGTTTATCAGCCAGGCCATCACCGCCTCCGCCATCGGCTTCTCGTAGCAGATGTCGGCGGCGAGGATCAGGTCCGCAGCGGGGGCCGGCGCGCCGAGCAGGTCGGCGTCGGTGAAGTCGACCGCGACGCCGTTGGCCGCGGCGTTGAGCGCTACGGCCGCGGCGCAGAACGGGTCGATGTCCGCCGCCAGCGCCCGGGCCGCCCCCGCCTTCATCGCCGCGATCGCGACGATGCCGGAGCCGGTGGCGAAGTCGATCAGGCGCTTGCCGGCCACCTCCGTCGGGTGGTCGAGCAGGTAGCGCGCCAGCGCCTGGCCGCCGGCCCAGGCGAAGGCCCAGAACGGCGGCGGCAGGCCCAGCTCGCCCAGCTCCTCCTCGGTCAGCCGCCAGACCGGCGTCACCTCGTCGGCGAGATGCAGCTGCAGCTCCGGCGTGTGCGGCGGCGCCTGCAAACGGGTGTTGGCGACGATGAAGTCGCACCGCGCGGCGAGGCCGACGGCGATCACGCCCCGGCGGGCGCCGCGTGCGTCGACGAGGCCGGCTCGCGCTTCGACGCCGCGGCCTTGAGCACGGTCCAGTACCCCGGCGCGGTTAACATGCCGTCGAACGCGCCCTTTTCGCGCAGCAGCCGCTGCACCCGGGGTAGCCGCCAACACGGCACGTGCATGAACATGTGGTGCTCGCAGTGATAGTTGACCCAGTAGGGCGCGATCAGGATGCGCTCGAGCCAATTGGCGTGGGTCGTGCGGGCATGGCGCAGCGGATCGGGCTCGTTCTTGGCGACCAGGGCGTGCTCGGCGATGTTGCGGAAGCGCGTGATCATCATCTGCCAGGTCGCGCGCGGCAGCAGCCACAGCGCGAACCAGGCCCACCAGTAGCCGGCGAGGCTGCTAACCAGGATCACCGCGGCGTTGGTCAGCAGCCAGCGCCGCTGCTTGACGATCTCGGCCCAGACGATCGGCAGCGCCGGCTCGCCGGGCTTGCGCGCTTTCAGCCGCTTGCCGAAATCACCGAAGCGCTGCTTGAACCAGGTCTGGCCGGTGAGGTCGCGCACCACCTTGCGGCGCAGCGAGGCCGGCGTGATCGGGAACGGCGCCGAGAGGCCGAGGTCGGGGTCTTCGGCCTGCTGAGCGAACTTGTGGTGCTGGAGGTGGTACTTGCGATAGCGCTCGACGCCCGAGAGGCAGAACACGTCGGAGATGAAGTCCCCGACCTTGGGGTCCGGGTGCAGCGCGCCGTGCGCGGCGTCATGCTGCAGGATGCCCAGCCCCAGCTGGCGGCCGCCGATGATCGACGTGGAGATCAGCAGCGTCAGCGGCCAGAACCAGCCGAGGTAGTGCGAGGCGGCGATCACGCCGACCCAGCACAACGCGATCACCGCCCAGCAGTGAACCACCAGCGCCGGCCCGACCCAGGCCGACCGACGCGCCAGCGGCGCCCACTCTTCGGTGGTGAAATAGCTCTTCGGATCAACGCGGGCGGCGACGGCCATGGCGTGATTGTCTCACGAACGGCCCGACGCGTGAACTGTGCCGCAAGGTCACTCTTCAGCCGCTCTTCCCCACGAAAGCGGGGACCCAGGCGTTTTTGAAAGAGCAAGAAGGTCACGGAAAAAAGGAAAACACGGACGAGAACTAGCTGCCTAACGCTCGCACGGCGCCCGTTTCAGTGCTTTCCGCGTTTTCCGCGGCGAAAAAACCTAGACCCCCGCTTTCGCGGGGGAGAGCGGACGATCTCAACCCCGGGGCACGGCCCCCGCCGGCAGCTCGTCGGGCGAGATGCCGAGGATGTCGGCGAAGGGGGACCCGGCGGCGGCATCCCAGGCGTGGCGAGAGCCGACGGTGATGCCGCCGTCAACGATGATGTGGGTGCCGGTGACGAAGGCCGAGTCGTCGCTGGCGAGATAGAGCGCGGCGCGGGCGATATCCTCCGGCAGGCCGGGCTTCTTCACCGGTTGGGCTCTGGCCGCGTTCTCGACGATGTGGGCGACCATCTGGTCGGCGGCCGCGCGTGGCAGGCCGAACGCGGTGCCGAAGATCGAGGTGGCGATCAATCCCGGGCAGATGGCGTTGACGCGGATGCCCTGCGGGGACAGCTCGGCGGCGGCGCAGCGGCTCATGTGGATCACCGCGCCCTTGGCGGTGGAGTAGGCCAGCGGGCCCCAGCCGGCTTCGAGGCCGGCGATCGAGGCGGTGTTGATGATCGAACCGCCGCCGCGCGCCAGCATCAGCGGCAGGGCGTAGTGCATGCCGAGCGCTGGCCCGCGCACCAGCAGGGCGAAGGTCGCGTCCCAGCCTGCGGTCGTCATCTCCGCCACGCCGCCCAGGTGTCCGCCCGTTCCGGCGTTGTTGAACAGCACGTCCAGCCCGCCGAACGACGCCTTTGCCGCCGCGCAGGCCGCCGCGATGTCGGCCTCCCGCGTCACGTCGCAGCGCACGTAGGTCAGCCGGCCAGGGAAGCGCTGCTCCAGCACCGCCCCCTTCTCGTCCTGCAGGTCGGCGCACACCACCTTCGCGCCCTCGGCCAGGAACAGCTCCACCGTCCCCAGCCCGATCCCCGACGCGCCGCCGGTGATCAGAGCGATTTTTCCTTCGAGTCTGCCGGCCATCTCAGTCCACCATCACCACCACCTTGCCCATCGCCTTGCGGCTGGCGAGGTGGCTGATGGCTTCGGCGGCGCGCGACAGCGGGTAGTGCTCCGACACGTGCGGCTTGATCTTGCCCGCGGTGTAGAGGTCCATCAGCTCCTTCACATTCTGCTGGTGGGCGACCGGATCGCGCGAGACCGCGCTGCCCCAGAACACGCCGAGGACGTCGCAGCCCTTCAACAGCGCCAGGTTCAGCGGGATGCGCGGGATGCCGGCCGGGAAGCCGACCACCAGGAAGCGGCCCTCCCAGGCCATCGACCGCAGCGACGCCTCGGCGTAGTCGCCGCCGACGCCGTCGTAGACCAGGTCGACGCCGTTCGCGCCCACCGCCTGCTTGAACTGGTCGGCCAGCGCCTTCTGGCCGTCGCGGTCGAACGGTCCCATCGGATAGACCACGCCCGACTCGGCGCCGTGAGCCACGGCGAGGTCGACCTTCGCCTGCGACGAGGCCGCGGCGATCACCCGCCCGCCCATCGCCTTGCCGAGCTCGACCGCGGCCAGGCCAACGCCGCCGGCCGCGCCCAGCACCAGCAGGCTCTCGCCCGGCTTCATGTGGCCGCGGTCCTTCAGCGCGTAATAGGAGGTGCCGTAGGTCATGATGAAGGCGGCCGCCTCGTCGAACGGCATGGCGTCGGGGATCTTGATCAGCCGCGCGGCTTCCAGCGCCAGCTCTTCGGCCATGCCGCCCCAGCCGGTGTTGCCCAGCACCCGGTCGCCCGGCTTGACGTGGGTGACGCCCTCGCCGACCTCCTTGACCACGCCGCTGATCTCGCTGCCGGGCGCGAACGGCCGCGCGGGCTTGAACTGGTACTTGTCCTCGATGATCAGCACGTCGGGATAGTTGACTCCGATCGCCTTGACCGAGACCACGGCGAAACCGGGCCGGGCCCGCGGGCTCGGCATCTCTTCCAGCACCAGGGTGTCCGGTCCGCCGACGGCCTTGCTGAGCAGCGCCTTCATTCGTCGTCTCCCGTCTTTGCCTTAAGCTCGGCTTTTCTTTCAGGCCGGCGACGCTATCGGAAGGCCACAGCGCAAGGAAGGGCGAGGAGCCGACGTGACGAACAAATGTTTGAGCCTGGTGATCCACGGCGGCGCAGGCGCGATGGCCGGCCGCGGCTACGCTGCCGAGCTGGCGCACATGCGCGGGCTGATCGAGGCTGGGCGCGACCGGCTGCGGTCCGGCGCGGCGGCGATGGACGTCGTGGTGGAGACGGTGGCTGCGCTGGAGGCGTCGGGGCTCTACGTCGCCGGCCGCGGCGCCTCGGCCAACAGCGCCGGCAAGTTCGAGCTCGACGCCAGCCTGATGGACGGACCGACGCGCAAGGCCGGGGCGGTGGCGGCGCTGCAGGGCTTTGCTTCGCCGATCCGCGCGGCGCGGGCGGTGATGGAGACGACGCCGCACGTGATGCTGGCTGGCGAGGGCGCGGCATCGTTCGCGGCGGCGCAGGGGCTGGAGCCGGTCGGGCCAGAGTGGTTTACGCCGGCGCGCTCGGCCGAGACGCGAAGCGCCTCAACCGGCACGGTCGGCTGCGTCGCGCTGGACGAGACCGGCGCGCTGGCGGCCGGCACATCGACCGGCGGCACCAACGGCAAGCTCTCCGGCCGCGTCGGCGACAGCCCTATCGTCGGCGCCGGCGTCTGGGCCGACAGCCGCGTGGCGATCTCCTGCACCGGCGTCGGCGAATACTTCCTGCGTACCGCGACGGCGGCGCAGATCGCCTTCCGCATGAGCCTCGCCGGTCAGGGCCTCGCTGAGGCCGCCGACGCCGCGCTGGCGGACGTCGTCGCGCTCGGCGGCTGGGGCGGCCTGATCGCGCTCAGCGCCACCGGCGAGATCGCCATGCCGTTCCGCAGCCAGGGCATGAAACGCGCGGCGCTGAGCGCTGACGGGGGGATTACGGCGGAGGTGTTCTAAAACCCTTCTCTTCCCCCGGAAGGGGGAACCGTCGCCCGCAGGGCGACGCAGGGGCCCGCCGCCCACTCACTTTAAGGCGCGGCGGCGGAGGCCCCCTACCGCTCGGCGCTCTGCGCCAAGTCGCTTCCCCCCTGCCGGGGAAGAGATTGGATTAGAGCTACAGCGCGCGCCCGCTGAACTTGCGGTTCAGCTTGCGCATGCCGCCCAGCCAGCGGTCGTAGTTGTCGGTCTTGCGGCGCATATAGTCGAGCACCTGCGGGTGGGGCAGGACCAGGAAGGTCTCGGCTTCGATCGCCCGCACGCAAGCCTCGGCGGCGTCCTCCGGCTCCAGCATGCCGTCGACCGAGGCGACGCCGTCGGGGTTGCCGGCGGTCATCGCCGTGCGCACCGCCTGCGGGCAGAGCACCGAGACCTTGATGCCGTCGTCGCCGTGGGTGATCGAGAGCCACTCGGCCAGCGCCACCGCCGCGTGCTTGGTCACCGCATAGGGCGCCGAGCCGACCTGTGAGAGCAGGCCCGCGGCCGAGGCGGTGTTGAGCAGATAGCCGCCGCCGCGCGCCGCCATCCGCGGCACAAGGTGCCGCGCGGCCC
>Ga0302311_10003416_pt1 | contig 17399 bp, 17 predicted proteins | sample III_Palsa_N1_3_FD_200449 | JGI IMG/M metagenome (GOLD analysis project Ga0302311, IMG submission 200449) | Peat permafrost microbial communities from Stordalen Mire near Abisko, Sweden - III_Palsa_N1_3 | ecosystem: Environmental > Terrestrial > Soil > Palsa > Peat permafrost | place: Sweden... | reverse complement strand
GCGACCGCCAGCGCGCCTATGACAAGCGCTTCGGCGTGGCTGAGGTCTTCACCCCGCAGGTGGTGGTCGACGGCCGCGCCCAGGCGCCGGCGGTGAAGACCGACGATGTCGACGCCCTGGTGCGCAGCGCCCGCCACGAGCTGATGGACGCGCTTTACATGCGCTGGCGCGGCGCCAGCGTCGCGATCGGCGCCGGAAAGCGCCCGGTCGGCGGCGCCGGCGTCTGGCTGGTGCGCTACGACCCGCGCGAGACCAATGTCGTGGTCAAGGACGGCGACAACCGCGGCCACACCGTCGCCGAGCGCAATGTTGTGGTGCAGCTCACCCGGCTGGGCGCCTGGCGCGGCCGGCCCATGCTTCTCAGCCTGCCGCCCGCCCCGCAGGACGGCCTGAAAACCGTCGTGCTCGTGCAGGGCGACGACGGCGGCAAGATTCTGGGCGTACTCACCGCGTCCAAGCCCTGAGCGGCACCCGGCGAGCCAGCCGACGCCTGAAACTAAAACCCCCGCGGCCAGAGGGGCTGACCGCGGGGGACTTAGAGGGCAAGTTATCGGCCGACCGGACCCCACGATCCCAGGGGGGCTGGGGGGGCTGTTCAGGATCCAGGACCAGCAGGGCGTCCCGATCAGCCGACAGTCAGAAGATGGGCGGGCAAACAGGCGCGCGCTGGGCGGAATTAAGGTCATTTCAGGGCTCAACATGAAGGTTGTTTCATGTTTCCCCGAGGTGTTGCGCGGCGGACGCTCGCAATGGCCGGAATCCAGGACTAGGTTTGCCTGGCATGGCCTCGGATACATCGCCGCCGGCGGCTCGGAGCGTCACCTTTTTCGAGCGACGCGAGCTTGACCTTATTCTCAGACTTTACGGCCGGATGGTCGCCGCCGGCCATTGGCGCGACTACGCCATCGATGGCCTGCACGACGCGGCCGTCTTCTCGGTTTTCCGGCGGGCGTCGGAATCGCCGCTCTACCGCATCGAGAAGCGGCCGGCGCTGGCGCGGCGGCAGGGCGCCTGGGCGGTGATCGGCCAGGGCGGCGTCATCCTGCGGCGCGGCCACGAGCTCGACCAGGTGCTACGCGTCTTCGACCGCGCCCGCTTCGCCGTCATCGAATAGGGCGGCCATCGCCCGGCGGGCGCGGGCCGGCGCCTCGACGACCGGCGTCGAATCGGTGACCTGGTCCAGCGATCCAATCACCGGCAGCGCGCGCAGCGCCGGATCGGTGATCTCGGCGCGGATCGCGGCCATGATCTCATCGGCGTTGATCACCGTGAACGGGCGCTCGTAATAGGGACCCAGGCGCGGCTCGAACGCGCCGGGCACGCCGCGTGCTTGATGGAGCCGCGCCACCGCCAGATAGGCCTCGGCGAGCGCTACCTCGCGCAACGTCCAGTCCGACGCCGCCAGGGCGCGGTCCAGGATCGGCGACAGCGCGGAGGCGCAGGGCAGCCGCGCGAACGCGGTCCCGAACCATTTGGGATAGGGCGCGTAGCGGCGCTCGATCAGAAAGGCCATGCGCATCACGTCGCGCGCCAGCCGCGCGGCGATCACCCGCGAGCCGAGATCGTCGCCGGCCATCCCCGCGCGACCGACGAACGCCTGCTCCTCGGCGATGCACCGCCACTGGCAGGCCAGCTTGTAGAGCCAGACGTCGCGCGGGAACCAGGCGAGTCGCTCGCGCAACGCCGTCAGCCGGCCGTCGTCGTCGTGGAACACCGCGCCGGCGGTGAGCGCCAGCAGGCGCTGCTCGGCCAGTCCGAGCCAGGCCATGTTGCCCTGCGGCTCGTCGGGCCCCAGAGCGGCCCAGTGGGCGAGCGTGGCGGCGATCGTCCAAACCTCGAGGCCGTGACGGTCCTCGCCCAAGGCGCCGAGGCCATGCGGCGACACCTGCGGCCGGTTCGTCATGCCGACCCGCACGCCCAGGAATTCGGCCGGCGCGGCGGCCGCGAAGCCGGCCATGATCTGGGCGGCGTGAGCGGCGAAGTCCGCTTCGCTGACGAAGATCAACACGCGCGGCCCCCAGTCGTGATCGCGCGACATCTCGTCGTCGAAGCCGAGCAGCTCCGAGCCGGAGCCGATCAGCGCGGCGGCGTGGCGCAGGCCCGGAAACGTCCGCGTCAGCCACGGCGCCGCGATCTCGGCGTAGAACCGGCGGCTGAGCTCGAGGCCCTGGATGGCCGACATCGCAAGATCCCTTCGTTCGGTAGGGGCTCGTTTACCCCGCCGGCGCACCCTGGAGGCAAGCCGCCTATGCCTTACGGAGCCCGCCCATGTCCTGCGACGCCGCCGCCCTCGCCGCCACCCTCTGGTTCGCCTCCACCAGCGCCGTCGCGCCACCGCCGCAAATGCCCACCGCCGCGCCGCCGCCGCCGTCCGTGGCGGCCGAGCCGCTGTTCGCCGGCATCGTCGACCGCGCCGCCAAGCTGAAGGCCGAGACCGCCGCCTTCGAGAAGGGCGCGCTCGACACCGACTTCGACCATATGAGCGGCGCCAGCTACTTCGAGACCGCCGTCAGCCAGCTCTCGGACCTCGACATGCAGGGCCACGTCTCGCTGGTCCAGCGCGGCCGCACCGACGACCTGAAGTGCATCCTGAAGGGTATCTCGCAGGATCTGCCGGTGAAGATGAAGGCGCTGGAGGCCGCGGCCGATCCGAAGGCGCGCCACACCGCCCTCGAGGACATGTTCTACCTGCTGCGCGACAACGTCGAGGTGATCACCGCGCCGCCGCAGCCGGCGGCCTGACCGCCGCGGCGTCAAGCGCCGCCGCCACCAGTCCCGACGTCAAGAGCTGCGGCAGCACCTTCGGCGCGCCGCCGTCGGTCCCGTAGACCAGATAGAGCGGCACCCCGACGCGGCCCTGGTCGGCCAAGGCCTTGGCGATGGCGTTGTCGCGATTGGTCCAGTCGGCCTTCAGATAGACCGCGCCGGTGTGCTGGAACGCCTTCACCGCCTCGGCGGTGTTGAGCGCGGTCTGTTCGTTGACCTGGCAGGTGACGCACCAGGCGGCGGTGAAATCGACGAATACCGGCTTGCCCTGGGCGCGCAGGGCGACCACCCGATCCGGGCTCCAGGGCTCGGATGGGATGCCGGCCGCAATGGCGACGCTGGCGCCCGAGGCCTGCGGTGGGGCGCCATAGGGCGCGGCGGCGACGACGGCGACGGCGAGGACTCCGGCCAGCCCCGCCAAGGCGAACACGTTGCGCGCCTTGCGGCCCGCGGCCGAGCGCCGCTGCGCCGCGCCGAAGATCCAGGCCGCCAGGCCCACCAGCACCGCGCCGGCGAAGGCGGCGGCGAGGCTGCCGCGGTCGGTCTGCGCCGCCAGCACCCAGAGCAGCCAGGCGGCCGCGGCGTACATCGGGAAGGCCAGCGCCTTCTTCAGCACGTCCATCCACGGCCCCGGCTTCGGCAACCGCCGCAGCAGCGCCGGGCTGAAGGCGAGCAGGGTGAAGGGCGCGGCGAAGCCCAGCGCCAGGGCGGTGAAGATGGCCAGCGCCGGGACCGCCGGCTGGGTCAGGGCATAGCCGAGCGCCGGGCCCATGAAGGGCGCGGTGCAGGGCGCGGCGACCACCACCGCCAGCGCGCCGGTGAAGACCGCGCCGATCAGGTCCGCCCGCGCCGCCAGCCCGCCGCCCAGGCCCTGCATCGAGGCGCCGATCTCGAACACCCCCGATAGGTCCAGCGCCGCGGCCAGCAGGATCAGGGCGAGCGCCGCGGTCACCACCGCCGGCTGCAGCTGCGCGCCCCAGCCGACCGCCTGGCCGGCGCCGCGCAGGGCGATGATCCCACCCGCCAGGGCCAGGAAGGCGGCCAGCACGCCGATCAGGAAGGCGACGCCCTGCGCCCGCGCCGCGCCGGCCTCGTGCGGGCGGGCGATCAGCGAGGCGGCCTTCATCGAGAGGATCGGGAACACGCACGGCATCAGGTTGAGGATCACGCCTCCGGCGAAGGCGAAGGCGGCGGCGAGCAGCAGGCCCATCTTGGCGGTCGCGGCCGGCGGCCCGAGACCCCCGGACTGCGGCGGCGGCGGCCCGGCGGTCGCGGTGACCTCGAACCCCTGGCCGTCGGCGGTCTCGACCACCCCCGCCACGTTGGCCGGCGCCGGCCCCTGCTTCAGCGACGATCCGGGCGTGGCGGCGAAGGTGAGGCCCTGCGCCCCCAGGTCGATCGCCTCGGGCTTGGCGTGGTCGATCACGTCGGGCTGATAGGGATAGAAATAGGCGTCGGCGCCGCTGCGCCCGGCGAGCGCCGGGCCGGCGACGGCGATGCGCAGCACGCCGCCGGTGAGTTGGTAGGTGGCGGCGAGGCCGCTGGGCTTGGGTGCGTCGGCCAGCGCCTTGGCGATCGCCGCGCCCCAGGTCGGGTCGGCCGGCGCGGCGCCGGCCGTCACCGGCACGTCGAGCGCCAGCACCGCGTCCTGCGGCACGCAGACGTCGGCGCAGACCAGCATCGAGACCTTGGCGCCGATATGGGCGGTCTGGCCGGGCTTGGCGTCGGCCGGAACCTCGATCGGCGTCGCCAGGATCGCCTGGTCCTCATAGCCGTAGTTCATCAGCGGCCCCACCGGCAGCCGGCGCGGCGCGGGCCAGACGATGTCGCCGGCGCGCCAGCCGGGCGGCAGGGTCCAGGCGATCGTCGTGGCCTCGCCGGCGTCGCCGGGATTGCGCCAATAGGTGTGCCAGCCCTTGTCGATCTTCTGCACCAGGGCGACGTAGATCGTCGAGCCGGGCGCCGCGCCCTGGGTCTCAGCCGCCAGCAGCGGCTGCACGTGCGTCGCGCCCAGCGACTGGGCCCGCGCCACACCGGCCAGCCCGATCAGGCCGACCGCGGCGACGAGGCATCCAATCAGACTGAGATGGCGGGCGCGGCGCATGGGGCTTCGCGGCCGTCTAGAGCACATCACGCCCGAGTGGAACGGCTTTCGCGGGACTGGACGTCGCGGCGGCGCGCGATCATGAAGTGGCGCGTAGGCTCGCGGTCAGATTCGCGGGCCATCGACAACGCCGAAAGACCGCCATGCCCGCCCGCTTCGACGACATCGAGATCGGCCAGGTCGCCAACCTCGGCGCCGCCCGGATCGAGGAGCCGGCGCTGAGCGCCTTCGTGGCGGCGTTCGCGCCTGGCTGGACGGTGGATCGCGGCGCGCCGGACGCGATGCTCTATGCGATCTGGTCGCGGCTCGACGCCGTCGCCGCCACCGACTGGCCGCAGACCAAGCGGCTCGGGGTCGACGCGCTCCGATGGATGCGCAATCCGCCGGTGGGCGAACTGGTCCGCGGCCGGATGACGATCATGGGCAAGGACCCGGTCGGCGAGGACAAGGGTATCGTCTTCGCCCACCACGACCTGCTCGACGAAGCCGGCCGTCTGGTTTTCTCCTGCCTCACCCGCAGCGTCTACGCGCGGTAGGACGCTCGCTGGCGCCTAGTTGATGTTCGCGGCCGCCGGCGCGGCGTTCTGGCGGCCCATGGCGAGGGCGATCAGGCGGTCCCAGCCGGTCAGCGAGATCAGGTGGGCATACATCTGGCCGAGCGCCCCGTTCACGGTCAGCTCCTTGAGCTTTTCCGCGCCCAGCGCCTGCAGCTTCGGCTCGGAGATGGCGAAATATTCGGCGATCGGCTGCACCTGACCGCGAGTGCCGTCGGCATTGGACGGCGTGAAGTTGGCCTGCTTGATCTCGAACAGGTCCAGTTCCTTGACCAGGGCGATGAAGGCTTCCGTGCGCCGTCCCTCGGCCTCGAAGTCGTTGCAGAACTTGATGCAGTTGTTGGTGTATTCGCTCGCCTCGCCCTTCTCGTCGAAGAAGGCGACGTCGTAGTCCTCGCCGAGGATCGAGGCGCCGCGGTCGATGCAGACCACCAGCTGGCCCCGCGCCTGATCGTTGGCCAGCACGAACGGGTAGCGGCGGATGTAGGCGGGGATGTAGGCGCCAAGTTGGAAGCCGCCGTCGGCCTCGATGAACAGATTCTGCCCCGCGCCGATGCCCATCACCGCCAGGGGCTGGCGCCGCTCGCCGGCGAAGATGATCGGGTAGGACATCGCCGCCATCGGGAACTCGGAGACCGTCAGCGGCACGGCGTTGGTGTTCGCCGCGAAGCCGAACGGCTTTTCCACCCGCCGCAGGCCCATCTTGGCGTGCTGCTCGCGCGAGAGCGGCTCCGGCTGCTTGTAGAACAGCACATTGCCGGTGAACTCGGGGATGGGCTGCGGCTGTGTGGGGGGAAGGGCCATGAGGTTCCGGCGCGTCTGGACGTGAAGGGCCGGGCTTCTAACCGATCGGGCGGGAAGCGGCAATGCGGCCTTGCGCGCCGCGCCGCGCCGGCTTCAATGGCGTCAAATACGAGGAGACGCCCCTAAATGCCGATCTACTATCCCGACATCCTCGATCAGCGCACCGAGGCGCGCACCTTCACCTACGGCGACAAGGACGTGATGCTCTATGCGCTCGGCATCGGCCTGGGCGCCGATCCGATGGGCGAGAAGGAGCTGGCGTTCGTCTACGAGCGCGATCTCAAGGTGGCGCCGACGGCGGCGACGGTGCTGGCCTCGGCGGGCGGCGGCCGCGCCGCGGCGGGACGCTCAAGCGCCCCGTTGCCGCCGGGCCATCGCGCCAGCGAAATCAACTTCCTGATGATGGTGCACGGCGAGCAGAAGGTGGAGCTGCACAAGCCGCTGCCGGTGTTCGGGACCTTCACCGCCGAGGGCCGCACCATCGGCGCCTGGGACAAGGGCAAGGACAAGGGCGCGGTGGTGGTCAGCGAGACCACCTGGACCGACGAGAAGGGCGAAAAGGTCGCCACCCTCACCGGCTCGATGTTCGCGAGAGGCGATGGCGGCTTCGGCGGCCCGACCGAGGGCCAGCCCGAACCACACGCCACGCCGACCCGCGCGCCGGACCTTTCGGTCGACATAACGACGCGGCCGGACCAGGCGCTGATCTACCGCCTGAACGGCGACCGCAATCCGTTGCACTCCGACCCGGAATTCGCCAAGCGCGCCGGCTTTCCGCGCCCGATCCTGCATGGGCTCTGCACCTACGGGATCACCTGCCGGGCGGTGCTGCAGGCGGTCCTGGACTACGACGCCGACCAGATCCTCAGCCACCAGGTCCGCTTCTCCGCCCCGGTCTTTCCCGGCGACACCGTCACCGTCGACCTGTGGAAGGACGGCAAGCAGATCTCGTTCGAGGCCCGGGTGAAGGACCGCGGCGTGACGGTGATCAAGAACGGGCTGACGGTGCTGCGCTGAGCGGAGCGCCTAAGCCGGCCTTCCCATGGTCAGGGCCCCGTAAAGGTCCGGGCGGCGGTCGCGGAAGAAGCCCCAGGCGGCGCGGTGGGCGGCGAGGAAGTCGAGGTCGACGGTGGTCACGATGACGCCCTCGTCGTCGCGCCCAAGCTCCGCGACGAGATCGCCGCGGTGGTCGCTGATGAAGGACGAGCCGTAGAAGGTCTGGCCGCCGCCGGGATAGCCGTCCCAGGGCTCGAAGCCGGTGCGGTTGGCGCCCACCACCGGGATGATGTTGGAGACCGCGTGGCCCTGCATCGCGCGCCGCCACGGCGCGGCGGTGTCGAGACTGGCGTCGTGCGGCTCCGAGCCGATGGCGGTGGGATAGAGCAGCGCCTCGGCCCCCATCAGCGCCATCGCCCGCGCCGCCTCGGGGAACCACTGGTCCCAGCAGATGCCGACGCCGAGCCGGCCGAAGCGGGTGTCCCAGACCCGGAAGCCGGTGTCGCCGGGGCGGAAATAGTACTTCTCCTGGTAGCCGGGCCCATCGGGGATGTGGCTCTTGCGATAGAGGCCGAGCAGGCTTCCGTCCGCGTCGGCCATCACCAGGCTGTTGAAATAGTGCGGCCCCTCGCGCTCGAAGATCGAGATCGGCAGCACCACGCCGAGCTCGCCGGCGAGCGGCGCCAGGGCGGTGACGCACGGATGCTCGCGCCACGGATGCGCCTCGGCGAACCAGCGCTCCTGCTGGGCGACGCAGAAGTAGGGACCCTGGAACAGTTCGGACGGCAGGATCACCTGGGCGCCCAGCGCCGCGGCCTCGCGGATGTAGCCGCGGGTCTTCTCGATATTGGCCGCCAGGTCGTCGCCGTAGGACGCCTGGATCGCGGCCAGGGTGAGGGTGCGCGCCATCAGGCCGGCTCCTGCTGGGTGATGCAGTGGAACGAACCGCCGCCGGTGAGCAGGGCGCGCGACGGCAGGCCGATCACCTCGCGGTCCGGAAACAGCGCCGCCAGGCCTTCCAGCGCCCAGCGCGTCGATGGACCGCCGTAGGTCGGGGCGATCACGGCGCGGTTGGCGATGATGAAGTTCATATGCGAAGCCGGGACCGAGGCGCCGTCGTCGCCGGCGATACGGCCCGGCGACGGAATCCGCACCACCTTCAACCTACGACCGGCGGCGTCGCTCGCACCGGCGAGATCGCGGGCCGCGGCGTCATAGACGCGGGCGTGCGGATCGCCGGCGCCGAATCCGACCGGGATGGTCACGACGCCGGGCGCGGCGAAGCGGGCGAGGTTGTCGACGTGGCCGTCGGTGTGGTCGTTGAGCAGGCCGTCGCCCAGCCAGATCACCTTGCGGACGCCCAGCGCCTCGCGCAGCGCCGCCTCGGCCACGCCCTGCGTCCAACCGCGATTACGATTCGGATTGAGCAGGCACTGGCGGGTCGTGATGATCGTGCCCTCGCCGTCATGGTCGAGCGCTCCGCCCTCGAGCACGAAGTCGTGGCGCGCCAGAGCGACGCCGGCGGCCGTGGCGAGGTCGTCGGCGACGCTCTCATCGCCCTCCAGCCTGTACTTGCCGCCCCAGCCGTTGAAGCCGAACGCCGCAGCGCCGTCGCGGCCGAAGATCGGCCCGGTGTCGCGCAGCCAGACGTCGCCGAAGCGGCCGGACACGATCTCCACGCCCTCGCCGCAGAGCCGCGCGGCCTCGGCCGCGGCCGCCTCGCCGCACACGAGCAGCCGCACCCGTTCGCCGCCAGGATCCGCCAGGGCGCGGGCCAGGGCGGCGACTTCGGTCTGTGCGGGCGCCAGGTTGTCTTCCCAGAGCTCGGCATGGCTCGGAAAACCAACCCAGATGGCGCGGTGCGGCGACCATTCGGCGGGGACGGGATCGGTCATGGGCCGCTTAGATAGGAACGATCGCGAAAGGAAAAGAGCGGCCCCGGTTGTCGGCGCCGCCGCGCCGCGTCATAGGCAGGCCGTGACCGCTCAGAGTTCGACCGCCGCCGCCCGCCCCGCCCAGGACGTCATGTGGGGATGGGCCGTCGGCTCGACCCTGCTGCTGCTGATCCTGCGGCTGGTGGCGATCCGCCTCAGCCCGCTGCAGCTCTACGCCGACGAGGCGCAGTACTGGGTGTGGTCGCGCCAGCTCGACTTCGGCTACTTCACCAAGCCGCCGCTGATCGCCTGGATCATTCGCGCGACGACGCTCGGCGGCGACGCCGAGCCGCTGGTGCGGCTGTCCTCGCCGCTGCTGCATGCCGCCGCGGGCCTCTTCCTGTTCCGCGCCGCGCGTCGGCTCTACGACGGCCGCACGGCGCTGTTCGCCCTTCTGGTCTACGCCCTGATGCCGGCGGTGCAGCTGGGCTCGTTCGTGGTCTCGACCGACACGCCGCTGGTGGCGTGCCTCTCGGGCGCGCTCTGGGCCTATGTGGCGCTGCAGACGGCCCAGGGCCGCGGCAGGCTGCTGGCCGCCGGCGCGCTCGGCCTGACGCTTGGCCTCGGCTTCCTGGCCAAATACGCGGCGCTCTACGCGGTGCTGGGCGTCGTCCTGCACCTGGCGCTCTCGCGCTCGGGTCGGAAGGCCTGGACGCCGGCGGCCGCGGCGATCGCGGCCCTGGTGTTCGCGCTCACGATCGCCCCCAACGTGATCTGGAACGCCACCCACAGCATGGCGGCGGTCGGCCATCTGGCGCGCGAGGCGGCCTGGGGCGAGCGGGCCGGTGGCCTGCTGCGGGCGGCGGCCTTCCTCGGCAGCCAGTTCGGCGTGTTCGGGCCGGTCTCGTTCGCGGTGCTGATCGGCGGCGGGGTCTGGCTCGCCGCGCGCCGCAAGCTCTTGCCGCAGGACGGGCTGCTGCTGGCCTGGGTGGCGCCGCCGCTGATGGTGGTGCTCGTGCAGGCGTTCATCGCCGGGGCCAAGGCCAACTGGGCCGCGGCCGCCTTCGCGCCGGGCGCGATCCTGGTGGCGGCCTGGATGCTGCGCTGGGGCCGCCCGCGGCTGCTGATCGCCGTGCTCGCCTTCCATGCGGTGATCGCTTTCGTCGGCCTGGTGGGCGTGACGTCGCCCGGCATCGTCGAGCGGATCGGCCTCGGCGGCGTGCTGAAGGGCGTGCGCGGCAACCGCGAGGTCACCGAGATGATCATCGGCCGCGCGCGGCTGGAATCGTTCGCCGGCCCGATGACCGCCGTCGCCATCGACAACCGCGCGCTTTTCAACACCGCCGCCTATTACGGCCGCGACTATTTCGGCAAGGACGGGCCGCCGCTGAAGGCCTGGCTGCCCGGCCCCTTCCCGCAGTACCAGGCCGAGCTTGCGACCCCGCTCACGGCGGCCAACGGCCAGCGCGTGCTCGCGGTCAGCAACGGCGTCTACGTCAACGTCATGCGCGCGCAGTTCCAGAGCGCCGGGCCGACCGAGATCGGCGACGTCTGGCTGGGCGGCAAGCACACCACCAAGATCGACATGTTCGTCGGCGCCGGCTTCAAGCCGCCGATCGCTCGCTAGGCCGCGAACGCCGCCTCGGTCTTGGCGCGCACCTCGTCGAGGCTGACGCCGCTCGCCAGTTCCGCGAGCCGCACCGCGCCGCCGCCGAGTTCGAAGACGCCGAGATCGGTGATCAGCAGATCCACGACGCCCGCGCCGGTCAGCGGCAAGGTGCAGTGCTTCAGCAGCTTGGGCGCGCCGGACTTCTCCGTGTGCTCCATCACCACCACCACCCGCTTGACGCCGGCCACCAGGTCCATGGCGCCGCCCATGCCCTTCACCATCTTGCCCGGCACCATCCAGTTGGCGAGATCGCCGTTCTCGGCCACCTGCATGCCGCCGAGGATGGAAAGGTTGATGTGGCCGCCGCGGATCATGGCGAACGAGTCGGACGAGGAGAAATAGGACGACGACGGCAGTTCGGTGATGGTCTGCTTGCCGGCGTTGATCAGGTCCGCGTCGGCCTCGCCCTCATAGGGAAACGGCCCCATGCCCAGCATGCCGTTCTCGCTCTGCAGGGTCACATGCATGCCGTCCGGGATGTAGTTGGCCACCAGGGTCGGGATGCCGATGCCGAGATTGACGTAGAAGCCGTCCTTGAGCTCGCGCGCGGCGCGGGCCGCCATGTCCTCGCGGGTCCAGGCCATCAGACGCTCTCCTTGGCGGTGGCGCGGGGCCTGGTCGTCACCCGCTCGATGCGCTTTTCGTAGGCCGCGCCCTGAAGGATGCGGTCGATGAAGATGCCGGGGGTGACGATGTGATCCGCGTCGAGGTCGCCGATCGCCACCAGCTTCTCGACCTCGGCGACGGTGGCCGCGCCGGCGGTGGCCATGATCGGATTGAAGTTCCGCGCCGTCTTTCGATAGACGAGGTTGCCTTCAGCGTCGCCCTTCCAGGCCTTGACGATGGCGAGGTCGGCCTTCAGCCCGCGCTCCATCACATAGGTCTCGCCGTCGAACTCGCGCAGCTCCTTGCCCTCGGCCACCAGGGTGCCGACGCCGGTCTTGGTGAAGAAGGCGGGGATGCCGGCGCCGCCGGCGCGGATACGCTCGGCCAGGGTGCCTTGCGGATTGAACTCCAGCTCCAGTTCGCCGGCGAGATAGAGCTCGGCGAACAGCTTGTTCTCGCCGACGTAGGACGAGATCATCTTCTTGATCTGGCCGCCGGCCAGCAGGATGCCGAGCCCGAAATCGTCGATCCCGCAATTGTTGGATACGACGGTCAGATCCTTGACGTCGGAGGCGCGGATCTCGCCGATCAGGTTCTCCGGGATGCCGCACAGGCCGAAGCCGCCGGCCATGATGGTCATGCCGTCGAACAACAGGCCGTCCAGCGCCGCGGCGGCGGACTTGCGGACCTTGTCGACCATCGGCGTCTCCCGCACTGCACAATAGTTGGACGTGCGGGGCTCCTCTGGCGCCGAACGGCCTCCAGTTCAACCGCGTCTTCTGCGTCTTGCGTTACACACGCTATAACTGGGCGCGATGAGACAACTGCCGTGACCGAAACCCTCGCCGCCCGCGCCATCGCCCCGGTATCGTTCCGGCTCTATGGCGAAGATTTCGCCGCCTTCTCCGAGGCGCTGGGCGCGTCCTTCGCCCGCTACGGCTTCGCGGTGATCAGCGACCATGGGCTGGATCAGGCGCACATTGACGCCGCCCTCGCGGACGCCAAGGCCTTCTTCGCCCTGCCCGAGGCCGTAAAGCGCCGCTACAAGATCGAGGGGGTGTTCGGCCAGCGCGGCTACACCCCGTTCGGGGTCGAAACGGCCAAGGGCGCGGAACACTTCGACCTGAAGGAGTTCTGGCACGTCGGCCGCGACCTGCCGCCGGACCATCCCCACCGCGCCAGCATGCCGGACAACGTCTGGCCGGGCGAAGTCCCGCGCTTCCGGGCGCACGAAACCTGGCTCTACAACGCGCTGGAGTATCTGGGCGACAAGGTCCTGAGCGCCGTCGCCCGCTACCTGGGCCTCGCCACCGACTGGTTCGCGCCTACCACCCACCTGGGCAACAGCGTGCTGCGCCTGCTGCACTATCCGCCGGCGCCGTTCGACGGGCCGAACGTGCGCGCCGCGGCGCACGAGGACATCAACACCGTCACCCTGCTGCTGGGCGCCGAGGAGGCGGGGCTGGAGCTGCTGGACCGCGACGGCGCCTGGCTGCCGGTCAATCCGCCGCCGGGCAGCGTGGTCTGCAACATCGGCGACATGCTGCAGCGCCTGACCAACGACGTCCTGCCTTCGACCACCCACCGCGTGGTCAACCCGCCGCCGGACCGGCGCGGCGTGGCCCGCTACTCGACCCCGTTCTTCCTCCACTTCGCCCCGGATTTCGTCATCGAGACGCTGCCGGAGTGCGTCTCGCCGGAGCGGCCGAACCGCTATCCGACACCGATCACGGCAGACGCGTACCTGGAGGAAAGGCTGCGCGAGATCGGCCTCAAATAACCCCTCCCCCTTGAGGGAAGGGGTTGGGGGTGGGGGGAACTTTCCGCCGCAATCCCGTCTCCGAACTGGCCACGATGCCGACCCGCCCCTCAAGGGGCGGGGCGTGCTCCTAAAGCCGCTCGACGATCGTCACATTGGCTAGGCCGCCGCCTTCGCACATGGTCTGCAGGCCGTACTTCTTGCCGCGGGCCTTCAGGGCGTGGAGCAGGGTCGCCATCAGCTTGGTGCCCGAAGCGCCCAGGGGGTGGCCGAGGGCGATCGCGCCGCCGTTGACGTTGAGCTTGGCCGGGTCGGCGTGGGTGGTCTGCAGCCACGCCACCGGCACCGAGCCGAACGCCTCATTGACCTCGAAGAGATCGATGTCATCGATGCTCATGCCGGCCTTCTTCAGGGCGCGCAGGGTGGCGGGCAGCGGGGTTTCCAGCATGATCACCGGGTCGCCGCCGATCACCGAGAGGTGATGGATGCGGGCGATCGGATCGACGCCGAGATCCTTCAGCCCCTTCTCCGACACCACCATCACCGCCGAGGCGCCGTCGCAGATCTGGCTGGAGCTGGCGGCGGTGATCCGGCCGCCCTCGCGCAGCAGCTTCACGCCCTTGATCGCCTCCAGCGACGAGTCGAAGCGAATGCCTTCGTCCACCGTGTGGTCACTCTCATTGCCCTCGGCGTCCTTGATCCGGATCGGAGTGATCTCGTCCTTGAACGCGCCGGCTTGCGTGGCCGCGATGGCCTTCTGGTGGCTGTGGTAGGCGAACTCGTCGATCTCATCCTTGGTCAGGCCGTACTTCTCGGCCATCATCTCGGCGCCGATGAACTGGCTGAACTGGATGTTGGGGTAGCGGGCCTGCTGGGCGGGGCTCATCGGATTGCCGAAGCCGTTCTGCGCCGGCAGGGCCACCGAAAGGCCCATCGGCACCCGGCTCATGCTCTCGACGCCGGCCGCGATGACGATGTCCTGGGTGCCGCTCATCACCGCCTGGGCGGCGAACTGCAGCGCCTGTTGCGACGAGCCGCACTGGCGGTCGACGCTGGTGGCGGGCACGCTCTCCGGCATCCGCGAGGCGAGGACGGCGCCGCGGGCGACATTGGTCGCCTGCTCGCCCACCTGCATCACGCAGCCCGTGATCACGTCCTCGACCAGGGCCGGATCGGCGCCGGTCTTGTCGAGGATCGAGTTCAGCACCGCGCCGCCGAGGTCGGCGGGATGCCAGCCGGCGAGCTTGCCGCCCTTGCGGCCTCCGGCGGTGCGGGTGGCGGCCACGATATAGGCGGCGTCGGCCATGATCAGTTCTCCAGGCGGTTCGAGGTTGGTGGGCGCCCCGTATCAGCGCGACGCCGCGTCAGCCAAATGACGAATCGCGGATGTGGGGACGCGGCGGGCCGGCGCCCAAGGGTCAGGTCGCCCGCATCCGGGCGGCGCGCGGCGCGCGGTCGACCTCGGCCACGCCCAGCGCCTCCAGCACCGGCGGCACATAGACGCCGAAGCGGCCGCGCAGGCCCTTCTTCAGCCCATACCAGCCGCCGACCGGGTTGCTGGCGGCGCGGCCCCAGGCCTCGACCGTATCGGGCGCGGCGGCCTTCTGCTCGTCGGCGCCGCCGAGCGTCATCCAATCGCCGCGCGCCTTCAGCATGGCGACGAGATCCTCGATGCAGCCGAGCGCGTAGCGCAGCTGGGTCTTGCCCACCTGGATCACCAGCGCCGGCGGATCGAGGGTCTCGTCGCACCACGCTTGGTACTGCGAGCCGCCGGCCGGCGTGGTCAGATCCCAGGGGTCGTCCTTCAGACCCGCGCCGTTCGCCATGTTCCGTCTCCGCCCCGAGTCCACGACCTTAGGGCTCCCGGCGCCCAGCGTCACCCGCCGACGCTGCGGCCATAGAACTTCTGGGCGAACAAGGGGCCGAAGAACATCTTGCCGAGGCCGCGCATGGTCCGATCGAGGGCGAAGGCGCGGTGCGGGGCGCGGCGCAGCCACTGAAAGCCGGCGAAGAGGCCGAAGACGCAGGCCTGGGCGCAGCCGATCGCCATCCAGCGCAGCATGCCCAGCCGGTCCGGCGGATCGGAACTGGCGCAGGCGTAGCTCGGGCTCTGGCCGTAGGCGAAGGCGCGCAGCAGGGTGTAGTTCAGCGTCAGCCGCTCGGGGACCGGATCCTCGAACACCAGCGCGTCCGGCGTCCAGGCGAAGCGGGCGCCGGCGTGCTTCATCTTGGCGAACAGTTCGTCGTCCTCGCCGCCGGTCTCGTTGCGGCTGGTCTCAAACGGGGCGGTCGGGTGCGGCAGCGCCGCGCGGCGCACCAGGCTGTCGCCGCAGCCATAGTAGTGGGCGATCAGCCCGGCCTCGACCGGCCCTTCGCGGGAGAAGAAGGTCTCCAGATATTGGCGATGCTCGACCACCGACTTCGGCGCGCGGGCCTGGACCGGACCGAACACCACGTCGGCGCCGTACCGGCGTTGCGCCTCGACCAGCGCCGCCAGCCAGCCCGGCGCGGCCTCTTCGTCATCGTCGAGGAAGGCGATCAGCTCGCCGCTTGCGGCCGCGACAGCGGCGTTGCGGGCGCTGGCGACTCCGGCGGCGGGTTCATGCACATAGCGCACCGGAAATGGCGCCTCGGCGGCCAGGGCGGCGACCACTGGCTGGGCCGACGGCGTCGCGTCGTTGTCGACGATCACCAGCTCCAGCCGCGCCGGATCGACGCCGAGCTGGCGGAAGGTCGAGCGCACGGCGGTGGCGAGGCCGACCGGCCGGCGCTGGGTCGGGATGGCGAGACTGATCGTCGGCGCCTCGGTCCCGCGCGCCGCCGCCGCTTGGTCCACTGGCTCGCGCGATTCCAGCTGCCGGAAGGCGGGCGGGATCAGGGAGCGTCGGTCGAGCAGGGCAAGCATCGTCTGGAACGCGGGTCTCGTATTCGGACGCGGCCGAAGCCTGCGTTCACATTAAGCAAAAGCCGCGCCGGGTGACGCCGCCGCCTGGGCAAGCTAGAGGAGCGCTCCTTCCAATTGATGAAACGGAGCGACATCCTTGCGCCTGCCCAGGGCCAGGCTCGATCAGGTGCTCAACCGCTTCCACGAGGTGGAGGCGCGGATGGGCGCGGCCGCCGACGGCGCCGAGGCCGTGCGGCTGGCCAAGGAGTACGCCGAGCTGAGGCCGGTGGCCGAGGCGGCCGAGCGGCTCGCCCGGCTGCAGACCCAGCGCGAGGAGCTGGAGGCGCTGGCCGCTGGCGACGACGCCGAGATGGCGGAACTGGCGCGCGATGAGCTGAACGACCTCAACGAGACCGAGCCGGGGCTGGAGCGCGAGGTCGCGCTGCTGCTGGCGCCACGCGACGCCGACGAGAACGCTTCGGCGATCCTCGAGGTGCGCGCCGGCACCGGCGGCGACGAGGCGGCGCTGTTCGCCGGCGACCTCTTCCGCATGTACCAGCGCTACGCCCAGACCCGCGGCTGGAAGGTCGAGGTGGAGAGCGAATCCGAGGGCGAGATGGGCGGCTACAAGGAGATCATCGCCTCGATCAGCGGCGACGGCGTCTTCGGCCGGCTGAAGTTCGAGAGCGGCGTGCACCGGGTGCAGCGGGTGCCGCAGACCGAGGCGCAGGGGCGCATCCACACCTCCGCCGCCACCGTCGCCGTGCTGCCGGAGCCCGAGGACGTCGACATCGAGGTGAACGACGGCGATATCCGCATCGACACCTACCGCTCGTCCGGCGCCGGCGGCCAGCACGTCAACAAGACCGACTCGGCGGTGCGCATCACCCACCTGCCCACCGGCATCGTGGTCACCTCGTCGGAGAAGTCGCAGCACCAGAACCGGGCGCGGGCGATGAAGGTGCTGAAGGCCAAGCTCTATGAGCGCCAGCGCGACGCGCTGGACGCCGAGCGGTCGGAGGCGCGCAAGGCGCAGGTGGGCTCGGGCGACCGCTCCGAGCGCATCCGCACCTACAACTTCCCGCAAGGCCGGGTGACCGACCACCGCATCGGCCTGACGCTCTACAACCTGCCGAAGGTGATCGAGGGCGAATCGCTGGACGAGGTGATCGAACCGCTGATCGCCGAGGACCAGGCCGCGCGGCTGGCCAGCCTGGAAGACAGCTTCGGCTAGCGGGTTGTTGCAGTGGCCCTCCTCTACCAACCTCGCCCTGCGGCCATCGTCATGTGCAACTTTGCGGGGTACTATTGTGCCCGAAATGGTCAAAAAGCGGCCCGTGGTGGTGCTGGCTCGCAATCGGCAGAATAGGCGCCTTGTAACGG
>Ga0302311_10003415_pt1 | contig 17399 bp, 17 predicted proteins | sample III_Palsa_N1_3_FD_200449 | JGI IMG/M metagenome (GOLD analysis project Ga0302311, IMG submission 200449) | Peat permafrost microbial communities from Stordalen Mire near Abisko, Sweden - III_Palsa_N1_3 | ecosystem: Environmental > Terrestrial > Soil > Palsa > Peat permafrost | place: Sweden... | reverse complement strand
TGAAGCCGCGGCGTCACGATGCGCGGCGCGATACGGATGCGGGATTCGCGGCCGTGGACTGGCATCAGTCGCGCTGGCTTGCGGTGGCTTTGCTGATTGTCATCCTGTCGTGCGCGGATGCTTTTTTCACCTTGACCCTGCTCGCCGACGGCGCCGACGAGGCGAACCCCGTGATGGCGAGCCTGTTGGACGGCTCCGGGCACTGGTTTGGGCTCATTAAAATCGGCCTCACCTCCCTGGGAGTCATCCTCCTCACCATGGTCGCCCGCACGCGCGCCTTCGGGCGTATCCCGGTGGGCTTCGTGCTGTACACCGTGCTCGTGTGCTATGCGGTGCTGGTCGCATACGAGTATTGGCTGTGCGATCATCACCTGCTCGGGCCATGAGTCTTGAATCCACACCTCTTTACGCCGGCAACGCCGACTTTCTAGACGCGCTTTACGAGCAATATCAGCGTGATCCAGCAAGCGTAGCGGTGCGCTGGCGCGCGCTCTTCGATAGCTGGGGCCCCGCGCCGCCGGTGCCGCCCGGCACGCACCTGCCGTCCGGCGCGCCGCCGCCAACGGCTGACGGCGCCGCGAGCGCCAAGCAGGCCGCCGTCTCGCGCCTCATTCAGATCTGGACCAACCGCGGCCATTTGCTTGCCAAGCTTGATCCTTTGGGCTTGATGCAGCGGCCGCGGCCGCGCGTGCTTGATCTTGACTATTTCGGTCTTACGCCGGGCGATCTTGAGCAGGAGTTTTTTACCGGCAGCCGCACGGCCGCGATCCCCCGGGAGATGAAGCTGCGCGACATTCTGGCGCACCTTGAGCAGATCTACTCAGGCCCCATCGGCGCCGAATTTGCGCACGTGTCGGATTCTCAGGAGCGGCTGTGGCTGCAGGATGAATTCCAGGCCGGGCGCGTCGGCCACATCTTTAGTGTCGCCGAGCAGCGCGCACTGCTGTGGCAACTGACGGTGGCGGAGGGCCTCGAGCGCTATCTGCACACGAAGTACGTCGGCCAGAAGCGCTTCTCGCTCGAGGGCGCGGACTCCTTCATCGCACTGCTTGACGACCTCATCCAGCACAGCGGCGTTGCGGGCGTGGAGGAGGTCGTGATCGGTATGGCGCACCGCGGGCGCTTGAATGTGCTCGTGAACCTCCTCGGCAAGTCGCCCTCGGTCATGTTCTCGGAGTTCGAGGGCAAATCGGAGAGCGCGCCCGCGCGCGGCTCGGGTGACGTCAAGTATCACAAGGGCTTCTCGGCCGACCTGCGCACCTCCGCCGGCAACGTGCACGTGGTGCTCGCCTTCAACCCGTCGCATCTGGAAGTCGTGGACGCCGTCGTCGAAGGTTCGGTGCGCGCCCGCCAGGAGCGTCGCGGCGATGCACGCGGCGAGCGCGTGCTGCCGGTGCTGGTGCACGGCGATGCCGCCTTCGCCGGCCAGGGAGTGGTGATGGAGACGCTGCAGCTCTCGCAGGCACGCGGCTTCTATACCGGCGGCACCATCCACATTGTGATCAACAATCAGGTCGGCTTTACGACCGCCGACCCGCGCGACGCACGCTCGACGACCTATTGCAGCGACGTTGCCAAGATGCTCGAGGCGCCCATCTTTCACGTCAATGCCGATGATCCGGAGGCGGTGGTGTTCGTGGCGCGTCTGGCACTCAAGTACCGGGTGCAGTTCCACAAGGATGTGGTCATCGACCTCGTCTGCTACCGGCGTCACGGCCACAATGAAGCGGACGAGCCGGCCGCCACGCAACCGCTGATGTATCGCACGATTCGCCAGCATCCGACCGCCCGCGAGCTCTATGCGCAGCGGCTCATCAAGGAAAATGTCGTAAGCGAAGCCGATGCGGCCGCGATGATCGAGCAGTACCGGCAGGGACTTGATGAGGGCCGCCCGCAGGTGCGGGCCTCGCTCGGCATGATCGGCAACAAATACACGGTCGACTGGAGCGCGTACTCCCAGGTCGACTGGACGGAGCGCGTGCAGACGGCGCTGCAGATGCGGCGCCTGCGTGCGCTCGGGCAGCGCATCGTCAGCGTCCCGGATGGCTTCACGCTGCATCCGCGCGTCGCCTCGGTCATGCTCAACCGCGCGCGCATGATTGCCGGGGAGCTGCCCCTTGACTGGGGCTGCGCGGAGACGCTGGCGTACGCGGCGCTCCTGGAGGACGGCTTCGCCGTGCGCCTTTCCGGGCAGGACAGCGCGCGCGGGACCTTCTTCCATCGGCATGCCGTGCTGCACGACCAGAACAGCGACCGCACCTACATTCCTCTGCAACACGTGGCCGAGCGCCAGCCGCGCTTCGAGGTCATCGACTCGGTGCTCTCCGAGGAGGCGGTCATGGGCTTCGAGTACGGCTACTCGACGACGGAGCCCAACGCGCTCGTGATTTGGGAGGGCCAGTTTGGAGACTTCGCGAACGGCGCCCAGGTCATCATCGATCAGTTCATCAGCTCAGGCGAAGCGAAGTGGGGCCGGATGTGCGGGCTTGCGCTCTTTCTGCCGCATGGCTATGAAGGGCAGGGGCCGGAACATTCCTCCGCGCGCCTGGAGCGTTTCCTGCAGCTATGCGCCGAGTCGAATATGCAGGTGTGCGTCCCATCGACGCCTGCGCAGATGTTTCACGTGCTGCGGCGGCAGATGCTGCGGCACTTCAGAAAGCCTCTCATCCTGATGACGCCGAAGAGCCTCTTGCGGCACGAGCTGTCGGTCTCCGTCCTGCAGGATTTCACGCGCGGCGGCTTCGCGAACGTGATCGGCGAGATTGACGATATCGCCGCCGAGAGCGTGCGCCGCATCGTGTTCTGCGCTGGCAAAGTCTATTTCGACTTACTGAAAGCACGGCGCAAGGAGGGCGTACGCGACGTTGCGCTGGTGCGGATCGAGCAGCTCTACCCCTTCCCCGGCGAGGAATACGCCGCAATCCTGCGCCGTTACCCGAACGCGCGCGAAATCGTGTGGTGCCAGGAGGAGCCGCAGAATCAGGGCGCCTGGTACCAGATCCGACATCGCCTGCAGGAGTTCGCGGGCGCACGGCGCGAAGTGCTGTACGCGGGCCGCGCCTCGGCTGCGGCGCCGGCCACGGGAGTTATAAAAGTGCACGAGGCCGAGCAGCAGGGGATCGTGCAGGCCGCCTTGCGTGCGAGCGCCGCGGATGAGGCGGCGCCGGAGCCTGCTGCGGCGCCTGCCGCCGCTGGGTTGAGGAAGAGTTCATGACGACCGAGATCCGCGTCCCGCAGCTTCCCGAGTCGGTTGCCGACGCAGTCATCGTCGCCTGGCATAAAAAGCCCGGAGATGCGATTCGCCGCGATGAGAATCTCGCCGATCTTGAGACCGACAAGGTAGTCCTGGAGGTTCCGGCGCCGATGAATGGCGTCATGCGCGAGATCTCGGCCGCCGCCGGCACCACGGTCACGAGTGGCCAGTTGCTCGCCATTATCGATGCGGCAACGGCAGCCGCAGCCGCGCCGGCGGCAGCGCCGCCGGCTATCCGCGCGGCAGCAGCCGCGCCTGCCGCGGCGAGCGAGCCTGTGCCTGCAAAGTCCGACGACGGGCGCTTGAGCCCCTCGGTGCGGCGCCTCGTTGAAGAAAATCGCCTGGATCCTGCCAGCATTGCCGGCTCCGGGCGCGATGGGCGCGTGACGAAGTCGGACGTCGTCGAATTTCTTGATAAGAAAAGGTCCGCCCCCGTGGCCGCACCTGCCGAGCGGGCAGCAGCGCCTGCTGCCGCGCGCATTGCACCATCCGCGGATGCGCCCGCGCCGCGCGCTCCCGCAAGCTCCGGGCGCACCGAGAAGCGTGTCGCGATGACGCGCCTGCGGCAGCGCATCGCCGCGCGCATGGTCGAGGCACAGGCGACGCAGGCGCTCCTCACCTCGTTCAACGAAGTTGACCTCACCGCGGTGCAGGAGCTGCGCGCACGCTACAAGGACAGTTTCGAGAAGGCGCACGGCGCGAAGCTCGGCTTCATGTCCTTCTTCGTCAAGGCGTCGATCGAGGCGCTCAAGCGCTTTGCCATCGTGAATGCATCCGTCGACGGCAGCGACATCGTCTACCACGAGTACTACGACATCGGGGTTGCCGTCTCGACCGAACGCGGGCTTATGGTGCCCATCGTGCGCGACGCGGATAAGAAGAGCTTTGCCGACATCGAACGCGAGATTGCAGGCTACGCCGCGCGCGCCCGCGAGGGTACGATGGCGCTTGAGGATCTGACGGGGGGTACGTTCACGCTCACGAACGGCGGTGTCTTCGGCTCACTCATGTCGACGCCGATCGTCAACGCACCGCAGAGCGCGATTTTGGGGATGCACAAGATCCAGGAGCGGCCGATGGTCGTGCGCGGCGAGATCCTCGCGCGACCCATGATGTATCTGGCGCTCACCTACGACCATCGCATCATCGACGGGCGTGACGCGGTGCAGTTTCTCGTCGCGGTCAAGGATTATCTGGAGGATCCGGGCCGCATGCTGTTGCAGATCTAGGCGGAAGAACGTATGTCCGAAGCATTTGACGTCGTCGTGATCGGCGGGGGTCCGGCGGGCTATCCCGCGGCGATCCGCGCCGCGCAAAACAAGCTTACGGTCGCCTGCATCGATGAATGGAAGAACCGCGAGGGACTGCCCGTGTTTGGCGGCACCTGCCTCAACGTCGGCTGTATCCCATCGAAGGCGCTCTTGGAATCCTCCGAGCTCTATCACCGTCTGCGCGAAGAGTTCGCCGTGCACGGTATCCGCACCACCGGCGCAAGCTTCGATGTGGCGCAGATGCAAAAGAGGAAGGGCGGCATCGTCAAGGCGAGTACGCAGGGAATCCTCGCGCTCTTCAAGGCAAGCGGCGTCACGCCGCTGCAGGGCCACGGCAAGCTCCTGCCGGGCAGGCGCGTCGAGTTCACCGCGCATGACGGCTCCAAACGCGAGCTTGCCGCGAAGCATGTTGTCCTCGCCTCAGGCTCAGTGCCGACGCCGCTGCGCTCGGCGCCGTTTGACGGCAAGTACATCGTGGATTCCTGCGGCGCGCTCGACCTGGACGCGGTGCCGAAGCGCCTGGGCGTCATCGGCGCCGGCGTCATTGGCCTCGAGCTTGGCAGCGTATGGCGCCGCCTCGGCAGCGAGCTTACGGTTCTCGAGGCGCTGCCCGAGTTTCTGCCGATCGTGGATCAGCAGGTCGCGAAGGAGGCGCTGCGGCAGTTCAAGAAGCAGGGCTTCGATGTTCGCCTGGGTGCGAAGGTAACGGGCGCGAAAGTTGCGGGCGAGGCCGTGACCGTCACCTACAGCGACGCGCAGGGCGAGCAATCCCTCAGCCTCGACAAGCTCATTGTCGCCATCGGGCGGCGTCCCTTCACGGTCAATCTCCTGGCGGACGGCACGGGAGTTGCCCTTGATGAGCGCGGTTTCATCAAGGTCGATCACGAGTGCCGCACGGGGGTTGAAGGCGTCTGGGCGGTGGGCGACTGCGTGCGCGGGCCGATGCTCGCCCACAAGGGCAAGGAGGAGGGCGTCATGGTCGCGGACCTCATCGCCGGGCGCTTCGCCGAGGTCAACTACAAGACCGTCCCGTCCGTCATCTACACCGCTCCGGAGATCGCATGGGTCGGCTTGACTGAGGAGCAGGTAAAAGCGAGCGGCCGTGCCTACAAGGTCGGCGTGTTTCCGTTTCTCGCCAGCGGCCGGGCCCGCGCGATGGAGCAGACCCAGGGTTTCGTCAAGCTCATTGCCGCCCAGGACGACGATGAGATATTAGGCGTGCATATCATCGGGCCGCTGGCGGGCGAGCTTATCGCCGAAGCGGTACTCGCCATGGAGTACTCGGCGAGCAGCGAGGATCTGCAGCGCACCATGCATGCGCATCCGACGCTCGCTGAAGCGCTGCATGAGGCGGCGCTCGCCGCCGACAAGCGCGCCATCGACTTCGTCAACCGCTAGCGATTCGGGCGCAGCGGCTGCGAGGCGTCCGCCTCGGCAGTCCATGCGACCCGCAGCACGCGCTCGGGTTTAAGCACCCGCATCCGCGCAAGGCTTGCGCAGTCGCCGCGATGGATGGTGACGCCGCGCACGAGCGTGACGTACCCCATGATCGCCTGCGGGCGCGCAGGCCCGCAGCAGCGCGCAAGCGTCATGGGCAGATCGCCCACGCCTTCAATCTCAATACCCGCGCGCGCGCGGCTTTTCGCCCGCGCCGCCGTTGCGGGCGCGGCGCGCGCCGGTGAAGGAGTCGCTACCGGCTCAGCGCGTGCCTCCGCTGCGGCAGGCTCAAGCCTGCGAAACCATGCGCGCACCTTCGCGCGGCTGCGCGTCGAGGCGAGATAGCCCTGGTCGCGGGCAAGCCAATCGCGGCTCGGCGCGGGTTCTTTGCCGACGATGATCTCGACGATTTCGCCATTCTTGAGGGCATAGGTGAGTGGCACGATGCGGCCATTCACCTTGGCGCCACGGCAGCGATGGCCGAGGCCGGTGTGCACGTGATAGGCGAAATCAAGCGGCGTCGCACCGCGCGGCAGGTCGATGACTTCGCCCTTCGGGGTGAGGGCGTAGATGCGGTCCGTGAAGAGTTCAGCGCGCATGCGCTCGAGAAAGTCGCGCTCGGCATTTTCAGCCGCTACCGGCTCGAGGAGCCGCCGCACCCACTCGATCTTGCGCGCAAAGTTGCGGTCGGGCGCGCCGCCCTCCTTGTACTGCCAGTGGGCAGCGACGCCGAGCTCGGCCTGCTCGTGCATCTGGCGAGTGCGGATCTGGATTTCTACGCTCATCTCTTGCGGCCCAATCACCGCCGTGTGAATCGAGCGGTAGAGATTCTCCTTTGGCGTTGCAATGTAATCGTCGAACTGCGCCGGCACGTTGTGCCAGCGGCCGTGCACGACGCCCAGGGCCGCATAGCAGTCGGGCACGGAGGCGACGATGATGCGCACCGCACGCACGTCGAAGAGCTCCTCGAACCCAAGGCGCTTGCTGAGCATCTTGCGGTAGATGCTGTAGATATGTTTGGGCCGCCCGTAGACCTCAGCGTCGATGTTTGCGGCGTCAAGCGCAGCGCGCAGCTGTGCGCACAGCGCAACGATGTACTGCTCGCGATCCGCGCGCCGCTCCTTCAGCGCCGCGGCGATGCGGCGGTATTCGGCAGCTTCGAGATAGCGAAACGCCAGATCCTCAAGTTCCCACTTGATCTGCCAAACGCCCAAGCGACTCGCAAGCGGCGCAAACACCGAGCGCGCCTCGAGGGCGAGGCGTTCGCGCTCGGGCGCTTCCAGGGCGGAGGCACGGCGCACCTGCACCAGGTGCTCGGCAAGGCGTGCGAGGACGAGCCTGGGATCGCTCGCAACCGCGAGCAGCATCTTGCGCACGGTCTCGGCCTGCTGCGGGCCCAAGCCCTGTGCTGCAGACCAGTTGCGCGGCAGGCCGAGCTCGCCCAAATCCTGAAGTGCGGCGGCGATGCGGGCGGCCTCGGGCGACACCAGGCGTGCGAGCTTCTCCACCGTCAAACCCGCAGGGCTCAAAGCGGGATGCACAAGCACCGCGAGCGAGAGTTCCTCGGCGTCGGTCAGGGCGCCAATGATATGCGCGGCTTCAACACCGAGGAGGGGCTGCCCGGCTGCGCCGCTGCTCGCGCCTGCGATCGCCGCGGCGGCCCGCGCGATGGAATCGCGAATCAACTGGGGGCAGGTCAGTACAGTTTCCACGACGAGAGCTGCGTTGCGTTAGGAGACTTGCGGCGTGTCGCGGCCGGTGCCGCCATGATCTGAGCGCGCGCCAGCCGAGGATAGCGCTCCTATCCGTGGATCGATACAATGCCGATCCTGCCTCACCTACCGCGGGGCATGCGCGGCGCAAAATCGGTGCAGTGATTTTGAGCTCGCGGGGAGTGCGGTATCGGCTTGTAGCCGTTCATGCTGCGCAGGTGCGCAGGCAGTACGGCGGATGATGAGCCTAAGCGCCCCTGGGCAGCCGCGCCGCAAGGGCAACCTAAGCGAGGACACCATGAACGCAAGGCTCATGGCTTCGCAGGAATCCCATCCATTCATGGCGGGGAGGATGTCAAAGCCTTTGTCTTCGCGACGCCGCCTAAGACGTGAGTATTGAGAGCGTTCGCTTTGAAGGGTATGGTCCCGGCGGCACAGCAGTGATTGTTGAGTGTCTCACCGACGACCCCAGCCGTGCGCTCGGGCAGCTGCGTTGCGTGTTTGCGCAATACGGCGGCGCCCTGGGAGCTCCGGGGTCGGTTGCCTATCTCTTTAAGCCGGTGGGGCGCATAAGCTATCCCGCTGCAACCGATGTGGCGGCGCTCGCCCGGCTCGCCTTCGATGCCGGAGCCGAGGATATTGTGCTGGGCGCGGCCGGTGCGGTCGAGCTGCTGAGCGATCCGTGGGAGTCTGATGCGGTGCGCGCGCGGCTCTTGGCCGCGGGGTTTGTGCCGTCGCAGTGGGATGTGACCGAGCGCGCATCGCAGGCGGTGCCGCTCGCGGGCGCGCAAGCCTCATGCATGCTGCGCCTGCAAGCGGCGCTGCGAGATCTCGAGGAAGTACAGAGCGTCTATACAAATGCCGAGATACCCGACGAGATCGTGGCGCAGCTTTGAGCCAGCGGCGGCGGTCCTACGCCTGGCGCCGGTTGCGAGCCTGCGCATCCTGGGCCTCGACCCGGGCTCGCGGCGCACGGGATTTGGCGTGATCGACTGCCAGGGTCCGGCCAATGTGCACTTCACGCATGGCTGCATCAGCGCCTCCGGCGCAACCCTTGCCGAGCGCCTACGGGTGATTTTCGAGGGCGTGCGCGAGCTTGTCTGCCTGCATCGGCCCCAGGAGGTGGCGGTGGAGCAGGTGTTCGTCAACCGCAATGCCGACAGCGCGCTCAAGCTCGGGCAGGCTCGCGGCGCGGTGCTGTCGGCGCTGCCCGAGGGGCTGCCGATCTTTGAATACGCGCCGCGCACGATCAAGCTTGCCGTGGTGGGCTTCGGCGGCGCCGAGAAGCAGCAGGTGGCGCATATGATTCGCGCGTTGCTCAGGCTCGAAGGGCGCATCGCGGCGGATGCCTCCGATGCGCTCGCGATCGCGGTGTGCCACGCGCATTCGCGGCGCTTGCGCGAGCTCACGCGATGATCGGCGCGCTGCGCGGCCGCATCGCGGCGAAGACACCGCCGCAACTCATGATTGATGTGGGGGGCGTCGGCTACGAGCTCGAGGCCCCCATGTCCACGTTCTTCCATCTGCCGGCGATTGGGCAGGAGGTAAGCCTCCTTACGCACCTCGTGGTGCGCGAGGATGCGCAGATGCTGTACGGCTTTGCGACCCAGGATGAGCGGCGCCTGTTCCGCAATCTTCTCAAGGTCTCAGGCGTCGGGCCGAAGATTGCGCTTGCGCTGCTGTCGGGCATCAGCGTCGAGGCGTTTGCACAGTGCATCCTGAATGAGGACGTCGCCGCGCTCATCCGCGTTCCCGGGATCGGGCGCAAGACGGCCGAGCGGCTGTTCGTCGAGATGCGCGACCGCGTCTCGAACCTCGAGGGCGGAGCGGGCACGGCGCGTAGCGACGGCGCAAGCCCCGAGTCCGAGGCTCTGAGCGCCCTCATTGGGCTTGGCTACAAGCCCGCCGAAGCGGCTCGGCTCCTGAAGGCCGTCGAGGCCGGCGCGCACACGACCGAGGAACTCATCCGCCGCGCGCTGCAGGGCGCCGCGCGCGACTAGGAGACATGTGTCCATGCTGCCAGCCGAAAGAGTAATCGACGTAGCCGCAAGCGGCGAGGACGAAGCGGTCGAGAATGCCATCCGCCCGCGTCGGCTTGCCGACTATGTCGGGCAAACGCAGGTCAAGGCGCAGCTGGAGATATTCCTGGGAGCGGCGCGGCAGCGCGCCGAGGCGCTCGATCACGTGCTCATCTTCGGTCCGCCGGGACTGGGCAAGACGACGCTTGCGAACATCATTGCGACCGAACTGGGAGTCAATCTGCGCCAGACCGCGGGGCCGGTGCTCGAGCGGCCGGGGGATCTGGCGGCGCTTCTCACCAACCTGCAGCCGCGCGATGTGCTCTTCGTCGATGAGATTCACCGGCTCTCCCCGGTCGTCGAGGAAGTGCTCTACCCGGCGATGGAGGACTATCAGCTCGACCTCATGATAGGCGAGGGGCCCGCTGCGCGCTCCATCAAGCTCAACCTGCCGCCCTTCACGCTCATCGGCGCTACCACCCGGGCCGGACTTTTGACCTCGCCGCTGCGCGATCGGTTTGGCATCGTGCAGCGCCTGGAGTTCTACGGGGTCGAGGAGCTCGAGCGCATCGTGACGCGCTCCGCGGCCATATTGAAGACGCCGATCGACGGCGCCGGAGCGCATCGTATCGCCGAGCGCTCACGCGGCACGCCGCGCATCGCGAACCGGCTGCTGCGCCGGGTGCGCGACTACGCGCAAGTGAAGGGCGACGGCCGCATCGATGAGCGCCTCGCAGGGGCGGCGCTCGACATGCTCGAGGTGGACCAGCAGGGCTTTGACTCGCTCGACCGCAAGCTCCTCGCGACCATCATCGAGAAGTTCGACGGCGGCCCGGTCGGCATTGAAAGCATCGCCGCGGCGATCGGCGAGGAGCGCGGCACGCTCGAGGATGTGATCGAGCCCTTCCTCATCCAGCAGGGCTACGTGATGCGCACCGCCCGCGGGCGCATGGCCACCCGCAGCGCCTATCTGCATCTGGGGCTTAAGCCGCCGGCGCGCCCGGCGGGGAGCCTGCCGTTGTTTGAGGACGGCCGGTGAGCGCATTCTCCTGGCCCGTGCGCGTGTATTGGGAGGACACGGACGCAGGCGGCGTCGTGTACTACGCGAATTATCTGAAATTCCTGGAGCGCGCGCGCACCGAGTGGCTGCGTTCCTGCGGCTTCTCGCAGCAGGCGCTTGCCCAGGATCCGGGCATCATCTTCCCGGTGGTGAACCTGAGCATCCAGTACAAGCGCCCGGCGCGCCTGGATGATGAGCTTCTGGTGAGCTGCGAGGCGCGAGCGCAGGGCGCGACCGCGATCCGCTTCGTGCAGCACATTGCAAGACGCGTCCCGGAGGCCGCGGCCGACGCGCACACTCTCGCCGCAGCCGAGGTGCAGGTGGTGTGCGTGGATGCGGGCACCTTTCGGCCGAAGAGACTTCCCTCATTTCTAATGAATGCGCTGGCCGCGCCGGAGCCCTACTGACATGACCCCGGATCTGTCTATCGTACGTCTGGTAATGCAGGCGAGCATCCCTGTGCAGGTGGTGCTGGCGCTGCTGGCATTGGCTTCACTGTCCTCCTGGGCAATCATTTTCCGCAAGCGCATCGTCATCCGCCGCGCGCGCCGCGAGGCCGACCAGTTCGAGAACAATTTCTGGTCGGGCGGGGACCTCTCGCAGCTGTATCGCGGCATCGAGTCCCGCGGTGGCGCGACCGGGATGTCGAGCATTTTCGAGTTCGGCTTTCGCGAGTTCGCCCGCTCGAAACAGCACGGCACCACGACTCCGGAGCAGTTGCTCGAGAGTGCACGGCGCGCCATGCGCGTTGCACAGCTAAAAGAGATCGACCGGCTCGAGCAGAGCCTTGCAACGCTTGCAAGCGTCGGCTCGACGAGCCCGTACGTGGGTCTCTTCGGCACGGTCTGGGGCATCATGAGCGCATTCAGCTCGCTCGGGAATGTGCAGCAGGCAACCCTTGCGATGGTCGCCCCCGGCATCTCCGAGGCGCTGGTGGCGACCGCCGCGGGCCTCTTCGCCGCGATTCCGGCGGTGCTCGCCTACAACCGCTATGCAGACCAGGTTGGGCGCCTGGAGATTCGCTACGATGGATTCATGGAGGAATTCTCGACGGTTCTGCAACGCCATGCCCCGCGCAGCAGCGCGGCGCCCGTCTAGGAGGTCGTAAGCAATGGCTCAAGGATCGCGCAAGCGTAAACTCATGGGCGACATCAACGTTGTCCCCTACATCGACGTCATGCTGGTGCTGCTGATCATCTTCATGGTCACGGCGCCACTTCTGATGCAGGGGGTGAAGGTGGACCTGCCGAAGGCGGCTGCGGAACCTCTCGATCCGGAATTGCTCAAAAACTCAAATCCGCTGGTGCTCTCGATCGACAAGGCCGGGAAACTGTATCTGAACGTGGGCAGCCACCCGGAGACGGCGCTCGATGTAGAAACGGTCGGCGCGCGCACCGCCGCGGCCCTCAGGCGCAAGCCCGATTTGCCGGTTTTGGTGAAGGCGGACCGCACGATTGCCTACGGGCAGCTCATCGACGCCATGGTGATCCTGCAGAAAGCCGGGGCGAGGAAGGTCGGTTTCGTTACGGATCCGCCCCCCGAGCCCGCACGTCGCACCTGAGCGGCCGACGCGAATCGTATGGCCGAGCGCAGGGGCGATCGCTGGATCTCGATTGCGCAGTCGCTGCTCTTGCATGCGGCGCTCGTGGGGGTGGTCGCGTACGGCTGGTGGACCTTTCGCGACCAGACGCCCACGCTGCCGCACACGCTCGCGATCGAGGCTACGGTGGTCGATGCGCACGCGCTGGCGCCGCCGGCCCCGACCCCTGCGCCGCCGCCGGTGAAGCCCCAGCCTGTGCCGGAGCCGGAGCCGGAGCCGACGGGCCCGCCGGCGCCGACGCCGGAGGAGCTTGCTCAGCGGGCCAAGGCGGCTCAGGACGCGATCGATCGCGCCCAGCGTGAGGTCGAGGAGAAGCGCAAGGCCGATGCGGCGGAGGTGGAGCGGCTGGCGCAGGAGGAGCGCGCGGCTGAGAACAAACGGCAGGCGGAGGAGAAGCGGCAGGCCGATGCCAAGCGCGATGCGGAGGAGAAGCGCAAGGCAGATGAGAAGCGCATCGCCGAGGAGAAGCGCAAGGCGGAGGAGGCTCGCGTGCGGGCCCAAAGCGAGGCGGAATTGCAGCACAGCCTGGCCGCTGAAGAGCACGTCATGGCTGCGCGCAGCAATGGCCAGCTTGCCAGCTGGGAAGCGCAGATCCAGGCGCGCATTCAGCGCGCCTGGCTTAAGCCGCCGTCGGCACGGACGGGAATTGACTGTATGGTGTACGTCACGCAGGTTCCGGGAGGCGAGGTGGTCAACGTGCGGCTAGGGGAATGCAACGGCGATGCCGCGGTGCGCGAGTCGATTCAGGCGGCGGCTTTTCGCGCCTCGCCCCTGCCGCCGCCGCCCGATCCAGCGCTCTTTGAGCGCAATCTGGAAATCCAATTCAAGCCAGTCGACTGATGCCATGAGCCATTTAGAACGCATTTTGGGCAGAGCCACACCGCGGCGTGCGCTCTTCATTTTGGCGCTGTGCGCCGCTGCCGCTGCGCAGGCCCAACTGAAGATCGAAATCACCTCCGGCGTCACCGATCCCATACCGATTGCGATCGTGCCGTTCGCCCACACGACCACAGGGGACGGGGGGCTTGATGTCGCGGCAATCGTGCAGCGCGATCTGGAAGGCAGCGGGCGTTTTCGTGCCATGCCGCGCGCGCGCATGCTCACGAACCCCTCGCGGGTTGAAAACGTGCAGCTAGCCGACTGGAAGGCGGACGGCAATGACTACGTCGCCGTCGGCCGCGTGACACCGCTGCCCGATGGGCAGCTCGCCGTGGACTTCGACCTCGTCAACGTATTGAACGGCCAGCGCCTGACGAGCCAACGCTTCACGGCGGCGCCGAACGCGCTACGCAATGCCGCGCATCGGGTGAGCGATGCGATTTACGAGAAGATTGTCGGCGTGCGCGGCGCATTTGCCACGCGCATTGCCTACGTCGCGGTGACTGGCCAGCCACCGGCGCAAGTCTTCCAGCTCATTGTTGCCGACGCGGACGGTGAGAATCCGCGCATGGTCCTCGAATCGCGCCAGCCCCTGATGTCTCCTGCCTGGTCCGCCGATGGCCAGTGGCTTGCATATGTGTCGTTTGAGAATCACCGTTCGGCGGTCTACGTACAGGAGGTACGCAGCGGCGAGCGGCGCCAGGTATCCGCGCGCGCCGGAATCAACGGCGCGCCCGCCTGGTCGCCGGACGGCCACAAGCTCGCCCTCACTCTCGGCGGGGCCGGCGGCAATCCGGACATCTATGTGCTCGATCTTGGCAGCCAGGACCTGACGCGCGTCACCGATGATCCGGCCATCGACACCGAGGCGGCCTGGGCGCCCGACGGCCGCTCCTTGTATTTCACCTCCGATCGCGCCGGCGGTCCGCAGATTTACCAGGTCGGATTGCAGAGCGGCGCACGCCCGAAACGGATAACCTTTGAGGGCACCTACAACGCCCGTCCGCGGATCTCCGCGGACGGCAAAGAGCTCGCCATGGTCACGCTCGATCAAGGCAACTACCGCATCGCCGTGCAGGATTTGCAAAGCGGCGCCGTGCGCGTGCTGTCGCGCGGCCGCCTCGACACTTCGCCGAGCTTTGCGCCCAACAGTGCCATGCTGATTTATTCGGAGCAGGAGGCTGAGCGCGGCGTGCTCGCGACGGTTGCGGTCGACGGCCTGACCGGCCAGCGTTTGAGGTCCGATCTGGGAGAGGTCCGCGAGCCCGTTTGGGGTCCCTTCGTCCAGCAATAGAGATTTTAGGCCGCTCGCGCGGCCGTGAACGGGAGCGATGTATGCGTCGAACAGTTTTAATTCTGATGGTTGCTGCGGCCTTAAGCCTTGCGGCCTGCTCGAACAAGGCGAAGCGCGCCGAGGCGCCGCCGACGGACACGTCGGCCGGAGCGCAGAGCGCCGGCGCGGGTTCTGCCTCGGCGGCGGGCGGCGCGGAGGAGGGCGCGGCAGCCCCCGGCCCGCTCGCCGGCATCCTCGCGCACCGGATCCTTTACTTTGATTTCGATAGCAGCGAGATCAAGGGCGAAGGTCCCGGCATCGTCGCCGCGCACGCGCGTTATCTGGCCGCCAACCCCACGGTGCGGGTGCGGCTCGAGGGCCACACCGACGAGCGCGGCTCGCGCGAGTACAACATCGGACTGGGCGAGCGGCGCGCGCAGGCCGTGCGCCGCGCGCTCCTCCTGCAGGGCGCGACTGAAACGCAGCTCTCCACCGTGAGTTATGGCGCCGAGCGCCCCGCCGCCGCCGGCAGTAACGAGGCGGCCTGGGCCCAGAACCGGCGGGTCGAGATTGTTTACCTCAAATAGGGGGCGCTCCATGCTGAAATTCAGCGCCGCACTGCTCGTGGTCATGTTGAGCGCGTGCTCACTGACGCGCTCCGGGGAGGACCCGGTGCAGGTGAGGCTCAATGACCTCGATGCGCGCCTTACGAAGCTCGAGCGGATCATCTCGAATCAAAGCCTGCTCGAGATGGCGCAGCGCCAGGATACGCTGCAGGCGGACGTACGCACCCTGCGCGGGCAGTTGGATGAGCTGCAAAATAGCGTCGAATCGATGCGTAAGCAGCAGCGCGATCTGTATGCGGATCTCGACCGCCGCCTGGCGGAGCGCGGCGGCGTGCCGTCTGTGGTAGCTCCACCGGTTGGCTCGAGCAGCGTGCCAAGCGGCGGCGGCTCCGCCGCGACGGAGCAGGGGGCGTACGTGCAGGCATTCGAGGCCCTGAAGAGCTCAAATTACGCAGTGGCGATCACGGGCTTCAAACAATATCTGGCTAGCTATCCCACGAGCGACCTTGCGGACAACGCTCAATACTGGTTGGGTGAGGCCTACTATGTGACACGCGATTACGACAACGCTGAAGGAGCCTTTCGCGCGGTCGGCGAACGCTGGCCGAACTCCCGCAAAGCGCCCGATGCCCTGGTCAAGCTCGGCTTCACGCAGTTCGAACTCAAGCAATTCCCCCAGGCGCGCAGCACTTTGACCCTAGTGACACAGCGCTATCCCGACAGCGAAGCTGCGCACCTGGCCGCCGATCGCCTGAAGCGGCTACCGCCCGATGCCAAGTAAAGCCAGGCGCATTCATGTCGCGCTTGAAGCTCACCGAAATCTTCTATTCGCTGCAGGGAGAGGCGGACACGGCGGGCATTCCGACGACGTTCATCCGGCTAACCGGCTGCCCTCTGCGCTGCCAGTACTGCGATACGGCCTATGCCTTCCATGGCGGGGATTGGTGGGAGCTGCCGGCGATCCTCGCGCGCGTGCGTGAGCATGGCGCGCAGCATGTGTGCGTGACGGGCGGCGAACCTCTCGCACAGAAGAATTGCCTGGAACTCCTGCGAGAGCTGTGCACGGTTGGCTATCGGGTGTCGCTCGAGACGAGCGGCGCGATGGCGCTTGGCGGCATTGATCCGCGCGTCGTCCTGGTGGTCGATGTCAAGACACCGGGATCAGGGGAGGAGCCGCGCAATCGCTACGCAGAGCTTGCTGGTTTGACTCGCAAGGATCTCGTCAAATTTGTCATCTGCAGCCGCGCGGATTACGAGTGGAGCGTAGAGAAGGTGCGTGAGCTTGCGCTCGAGTCGCGCTGCAGCGTCCTCTTCTCTCCTAGCCATGAAGAACTGCCGGCGCGCGAGCTTGCCGACTGGGTCCTGCAGGACCGCCTGCCGGTGCGATTCCAGATTCAGCTGCACAAGTATCTGTGGGGCAATGCGCGCGGCAAATAGGCGCCGCGTCGTGCGCGGGCGGCGCAGGCCATGGGGCTCCTCGTGAATAAGGCCGCGGTCATCTTGCTCTCCGGTGGGCTCGACTCCGCCACGACGCTTGCCCTGGCGCGTGCCGACGGTTTTGATTGCTATGCGCTGTCGGTCGCCTACGGGCAGCGGCACTCATCGGAACTTCAAGCGGCTGCCCGTATCGCTCGAGCGTTGGGCGCGATCGAGCATCGCACCATGCGCGTCGATCTTGCCGGCATCGGCGGCTCTGCGCTCACCGACTCCAATATTGCGGTTCCCGAGGCGCCCACGGCAGGCATCCCATCCACCTACGTGCCGGCGCGCAATACTCTGATGCTGGCCCTGGCGCTCGGCTGGGCGGAGGTGCTCGGCTCGCAGGACATCTACATCGGTGTAAATGCCGTAGATTTTGGCGGCTATCCCGACTGCCGCGCGGAATTCATTGGCGCATTCGAGAAAATGGCTGCGCTTGCCACGCGCGCCGGAGTCGAAGGCCATCCCTGCCGTGTGCACACGCCACTCATCAGCTGGACCAAGGGCGAGATCATTTGCGAGGGCCTGCGACTCGGCGTGGATTTCGGGTCCACAGTGTCCTGTTACCAGGCAGACGAACTCGGCCGCGCGTGCGGCCGGTGCGACTCCTGCCGCATCAGAAGGAGTGGATTCGAAGCCGCTCGGGTGCCGGATCCCACCCGCTACCAACCCGTGTAGTATTATCTGGCGTCCCGTCAGGTGCAGGGTCTTTGCGAGACCGCAGCCCTATGAATTGCGCGGGACGGTAGCTCAGTTGGTAGAGCAAGGCCCTTTTAAGGCTTTGGTCGTGGGTTCGATCCCCACCCGTCCCACTAAATACCTCTATAAATCAAGCGGTTAAGAGCGCTACT
>Ga0302311_10003414_pt1 | contig 17400 bp, 12 predicted proteins | sample III_Palsa_N1_3_FD_200449 | JGI IMG/M metagenome (GOLD analysis project Ga0302311, IMG submission 200449) | Peat permafrost microbial communities from Stordalen Mire near Abisko, Sweden - III_Palsa_N1_3 | ecosystem: Environmental > Terrestrial > Soil > Palsa > Peat permafrost | place: Sweden... | reverse complement strand
GCTTTGCTTGATCGCGATTTCCCACAGGCTGGCGGCGCTGAACATCAGCTCATTCTCCGGGTCATCCAGCAAGCTACGGGCAACTGGCGAAAGTCTATCCGGTTGTCCGGCGGCCCACAGCAGCAGGTGGGTATCGAGCAGCAGCTTCACGGGGTGGCGCCGAAGAGCGTCTCGATTTCGCTGCTGAACATGCGGTCGAAGTCTTCGGGCACTTCGATCTGGCCGGCGAGAAAGCCCAGGCGGCGGGGCGCTGTTGGCGCGTCGAGCGCGGTCACTTTCACCAATTCCTTGCCGGCCTTGGCGATCACGAAGGATTCTCCTTTCGCCGCCTGATCGACCAGGCGCGAAAGGTGGGTCTTGGCCTCATGGATATTAACAATTGTCATTGCTTGGACTATAGAGACTAAGTCTACTTAGTTCAACTCTTCTTCCAGGGACATCGCATTTGGCATTCCGCTGACCGCGCAGCCAGCAGCCCGAAGAATCCTGGCATTTGTTCCTAAATTATGCTATTTCATCCGTGCTCGCTCGCCTGCATTTTGCACATCTTGCACACCCTAAAAAAGCGCGCGGGTGCGACAGCAGCCGGCCTTGCCGCTTTCTTCCGTCCAAAAGTTTTTTGCTTCTTTTTTTCAAAAAAGAAGATTCTTACTTTCTTTCTTCCCAAATTTTGATTGCCCTCTGATCCGCCTCTTCCGGAGTCTCTGCTCGTCCCAGTGCGAACCAGGCGAGTGCGATGGTGGCGAGAACGGCTGTGGGTGCCGGGGTTTCGCCGTGCCAGACCGCTCTGATATCGGTCGTTTCGGCCTCGGCGCGCGGGCTTAATATGGGGAAAGTGAACTCCGCGCGCCCGTGATCTTGCTGCCAGCGGTAGGCGATCGTGGGTTTCTCGCCCGAGCGTTCGGCTTCGCCGCCGCCGCCTTTGATCACCAGCAGGCGGGGGCGACCGAGCAATGCGGCAGCGCCGAGGTGGGTTTCGATGTAGGGCGGGTGGAACACCCCGTCGACCGAGGCTCCCGCGTCGGCCGGATCGAGCAGGCGCACCAGAGTATTCACCGGGCTGCGCAGGCCGAACAGCCGGCGCAGCCCCAGCAGCTCGTCGAGCTTCGGCGCGAATGCGGCGAGCGGCAGATAGGCGAAGCGGCGCGCGCGGAGTTGCTCTGCCGCCTCAACCGCGTTCCGAGCAGGCGCGATCTCCAGCACCTGCAACGCCTCCGGCACGCTCTGTCCGGCACCGAATTCGTTACTGCCGTGCATGCAGATCGCCACCCCGCTGGCCGCCAGCGCCAGGGCCGCGAGCAAAAACCACGGCGCCTCGCGGGTGCGGCCGGCGCCGTAGCTCGGCCAATCGAGATCGGCGGCGAGGCCCGGGAGCGGCAGTCCGATGTGATCGCGCGCCGCCTGCACCAGGCCGGCGATGGTGGCGGGGTTTTCGCCGCGGTAGCGCAGCAGCATCAGGAAGGCGCCGATCTGGGCGCGGTCGGCGGCACCTTCCAGGATCAGGCCGAAGGCGGTGCGGGCTTCTTCCTGGGTCAGGTCGCGGGATCGGCCGGGACCGCGGCCGAGGGCAGCGACATAGGGGGCGAACTTATCTTCCATGCCGCATAATCTTGCGGAAGCGGGTCCGGGGCAAGCGAAAGGCCGGGCAGCATAGCTCCCCGGCCGGTTTCGGAAGGATTCTAAGCGCCGCGGATCATGCTCAACAGCACGTTATCCTTGCGGACAAAGTGGTGAAACAGCGCCCCCAGCGTGTGCAGGCTGATCAGCCCGATCAGCACCCAGGCGCCGTTGGTGTGCATGAAGCGCAGTTCAGGCCCGATGCGGCTGGAGAGAACGGTCACCGGCGGCATGGTGAAGATGCCGAAGTAGGTGAACGCCCGTCCGCTGCCGAGCCAACCGGTCAGCGGCTGCAGCAGGATCCCGATGTAAATCAGGCCCTGGATGCCGCGCGCGGCCCAAATCTGCCAGGCCGGCATGGTGACCGGCAATTCCGGGAAGCGATCCCGGCTCAGCATCCGGTAGGTGATCCGGGCAAAGGCGAGGATCAGAATAGTAAAGCCCATCGCCTTATGCAGCGCGATCAGCCCGAACGGCGTTTCCGCCGGCGGGCCGCCGCCGCCCGCAGCCATCGGCCGCATTGCCATCGATCCGCCCGGCGCCATGGTTCCGCCCGCGGGCCGCATGGCCATGGTCCCGCCTGGGGCCATGGTTCCGCCCGGCCGCATCGCCATGCTTCCACCCGGCGCCATCGCCATCGTCCCGGGAGCGCCACCCGGACCACCGGGACCGCCAGGTCCGCCCGGGCCACCGGGCGGCGGACCGCCGAAGCCGACGAAGCCGGTGTAGAACATGCCAGCCATCAGCAGCACCGTCAGCCAGTGCACGGTTCTGCTGAACGCGGAATAATGGGACGCAGCCACCAGGTTGCTTGACAATCGTTCCTCCGTTGCTTTCGGCGCTCGGGCGGCGCCGCTTTGAAACCAAGCATAATCCCCCGTTAACCCTTTGTATACTCGCCGATTGAGCCCAATCGCCCGGTTGGCAGGCTCTCAGGTTGCGGCGACTCGGGTGCGGCTGCGCAGCGTCACGAATTCTTCGGCCGCGGTGGGATGGATGCCGATGGTGCGGTCGAAATCGCGCTTGGTGGCGCCCGCGGTAAGCGCCACGCCCATCCCCTGCATCAGCTCGGGCGCGTCCTCGCCCAGCATGTGCACGCCCAGCACGCGGTCGGTGGCCTGATCGACCACCAGCTTCATCAGGCTCTTGCGCGCTCGTCCACTGATGGTGTGGCGCATCGGCGTGAAGTGGGTGAGATAGACGTCGGCCGGTCCGCGCGCTGCCGCCTGCTGTTCGGTAAGACCGCAGGTCGCGATCGGCGGCGAGCAAAACACCGCCGTCGGCACCGCGTCGAACGACCAGCTGCGCGGTGGCGGCGGCCCGAACAGACGATCGGCGAGATGGTGTCCCTCTGCGATCGCCACCGGCGTAAGGTTGAACCGGCTCGACACGTCGCCGATCGCATAGATGTGCGGTACCGTGCTGGCGTAGCTTTCGTCCACCGCGACGGCGCCGTTCGGCCTGGTGGCAACGCCGACAAGATCGAGCCCCAGCGACGCGGTGGCGGGCGCGCGGCCAACGGCAAAGAACACCAGATCGGCCTCGATGGTCGCTCCGTCTTCCAGCGCGACGCGCTTTACTTCGCCGAACGCCTCGATCGCGACCGGCATCGTTCCCAGATGCAGACGCAGTCCCTGCGCAGTCAGCGCGTCGGCCAGGCCGCAGCGCAGGTCGTGGTCGAAGCCGCGCAGCGGCAGCGGCTGGCGGATCACCAGATCGACCGCGGCGCCGAGACCGTGGAAAATGCCGGCGAATTCGACCGCGATGTAGCCGCCGCCGACGATCGTAACCCGCCGCGGCAAATGCGGCAGATGGAACGCGTGGTCCGACACGATCCCGAGCTCGGCGCCGGGAATCGCCGGCCGCAGCGGCGCCCCGCCGCTCGCGATCACGATCTGGCGGGCGGTGACGCGCCGCGTGCTGGCGTTCGCCGGATCGGTCAGCACCAGGGTGTGCGGATCCTCGAAGCGCGCCCAGGCCTCGAAGATTTCGACGCCGGCGCCGCGCAACAGCTTGGCGTAGATCCCGTTGAGCCGCGCGATCTCGCGGTCCTTGGCCGCAATCAGCGCCGCCCAATCGTGGCTGGGCGCGGTTTCGCTCCAGCCAAAGCCGACCGCATCCTGGGCGAAGCCGCCGTATTCGGCCGCCTGGACCATGATCTTCTTCGGCACGCAGCCGACGTTGACGCAGGTGCCGCCCCAGAATCGCCCCTCGGCGATGCCGACCTTGGCACCGAAGCCGGCGGCGATGCGCGCGCAGCGCACCCCACCGGAGCCTCCGCCGATCACGAATAAATCATAGTCCGTCTGCATAGGCTGAAGCTTCTTGCTGGTTGCGGGATAAGGCTAGGACAGATTGTTGCGTCCCGCCAGAACAGGGGTTTGGGCGAGCGCGGGGCGAATTTAACCGTTGCTTTACGATCTTTTGCTTTTTTGAGAATGAAGCCAGAAAACGAGATCAATCTCATGTTCATGTCCCCGTCCGCAGCGCTCTACCCCCAAGCGCCCAGTCGTTTCAGCGCCCAACCTTCGCCCCGCGCCGCGGCCGCCTCGCGCCGCAAGCTCGAAAACGAGCTGCGCCAGGCGATGGGCGACCGGGTGCTGGTACCGCATTACCAGCCGCGCATTACGCTTTCGACCGGTGCGGTCTGCAGTGCCGAAGCGCTGCTGCGCTGGCCCAACCCCCGCCGCGGCATGGTGCCGCCCAATGTATTCATTCCGATCGCGGAAGAGAGCGATCTGATCGTCGCGCTGGGCGGCTACGTCCTCGACATTGCCTGCCGCGACGCCGCAGGCTGGCCCAAAACCGCAGCGGGCGAAATTGTAAATGTTTCGGTCAATGTCTCGGCGCGCCAGCTCGAAGGCGGCGCATTGCTGGACCAACTGGCGCATGCGCTCGACGCCACCGGCTTGGCGCCGGAGCGGCTCGAGCTCGAACTCACCGAGTCGATGCTGATCGACGGCAGCGTGGAGACGCTTCTCATGCTGTCGGCGATCAGGGATCTGGGCGTGGGGCTCGCGCTCGACGATTTCGGTACCGGCTACGCCAGCCTGTCGGTGCTGAAGCGACTGCCGATCACGGTGATGAAGCTGGATCGTTCGCTGGTGCGTGACCTGCCGCACAACCGCGAAGACGCGGCGATCTGCCGCGCCGTAATCGAAACCGGCCACGCGCTGGGGCTCACCGTGGTGGCCGAGGGGATCGAGACCGAGGCGCAGCGTTCGTTCCTCGCCGGCATCGGCTGCGACGAGGGCCAAGGCTGGCTGTTCTGCGCCGCGGTGCCGAACGGCCAGATCAGTCAGAAGATCGATCAGTTCGACCGGCGGCTCGCGGTTTGATCAAAGCGGGGTCGGTGGTGGGCAGGGAACAGGTTTGGCGCTCGCAGACATAAAAACTGGTCTGGTCGCCGATACGGGTTTTGCCGGCGGCGGGGTGAAGTGGCGACAGAGTGGCGGGACCCTCGACGTTGGTCACCAGATCGTTCGGGCCCAGATAGCGCCACACCGCCCACGGATCGGCGCCGCTGCCGGGCAACACCACGATCTCGCGGGCGTGCAGCAGCAGATCGACGCCGTTAAGGAAGCTCGCCAGGCCGAACACGCCGCGGTTGATCTCGCCTGACAGCGACCGGATCAGCTTGTCGGCGGCCCCGTACCACCGCGGATCGCCGGTGAGGTGGAACAGGCTCGCGAGCACCTCGACCATGGTACCGTTGCCGGAAGGCACCGGCCCGTCCTGCACGTGGCGGAGCCGGACCACCAGATCCCCGGTGTCGTCGCTGGCGAAATAATAGGCTTCGGCCGGGCCGTCGCGGAAATGGCGATCGAGCGTCGTGACCCAGCCACGCGCGCGATCGAGATAAGCAGCTTCGCCGGTGGTCTGCGCCAGCACGATCGCGGCCCGGCTCATCTGGGCGTGATCGTCGAGCGTGCCGGGATGGGTGCGACCGGCGCACCAGGAGTGGAGCAGCCTGATCTCAAGGGTTTGCATCCGTTCGCAGACGAAATCGAACGCTGCGATGGCGCTGTCAAGCCAGTCCGCTCGCGCGAATACCCGCGCCGCCCGCGCCAGTGCCGCGATCGCGAGTCCGTTCCAATCGGCGAGAATCTTGTTGTCGAGCCCCGGCCGGACGCGGGCGGCGCGGCGCTCGAGCAGGATCGCCCGCGCCGCGGCGAGTCGCGCCTCGCCGGCTTGATCCAACCAATCAGGCTGGCCCGAGCGGTTCAGGATGGTCTTGCCCTCCCAGTTGCCGCCCGGCCGCACATCGTAGTGTGCCTTGAAAAAATCCGACTCTTCTTCCAGCGCCGCATCGATTTCGGCTTCGTCCCAGACGTAGAACTTGCCTTCCTCGTGCTCGCTGTCGGCGTCGAGCGCCGCGGCGAACCCGCCTCCTGGCTGGCGCATCTCGCGCAGCAGCCAGGCCACGGTCTCCTCCACCCGGGCCTGATAGACCGGCCGTCCGGTCTCGACCCACGCGGCGGTGTAGAGCTCGATCAGCTGGGCATTGTCGTACAGCATCTTTTCGAAATGCGGCACCAGCCAAGCGTCATCGGTGGCGTAGCGCGAAAACCCGCCGCCGAGATGATCGTAGATCCCGCCCATCGCCATCCGGTCGAGCGTGAGCAGCACCGCGTCGCGCATCTCCGCGTCGCCGGTGCGAAAATAGCCCCGCCACAGCAGCGCGAGCGCGCTGCAATGGGGGAATTTCGGCGCCGAGCCGAAACCGCCGTCGCTGCGATCGATGTCCGACAGCAGCCGGACCGCGGCACGATCCAGGAAATCCGCATCGATGTCGCTGCCGGCGCGCGGTGCTGCCAGTTGCGCCAGACCGCCCGCAAGCGCCCGGACATTGGTCGCCACCTTGTCATCGGCCACATAAGCGCGGGCGACCGCCTGGAGCACTTGGGGAAATCCGGGCCTGCCCCAGCGCGGCTCGGGCGGGAAATAGGTGCCGCCCCAGAACGGCTCGGCCTTCGCGGTGAGAAACATGGTGAGCGGCCAGCCGCCCTGCTCGCCCAGCATCGCGAGCGCGTGCTGATAGATCGCATCGAGATCCGGACGCTCCTCGCGGTCGAGCTTGATCGGAATGAACAGCCGGTTGATCAGCGCCGCGATCGCCTCGTTCTCGAAACTCTCATGCGCCATCACATGGCACCAATGACACGCGGCATAGCCGATCGACAACAGAATCGGCTTGTCCTGGGCGGCAGCCTCGGCCAGCGCTGCGGGGCCCCAAACCCGCCAATCAACCGGATTGTCAGCATGCTGCAACAAATAGGGACTGGTCTCGGCCGCCAGGCGACGCATCGGCGCGCTCCCAAGGAAGGGAAGGAAGAGACTTCTTTTTCTTGAAAGAAAAAGAAGCAAAAAGAACTTTGGACGTTTGGGCAGGAGGGATGACGGTGAGATCTTTGCTTTGGGCGGGAGCGAATGGAAAGGTCCGGACTGTTCATGGCCTTCGCTTGCTCGGATGTCTCAGGGGCGCGTCACCGTCGAAGCCCATTCGCAGGGCCTTGCCGCGCCCCTGAGACATCCGAGCAGGCGAAGGCAGTGGGCAAACCCGACCTCTCCGCCCGGTTCCCTCCAGGGCAAGGTCTCACTGTCGTCCCACCGACCCCAAACGTTCAAAGTTCTTTTGCTTCTTTTCTTTCAAGAAAAGAAGACTTTTCTTCCCTTCCTTAAGCCCGCCGACTAGACCGTCTCACGCAGTTCCTCGGGTGTCTCAGAGCGCAGGACCGTTGCGATCGAGGCTAGGGCGCTACGCACTCTCGCGTCGCTTTCGGCAGCGCCCAGACCGATACGCACCGCGTTCGGCGGCGTCTCCGCGACTGTGAACGAATCGCTCGGGCTTAGCGCCAGGCCCATGCCGCGCACGTAGGCGATGAAGGCGACGCGGTGCCAGGATGGCGGGAGGGTCAGCCACAGGTGCGGGCCCTCCGGGTCGGCGGCGAAGCTGCCCGCGGGCAGCAATTCGCGGGCGATCGCCTGCCGTGCCACGATTGCGGCGCGCACCCCCTGGCACAGCGCATCCGCCGCACCCTGGTGAATCCAGCCGCTCACGAGCGCACTCATCAGCGGCGAGGGCATCAGCGAGGTGGCCCGGATCGCCGCCTCGAGCCGTTCCGCTTGGGGTTTGCCTGGTGCTACCAGGTAGGCGATGCGCAGCCCCGGCGTGAGGCATTTCGATAGCGTGCCGATATAATACGTAAGCTCGGGCACCATCGTCGCGATCGCCGGGTGCGGGTGGCTGGGCAGTTTTCCGTAGGCGTCATCTTCGATGAGCGGCACGCGATGGCGCAGCACGACTTCCGCGATCGCTTGCCGACGCTCGGCCGACATCGTCATCGTGGTCGGATTGTGGATAGTCGGAATCCCGTAGATCGCCTTGGGCGAAAAAGCCCGGCATGCGGCGTCGAGCTCCTTCGGCACAAACCCGTCGTGGTCCATCGCTACCGGTACCACCCGTACGCCAAATTGCGTTGCCGCGGCGCGGAACCGCGGGTAGGTCAGCGCCCCGGTCAGGAGCGTGTCGCCCGGCTTGGTGAGCAAAGTGAGGAGCGCGGTGAACCCGCATTGCGCGCCGGCGCAAACCAGCACGCGCGCCGGGTCGATCTCGCCCAGCAACGGTCGCAGCCACGTCGCCCCCGCGTCGCGGTCGCGCGGCGAGCCGGCGCCGACGTGATAGGTCATCAAATTGGCGAGATCGGCTTGGCTCAGCAATCCGTCCAGCCCCTCGCGCAGCATGTCGCGCAGCGATGGGTCGACCGGCAAAGGCGGCAGATTCATGCTGAGGTCCACGACCGACGAGAGCTCGCCGCTGAAATCGGTGGTCCAGACACCGCCGCGAACGAAGCTGCCACGGCCGGCGGCGGCATCGATCATGCCGCGACGGCGCGCCTCGGCGTAGCCGCGGGTGACCGTGGTGGGGTCGATCTTGAGTATCACCGCGAGTTCGCGGTGCGGCGGCAGACGGTCGCCGGGGCACAGTTCCCGCGCGCCGATTGCGCTCTCGATCGCGTCGGCGATCGCCAGGTAGAGCGGACCGCGGCTGCGCTCGATCCTGTTCTCCCACAAATGCATGGAACTGTCCTGGGGAATTGTTGCACGCATTGCCATGCACTTGTACCTACAATTTATTTTGATGCTGCAGAGATAGGATGCATATCTGAGCCCTGCAAGTGGCTTGGCGCACTCGGAGCTGGCCCAGGGCGAACTCCGCCCTCGGGTTTCATACCAGCAGCGGCCGTCGTCAAAACAATGAATGGTTTCCTTGGCTCCGGTCGGTTTGATCGGCGTGAGCGCGAGCAGGTTCGAAGCCTGCTGCCGAAAATATGCATGGACCTGCCATCGAGTCGCACTTGCGCACTCACTTATTATCCCTACATTCGGGGCCAACAGCATGGAACTATGATGCATACAATTACCATGCAAGTAAATGTCCCCCTGAACACGAAAAGAGAACCCGATGAAGATCAACCTTGCTTGGAGCAGCACCCCGTCATGATCTCTTGGCCCGGATCAGTTGTCGCAATGTCACACGGCGGACTCGGCGCCGATCTCGCCCGCGCGATCGAAGCCGACGAGATCGAACCTTACTTCCAGCCTTTGGTCGAACTGCGAACCGGCCGGCTTTGCGGCTTCGAAGTCTTGGCGCGCTGGCGTCACCCGACCCAAGTCGTGCATCCCACCGAGTTCATTCCTCTAGCGGAACGTACCCGGTTGATCGGTCCGCTGACCGAACGGCTGCTCCGTCGCGCGGCGACCGCTGCCGCCGGTTGGCCGGAAGATCTCACGCTGTCTTTCAATATCTCCCCGGTCGATCTGTGCGACCGCAAACTGCCAGACCGGCTCGCCGCCGCCCTGGAAGGCAGCGGTTTGCCGTTCAATCGGCTGGTCTTCGAGATCACCGAAGCGGTGCTGATCGGCGATTTCAGCTTGGCGCGCGAAGTCGTCATCGAACTGCGGGCGCTGGGCGCCAAGCTGGCGCTCGACGACTTCGGCATCGGCTACGCCAATATGCGGCAGCTGCTGATGCTGCCGTTCGACCGGCTCAAGGTCGACGCCAGCTTCGTCTGCGAGATGCTGACCCGGCACGAAAGCCGCAAGGTGATCTCGTCGGTGATCGGCCTCGGTCACAATTTGGGCATGGCGATGGTCGCCGAAGGCGTGGAAACGCTCGACCACGCGAATATGCTGATCAACCTTGGCTGCGACGTCGGTCAGGGCTGGCTGTTCGGACGCCCGCTCCCCGCCGTCGAGACCAGCGCGAAACTATCGGACGCCGGCTGCGCGTGGTGCCCGGATCTCATGCTTGGCCCCACCGCGGTGGACCCGGTACGCCTGCTCGAGGCGATGCCGACCCAGAGCGTCGGCCAGTTGCGCGCGCTTTACAACAGCGGTCCGGTAGGGCTCGGATTGGTCGACACCGGTCTGCGCTATCAGGCGCTGAACCACCGTCTCGCCGAATTGCACGGCGCGCCGGCGTCGGCGCACCTGGGCCATACCATCGCCGAAATGGTGCCGCATCTCTATAGCCAGATCGAGCCCTACCTGCGGCGTGCTTTGAACGGCGAGGCGATCAGCAGCTTCGAGTCGCGCTGGCAGGGACCCGGCGGCAAAGGCGATAGCCGCGTCCTGGTCGCGTCATACCAGCCGGTCCGCGACGCGGCCGACGAGGTGGTGGGGGTTTCCATTGCCTTGATCGACATCAGCCAGTTCAGCCGCGACTACGGCAAGAGCTATGATCCCAGCCAGGCGTCGCTCGGCACGCTGCGTATCCCGGGGCTCACCCTGCGCCAGTCCGAGGTGATGCGCCTGCTCGCCACCGGCCGCTCGGTCAAGGAGATTGCCCGCGTGCTCAATCTGCGGGGGGACACGGTAAAGTCACACCTCGCGCAGATCTATCGCCTGCTCGGTGCCCGCAACCGGGTCGAAGCGATCCTGCATTGCGGGCTGGTGGTGAATATCGCCACGCTGGGCGACGACGAAAAAGCGAGCCCGAAACGATAGAGCGATCGGGGGCCGACAAGTTAGCGGGGAAACGGTCCGTTATTGGCGATCGTGGTGGGCGCAACAGGGATTGAACCTGTGACCCCCACCGTGTCAAGGTGGTGCTCTACCGCTGAGCTATGCGCCCACGATCCTGCTTCGGTGGCGGACTTCCTAGTGACTTGACGCAGGGCGCGCAAGCCCTCTGTCGCAGCCGTTTCCGGTTTTCGTTCCGGCGCGATTTTGCCCGGCGCCTTGTTTTTTGATTGGTTAGATGGATCAACTCGCCGGCCTGGATATCAGCGAACCGCCCCCGGTGACATTATGGTCCGGCACGCAAGCGCGCTCGCCGCTGATACTGGCCTCGCCCCATGCCGGGCGCGACTACCGGGCGGATTTCCTGGCCGCGTCCCGGCTCGACAAGCAGCAACTGCGCAAGACCGAAGACGCCTACGTCGATCTGCTGTTCCAGGACGCCCCCAGGCACGGCGTGCCGCTGCTGTGCGCCAATTTTCCGCGCGCCTGGATGGATGTGAACCGCGACGAGTGGGAGCTCGATCCCGCCATGTTCGCCGAAAAACTGCCGCCGCAGGTCGCCTTCGGCAGCGCGCGGGTGGCGGCCGGCCTGGGCGCGATCCCGCGCGTAGCTGCTTCCGGCGCGCCGATCTATCGCCGGAAACTGCGACTGGCGGAGGCGGAAGAGCGGCTGGAACGGGGCTGGCGCCCCTATCATCGTGCGCTGGCGGAGTTGATCGATCGCACCCGCAGCCAATTCGGCTGGTGCGTGCTGATCGATTGCCATTCGATGCCCAGCCTGCCGGGATTTGGCACCGAGCCCTCGCCGGATTATATCCTGGGCGATCTGTTCGGCACCTCGTGCCGCCCCGATCTGGTCGCATGGTGCGAAGCCGAACTGCGGGCGCGGGGCTATCTGGTACGGCGGAATGCGCCTTACGCCGGCGGCTACGTCACTCGCCATTACGGCGACCCGGCGCATGGTGTCCACGTGCTGCAGCTGGAATTGGCGCGACGGCTCTATATGGACGAATCCGCGATCGAACCCAACGAGAGCTTCGCCCGGCTGCGCGCGGAATGCAGCGAGTTGGTGGTGGCGATGGTGCGCTACCTGAGCGAGACCTGCGATCCGGCCTCGCCCGAGTGAAGGCGAAGAGTCTGCTTTTTTGAAAAAAAGCAGCAAAAAACTTTTATTCAATTGGTCCCTGCGTGTGGTCCCTGCGTATCCTGGGAAGCTTCGCAACTGACTAGATTAGTAAAGTTTTTTTGCTTCTTTTTGTTCACAAAAAGAAGACTCCTAACTTCGCCCAATACCATGATTTTATTTACGATCACTTCGAACCGCCACCAAGCGCCGGCCCAAAAGAAACGGCGCCAACAGGCGCCGCAAGTTTAGGGAGGAAACGTCCAAGGCCACCGCAGCGGCCTAGTGGCTTTTTTACCGCGATGCGGTGTAGGACAGGTGCCAAGATTTTGCATCGCAGCATTGCGCCAGAGACCACCAAGTTAGTGATTTGACAAGGAAGTCAACCGCAGATTGCACGGATGCGAATGGTCGTCCTGTTACTCCTGCTGGCGGCCGGCCAGGCCCAGGCGGCGGGCTGCCGCGAAGCGATCAGCGCGGCTGAAGCGACCGAAGCGATCCCGAGCGGGCTGCTGGCCGCGATCGGACACGTCGAAAGCGGACGCGCCGATCCGGCTACCGGCCTGGTATCACCCTGGCCCTGGGCGGTGGACATCAACGGTGAGGGCCATTTCTTCCCCGATGAGCAGCAGGCGCTCGGCGCGGTGCGGGCGGCGCAGGCGCGCGGGGTGCGGTCGATCGACGTGGGTTGTCTGCAAATTAATCTGCTGCAGCATCCGCGCGCGTTCGCGTCGCTCGACCAGGCGTTCGATCCGGTGGCGAATGCCGATTACGGCGCCCGGTTCCTGCGCCAGCTGCACGATCAGACCGGGTCGTGGCCCGAAGCGGCGGCCGATTACCATTCCCAGACGCCGGCGCTGGGAATCGCCTACGCGCGATTGGTGATGAACGCCTGGCCGGGCGAACAGCGGCAGGCGGTCGAAACCAGCCCGGCGATCGGCGATTTGCCCGCCGCGATGGTGAACCCGACCCCATTCGCGCTGCCCTTCCGGTTCGAGGCCGGGCCGATCCGCATGGGTGCGGCCGCTCCCCCGATGGGACGCAGCATTGCGGCCGCGTCGGTTGCGCCGCTGATCTCGGCCGGCACAAGTTCAGACCACGTTGGGCGCGATCTGTCGTTCTACCGGCGCGATCCGATCCGGCCGCGGCAGCACGGACCACTGCAGTTGAAAGATAATGTCACAATTTGAATGGGCTGGTTTTTGTTGAGATGACTTTCCGGGCGGGACTAATTGGGTTACGGAACCGCGGAGCCGATGCCGGCGTTTTAGCTCCTACCTATATGACCCGGGCGGGCGGAAACACGATGCGAGCAGCTTTCCTACGGGCGTTGGCCAATGTCACTGTCTGCGTGACTGTGGTGCTTGCGCCAGTGGCGTGCCTTGCGCAGGCGGTCGTGCCGGTCACGGCCGGCCAAGTGGCGGTGCGCGACATGCCGATCTATGCCACCGGGATTGGCACCGTGGCGGCCAATCAGCTGGCCGAGGTGCGCGCCCAGGTCGGTGGGATCATCGACAAGATCGCCTTTACCGAGGGCGGGGAGGTAAAGCAGGGCGATCTGCTGGCCGAGATCGATCCGCGCCCCTATCAGGCGGTGCTGGATCAGGCGATCGCCAAGCGGCAATCGGATCAGGCGATGCTGTTGAACGCGGAGCGGGATCAGAAGCGCGACGCCTATCTGGTGAAAAGCCGAGACGTCGCGGAGCAGGCGCTCGACACCCAGAACGCCACCGTAGCGGAGGACGCCGCCGCGGTCGCCGGCGACGACGCCACGATCGCAGCAGCCAAACTCAATCTCGAATTCACCCGCATCACCGCGCCGCTTTCCGGCCGCGTCGGGCTGCGCCAGGTCGATCTGGGCAATCTGGTGTCGGCGACCGACACTACTCCGCTCACCACCGTGGCCCAGATCCACCCGATCAGCGTGCTGTTCACCCTGCCGCAGGACCAGATGCCGGCAGTTACCGGCGTGCTCGGCGGCAGCCAGCCTGCGCGGGTGGTAGCGATGAGCGCCGACAATCAGACCCTGCTTGCCACCGGCACGCTGGTCACCGCCGACAACCAGATCGACACCTCGACCGGCACGATCAAGCTCAAGGCGAGCTTCCCAAACCTCGACAATCATTTGTGGCCGGGCCAGTTCGTAAACGTGCGGTTGTTGGTCTCAACCGTGAAGAACGCGCTCACTGTGCCGTCGGCGGCGGTGCAGCGCAGCCCGGATGGTCCCTTCCTTTACGTGATCGGCGCCGATAACAAGGTTTCGGTTCGTTACGTGACCCTGGGGCCGGATGACGGTATAACGGCGGTGATCGCGAAGGGCGTGGCGGAGGGGGAATCCATCGTTACCAACGGCACATCGCGGCTTTCCGACGGGGCGACGGTTCAGATCAGCGCCGATACCGGGCAGGCGGGCTGAGATCGCATGAGCATATCCACACCTTTCATCAACCGGCCGGTCGCGACCGCGCTGCTGATGGCGGCGGTACTACTCGCGGGTATCGCGGCCTATCCGCTGCTTCCGGTGGCAGCCCTGCCGCAGGTCGATTTCCCGACCATCCAGGTCTCGGCGAGCTTTCCCGGCGCGAGTCCGGCGACCATGGCGTCGACCGTGGCACAGCCGCTCGAGACCGAATTTTCCCAGATTTCCGATGTCACCGAGATGACGTCGACCAGCAGCCAGGGATCGACCCAGATCACCCTGCAATTCGATTTAAACCGCGACATCGATGCCGCGGCCGGCGACGTGCAGGCGGCGATCAACGCGGCGAGCGGCCAATTGCCGACTGATCTCCCCTCCGCGCCGACCTACCGCAAGGTGAACCCGGCGGACTCGCCGATCATGGTGATCGCGCTGACCTCGTCGACACTGCCGCTCACCAAGGTCGACGACGCGGCTGAGACCGTGGTCAGTCAGCGGATTTCGCAGGTGACCGGGATCTCGCAGGTTATCATCGCCGGCCAGCAGAAGCCGGCGATCCGGATCGAGGCCGATCCGGCGCGGCTGGCGGCGATGGGGCTCTCGATCGATAATGTACGCACCGCGCTCACCAGTGTTTCGGTCGACGCGCCGAAGGGCTCGATCGACGGCCCGCGGCGTTCCTACACGATTTTTGCCAATGATCAGCTTACCCAGGCGGCCGATTACGAGAACGTGATCGTGGCGTGGCGCAACGGCGCCCCGGTGCGCATCCGCGACATCGGCCAGGCGCTCGATGGCGCCGAAAATGTGGAAATGGCGGGCTGGGCGGGCACTCAGCCCGCGGTGGTTCTGCTGCTGTTCAAGCAAGCCGGCGCCAACGTCATCAGCACCGTCGACGATGTAAAGCGGCTGATCCCGGTGCTCCAGGCGTCGATCTCACCGGCGATCAAGGTTAGAGTGCTCGAGGATAAAACCCAAACCATCCGGGCCTCGGTGAAAGAGGTCGAATTCACCCTGATGCTGACCATCGCGCTGGTGGTGATGGTGATCTTCCTGTTCCTGCGCAATGTCTGGGCGACCATCATTCCGGGCATCGCGGTGCCGCTCGCGATCACTGGCACGTTCGGCGCGATGTATCTGCTGGGCTACAGCCTCGACAATCTTTCGCTGATGGCGCTGACAATTTCGGTCGGGTTCGTGGTCGACGACGCCATCGTGATGCTGGAGAACATCTTCCGCCACCTGGAAGCGGGCATGGAGCCGCGACAGGCGGCACTCCAGGGCGCGGGCGAGATCGGCTTTACCATCGTGTCGATCACCATGTCGCTGATTGCGGTGTTCATTCCGTTGCTGCTGATGGGCGGGATCGTCGGGCGCCTGTTCCGCGAATTCGCGGTGACGGTGAGCTTCGCGGTGGTGATTTCCGCGGCGGTGTCGCTCACGCTCACGCCGATGATGTGTTCGCTGTTCCTGCGCCACGAAACCAAACACGGCGCGCTCTATCGCGCGGTCGAGCGGGTGTTCGATGCCGTGCTGGGATTCTACCGCCGCACTCTGGATGTGGCGTTGCGGTTCCATTTCATCACGCTGATGGTCTTCTTCGCCACCATGTCGCTCAGTGTGTATCTTTACGTGGTTATTCCGAAAGGATTTTTCCCCGAGCAAGACAACGGCCTGATCATGACCACGACCGACGCCAACCAGGATATTTCATTCACCGAAATGAAACAGCGTCAGCAGGCCGCAGCCGCGATCATCGCGCACGACCCGGACGTCGATAACGTAAGTTCCTACATCGGCAATACGCCGATGAACAACGGCCGCATCATGATCACATTAAAGCCGTTCGCCCAGCGGCACGCCAAAGCCCAGGCAATCATCGCCCGGCTGCGGCCCAAGCTCGCCAAGGTCGAGGGCATCGTGGCTTATATGCAGGCCGCGCAGGATGTCAGGGTCGGCGGACGGATGTCGCGGACGCTCTACCAATTCACTTTGGAGGACGCCGACACCGACCAGCTCTACGCCTGGGCGCCCAGGATACTCTCCAAGATGCAATCGCTGCCGGCGTTGCGCGACGTGGCGACCGACGAGGAACTCAACGGCGCCGCGGCCGAGCTTACCATCGACCGCGCGCGAGCCAGCGCGCTCGGGGTCACCACGCAAGCGATCGACGATGTGCTGTACGATGCGTTCGGGCAGCGGCAAGTGGCGCAGTTCGCGACCGAGACCAACACCTACCATGTCGTGCTGACGTTGCCGGCGGCGGAAATCGGCGACCTTGCCACGCTCGACAAGCTTTATGTCGACGCCAGCAACGGCACCGCCGTGCCGCTTTCGTCGGTGGTGAAGCTCGATACCGGCAGCGCCCAGCCGCTCGCGATCAACCACCAAAGTCAATTCACCTCGGTGACGATCTCCTTCAATGTCGCGCAGGGCGCAGCACTGGGCGACGCGGTTAATCAGGTCGAGGCGGCGATGCGCAAGATGGCGGTGCCGCTCGCGCTGCAGGGCTCGTTCCAGGGCACGGCGCAGGCGTTCCAGGACTCGCTCGGCTCACAGCCCTATCTGATCGCGGCGGCGTTGATCGCGGTCTACATCATCCTCGGCATGCTGTACGAGAGCTTCATCCTGCCGCTCACGATTCTCTCGACGCTGCCGTCCGCCGGCGTGGGCGCGTTGCTGATGCTGATGGCGGCGGGGCAGGAGCTCTCGGTGATCGCGATCATCGGTGTGATTCTGCTGATCGGCATCGTGAAAAAGAACGGCATCATGATGGTCGATTTCGCCATCACCGCCGAGCGCCTCGAAGGGCTCCTACCGCAGGAGGCGATCCGTAAGGCCTGTCTGCTGCGGTTCCGGCCGATCTTGATGACCACCATGGCGGCGCTGCTGTCGGGGCTCCCCTTGATGCTGAGCCACGGCGCGGGATCGGAGCTGCGCCAGCCGCTGGGTTATGCGATGGTGGGCGGGCTGGCGCTGAGCCAGATTCTGACGCTCTATACCACGCCGGTGGTTTATCTTTACCTCGACCGTCTGCGTCACGCGCTCAGTCACGGCAAGCGCGCCACGTTGCCGCGTCTGGTCACGCATATGAGCGACGTGCCGATCGAGCGGGGCGCCGATTGAGCATTGCGCCGTTGCAAGGCCCGATGATCTTTGCCAAAGATCGCGGACCGTCACGATAGGATTTTGCAATGAACGCCGAATTTCCCCGCCA
>Ga0302311_10003412_pt1 | contig 17403 bp, 11 predicted proteins | sample III_Palsa_N1_3_FD_200449 | JGI IMG/M metagenome (GOLD analysis project Ga0302311, IMG submission 200449) | Peat permafrost microbial communities from Stordalen Mire near Abisko, Sweden - III_Palsa_N1_3 | ecosystem: Environmental > Terrestrial > Soil > Palsa > Peat permafrost | place: Sweden... | reverse complement strand
CAGCCGGTGCCTCAGCGGCCAGTGCCTCAGCGGCCAGTGCCTCAGCGGCCAGTGCCTCAACCGCCGGTGCCTCAGCAGCCGGTGCCTCAGCAGCCGGTGCCTCAGCAGCCGGTGCCTCAACCGCCGGTGCCTCAACCGCCGGGGACTCAACCGCAGGCGACTCAGCGGTGGCCGGAACGGCCTCGCTGGCCGCGGCCGCGGCGCTGTCGTCCGCGGACCCGGAGTCTCCCGCCGCCGGAGTCTCGGCCGTGGCCTTGGACTTGGACCGGCCAGACTCGGGCTTGACCTCCGCCTTGGCCGTGCCAGCCTTCCCCGTGTCGCCCTTGGGGCTGTCCGCCTTTGCGGTGTCGGACGGCTTCCTGGCCCGGCTGCCGCCCTTCGGGGCGGTCACGGCGTCGTGGTTGGCCGCGTCCTTGAGGGCGTCGGCGAAACGCTCCTTCTTGTCCGCCGCCGGCTCCTTGGTGCGCAGCGTGCCCTCCGCGCCCGGCTCGCCCTTGAACTTCTGCCAGTCGCCCGTGATCTTGAAGAGGGCCAGGACCGGCTCGGTGGGCAGCGCGCCCACGGACAGCCAGTGCTGCGCCCGCTCTGAATTAACTTCGATGAAGGACGGCTCTTCCTTCGGGTGATACTTGCCGATCTCCTCGATGGCACGCCCATCACGCTTGGTCCGGGCGTCGGCGACGACGATCCGGTAGGTCGGTACCCGGATTCGTCCCAGGCGCTTGAGCTTGATCTTTACAGCCACGGCTGCGGTCTTCTCCCAGCAAATAAAGGTACGGGCGGCGGCCCAGCGGCCAGGTGGGGACTGGCGGGACCACTCAGATGGACCGGCGCAGCAGGGAAGAGGGCCCCGCCTCACCAGGTAATCAGATGACATTCTGCCAGACGGCCGGCACTGCGTCGGCCCAGCGCCGGTACTGCGGGCGCTGACGGTGGCTATCCGGTGCACCGGGGCCTGTCGTCCGGGCACGGGCAGTGGAACTCCAACATCAGTAACTACAGCCTCTTCGAGGCCGCGCACGCGGCGTTCACCTCGGTGAACAACCCGCACGACAAGACCGAGGTAGCCGACGCGGGCGGGCGCGCTGATCGTGGTCGTCGTGATGACGCTGCTGCCCTACATCGTGTACTCCGGCACCACCAGTTCCCGGTCGGTTACTGGCTCTGGCCCGGCGGCGAGAAGCCTCCGGCGTCCCGCCGCCGCCTCCCCCGCCGCCGCGCCGACACCTAACCGGCGCTGGCCAGTTATCGGCGGCCACAGGACGCTTGTTGCCGCGAGGCGATCGTTACCGGCCCAGCGAGTCCGGGTCTTGTGCCCGGCGAGCGGCCGGTGTTATCGGCGAGCACCGCTGCGGGTTACGGACAGACGGGCCGAAGGCCCGACCGCCCAGCGAACCGGGCCTCAGGCTCGGTGAGCGGCGGTGTTATCGCCGAGCACCACCATCAGGGCATCGCGGGGGTTCCGGTGGGTCGCCCCCCCCCGGGCCAGCACTGGGGGTTCCGGGGGGTCGCCCCCCCGGGCCAGCACGGGTTCCGGGGGGCGACCCCCGGGTCGTACTGTCCCGGGTCATACTGAAACGTGCTGCTCAGCGACATAGCCGACGCCTCCGAGGCGGTGGCCGGTACCTCCTCCCGGCTGGCCAAGATCGAGGTGCTCGCGAAGGCCCTGCACGACGCGGGGCCGGCCGAGGTCACGATCGCGGTGGCTTACCTGTCGGGGGAACTGCCGCAGCGCCAGATCGGGGTGGGCTGGGCCACGCTCCGGGAGGCGGCGCCTCCGGTTGATATCCCGACGCTGACGCTGACCGACGTCCACGCCGCGTTCACCGCGATCGGGACGGTATCCGGCAAGGGCTCGGTGGCGGCCCGCAAGCAGCTGGTGGACGCGCTCTTCGGCCGGGCGACCGCGCATGAGCAGTCCTTCCTGCTCCGGCTGCTGTCGGGCGAACTGCATCAGGGTGCGCTGGAAGGCGTGATGGCTGAGGCGATCGCGCGCGCCGCCCAGGTTCCCGGCGCCGCGGTGCGCCGGGCCCTGATGCTGTCCGGCTCCATGGGGGCGGTCGCGGAGACCGCCCTGGCCGAGGGCAGCGCGGGGCTCGGGAAGTTCGGGCTGCAGGTCGGGCGGCCGATCGGGCCGATGCTCGCCTCCAGCGCTGCGACGATCGAGGACGCCCTGGCCCGGATCAGCCCGGCGGCGGTCGAGTGGAAGATGGACGGTATCCGGGTCCAGGCGCACATCCGGGACGGGACCGTGCGCCTGTTCACCCGCACGCTCGACGAGATCACCGACCGGCTGCCGGAGGTGACCGGCGCCCTGGCCGGGCTGCCGGTACGCGATGCGGTGCTGGACGGCGAGGTGATCGCGCTGCGCGAGGATGGGCGGCCGCATCCGTTTCAGGTGACGGCCTCAAGGACCGCCCGGCGCACCGGGGAGGCGGACGCCGGCCTGGCCGCGTTCATGTTCGACATCGTTCACCTGGACGGCGAGGACCTGATCGACCGGCCGGGCGAGGAACGGTTCGCCGCGCTGGCCCGGGTCGTGCCGGAGCGGCTCCGGATGCCGCGGATCGTGACCAGCTCGGCAGAGGAGGCCACGGCGTTCTTCCGCGACTCGCTCGCCCACGGCCACGAGGGCGTCGTGGTCAAGTCGCTCGACACCCCGTACACCGCGGGCCGCCGCGGCGCCGGCTGGATCAAGGTGAAGCCCCGGCACACCCTCGACCTGGTCATCCTGGCGGCCGAGTGGGGACACGGCCGGCGCCGCGGCAAGCTGTCGAATCTGCACCTGGGGGCGCGCGACCCGGCGACGGGCGGATTCGTCATGCTCGGGAAGACGTTCAAGGGCCTGACCGACGAGATGCTGGCCTGGCAGACCGAGCGGCTGCTCGCGCTGGAAGACACCCGCGACGACTACACCGTGTACGTGCGGCCGGAACTCGTCGCGGAGATCGCTTTCGACGGCGTGCAGCGCAGTCCGCGCTACCCGGGCGGCCTGGCGCTGCGGTTCGCGCGCGTGCTGCGCTACCGCGAGGACAAGTCCGCCGCCGAAGCCGACACCATCGCCACCGTCCGCGCCACCCAGCCGACCTAGGCCGCGCTCCCCCGGAAGCGCGCGGGTGCGCCGCAGTTAGGCGTCGGTTTTCCGCATCCGCACATGCTGCGGAAAACCGGCGCCGATCATGGACGAGACGGGGGGCCGCTACTTCTTCTTCCGGCGCTTGGCGTTGCCCTGGCCGCGGAAGGCGGCCGGAACATTGCTGTCAGAGCCGCCGAGGCCGGGCAGGCCGCCCAGTCCCCCGGGCAGGCCGCCCTTCTGGAGGGCAGCGAGAGTCTCGGCCATGTCCTCGTTGGAGAACCCATCCGGCAGGCCCGCCCCTAGGCCACCCGCACGCCCGTTGCCGGGTGCCGCTTCTTCGGTACTACCGGTCCCGTTACCCGCCGCCTTGGCGCCCGCGCGGCGCGGGTCGCCGCCGGGGCGCTTCTTCTTCGTCGTCTTCCTGCCCTTGGTCGCCTTGGTCGCAGCGCGGCGCATACCCGGCGGGAGCCCCGGAACGTTGCCCAGGCCGCCGCCGAGCAGCTGCTTCATCTGCTTCTGGCCCTCGAGGAAGTTCTGAATGAGGGCGCTCACCTGTCCGGGGGTGACGCCGGAGCCGCCGGCGATCCGCGCACGCCGTGACCCGTTAATGATCTTGGGGTTGCGCCGCTCGTCTAGGGTCATCGACTGGACGATCGCGGTAGCCCGGTCCAGGTCTTTGTCGTTGACCTGGCTCAGCAGCTCCTTGTTCTTCCCGGCGCCCGGCAGCATGCCGAGCAGGTTGCCGATCGGGCCGAGCTTGCGCACCATCTGGATCTGCTCGACGAAGTCCTCGAGGGTAAAGCCCTCACCAGAAACGAGCCGGTCGGCCAGCGCCGCCGTCTGCTCCTCGTCGAAGGCCTTCTCCGCCTGCTCGATCAGGGTGAGCATGTCGCCCATGTCGAGGATGCGGGACGCCATCCGGTCGGGGTGGAAGAGGTCGAAGTCCTCGAGCTTCTCACCTGAGGACGCGAACATGATGGGGCGCCCGGTGAGCTGCACGATCGACAGCGCCGCGCCACCGCGGGCGTCGCCGTCGAGCTTGGTGAGCACCACTCCGTCGTAGCCGACCCCGTCCAGGAACGCCTGGGCCGTGGCCACCGCGTCCTGGCCGATCATCGCGTCGACGACGAACAGGATCTCGTCCGGCTGGACCGCATCCCTGATCGCCGCGGCCTGGCGCATCATGTCCTCGTCAATGCCGAGGCGGCCGGCCGTGTCGATGATGACCATGTTCTGCTGGCGGCGCTGAGCCTCCTGCACCGACTGGCGGGCGACCGCGACCGGGTCGCCGACGCCGCTGCCCGGCTCGGGCGCGTAAACCGGCACGCCCGCGCGCTCACCCAGGACCTGAAGCTGCTGCACGGCGTTCGGGCGCTGCAGGTCGGCGGCGACGAGCATCGGCGTATTGCCCTGCTCGCGCAGCCACAGGGCCAGCTTGCCGGCCAGCGTTGTCTTACCGGAACCCTGCAGGCCGGCCAGCACGATGACGGTGGGCGGGGTCTTGGCGAACCGCAGCCGACGGGTCTCGCCGCCGAGGACATCGATCAGTTCCTCGTGAACGATCTTGATGACCTGCTGCGCCGGGTTCAGCGCGCCGGAAACCTCCTCGCCGCTCGCCCGCTCCTTGACCCGGGCGATGAACGCCCTGACGACCGTGAGCGCAACGTCGGCTTCCAGCAGCGCGATACGAATTTCGCGTGCGGTCGCGTCAATGTCGGCGGCCGACAGCCGTCCCTTCCCCCGCAGGGAGGAGAAGACCTGGGTGAGCCGTTCGGAGAGGGTTTCGAACACGTTTTTATGCCATCCTCGCGCGTGCGCTAGTCCGGGGTATAAGGCTATCCGGTGTCCAGACCGCAGGGGGAGAGGTGAGTGACGCCGTCCGGGGGGGGACCCCTGGACCGCCCGATTCGCACGGCGGTACCGACCGTAGTACTGGCCACTCGCCCGAGCCTTCGGCCCGGGACTCGCTGGGCCGGTGACGGGCGCCTGTCCGTAAGCCGTAGGAGGTGCTGGTTTGCACCGGCCGCTCACCTGGGCCTGGCGGCCCGGGGTCTGGGCCGGCAGCGAGCGACTGTTCGTAGCCCGTAATGGCGCTGTTTTCGCACCGGCCGCTCTAACGATGTCAGCGCGGCGAGGACGGCTTCTACGGTGGACTGGCGCTTCTTCTTGTCGGTGAGAGGCTGGCCGGCCTCGTCGGCTACGTAGAAGACGTCGACCGCTTCGGCGCCGAGGGTCTCCACCCGTGCGGAGCGAAGATCGAGGCCGCAGCCGCCGAGGGCGCGGCCGACCCGCCAGAGCAGCCCCGGCTCGTCGTGCGCCCGGACCTCCACGACGGTCGCGGTCAGGGAGGCGTCGTCCACCAGCGTGACCTTGGGCGGCGCCACCACCGCGCCGCGGGGCCGGGCGGCACGGGCCCGGCGTTCGAGGCGTTCCTCTACGTCGAGCCGTCCTTCGAGCATCCGGCGCAGGTCACTGGCGACAAGCGCGCTATCCGGCGGGTCACCGAACTCGGGCACGACATTGAACACGACGACCGCCGTCGGGCCGATCGACGTGGCGTTGGCCCCCCGGACCGCAAGCCGGTGCGAGGCGAGCACCCCGGCGGCCCGCCAGAGCAGGGCCGGCCGGTCCGGCGCCACGACCGTCACCTCATTCCCCTGGACGACCGCCGCCGGGGCGCCCTGGGCAGCCAGCTCGCGCTGGTCCTTGCGCAGCGGCGCGGCACCCGGGGGCGGATCACCGGCCAGCACCGTGGCCACCCTCCTGACCAGATCGGAGACGAGACCGGCCTTCCAATCGTTCCAGGCGGCGGGGCCGGTCGCCAGCCCGTCCGCGGCGGCCAGCGCGTGCAGCAGTTCCAGCAGTGGGCGGCTGCGCACGGTCCGCGCGACCTGTTCGACGGTCACCGGGTCGTCCAGGTCACGCCGGGTCGCGATCATCGGGAGCAGCAGGTGGTGGCGCGCCGCCTGGGCGACCAGCTCGGCATCGGCCTCGCAGAAGCCGACCCGGTGCGCCACGTCCCGCGCGACGACCTCGCCGCTGACGCTGTGGTCACCGGGCCAGCCCTTGCCGATATCGTGCAGCAGGGCGGCCAGGAGCAGCAGGTCGGGCCGGGCGACGTCCCGGGTCAGCACCGCCGCGTACGCGGCGGTCTCCACGAGATGGCGATCGACGGTGAAGGTGTGCAGCGGGTTGCGCTGAGGCCGGTTCCGCACCCGCTCCCAGTCCGGAACCAGCGCGGTGACCAGGCCCTCCTGATCGAGCGCTTCCCACACGCCGATCGCGGCGTGGCCGGCGCCGAGCAGCGAGACCAGCGCGTCACGGGCCTCTGCGGGCCAGGGCACCGGCAGTGGCGGGCAGTCCGCCAGCCGGGCCAGGGCCCGGGGCGCCAGCGGCCGTCCGGCCTGAGCGGCGGCGGCGGCCGCCCGCAGCACCAGGACCGGGTCCGAGACGGGATCGGCCGCGCGGGCCAGCACTACCTCGCCGTCCTGCTCGACGACGCCTTCGGCAAGTGGCCGGCGTTCCAGCTTCCGCCGCCGGAGCCGCCTTCCGGCAGCCCGTTCGGCCTGCCGGAAGGCGTGATCGACCGCGTAGGCCACCGTGCGCCCGGCTCCCGCGAGCTCGCGCAGCAGCGCGTCCCCGTCCAGCAGGCCGGCCGCTCGGGCCACCTCGTCATGCTCTTCGAGAACCAGCCGGTCCGAGGAGCGCCCGGTGATCTCGTGCAGGATGTGCCGGGCATCGAGGATCGTCTCGTACGCGGAACGGACCCGTGGACCCGGAGCCGAGGCGACCCAGGCGGCCGCGATGGCCTGGATCGCGTGCACGTCCCGGAGGCCGCCCCTGGCCTCCTTCAGGTCGGGCTCGAGCAGAAACGCCAGCTCGCCGAAGATCCGAGCCCGCTCGTTGTGCAGGTCGCGCAGCTCGGCGAGCCTGGTCCGGGCCGCGGCCCGCCAGTCCTCCAGGGCACCCTCACGCAGCTGGGTGGTCAGGGTGGGATCGCCCGCGACATGCCGCGCACTGAGCAGCCCGAGGGCGACCTTGATGTCTGCCCGCGCGACGCGGCGTGCCTGCGGAACGGTCCGCACCGCGTGGTCGAGCCGGGCCCCAGAGTCCCAGACCGGATACCAGATCCGGTCCGCGATCGAGGCGATGCCGTCCCGCCCGGCATGAAGAAGCAGAACGTCCAGGTCACTGCCGGGCAGCAACTCGCGGCGGCCATATCCGCCCACCGCGACGAGGGCCACTCCCGGCTCGGCGCCCAGCATGCCGGCGAGCCACCGATCCGTCTCGGTAGTCCTCCGAGTACGGTCCGCAACGAACGACGTCATCAAGACCACAAGGTCCCCCGGACACGCATAAGCAAACTAGATCGCGTCTGGGCCGCGTTCCCCCGTGCGCACTCTGACGATCGTGTCGACGGGCACCGACCAGACCTTCCCGTCGCCGATCCGCCCGGTCTGCGCCGCCTTCAGGATGACGCCGATAAGATCGTCGGCATCTTCGTCGTCGCAGAGCACCTCCACCCGCACCTTGGGCACGAGGTCGATCTGATATTCGGCGCCACGGTATACCTCAGTATGCCCGCGCTGCCTGCCGTAACCGCTCGCCTCGACCACAGTCATGCCGTGCACCCCGAACGCCTGCAGCGCGGCCTTGACGTCGTCCAGCTTGAACGGCTTGATGACCGCGGTGACGAGCTTCATACGACCACCCTTTCGCTCTCCTGCCAGGTACTTTCCGCCGTAGGGGTTTCCGCAGACGTACCGGAATGTATCGGCGGCGTGAAACCGGAGGGGTTTATGTTACGTGCACGTTTCTTGGCATCTGACCCGCCTCTTTGCGAGCAGGCGCGCCGCGGAACGGCTCGCAGCGAAAATACCCGTGTCGGTAAACGGCAACCCGCGAAACGGAAAGCCGGCCCAGCGGGAAACGGCGGACGCCGGCCGCCGTCGTGGCCGCCGCCGGACCGCCCGCGGCTGTAGGCGCCGCGGTCCCGGCAGGGGTCGCCGTCGCCACGTGGCCGTCGCCGTAGGGGTCACGGCCCGCATAGGAACCAGCGTCCCGGCAGGGCCCGCCGCACGGTAAGCGCCGTCGTCACCGTCGCCGTACCGGACGCCACCATAAACCCCCGGTAGGCCGCCGTAGTCTTCGGCCGCGCGGTAGGGCCCGCCAGTTTTGGGGCCCCGCACGTCGCCGTACTGATCGTCGTCCTGCACGTCGCCGTACGGCCCCGCGGCCGCATCGGCCACCGCGTAGGGCGGCCGCTACCGGGCGCCGCGGTGAACGGGGCGGGCCGCCCAACGGAGCTTCGGCCCGGCAGGTGCCGGGAGCGCGGGCGACCGTTAGCGCGGGCCCCGGGAACCGGCGGCGGCCCACGGCCGGGGATGCCGGGCCGCTTGCCGGCCGCAGCCCAGGCATATGACCACGATTTGGGCCGGCACCTGCACCAGTTGCGGTCACACTCAGGCGCTGGGCATCCATCGCGATATCTCCGGGGATAACGTCGGCTAGGGCCCGTCACCGGCAGCATAACGGACTGAGCTGTCTTTTAAGCCAGGAAATGGCCAGAAAGGCACAGCGGCGGCCAGGTAAATGAATTTCAATTCGCGAAACGCATTTTGCGCTGCCGGTATCCGGGCACAGGGCATGACCAACGCGTGTCCCACATCAGTGCATTGATGGGATGAGACCCTATTACGGCCGATTTGCACCGCGATAACGGCTACGTTTCAGGCCGCCGCCGCCGGACCGATGCCACCGGCCGCTGCCGGATCCGGAAGAGCCGCTGCCGGATCCGGAAGACCGGGCATCTCGCGTGCCTTGCGCCCCTATCCGGCGAGGATCGCGTCCACAAAGGTCGCGGGGTCGAATGGGGCCAGATCATCCCGTCCCTCGCCCAGTCCCACCAGCTTCACCGGTACACCCAACTCGCGCTGGACGGCGATGACAATCCCGCCCTTCGCGGTGCCGTCCAGCTTGGTGAGGACGACGCCAGTGATGTTCACGACCTCGGCGAACACCCGGGCCTGGCGCAGCCCGTTCTGCCCGGTGGTCGCGTCCAGCACGAGCAGTACCTCATCGACCGAGGTGAGCTTCTCGATCACGCGCTTGACCTTGCCGAGCTCGTTCATGAGGTCGGCCTTGGTGTGCAGGCGGCCGGCCGTGTCCACGAGCACGACGTCGACGCCGAGCCCGATGCCCTCCTTGACGGCTTCGAAGGCGACGCTGGCCGGGTCCGCGCCCTCGCGGTCAGCCCGCACGGTCCGGGCCCCGACCCGTTCGCCCCAGGTCTGCAGCTGGTCGGCGGCGGCCGCGCGGAACGTGTCGGCAGCACCCAGCAGCACCTTCTTCCCGTCGCCGACCTCGGCCCGGGCCAGCTTCCCGCAGGTGGTCGTCTTGCCGGTGCCGTTCACGCCGACCATCAGCATCACCGCGGGCATGCCATCGTGGCGCTCGTCCCGCAGCGAGCGGTCCATGTCCTCGCCGATCTGCTTGATCAGCTCGCTGCGCAGCAGGGCACGGACCTCGTCCGGGCCCCGCACGCCGAGCACTTTGACCTGTGTGCGCAGGTCATCCACGATCTGCTGGGCCGGGGCCACGCCGACGTCGGCGATAATGAGGACCTCTTCGATCTCATCCCAGGTGTCGTCATCCAGCCGGTCCCGGGACAGCAGCCCCAGAAGTACCGAGCCGACCGACGACTGGGAACGCGACAGCCGGTCGCGCAGCCGGATGAGCCGTCCCGCCGAGGGGGGCGGCTTCTCCATCTCCGGGGCCGGCGGTTGCTCCGGGCCTCGCGGCGGCGCGGTGGGGGCGATCACCGCGTGCACGTCGTCGGCCGCGTCCCGGCCCGGTTTTAGGAGCTCGGGCTCGCTCGGCGCCTCCGGCGGGGACACGACCTCGGTCGGGGCCGCCCCGCGACGGCGGCGCGGCCGGACGAGAAGCAGCCAGCCCGTCTCGGCGACGACGACGACGAAAAAGACCGCCAGGACAATGATGAGGATTAGGGTTTCCATGACCGTTCTCAGTCTCTCAGTCCGCTGTGTCCCACAGGTTGCTGGGCCAGGTTATGCGGATGTGCCGCGCACGTGCTCGGTCAGGCTATGCGGGCTCGCGCTCGCTCAGGCGCTGGCTCACTACGGCGGAGACCCCGTCGCCGCGCATGCTGACCCCGTACAGCGCGTCCGCGACCTCCATCGTCCTCCGCTGATGGGTCACCACGATGAGCTGAGAGCTTTCCCTCAGCTCACTGAAGATAACCAGCAGTCGCTGCAGGTTGGTATCGTCCAGCGCCGCCTCGACCTCGTCCAGCACGTAGAACGGTGACGGCCGCGCCTTAAAGATCGCGCACAGAAAGGCGATGGCGGTCAGCGACCGCTCACCTCCGGACAGCAGGGACAGGCGCTTGACCTTCTTGCCGGGCGGCCGTGCCTCGACCTCGATACCGGTAGCCAGCATGTCATCGGGCTCGGTGAGCACGAGCCGTCCCTGGCCGCCGGGGAACAGGCGGCTGAAGATCTGCTCGAACTCCCGCGCGGTGTCAGCGTAGGCGGCGGCGAAGACCTCCTGCACCCGGTCGTCGACCTCCTTGACCACGGTGAGCAGATCACGGCGGGTCTTCTTGAGGTCCTCAAGCTGGGTAGCCAGGAAGGCGTGCCGCTCCTGCAGTGCGGCGTACTCCTCCAGCGCGAGCGGGTTTACCTTGCCCAGCTTCACCAGGTCGCGCTGGGCGGCCTCGGCCCGGCGTTCCTGGACGGCACGGTCGTAGCTGGCCGGCAGCTGGCCCTCGGCCGCGTCCGGCGGCGGGGGGATGGGCACGTCAGGCCCGTAGTCGGCCACGAGCTCCGCGGCCTGGACGCCGAACTCCTCGACCGCGTGCGCTTCCATCTGCTCCAGGCGCAGCCGGTGCTCGGCCCGGGCAATCTCCGCGCCGTGCGCGGTGCTGACCACGGTGTCGAGCTCGGTGGCCAGCTCCCGGACCCGGGCCCGGACGCCCTTGAGCTCCTCGGCCCCCTCCGCGGTAGCGGTCTCGGCGGTGGCCCGCCGGGCCAGGGCATCCTCCAGCGACCGTTCCGCACTGGCTACCGCCAGCCGGGCACCGCGGGCAACGGCCCGCGCGACGGCCGCCTGCGCGGCCCGCTGCGTGCGGCGGGCCTGGGCCCGCTCGCGGGCCTCGCGCTCGGCCGCCGCGCCGGCGACCAGCGTGTCCGCCCGGCCCGCGATAGCCCGGAGCCGCTCTTCGACGGTCCGGACCTCGAGGCGGGCCTCCATCTCGGCGTTGCGGGCCATGGTGCACCGCTGGGCCAGCGTCTCCTTGGCTGCCGCGGCCGTCCGCCCGGCCCCGTCGGCGCCCTCCGGGTCGGCCGCTCCATCGTCTCCGGCCAGCGCGGCAGCCTGCACCGTGGCCTGATCTTTAGCCTCGGCCTCGGCCTCGGCCTCGGCGAGCTTGCCGGACAGCTCGGTCAGCCGGGCGAGATCCTTCTCGCCGGCCTGCCGGGCCGAATCGATCGCTTTTTCCAGCCGCCGGACCTCATCGGTGGCGGCCCGGGCGGCCCCGGCGAGCCGGCCAAGCCGGCCGGAGATCTCCGAGGCCGCCGAGTCGGCCTGGCGCATCCGGGCCCGGGCCTCTTCCACCGCCAGCCGCGCCGCTTCCTCGGCCCGCATCGCTACCGCGAGCCGCTGCGCGGCCAGTTCACACTGCTCCTGGGCTTCTTCCAGGCCCGCGGCGGCACCGTCCGCGGCCGCCCGGACCTCCAGCAGGCTCTGCTGCCCGGCCGAACCGCCGGCCGCCCAGTGTGGCCCCAGCAGATCACCGTCCCGGGTGACCACACGCAGGGACGGGGCCGCCCGCAGCAGGTCGGCCGCCTGCTCCAGGGTGGCGGCCACCACGACCCCGCTCAGCAACTGGGTCACGGCGGGCCGCAGCTCATCGGAGGCCTGGACCAGCTCCAGCGCGGGCCGGGCCCCCTGAGGCAGCGGCTGACCACCGCTGCGGGGCGCCCTCGCCGTGAGGGAATGCCCGGCCTCCGGGTGGCCGGCGATCACCAGCCCAGCGGTGCCGGCCCCGGATTCGCGTAGCACGGTCAGAACCGCGACGGCGGCATTCAGGTCGGTGACCGCGACCGCGTTGGCAGCCGCGCCCAGCGCCGCGGCGATCGCGACCTGGGCACCGTCCGCCACGGTCAGCGCATCGGCGAACGGGCCGATGATCCCGCTGAACCGGCCGTTGGTGGCGAGCAGATCCGCCGAGGCGTCGGCGCCCTGGCGGAACGCCTCCTGGAGCGCCTCGGCCCGGGCCCTGAGGGCGGCGTAATGCCGGGTCGCCTGGCCCTCAGCGGCCCTCAGCTCGGCGACCCGGCCGGAGGCTGCGGCCAGGGCAGCGGCCGCTTCCTCGTGGGCTGCCGCCAGCTCGGCGCGGCCCTCGTCGTGCCCCGAGACCAGCTCCTCGACCTGGCCGTGCTCCTGCTGGGCCCGCTCGGCGCGGATGCGGGCCTCCGCCGCGGACGCGCTGAGCCGCTCGATCTCCTCGGCGGCGGCGTCCTGGCGGCTGCTGACCGCACCGACCTGGGCCCGCAGCTGGGCAAGCCGGTCGGCCCGGTTCGCGGCAGCCCGGGCGTCCTCGGCGATCCGGCGCTCGACCGCGGTGAGCTGCGCCTCGGCACCGGAACGCTCCGCGACCGCCGCGCTGAGCCGGTCCCGGCCGGCGTCCAGCCGGGCCTGCAGGCTGTCCTCTTCCTCGCGGAACTCGGCCGCCTGCCGTTCCAGCTCGGCGGGATCCCGGCCGGGCAGCTCGGCCTCCGGCTCCGCCGACAGGTGGTGGTGCCGCTCCTCGGCGAGACCGTGCGCGGAGCGGAGCCGCTCGGCCAGTGAGGACAGCCCGAACCAGGTTTCCTGCGCCCGGGCCAGCACCGCGGCGTGCTGCTGCGCGGCGGCGTCCAGCTCGGCTTCACGGCGGCGCGCGTCGGCCAGGCTCGCCTCCAGCGCGGTCCGGCGGGCCAGCACAGCGGCCTCGTCGGCCTCGTCTGCTTCCAGCTTCGCAGCCAGCGTCATGTAGTCGTCGGCGAGCAGTCGCAGCCGCGAATCACGCAGGTCAGCCTGAATCGAGGCCGCCCGGCGGGCCACCTCGGCCTGGCGGCCCAGCGGCTTGAGACGCCGGCTCAGCTCCGCGGTCAGGTCCACCAGCCGGGTGAGATTGGCCTGCATCGCCTCGAGCTTGCGTAGCGCCTTCTCCTTGCGGCGCCGGTGCTTGAGGACGCCGGCGGCCTCCTCGATGAGGGCCCGCCGGGCCTCGGGCCCGGCGTGCAGGACCGTGTCGAGCTGCCCCTGGCCGACGATGACGTGCATCTCCCGGCCGAGACCAGAGTCGGATAGCAGCTCCTGGACGTCCAGCAGGCGGCAGCGGTCGCCGTTGATCGCGTACTCGCTCTGCCCCGAGCGGAACATCAGCCGGCTGATCGTGACCTCGGCGTACTCGATGGGCAGCGCGCCGTCGCTGTTGTCGATGGTCAGCGTCACCTCGGCCCGGCCCAGCGGCGGCCGGGAGGTCGTGCCGGCGAAAACGACGTCTTCCATCTTGCCGCCACGCAGGGATTTAGCGCCCTGCTCGCCCATGACCCAGCACAAAGCGTCGACGATGTTGGACTTGCCGGAGCCGTTCGGGCCGACGACGCAGGTGATGCCGGTCTCGAGGCGCAGGGAGGTAGCGGAAGCGAAGGACTTGAAGCCGCGCAGGGTCAGGCTTTTGAGGTACACCGGGCCAGCCCTCCCTCCTGCTCGGCCGCCGATGCCCGGTCAGCACCGATCGCGCTGGACTGAACGCGCTGGACTGAACGCGCTGGTTGGGCGCCTGGCGGCGACCTTACCGCGTACCACCGTCAAGTCTGGCTGCTGCGCGCCACCATGGTGGGACTTCCCCATAAACACGCCGGCGCGGCGAGGGCGGACGTGACACTCGCCCCAGGCGAGGGCGCATATTTGCAGGAAAAAAGGCCTGGACGGCGGAGCCGAGCGCCAGGGAACATCGGGACGGTTCAGGGCACACGGAACCGCCCGGGTACGCCAGAAGAAGGCCCTGACCTTCACCCTGACGTGCGGGAAGCAGGGTCACCGGGCCGGTTCTGGCCTAAACGGGTACCAGGCAGCCCGGCGGTACCCATTCAACATGTACCACCGCTAGCCAGGCCTCCGTATGAGGCCCGCACATCGTGCGAGCACAAGGAAATAGGGACGCCCTATCAGGCAGGCGTCCCTATTTCGCCTTGCGAGATGTTTCTGTTGTTTGCCCTGTTGTGCCAGTGCTCGTCATGTGAGCGCTGGCTCGCGGCCCGCCACCAGGAGCTCATCATCGCTGGCTCGCGCTGCGAGTGCATCATTCTCGCCCTGGAGCCGCATAAGCTCAGCTTCCAGGTCTCGCACTCGCTGCTGGAGTCGGCGCATCTCTGAGATCATCCGAGGATCGGGACCGCCAACGTGGCCAAGTAGAGCCTTCGCCATGGTATGGGGTCCTCCACGCTGAGTGACCAGAGTGGGCACACACTAAAGTCACGCTTAGCTGCGCGCATTAACATTATCTAGGTTCTCACTAAGCGCTTTGCTGGTCAAGTTGAGCGCCCACGTAGCGACTGTTATTTACCTTACATCCAGGAATGGCCGCCCGGAAGCGCCGGCGCAGAGTAGCGGCAGCGGTTAGCGTTCGGCGAAACCCCGCAGGTCCGCGCGGGGAGTGCCCCAGCGGTGCGTCACGCGGGTCACCCGGCCAGGCGTCCGGCCGCTCTCCATCTCGCTGAGCAACCGCCGGCAGTCCCCCTCCCGGCCCTCCGCGACGACCTCCACGCGGCCGTCTTCGCAGTTCGTCGCGTAGCCGGAAAGGCCCAGCTCGGAAGCCTTCTGCCGGACCCACGCGCGGAATCCGACCCCCTGTACGCGCCCGGCGGCCCAGGCCGTGAGCCGGGCGGCCGCCTCGCCGTCCGCCCTGTCGCCCGCCGTCACCAGCGGCCGTTCCGGGGCCGGGGCTGGCAGCGCGGGCAGGTGTAGGCGGACCGGTTCATGAACGGATCCCGGCGCACCGGCGTCCCGCAGCGCGGGCAGGGCCGGTCCGCCTGCCCGTACACCGCGAGGGACCGGTCGAAGTAGCCGCTCTCTCCGTTCACGTTCACGTAGAGGCTGTCGAATGAGGTGCCGCCCGCGGCCAGCGCGGTGGTCATCACCTCACGAACCGCCGCCACCAGGCGGGCGATCTCGGGCCGGGTGAGCGTGTCGGTGGCGCGCGCCCAGTGCAGCCGGGCCCGCCACAGCGCCTCGTCGGCGTAGATGTTGCCGACGCCGCTGATCAGCGACTGGTCCAGCAGGGCCCGCTTGACACCGGTCCGGCGGCGCCGCAGCGCCGCGGCGAAGGCCGCCTCGTCGAAGGCGGGTTCCAGCGGGTCCGGGGCGATGTGTGCGATAGGCCGGGGCAGGTCCGCCCCGCCCGGGACGAACAGCAGGTGCCCGAACGTCCGCTGATCGGTAAACCGCAGGTCCGGCCCGTCGTCGGTAAACGTGAACACGGCCCGCACGTGCGGTGACAGGGGGCGCGCGGGATCCCCTACGAGCAGTTGCCCGCTCATGCCGAGATGGGCGAGCAGCGCGTCCTCGCCGACCGGCAGCCACAGGTACTTCCCGCGGCGGCGAGCGCCCTCGATCCGGCGGCCCGCCAGGGCGTCCTCGAAGTCGGTAGGACCGGCCAGATGGCGCCGGACGGCCCGGGGATGCAGGACACTTACCTTGCCGATCGTGCGGCCGGCTACGTGGCGCTCCAGGCCCTGGCGTACGACCTCAACTTCGGGGAGTTCGGGCACGCCTCACGGCTCCGGATCGCATCCCTGGCGATCGGCGTGCCCGGCCGACGGGTCGTCCGGCTCTTCGGCCGTGATGCGGGCGCTGATCGCCATCCAGGCCGCCTCGGCGGCCTGCTGCTCGGCGGCCTTCTTGGAGCGTCCCTGGCCGCTGCCCAGAACGGCCCCGCCGACCCTGACATACGCCTGGAATGACTTCTGGTGATCGGGCCCGCTCTCGGTGACCTGATAGTCGGGCACGCCGAGGAGCTGCGCCGCGGTCAGCTCCTGCAGTGACGTCTTCCAGTCGAGCCCGGCGCCCAGCCGGGCCGAGCGCTCGATGACCGGATCGAACAGGCGGTGCACCAGCCCGCTGGCCTGCTCGAGCCCGCAGTCGATGAAGACCGCGCCGATGACCGCTTCGAGCGTGTCCGCCAGAATCGACGGCTTGTCCCGGCCACCGGTCCCCTCCTCGCCCCGGCCGAGCCGGATGAAGGCGCCCAGGTCCAGCCCGCGGGCCACACCGGCCAGCGCGGTCATGTTGACGACGGCGGCCCGCAGCTTGGCGAGCTGGCCCTCCGGCAGGTTCGGGTAACCGCGGAACAGCGTGTCGGTCACGACAAGGCCCAGCACCGAATCGCCCAGGAACTCCAGGCGCTCGTTGGTGGGCAGGCCGCCATTCTCGTACGCGTAGGAACGGTGCGTTAGGGCACGCTCCAGAATCTCGTCGCCGAGCGGCACACCCAGAGCAGCCGAAAGCTCGGCAGGATCCCGGCCCGCGGCGGCCCCGCTGTCACGGGGCCCATCCCTAACGACGCCCACTGCACGCCTCCTCCAGGCACTCTCGTTCTGGCCTGGTCAGCGACCCCGCCGTGGGCGCCGCGGTCGCGGAGCCACATTCTGCCGACCGTGCCGGTCATGGGTCAGGACGGCATTAGCACCTGGCGCCGCCGGTACGTGCCGCACGTCGGGCAGGCGACGTGCGGAAGCTTGGGGTCATGGCACTGCGGGCAACTGACGAGCGTGGGCGCAGCCGACTTCCACTGCGAGCGCCGCGAACGCGTGTTGCTGCGTGACATCCTCCGCTTGGGAACCGCCACCTCAGCCCTCCTGTCGGTCTCCGGCGCCATCATGGCGGCCGGTCTGGTCTTCCTGGTCAAATCCATTGAACTGACGCAGCGTCTCCCACTCGGGGAGAACCGCGTCCTCGTGCCCGTGCCCGGGCCCGGCGTCGGCCAGCCGGACCCCGCACGTGACGCACAGGCCCGCGCAGTCGTCCGTGCAGAGCGGTGACAGCGGCAGCGCCAGCACGATCGCGTCGCGCAGCACCGGCTCGATGTCGAGCAGGTCACCGTCTAGCAGCAGGTCGTCCTCACCGTCTTCGGCCACGGGTGGCTCGTAGTGGTAGAGCTCCTGGAAGGTAGCTTCCACCGATGAGGTCATCGGCTCGAGGCAGCGGGCGCACTCGCCAGCCACAGGCGCTGTCGCGGTACCCGTGACGAGAACGCCCTCGGA
>Ga0302311_10003408_pt1 | contig 17405 bp, 13 predicted proteins | sample III_Palsa_N1_3_FD_200449 | JGI IMG/M metagenome (GOLD analysis project Ga0302311, IMG submission 200449) | Peat permafrost microbial communities from Stordalen Mire near Abisko, Sweden - III_Palsa_N1_3 | ecosystem: Environmental > Terrestrial > Soil > Palsa > Peat permafrost | place: Sweden... | reverse complement strand
GGCTATTCCCAAGCCGACCTCGACAAGGTCGCACGGCAACTCAACGAACGCCCTCGGAAAACTTTGGACTTTGAAACTCCAGCGAGTAAACTCCATGCCAGTGTTGCGTCGACCCGTTGAGACCGCCAGGGTTTATGGGAAGTTGCCGGCGAAATGTCGACTCTGTTTGCCGATTGGGCGCAGCCTGCGTGGGCCGTAGACAACAGTGAATCCCCGATTTGGAGAATTGACTTCCAAGTTTGAACCGTGAAGCGCTGGCGGTTTGTCTTGAACCTATGAGATAAACCGTGATATGGTGCGCCATGTGTTTTCGCAGGTATCTGCGGGGCCCGATGCGCACTGTCTCAGCCATACCGACGCTCCTATTCTTTGCCGCTGTTTCCACGGCGCTCGGCCAGGCGACGATTCTAGTTCCACAGGATCAGCCGACGATTCAGGCGGGAATTGATGCGGCGAACAATGGTGATACCGTCCTGGTATCGCCGGGGGCTTATCAAGTCAACCTGGACTTCAAGGGCAAGGCCATCACGGTCACTACCGGGGCCACGAGTTATACCGATGCAGCGGTTGCCTCGACGACGCTCACTGCTGCAGATACCACGCTGGCGATCGTCCAGTTTCAATCGGGGGAAGGGCTGGGGAGTGTCCTGAATGGCTTCACACTCACGACGGGCACAACCATTCCCGATCCTAACGCTCCCATCGGCATGCCAGACTTCGGGTACGAGGCATCGGTCTATGGCGCGCCCAATACCAGTGATGTATTCACCGCCAGCCCAACCATTACCAATAACCGGTTTGTCCAAGGTCTGAATGGAGTGTCACTGGCGGGCGGCGAGATTGCGGGCAACTACTTCACGGGCTTTGTGAACATGATGATTTTTGATGGAGGCCATGTCCACGACAATGTCTTCGAAAACAACCCGAACAGCGGGAGCGGGGTTGTCGAGTTTGATGGACTCTTTGAACGGAATGTGATTCGCAACAACTCGGTAATTCCCGGCGACGACTACGTCGGGACGGTGAATGCATTGGTGTTGATCTCAGGCGGTGTCTTTCTCCAGAACCTCGTGTACGGAAACTATAACCAGTTCCTTCTGTATCTTGGTGGATCGGGCCCTGGACCACCCTCTACCCTGGTGGCGGAGAACACCTTTGCGAACAATACCGTGTCCAGCAGTGCTGCGCCAGGGTATCCGGACGGTTGTACGCCGCCATCCTGCGTACCTATAGTCGGGGCGGCACAAATCGTGTTCACGACGAGCCAAGCCGCTCCGTATACCGGAAATCAGTCACTTCTGGCAAACAACATCTTCTCCACGAGTTCGCCGGGTCCGGCGATCTACTGCCCGCAGGACCAGCCTGATACCAACAAGCCCGCCACGGATACGCTGCAGTTCGACCACAACCTCTTCAGCGCGTCCTCGGGACCCATCTTCGATCCCACCTGCCGTCAGCAGACCATGCCCAGCGGCAATGAAATGGCCGACCCGCTGTTCGTGAATGCCGCGGCCGAGGACTTTCACCTCGCGAAGGGATCTCCGGGGATCGACAGCGGCAACAACAGCCTGCTAGCGGAGCTGTCGCTCTTTGGAGATTCGCTCACCGCCGACTACGACGGTAATCCCCGCCCCCTTGACGCCACCGGTCTCGGCTACCCCGTTCTTGATCGCGGAGCCTACGAGTTCGCGGGCACGGCCGACACTGAGCCGACGAGTTTGCTGCTGACCCCCTCTCGCTACACGCCTTTAGCGTCGCAGCCGATCATGTTCACCGCTGCGCTTTCTTCGGCTCTTGGCGCACCGCAGGGTACGATCACCTTCCTGGAAGACGGCGCGAAGATCAGCTCGGCGCTGGCGCTGGCGGACGGTACGGCTGTGTTCAAATTGCCCGTTCCGACGGCGGCTGGGGTCCACGAATTTGAGGCCGATTATGGCGGCCAGATTCCATTCCCTCCGGCCACATCCTTGAAGCTCGTCCTCAACTTTCTGCTTAGTCAGACGCACTTGAACATTACGGCAACGCCTTCGTCGGGGCCGCCAGGGACGGCGATTTTGCTTACCGTGTACGTAATCGCCGACGACGGATCGACTCCCTCTCCCATCACCCTCACCGACAACGGCGCGCCCCTTGCCACCCTGACGCCCGACTCGAACGGCCAAACGACCCTCATAGTTACGAACTTCACCGCCGGCAACCACACGATTGTTGCCTCCTACGCTGGAAGTCCCGCAGAAGGAGCTTCTACCGCATCCGTCTTAGTAAGCATCAATGACTTCACCATTACGCTCCAGCCTCCAACAATCACCATAAGTTCCGGGCAGCAAGGGCGTGGCAACGTCGTGTTGACCAGCATCGGCAGCTTCGCTGACGCGCTCAACCTGAGCGCCGGCGCGACTCCGCAGTATGTCACGCTGTCTTTCAATCCGGTGGCAATACCGCTGCCCTCCGGAGGAACCTACTACTCCTCGTTGACGATCAACACTGGTGATATGCCGTCCGTGCACTCTATAGCTGAGACCAAGATCCCGCTCATCTTGGCTGCTCTTATAGTGTTTCCACTTGCGCTCAAACGTCGCCGCCGACTCCTGCGTTATGCCCTGCCTACGTTCCTGGCATCTGCCCTGTTCGCCTCGTCCACAGGATGCACGACCGTAGCCATTCCCATCAATCGAGTCGCACCCGGAACCTACATAATTCCAATTACAGCAGCCGATCTGACAAACGGCCTTTCTCATTCCGTCAACCTGACACTCGTCGTGACGCCATACTCCAGTACACATCCACAAGCGAGATTCGATTGATATATCAACTTCAACGGATCAACTGCCCGGAAAGTCGGGCGGTCTCAACGGGTCGATGCAACACTAACTGATTTGGAGGTAGTGTTGATGAGACAAGGAAGACGGTATGGGCTTTCTGCGGAGCAGAAGGCCGACATATAGCAGCCTTGGAAGGTGGGCGAGTCGTTGCATGAGATTGGACGGGCCTTTGGCAAGGATCATGGCTCGATCCAGTTCCTGTTATCGCAGCACGGCGGGATCGCTCCGGCAGTCCGTCGCCGTTCGCAGCGAACCCTCACGTTGGCTGAGCGGGAAGAGATCTCACGAGGGATAGTTTCCGGTTCGTCGATTCGTGATATAGCCGGAGGGCTCGGTCGAGCTGCGTCGACGGTAAGTCGAGAGGTCGCACGCCACGGCGGCCGACCAGTGTATCGAGCCAGTGAAGCCGATCAGCGGGCATGGAAGTTGGCTCTACGACCCAAGGCCTGCCAGCTCGCAAGGCACAGGAAGCTGCGGCTGATCGTGGCCAGTAAACTGATCCAGAATTGGTCGCCGCAACAGATTTCCGGTTGGTTGAAGCGACGCTATCCCAGCAACGAGAGCATGCACGTGTCCCACGAGACCCTCTACCGCAGTTTGTTTATTCAGGCTCGAGGAGTGCTGAAAAAGGAGCTCATTCTGCATCTGCGCTCCCAGCGATTCATCCGTCGCTCCGTGCACGCTCGGGCCGGAGGCAAGTTCCATGGTCAGATCGTCGACGCCATCTCCATTCGCGAGAGGCCGGCGGAGATCGAAGATCGCGCGATCCCCGGTCACTGGGAGGGCGATCTGTTGGCAGGCAGCAAGAACACTCACATCGCAACCCTGGTCGAACGCCATTCGCGCTTTGTCCTCCTGGTCAAGATGCCAAGTAAAGACACAGCAACCGTCGTCGCTGCGCTGAGCCGGCAGGTTCGTAAACTCCCCGCGTCGCTCAGGCGATCCTTGACCTGGGATCGAGGACTAGAGTTGGCCAGTCACAAGAACTTCACGATCGCCACCAAGGTCGACGTCTACTTCTGCGATCCGGAGAGCCCATGGCAGCGCGGCTCCAACGAAAACACCAACGGTTTGCTACGACAGTACTTCCCCAAGAAAACCGACCTGTCCGGCTATTCCCAAGCCGACCTCGACAAGGTGGCACGGCAACTCAATCAACGCCCAAGGAAAACGTTGGACTTTGAAACTCCAGCGAGTAAACTCCATGCCAGTGTTGCGTCGACCCGTTGAGACCGCCGGTGTTTGCGGGAATTTGCCTGAAGATCCTGCCTTCGTCGATGAGTTAATCGGCGATTTATCACTCTCTTATGCGCCGGCCTCGCCTTTTGGTTGCCGCTCATGATCAGCACTGCGGCCTGGGAAAATGCGCCTGTCGAATGAACGGAGTACCGAAATACATCGCCGCGACTAGATCCTGAACCTAAGTCTAGCCAGTTCACGCTGGAAGTGAATCGGTTTTCGTGCCACCGATGGCGGTCTTTGCGTGTTACTTGTTACTGTGGAAGCCAGTTTCCAGGGCACGATCGCCTAGTCACCTCAGGACGCGCATATGGACGAGCAGGACGAAACCGTGGAACGATTGTTTGGGGAAGCGGTCGGCCTGCCGCGCGATCAGCGAACGGCTTTTCTGGAAGGCGCCTGTGCCGGCGAGCCTGCTCTGCGTCGCATGGTGGAAGATCTCCTCGATTCGAATGACCGGCTCAGCGGCTTTCTTAGTGAGCCTGGTTACGTGCACCCGGAAGCGACAACAATCAATGGGTCTAACTCCGACGTTCTCTCGGCAGGCAGCAAGCTTGGCCGTTATACAGTCATCGAGCCACTCGGCACCGGAGGAATGGGGGCTGTATATAAGGCGCGCGACGAAAAACTCGAGCGCGTCATCGCCATCAAGATTCTCTCGCCCGGTGTACTGCCGGGAGCTGAAGCGCGCCGCCGGTTTCGGAAGGAAGCTCTAGCTCTGGCCAAACTTAGCCATCCCAACATCGCGCCTATCTACGATGTGGGTGAACAAAACGGAGTCGACTACATCATCATGGAATGCGTTGCCGGTCAGACGCTCGCAGCGAAGCTGCAGTCTGGCCCGCTTGCCGTCAAAGAGGCTACCTCTATCGTGCTGCAGATCGCCCAGGCTCTCGAAGAGGCGCACGAACAAGGCGTCGTACACCGCGACCTTAAGCCCGCGAACGTGATGATCAACCCGCGTGGCCACGTCAAGGTACTCGACTTTGGTATTGCCAAACTGCTCGCGCCAATAACGGCTGTATCGATCGCAACCATGACTCAGGAAGGCGTTATCATCGGCACCCCGCTCTATATGTCGCCCGAACAAGCCCAGGGGCAGGAGATCGACGCGCGCACCGACCTTTGGAGCCTCGGCGTCATCTACTATGAATCTCTCACCGGCGCCACGCCCTTCCACGCTGACAGCAACATTGGGGTGTTGCATGCGATTGTCACGAAAGAACCATCCCCGCTCCTGCAGTTCCGCCCCGACACCCCGCCCCTCGCCAATGCGATCGTCCTGCAATCTCTGGCGAAGGACCCCGCAGACCGTTACCAATCCGCCTCCGAAACCATCCGCGACGCATCCACTCTCATCGCCACACTCAGTATTGCATCGCAAACATCGACTGCGGGGCCGTCTCGCTTCATCATGTCCGCTTACTACTATGTCGCGGTTGTACTTGTGCTGGCGGCGGCTCTAGCCGGAGCATTTTTCTACCGTCGCTCGTCCTCAGCCAATCCCCCTGCCGTTGCACAGTGGGAGCAGCTTACATTCTTCACCGACTCCGCTCTCTATCCGGCGTTATCCCCGGACGGGCGTATGCTCGCGTTCATCCGCGGAAGCGACTCGTTTCTCGGTCCAGGAGACGTCTATGTCAAGCTGCTCCCGGGTGGCGAGCCGGTCCAGCTTACCCACGATTCCAAGTCGAAACTTGCACCATCGTTCGCCCCCGACAGCTCGAGCATCGTGTATAGCATAGTGCCACCCTGGGACACATGGCAGGTGCCAGTCCTCGGTGGCGACCCTCATCTGTTCATCCCCAACTCTTCCTCGTTAACTTGGTTCGAGCAAGGAAAGCGGATGCTCTTCTCGGAGATAAGGGGAATTGGCGTACATATGGTGGTTGTAACCACGGATGAAGACAGACGGAACAGTCGTGACGTCTACGTTCCAGTTGGGGAGCGCAGCATGGCGCACCATTCGTATCTTTCGCCCGATGGCAAATGGGTATTGATTGTTGAGATGGACAGTCAGGGCAAAATTCTGCCCTGCCGCATCGTCCCATTCCCGCCTGCAAACGTCCCGCCCACAAACGAGGTCAAACTGGTTGGCCCTCCCAATCGCACGTGCCTCGCGGGCGCGTGGTCGCCTGACGGTCAATGGATTTATCTCACCGCAAACGAGGAAGCTGGAGCTGTGGGGCGAGCCGGCTGGCGGCTACCGCCCAGCTCTCACATCTGGCGGCAGCGCTTTCCAGACGGACAACCCGAGCAACTGACCTTCGGCCCGACGTCGCAGGAAGGAATCGCGATGGCTTCAGACGGCAGGTCGCTCGTTACATCCGTCGGCTCGCTGGATCGCACAGTTTGGATGCACGACAGGGACGGAGACCACCAGATCTCCTCGGAAGGCAATGCTTCAGCGCCGTCGTTCTCTGCGGACGGGCGCAGTCTTTATTTCCTGATGGCTAATGGCCAGACGCACGGCTATGAGCTGTGGGTCAAGGACATAAGCAGCGGAAAAGTGGATAGGGTCTTGCCGGGTAGCTCGGTACAGGAATACTCGGTGTCGAGAGATGGCGAAGAGGTTGTTTTCACCATGGCTGATCAGAGCGGCCTTGGCAACCTGTGGGTCGCTCCGACGAGTCGTCGCTCACCCCCGGTACGCATCTCCTCTGCGGCCGCCGAAGATTCTCCGTTTTTCCTACCGAACGGTGATGTGATCTTCCGCGCGGTCGAAGGCGGCTCGAATTTTCTCTACCGCATGAAGGCCGATGGCAGTGGCCGCCAGAAGGTTTCTCCGGAACCTATTCTGGATATTTACGATGTTTCTCCGGACGGTCGCTGGGTTGCTGCCGGGACGCCAGGCTCCGAGAAAGATCACTTGCCCACAGGAACGAGGGTGTTTGCAGTGGACGGGACCGCGGCGGTAACGGTGTGCGCCGTATATTGCCTATTCAATTGGGACACGAATAATGGATTCGTATATCTTAACTTCCCAGAACAGGGAGCATCCAGTTACGGGCTGCCGGTAATACGAGACTCGGGTCTACCCAAGCTTCCACCTAGCAGGGCAGAGCGAATCGAAGACTTTCCGAATCCGAAAACGATCGCCGCAATGCCAGTGCAGGTGGAGTCGGCCGTGAGCCCTTCCGTCTACGCCTACACCCGGGAGAATACCCGCCGCAACCTATACCGCATCAGTTTGCCATGAGCAGCCAAAGCAGGTGACGTAATCGACCTGAAGGGGTCCACGAAAGAGGAACGAGCATTATTGTTCTCGCCGACGTGACTGGCCCTAAGAGTAGGTTGGCCCGAACAACTCTCGGTTGTTGCGAAATCGCCAATGCGTTGATCGAGGTTCGGATTAGTACCGAGAGGTAGCCTTTCGTCGCCAATAGGTAGTTCCCGCAAAACCGGGCGTGTTTTCGGAAACTACGCGAACTTGCCAAAAATCCGACTTTCAAGAAGCTGCGTCTTGTACCTATTCGCTGAGCCTGAAATGATGCCTCATGGTCGGAAACGAATGGTTAGGCAAGCGTAAGATGCTCGCTATGACAGCGGTTAGCGCGGTGCTAACAACTGGACTCTTCAGTGGTTGCTCGAAAGCCCAGCCAGCGATCGGGCTGCCATCCGTCTTTCGCGTTTCTCTGTCTTCCCATGGTTTACCTGCCGACTTCTTTCAAGCAGGCGCGGACAAGTGTGCTGGTCAGATCATTGGCTATCGATTCCTGGTCTGGTTGAATAGCGATAGGGTCGCTGAAAGCGGCTGGTTTCGGCGTCAGATGTTTGACGAGATTGCAAAGTGCCTAGCTCAAGACTTTCACACGTCTGAGCTTTCCTTTGAGTTCTGCGACGCAGTGGTGAACGATCTGTTCGGTCCCGTTACAAATACGAGTGGACCAAAGCCTGAAGTCTTTTGGGACGTGTATTCGGCATTCGATGAAGGTGAGTACTACCACGGCAACAATAGAGACGAAGATCCTGTCGAGACCTACACTCGGACAATGATTGATCTCATAGTCAGAGAAACGTCGTGACGAACTTGCATATAACTTGACTTTGCAGGAAGTCGCAGCAATTTAGATATTGTCAGACTTCAGACAGATCGAGTAAATGGGTTCAATCCCGAATCCCTACTCCGTAATATCCAGGCTTATCTTCTGCTTCGTGGCCATACCCATAGCGCTCGTTAACACGCGCAAAGCCCTTGCCGTGCGACCTTGCTTCCCGATGATTTTCCCAAGATCTGTTGGCGCTACTGCTATGCGTATGGATGCGCCGCCATCAGTAGGAAAGCACTCGACTATGACGTCGCGTGGACTGTCTACCATCAGTTGCACATTGGTTCTGACCGTATCTGTGATGTCCTTTAGCTTATCCATGTTAGGAGTCTAGACCTTGTTGCTCGCCCTCGTCGTGACTACAGTCACGTTGTTTCGACAAACGGGCGGGATGTCGAACGGTATTTACGGGCTTATGCTTGAGCGGAACATCAGATTTGAAAGTGGCCAAATGACCCCATCGTTGTCATCTCGAACGTCGCGAGTTGCAAATGTCGGAACCCCGAAAGATCGCTATCCAGTGTCTCCGTCTGCTTCTGGCCTAGAACTCATTTTTTCGTTCAAGAGCTCTCTCATCCGTCATCGACAAGCGGCGCTGCTGGAATCAAGAGAGCGATTCCTTAGCCACCTGCAGGCCCAAGGGACCAGCGTTAGACGATTGCGGTCTATCGGGACCATGCTCCTTCACATCATCCGGCTTATGGAGCTAAAGGGCTCTCGGTCCGTAGAACTCGCTGAAGTGGAAGAGGCAGCAGTCAAATGGGCTCTTGATGTTGAATTCCGAACGAAGAACGGTCACGCAAAAACGACGAAGCACTTCACCTATGTGGCCATTAAGTGGCTGCGATTCAGTGAAATGCTAATTAGCACGACTACCCGCGTTGAACCGGACGATACATACGTTGAGCAGTTCGTGCAGTTCATTCAAACTGTGCGTGGGATGGGTGCCTTGACCGTGCGTGCTCATCGGCTTCGCGTTCGACCATTTCTAAAGTGGAACTCCGAGTGTCAGCGCTCTCTTGCAGACCTTACATTGAGCGATGTTGATGGTTACATCCTGTCCAAATTAGACATTGGGCACAAACCAACCTATGTTAGGTCCATCTGCCATTCCCTTGTACTGTTTTTCCAATTTGGGGAACTACGAAAATGGACTCAGCCGAGGATAGCGGAAGGAATCCGCCGGCCACGTATCCCACGAGTTGACTCGGCTCCCAAGGGGCCGGAGTGGACGGACGTTCGCAGGTTACTCGATCACGACTTCGGACCGAGTGCCGCAGCGCTTAGAGCTGCGGCGATCACTGCACTGGGAGCTATCTACGGCTTGAGAAGCAGTGAGGTCGTCAACTTGAGGCTTAGCGACTTCGATTGGCACAATGAGATCATTACGATTCGTAGGTCGAAAAATGATCGAGTCCAGCAATTTCCAATCCAATTGGAAGTCGGAAACAAGGTCATCCGTTATCTCCAAGAGGCTCGGCCAAAATGTAAACACAGAAATCTCTTCGTCTCGTTGAAACCTCCGTACCGACCTGTGGACTCAACTACGCTCTGGGTGATCGTAGCTAACAGGTTGAAGATTCTCGGAATTTCTTCCCGAAACTATGGAGTCCATTCCCTCCGGCACGCCTGTGCCACGCATCTGCTGCACGAAGGAACGTCCCTTAAGGACATTGCGGACTTTTTAGGCCACAGTAACCTCAGGTCGGTCAGTGTCTACGCCAAGCATGACATGGAAGCTCTCAGGAGAATCTCTGCCATCGATCTAACGGAGATTCTATGAAGCTGTCGTTAGCCATAGATCAATACTTAATCTGGAAGAGAGCGGATGGCTACAAGTGCTGGAAAGTGGAAGGCGTTTTGCGCCAGATCGTTAGGCATGTTGGGGACATTCAGATCGCCGAAATGACGGGTGAGCAAATGCTCGGATGTCTCAATCGAATTCCAATTGCCAATTCCACCTGGCACGGCAAATATTGGATGATGCGTCGATTTTTCGAGCATTGGCTTGCGCGGGGCGTAATTCGTACGTTTGAAATGCCGACCGCGCGAGTCAACTCGCGCAGAAATTTCGTGCCTCACATCTTTACCATCCTGGAACTTCGCGCACTATTGAATGCTACCAGGCGAAATGGTAGAACCGGATACGCATTCGATCCGCACACACTTCGCACCATCGTAGTGCTGCTATATGCGACCGGGTTGCCTGTTGGAGAAGTACCGTCAATTTTGGATTCAGACTTGGACTTGGACAGTGGCTTTATTCGCATTCGTAGCGGCGAGGCTCATCGGAACCGCAGAATCCCAATTGGAACGGATCTGTGCAGCGTGCTCCGAGAATATAGAGTCAATCGGATCCAACCGGCTGGCGGAAGTCCTTACCTATTTCTCACAAGGAAAGGCAAACAAACGAGCAGCGCGCGAATTACCAAATCCTTCACCGGGCTCCGCCACGCATCCGGGGTTCATCGCCGTGTTGGCAGTCGCCTGCAACCTTGTCTTTCAGACCTTCGCTTCACTTTCGCAGTTCACAGAATCTCGGCTGGAATAGAAAACGGCGACGATCTAAATCGACTCCTTCCAGCCCTCGCCGCCTATATGGGACAAGTGGGCTTGGGTTCCACCTCTCGCTACCTGGCCTTGACCCCAGAACGGTTCAGGAAGGATCTCGATAAGCTCAGTCCGCGACTAGAATCAGGGCACTGGAAGGACGATCCAGAACTGGTCAATTTCTTAGAGAACCTCTAGCAAGAGCCGCCTTGGTCCAGGGCAAACTCATCGCCTGCCCCGGCACGTGCGTACAGGACTATCATTGTTGCCTTCACGCATGGAGGCACTATGAGAGTTGAATTTGCGAACCAGATGCCGAATGCGAAAGACGCCCATCAGGCAGTTCTCGACGTCGACCATGAAACAAACGAATTACTTCGTGGTTCAGGCATTATCTTGCTGATTCGGGGATAGGTGCACTGATTGGTATTTCTATGTTGAGTTGATCGACCCGACCTTAGAGGAAAAAGGCAGGATCTTAGCCATAATGGACAAAGCAGGCACAAGAACCGATCAAAGAATTGACGATCTGCGGTTAAACCCAAATTTTGGTGACTGCTTTTCGGGAAATGCGGAGCGAGTAGCAGCAAATTTGGGTGAGCTGGCCAGAAGCTAAAATCCTGATCTATTCTCGGCCCTGCATCTGCGTCTTAAAACCTCAATCACGGGAGCCAGTCGTTCTAGCCATTCTGTAAACGCCAACCTCCCGAAATACGGTGTTACTGAGATGGTCCGCCGCTAGAACCTCATCCTAGTTAGGAGGATTGTAGTAGGCATATTCAAGGAGGATCATCGACATGCAGATTCGCTCGGTAGGCATTGACCTTGGCAAGACGACCTTTCACCTAGTGGCCCTTGACGATAACGGCAAGGTGCTGCTGAAGAAGAAGTTCACCCAGAGGCAGCTGATCACGTTGACGGCGAACCTGCAGACTTCCCTGATCGGGATGGAGGCATGCGGCGGTGCCCACTTCCTGGGTCGCGCGTTGCGAGCACAGGGGCATGACATGAAGTTGATTCCGGCTCAGACCGACCGCGGCGGTCTCGGGAGCGAAGGGTCTTATGGAGTGGACCTGGAGGACCCGGGGTCGAAGACTCCGCCGATATCGGTACATTGGCAAAACGCGTGCCAGTCGAGTACTAGTAACAACTGGTCGAAGCTTCCGGCGACGTATCAGATCTCTTTTGTGCTGGCGGGGCCGCAGTCGGCGCTGGACGAGGTGAGCAGGAAGAACGCATCGGTGGCGCCGAGTGTGAATCCGGGACCTGTTTGCAACCGTAGCGACACACCAGGGCCGCCGCCGGGGCAGTGTGCGATCGAGAGCCTGACAGCTACGTGGAACGGCCACACGGTTGGGGCAGGGAATACGCTGGTAATTCCGGTGGGCAGCAAAGCGACCGTTGCATGGACGACTGCGAACTGCGGCGCGGGTGCCGCGATTGGCCTGGAAGCGATCAATGGCACGGGCGCGGCGGAGATCTGGACCAAGAACAATCTGGCTGCACAGGGCTCGATCGGCGTAGCACCGACGGATGACGTGACGACGTACCTGATGGGCGCGAGCGACACAAAGTCGAGGAGCATGAACGATATCGAGTCGGCGAAGGTGCTGATTCAGCTGACGACTACCGGCGCGGCGACGTGCAGTGGATGCCAGTGGTATTACTTTCAGTTGAATTCGCCCGCAGGCTCAAACCCGGAGTGCTTCACGTACGCCGCTTACGGCACGCTTGCGCAGGCACAGGCCGAGGCGCAGGCGCAGGCAACGAACTACACGGTGAAACAGATTACAGCGGAGCAGTACTACGCCGGCTGCAGCAGCTGAGGGCGGCGAGGACGCTATGTGGCGACGGCGGACCGTGGGAAGACGCTAATCGGCGCATTTAGGCCGGTGCACCCATCGATCAGTGATTGAGCCCTCACCAAACAAGAGGTTTTGTGAAATGCGCTTCCCGGCACCTATCCGGAGGTCGGCACCCAGAAGCCATCACTCACCTTCTCGATAAGCCATAAATCGCCAATTACCCATATGTCGGCTTATCGGAAGTCATCACACGGCCGCTTCAGCAGCCGTTCCTTGAAAACGGCGTTTTCGGAAACTACGTCGATCCCTGGTCTGAAAACCCGAAGTTGCCGATAATGCGACTTTGCGCGAATCTCGCTGCGCGACTTGCCTTTCTCGATGAGTGATTCGGCGGTTTTGGCATTTGTCGACAGCGGATTCGCTCAAGTGGTCGACGTCAGTTCCACTATCCGAAATCCGGTAAATTTGCGAAATCTCCTAACTGTCCTTATGATCACACCCACTAGCTGAGTTCGCCCGGAAGTAGCTTCCCACTGAAGAAGTAACGCCGTTTGCGCCGATCTCCCCATCAGGACAAGCGATTATGCCCGAGCCCAAGTTTGTAAGCCCGGCGAGTGTTTCCCTTAGCCCCCGTCGCGCCGCGCTCCTCGCTGCCCTCCTCCTTGCCGTTCAGGCCTCGCTCCTCATCGGCTCCGGCCTCCAGACGTCCCAGGCCTTCGACGAGGCCAATCACCTCGGCGCCGGGCTGATGTACCTCAAACATGGCGACTTTTCCAGAAACCCCGAACATCCCCCGCTGGTAAAAATGCTCGTCGCCCTTCCTTTGCTTTCCATAGGCCTCAAAGAGCCGCCCACCAGCCACATCCCGCTCTTCAAAGGCAACGACAGCACCTTCGGCACCCAACTCCTTTACTCCCGTGGCCCCGACTGGCAACCCATCCTCATGCGCGGCCGCGCCGTGATCATGCTCTTCACCCTCACCCTCGGCATCTTGCTCTTCCTCGCCACCGAGGAAGCCTTCGGCCCGCTTGCCGCCCTCTTCGCTCTCTTCTTCTACGTCTTCCAACCCTTGCTTCTCGCCAACGGCAATATCATCACAACGGACATGGCGTTGGCCTGCCTGCTCTTCGCCTCCGTCTATACCTTCTACCGTCTCTGCAGACGCCCGTCTCCTGCACGTTTCGCTCTCTGCGCCGTCGCTACCTGTCTCACGATCGTCTGCAAGCACAGCGGCATCCTCGTCCTCCCCATCCTGTCCCTTCTAGCCCTCTTCGACGTCTTCCTTCCCATTGCGGACGAACCCGGCAGCCGCCAGCAACGCCTGCGCCGAAATGGTCTTGCGATTTGCGCCCTGCTCGTAATCGGCTACATCGGCATCTGGGCAATTTACGGATTCCGCTACTACGAACTCCACATCTTTCCGCCCATCACCCCCTGGGCCGCCCAACTCAGCCCGTTCAAGCGCGGTCTCCTCCTCTTCCTCAATCGCCACCACCTCTTCCCCGCACCCTATCTCTACGGTTGGGTCGACATCCTCCGCATTCCTTCCACCCGTCCCAGTTTTATTCTTGGTCACATCTACCCTAGCTCGCGGTGGTTCTTCTTCCCGGCCGCCTTTGCCATCAAGACCACCCTTGGCCTGCTTGTCTTCCTCCTCCTTTTGCCGTTCGCCCGCTTGATCAACCAGCGCCGACAGCTCGTTTTCTTCGCCATCCCCGCCGCGTTCTTTTTCACCGTCTGCATGCTCTCCATGATGAACGGAGGCGCCCGCTATCTCATCCCTATGTACCCGTACCTGATCTTGCTTGCCGGCGCCTCCGCAGCCGCAATCTATCAGCGCTCAACCCTCTCTCGGATCGCCGTCTCGACGCTCCTTTTCCTCAGCCTCCTCTCCACGCTGCATAGCTATCCTGACTTCTTCGCTTATTCCAATGAGCTCTTCGGCGGCCCCTCCCATGCCTATCGCTCCCTCACCGATTCCGACGGCGACTGGGGACAGGGCCTCAAGTTCACTAGCACCTACCTCGCGCAGCATCCCGACTCCAACTGCTGGTTTGACTACTACGGCAATCCCGGCATGGACTTTGCGAACTTCAACATCCCCTGCAAGCAGCTCCTCTCCAGTTTCGGCCAGGTCATCGGTTCCCCCACCCCGCCCATACCTTCCACCATCTCCGGCACGATACTCGTTAGTTCCGACGACATCGACGGCCCCTATTGGGGTCCGGGCAATCTGAATCCCTACGCGGTCTTCCGCGATCGCAAGCCCGACGCTCTCATCGGCAACATCATCCTCGTCTACCACGGCACCTTTGATGTCCCGCTCCTCGCGGCCCAGACCAATGCCACCCTCGCGACCGCGATGCTGCGCCAAGGCAAACTTCCGCAGGCCCTGGCCTTTGCCCAGGCAGCTGTCCACCAGGCCCCCGCCTCCGCCAACGTGCAGGAAACCTACGGCGAAGCCTCTTTCGCCTCGGGTCATATCCCCGAAGGCCAGAAAGCGATGGCGACCGCCCTAACCCTCGCTCAATCCAATTACCCCGATTACCAGCACTACGTCATAGACGAGATTCAGCACCCGCCCCCACATCCGTAGCGAAACACAACTGTGTCTTCCTTCTGAAGATGAATCCAGCCGAGGCAGATCGCGAGGACCGGTCAAGAGCCGTGATAAGACCGTCCGCGCCAAGATGCGATGGTGCGCAAAAGCTCGTTTCCGGGAGGTCACTTTCCCGCAACTGTGAATCTCAGTTTTTGCTAACAGGCCGAGTAACTCATGGAGAGCTCTCGAACCGACTTGAGGAACGAAGCTCCCTGGAAACGGGGTTTTAGGAAACTACGGGTCGTTGTGACCTTGGCCGCAGTCAACTACCGATCAATCGCCAATGTTTCCACAGCACAAAAACAGCCATCAACCCACGGGTCAGAACGATGTCTTTTGATGGCCGTGTTCAAAGAACTGAAGTTATGGCGTTTTGGCTCCGGAGATAGAACTCTAACCTACCGCCCTTCAACGAGAAGATTGAAGTTCTTGGAGACTGCTTAGCGCTCAAGAGAGCGCGGTCCCCACCAATGGATTACGCCGCTCATCGCTATGACAAAAGTGCCACCAAAGTGCCACCAGAACCAAAAGGGAAACGAAAAACTCCGCGCGCTTCGAGTCAAATTATTGATATATAAGAGGGTTTTGGTAGCGTTACCGGGGCTCGAACCCGGACTCTTCGCCTTGAGAGGGCGACGTGTTAACCAGTTACACCATAACGCCATGAACGGATGGGGAACCCGCTGCGACTTGTTGATTATAGCAAAGGTGGGCTGGGTCGAGAAACCGTGGGTACGGTTCCTTACGGCTGAATATTGGTGGAGCTGGGGGCGAAATACAGGGGTCTCTCCGCTGCGGCCTGCGGCCTCCGGTCGAGATGACGGGGTCGGTCGTTAGAGGCCTAGTTTTTTGACTTCGTCGTTGTAGTACTTGCGGTAGAGGATGTCCCATTCCTGGGAGCCCTCGGGAATGATGCGGCGCTGGGAGGCGATCTTCTGGCGGGCAGCGTTGTCGATCTTGACTTCTTCGAGAAGGAGTTTGGTAAGGGCTTTGCGCGCTTCCTGGCGGATGGTGTTGCGGTCTTCGAGGAAGTCGACTTCGTCGATTTCGGCTAGCGTGTCGGCTACGGTGTGGGCTAGCTTGTTGAGCTTGTCGTCGGAGATGCGGGTGGTGTTGCTGGACTTGATGTCGGGTGCTCCGCGCATGGCACTCATAGGACCGCCTTGTATTTGCGAGCGAGCTCCTGCTTCACTTTTTTGAACATTTCGGGGTAGCTGGCTCCGGTTTTGAGCATGTCGTCCTGGAAGGCTTCGAGGATGACGCGGACTTCGTCGTTGATGCGATCTTCGAGGGCGAGCTCTTCGATGAGGGCTGCGGAGAGGCGTTGATCGACGAGGGCCGGCTTATCGGTCTTGATCATCTTTGTCGCCACCAGGTGTTTGCTGGTCTGGCGGGCAAGGTAGCTTACGTAATCTTTCGAGAAAATCATGGGCAAGATTAGGTTAGCACGCAGGTTTCAGTTCTTGCGGTGCGGGCAGTGGTCGGTGTTGATGCAGGCGTCGGGAAGGCGAAGGCGTTCCACGGGGCGGCCGTGGAGGAGGTGCTCCTGGACGATCTCTTCGGCATCGCTGGGGCTAGCGAAACCGTACCAGACGGCTTCGGGGTAGACGACGAGGACGGGGCCGTGCTCGCACTGGTCGAGGCACCCGGCTTCGTTTACGCGAACACGATGCTTGAGGCCGGCGGCTTTGACGGCGTCCTTGAGGGCGCCGCGGAGTTTCTTGCTGTGTTTGAGGGCGCAGCTGGGGCGGGCGGATTCGTCGCGCTCGTTGAGGCAGACGAAGAGGTGATGTTCGAAGACTGGCATGCGGGATTGGATGCAGTATGGGGGGCTGGGTTGCGGAAGGGCGGGATGCAGCAGGAGTGGGGGTAGCGTGCGAGAATATAGGGTATGGGATTTGATGATTTGACCGCAGTAAAAGATGACATGATCGCGTTCATCGCCGGACACGGGATGCGACGGATGAAGAGCTTTGTGCCCGAAGATGTGCCGACGGTTTTGTTTGAGGAAGATGATGTAGATGGGTGGAAGGACTTCGTAGAGCATGCGAAGGCGGCGAACGCACCGTTTATCACGATGAGCGATGTGATTCTGGAGCCGGAGGATGTGTCGACGCTGATCGCGCAGGTGCGGGACCAGGCGTATCCGGATGGGGATTCGGGCGAGTTGGAAGAGGCTCAGGGGCTGATGCAGCATGTGGGCAAGACCGGGTATCTGCAGCTGGGATTCGCGCAGGGTGGGGTGATCTTTTTGTATGAGACGGCGACGGAGTGGTATGACCTGTTCCAGGAGCTGATGGAGTCGGTGTCGGAGCTGGGACACATTATTGTGGATGAC
>Ga0302311_10003406_pt1 | contig 17407 bp, 10 predicted proteins | sample III_Palsa_N1_3_FD_200449 | JGI IMG/M metagenome (GOLD analysis project Ga0302311, IMG submission 200449) | Peat permafrost microbial communities from Stordalen Mire near Abisko, Sweden - III_Palsa_N1_3 | ecosystem: Environmental > Terrestrial > Soil > Palsa > Peat permafrost | place: Sweden... | reverse complement strand
CGACATCAAAGGCGTGCTCTCGGGCATGCTGGCGCCGCTGCAGCGCGAAACCTTCCTCGGCAACGCCGAGGTGCTGCAGGTGTTCGACATCACCAAGGTCGGCAAGGTGGCCGGCTGCCGCGTCACCGAGGGCACGGTCCGCAAGGGCTCGCGCGTCCGGATCGTGCGCGAAGGCGTGGTGGTGCTCGAACTGGGCGTGCTGCAGACCCTGAAGCGGTTCAAGGACGAGGTGAACGAAGTCACCGCCGGCCAGGAATGCGGCATGGCCTTCCAGGGCTTCCAGGACATCAAGGCCGCCGACCTGATCGAGTGCTTCAACCTCGAAGAGGTCAAGCGCTCGCTCTGAGCCACGGCGGCGCGCGAGCGACGGGCCATTCCCTTGGAACGGCGGCCGTGATCTGATCGCCTCCGAGCGAGGAGGTCGGGCGATGCGTCGTGGGCTGTCTGTGATCGCGGTCATCGGGGCGGCCTGGGCGGGCGCTGTGGCCGCCCAGCCGGGCGAGGGGCAGACGCCAGTTCCCAACGGCGGCGCTTGGATGATCGCGAGCCCCGGCCAGGCCATCGAGTGCACCGCCCGCGTGAACGGCCCGCAGATCGACACCATGCTGACGGCCAACAACGCCGGGAAGATGGTGCTGGTCGCCGGCCGGGCGGACTGGAACAATCCGGGGGCCACGGCGCCGGCCTCGCTGCAGATCGACGCCAAGAAGCCCCGCAAGGTTTCCGGAAACTACGTCGCCAACCTCTATCTGGTGCTGGTGGCCGACGACGGCCTGCTCAAGGATCTCGAGAGCGCGCACCAGCTCACCTGGACCTTCAAGATCGGCAAGTTCCAGGCTGATGTGACTGGTCTCGGGACGGCCTTCGAGGCCGTTCGCGCCTGCAAAGCCAGCCTGCCCGCCAGTCCGCCGCCGCAAGGATAGTCCCATGTTCGACGCCGCCTACGAGACCCTCCTCTGCGACGCGCCACGCCCGCATGTGGCGCGCATCGTGCTGAACCGCGAAAAGCAGATGAACGCCTACAATTGGCGCATGACCCAGGAGCTGCAGGCGGCGCTGGCGGCCTATCGCGACGATGACGATCTGCGCGCGCTGATCCTCACCGGCGCCGGCGGGCGGGCGTTCTGCACCGGCGGCGATATTTCCGGCGTCGACGCCGAGCACGGGCGCAAGGTGCGCTAGGCGCCGATGGGCCACGGCCGCGAGATGCGCGACGGCATGCAGGCGGTGCTGGCCATGCTGCGCCAGATCGACAAGCCGTCGGTGGCGATGGTGCGCGGCTTCGCGGTGGCCGGAGGCTTGGCGCTGGCGCTCGCCTGCGACTTCCGCTTCGCCGGCCCCACCGCCCGGATGGGCGACACCTCGGGCCGCTTCGGCCTGCTGCCGGACGAGGGCGGCGCGTGGCTCTTCCCGCACGCGATGGGCTACGACCGGGCGCTGCGCATGACCCTGCTGCACGAGATCTATGACGCCGGGCGGGCTCACGAGCTCGGCCTGGTGACCCAGCTGGTCGAGCTGGATGACAACCTCGAGACGCTGACGCTGAAATTCTGCGAGGATCTGGCGGCCCAGGCGCCGCTCGCCGTGCGCACCGCCAAGATGATGATGCGCCGGGCCCTGCAATCCACCTTCGAGCATTCGCTGGAGGACGCGCAGCTGTCGGTGATGGTCACCAACCCCAGCCAGGACGTGCGCGAAGGCGGCCTGGCCTTCCGCGAAAAGCGCGCGCCGAAGTTCCAGGGCCGCTGAGCCGGGCCGCTCAGCCGATCTCCAGGCTCCAGACGATCATGTCGCCTTCGTCGGCGTCGACGCTGGTCCCGGTCTTGGCGAACCCGTTGGCTTCGAGCACCCGCTGCGAGGGCCGGTTGCCGACCGCCGTCTCCGCCACCAGCCGGCGGATGCGCGGGTCGCGCTGCGCCGCCTCGACGGCGAGCGCGACGGCCCGCGTGGCGTGGCCGCAACGTCGACGTTCCGCCGCGACGCCGTAGCCGATCTCCACCGCGCCGTCCGCGTTCGGGCCCGTCTTGTGGCTGCATAGCCCCACCACCTCGCCGTCCGCCACCACCAGCCAGTTTCCCGGCTGGCCGAACCGGGCCAGGTTGCGGCGCAGCCAGCGCAGCACCCAAGCTTCGTCGATGCCCCCCGGCGGCAGGCTGAGGCGGTCTGGCGGCGGTCCTTCATCCAGCATCCAGGCGAAGTGGGCGTCCATCGCCTCGACCAGTATCGCGCCGCTCACCATCCGCGACCCTTGTGCTTCATGTGCTCGCGCGCCGCCTTGTGCACCGTGATCCACTTGCGTCGCTGCGCCTCGCGGGCGATCGGGTCGGCCTGGCGCGCGACGTGCGCCAACTCGCGCTGCAGCTTGCCGAAGCTCTTCCAGCGGCCGGGATCGAGCACGCCGGCGTCCAGCGCCTCGCGCACCGCGCAACCCGGCTCGTTGGTGTGGCCGCAGTCGGCGAAGCGGCAGGTCTCGGCCAGGGCCTCGATGTCCTCGAAGGTGGTCGAAAGGCCGCCGTCCGCATCCAGCAGGCCCAGCTCGCGCATCCCCGGCGTATCCAGGATCAGCGCGCCGGAGGGCAGGCGCACCAGTTCGCGGTGGGTGGTGGTGTGGCGGCCGTGGGCGTCGGCCTCGCGGATCGCCGCGGTGGCCATCAGATTCTCGCCGGCCAGGGCGTTGACCAGGCTCGACTTGCCGACCCCGGACGAGCCCACCAGCACGGCGGTCTGCCCCGGCTTCAGCTGCGCGGCCAGCGCCGCCAGACCCGCGCCCGTCACCGCCGAGACCGCCAGCACCGGCGCGCCGAAGGCGATCGCCTCGGCCTCGGCGACCTGGGCGTCGGGATCGTCGGCCAGGTCCGCCTTGGTCAGCACCACCACCGGCGCGGCTCCGCTCTGCCAGGCGGTGGCGAGGTAGCGCTCCAGGCGCCGGGCGTTGAAGTCGGCGTTCATCGAGGCGACCAGCAGGGCGACGTCGACGTTGGCGGCCACCACCTGCTCGGTGGCCACGCTGTCGGCCGCCTTGCGCACGAAGGCGGTGCGGCGCGGCAGCACCGCATGGATGACCGCGGCCTGCTCGCCGGGTCGCGGCGCGGCCGCCACCCAGTCGCCGACGGCCGGATAGCCGCCGCTCTCGGCATCGCGCGCCAGTCGCCCGGAGATCCGGGCGGTCAGCTCGCCGGCGTCGGTGGCGATGTCGTAGAGGCCGCGCTGCTGCACGATGATGCGGCCGGGAATGTGCCCACGCGCGGCGTGGGGTTCGAAGTCACGCTGGAGCGCATCGCTCCAGCCGAAGGATTGGATCAAGGGAATGTCCTCGGGATCGGCGTTGGGATTGGCGCCGAAGAGGACCCGCGAAGGCTTTAGCCGCGCGGTCTCTCAGGCGCCGCGGAGGGCGGCGTGATCGAACACAGTCATTTTGCGAACCCTCCTTTCCGGCCATCGAGGTTGAGGCGTGAAGATTAGTCGTGTGGAACCCGTGTGGTCAACGGGCCGCAACCCCGCCGAAGACCACTGGCTCAGCCGACAGGAAACCCGCGTCGCGATGGTCAAGGCGAGCGTCGCCTTCGTGATGAAGAACAATCCGCCGGATCAGAGCTTTTCAGCCGCCGAATGTCGCGCGCAGGGATGCGGTCCAGTCCCTCGGGTGGAACACGCGGCTGCGGCGCGCTGACGCTTGACGTGTTCCCGGTCCGGCCCCTACCTGCGCGGGTTGTTGGGGGACGTCGCTTGAATCGCCTTGTGATCGCGTTAGTCGCCGTCGGCCTTTGCGTGGCCGCGAAAGCCTGGGCCGCGCCGCCGCCGCTCGAGGACTACGGCAAGCTGCCGGCGGTCGAGGAGATGAAGGTTTCGCCTGACGGCGACCTGATCGCCTATGTCGCCACCGTCGGCGACGAGCGGCAGGTGCGCATCGGCAAGGTGGGCGGCCCGCCGACGCTGTCCTTCGGTGTCGGGAAGGCGAAACCGCGCTACCTGGAATGGTTGGGCGACGGCCACGTGCTGGTGGCGGTCAGCCAGGCCGCGGCCGCCGATCCCAGCTATATCCGCCAGTCAGTGATCGAGCTCACACAGTCGTCGATCATCAATGTGACGACAGGCAGATCGGTGGCCGTCTTCCAGGGGGAAGCCCACATTTTTCCGGCGACGTTCGGCTTCTACGGCTATGGCGAGGTCGGCGGGAAGGGCTACGCCTACTTTGCCGGCCGATCGCTCGAAGGCAGCGGCAGCATGGTGTCCGATTTCCATTTCGCCACCGGCTCCTTGAACTCCGGATACATCAATCTCTACCAGGTCGACCTTGAGACGGGGCACGCGCAAAAGATCGCCGGGGGCTCGAACATCTATGAGACGGACTGGATCGTGACGCAGGACGGCGCCCCGGCGTCCCACGCCGAATACGAGACCAAGACCGGCGAGTGGCGTCTTTTCGCCGATCCGGACGACACCAAGCTGATCACCAAGACCGTCGATCCGACCGGCAAGTACAATCTTCTCGGACTTGGGCGCACCGTCGACACCAGCCTCGTCGAGATGCCGGCCGCCAACGGCGACTGGCGCTTCATGGAGTACGCCAACAAGGCCGGCGATCCCGGCGTGGAGCTCTTCGCGGACTTCCCGGTCGGCGCACGCATCCGCGACCCGAGAACCCATGTCCTCGTGGGCGCGATCTCCACCGACCATGACGCCGTCAAGCTGTTCGACCCCAAGCTCCAGGCCAGGTTCGACGCGGTGCGGCGCGCCTTCAAGGGCGAGCAGGTGGCGTTCGAATCCTATTCGGACGACTTCAAGCAGATCGTCGTGCTGACCACGGGGCCGGGCGACTCGGGCACCTATTTCCTCATCGACCTGGTCTCGGGCAAGGCAAGCGCCATCGGCTGGAACTATCCGACCATCCTGCAAGCCGATGTCGCGGAGGTTCGCGAGGTCACCTACAAGGCCGCCGACGGCACGGAGCTCGAAGGCGTGCTCACCCTGCCGCCCGGCAAGCCGGAGAAGAACCTGCCCCTGGTGGTGATGCCGCACGGCGGTCCGGCCGAACGCGACTATGTGGGCTTCGACTGGTGGGCGCAGGCGTTCGCCTCGCGCGGTTATGCGGTGTTCCAGCCCAATTTCCGCGGTTCCAACGGCTTTGGCCGAGCGTTCCTCGAGGCCGGCTACGGCCAATGGGGCCGCAAGATGGAGACCGACATCTCCGACGGCGTCGCCGAGCTGGCGAAGCAGGGCCTGATCGATCCTAAGCGCGCCTGCATCGTCGGTGCGAGCTACGGCGGCTACGCGGCGCTGGCCGGGATCACGATCCAGCAGAGCCTCTACCGCTGTGCGGTCGCGGTCGGCGGCGTCTCGAACCTGAACGATCTGCTGAAATGGACCGACGTCGAGGACGGCGACCAGAGCGAGTCGTTGCGCTACGTCGAGTTGGAACTGGGCGCCAAGTCCATCGGCGATCCGGCGATGGTCGATATCTCGCCCCAACGCCAGGCGGCGAAGGCCGACGCGCCCGTCCTGCTGATGTTCGGCCACGACGACACGGTGGTGAATCCGCAGCAGAGTCGCGGGATGGCCGATGCGTTGAAGGCCGCCGGAAAGCCGGTCGAGATGGTCGAGCTCCCGAACGAGGACCATTGGCTGAGCCGTTCGACCACGCGTATCGCCGTGGTCAAGGCGAGCTTCGAGTTCGTGATGAAGAACAACCCGCCGGACTAAGCGCCGAAGGTATCGCGCAGTATCCGCTCCAGGCCTTCGGCGTCGGCCTCATCGAACGCCGCCAGCGCCTCCGAGTCGACATCGAAGACGCCGAGCAGGGCGCCGCTTCGATCCATCACCGGCACGACGATCTCGCTGCGCGAGCGGGCGTCGCAGGCGATATGTCCAGGGAAGGCCTCGACGTCGGGGACGATCAGGGTGCGCCGCTCGGCCGCCGCCGCGCCGCAGACGCCGCGGCCGAACGCGATGCGCAGGCAGCCCAGCGTGCCTTGGTACGGCCCCACCACCAGCTCGTCCGGCTTGGCCGGATCGACCAGGTAGAAGCCGGCCCAGAAGAAGTGGTCGAACGCCTGCGCCAGCATCGCCGCCACGGTGGCGAAGCGTGCGGTGAGGTTCGCCTCGCCCTCCAGCACCGAGGCGACCTCCTCGGCCAGCGCGCCGTAGCGCGCCGCCTTGGCCCGTGGCAGCACGGCCTCGTTGAAGCTTTCGACCATGCTCACTCGCGGCAGGACTATTCGGCGCTGTAGCTCTCGATCAACTCATAGACCTTGTCGCGGTCAAGGCCGTTGGCCGGGGCCGCAGCCAGTTCCTGTTCGGCTTCGAACGACCAGGCGCCGGGGGCCGTGCGCGCGAGTTCCGACGCCGCGGCGGCGGTGCGGATTTCCGGATCGGTCAGACCGGCGAACTCCGCCTCCGCCGGCGGCGTGGCATCGACCGCGGTGATGGTCGCGTCGAGCGAGCGAGGGCTGGAGTCGCTGGCGGTGACCGTGTAGGCGCCCGCCGCCAGCGGCACGTTCGCCAGCTCCACTTCGTGGCCGTCGCTGGTCTTCGAAGCGACGACGTGGCCCTGGGCGTTGTGGATCTCGACCTTGTACGGCGCGGTGCCGCCGACCAGCCGCACCAGCAGTGTCCGCGTGCCTTCCCGCACCTCCTGGCCGCCGGCCTCCAGCGACGGCAGCGCGAAGCCGAAGTCGTCGCCCGCGCCCTTCAGGCGCACGTTCCAGGGCATGCGCTTCATGTCCGGCATGACCTGCTCGTCGATGCTGCGATAGGCGTTGCCGACCACCGAGGGCGCGCCGCTGCGCGCCGGCACCCGATAGACCAGATTGTGGTCGACCTTCACCGTCCCGGCGCCGTCGATGGAAAGCACGATCGAGGTCGCGCCCACCGCCTTGATCACGTCGTTCTGGCAGACGACTTCCAGCACGCGCGGCCGGCTGACCACCGTCGGCGCGCCCGCCTGGGTGCGGGTGATCAGCACGTCCTGCGGCTGACCGTCGATGCGCACGATGACGCCGGCGCCGTCGCAGGCGCGGGCCATGCCGGCCCAGCCGAGTCCGGCGGCCAAGCCGAGCCCGGTCAATAATTTAGTGGTATCATGTCTAGCCATCGAGGAATTCCTGTATCGTCTCTGTAATGGCGACGGCGAAGGCCGGCGCCGAAAGAAACCCCCACAGCCCAAAGTTCAAGGACACCAACAACAGCCCGATACCTACGAGATGGGCTAGTACGGCGATCATTCCATTTAGTACGAGGGGGTTCAACGAGATAATCGCCAGCCGGTGTCCGAGCTTATGTTTATGCGGACTGTTGCGCAGCGCCCGGTGGTGGCTTTTCGCGCGCTCCGTGGCCATTGCCGAGAAGGTGAACGCCAGCACCACCAGCATCAGCAGCACGATCTGGAACGCGAGCGGGATCGGCCGCAATCCGCCGTGGGTCAGTTCCAGCCCGCGGATCGCGTTGGCCAGCACCACGGTGCCGTTCATCTCGTTGAGCGGCGTCTGCACGAAGTCGCCGGCGCTGGCGTTGGTGCCGCCGATCAGCACCACGCGCTGGCATAAGAGGTCGTGGCTGATGTCGGCGCCCGCGTGCAGCGCATCGACGATGTCGATCACCGATAGGCGGCGGAAGATCGCCTTGTCGCTGGCGTCGCAGGTCTTGAATCCAGGCCATTTGGGACTGAGGTTCGGCCACACCCGGCCGTTGAAGCCGAGATCCAGCGAGATGTGGAAGTCGATGCGTTCGCCGTGGCCGAGACCCACGCCGGGTTCGGTGCGGCAGTGGGTCACCGCGTCCTCGATCCAGTGCTTCGCCGGCGCGTGGGCCAGGACGTTCGGGTCGCGCTCGGCGAACTGGTAGGCCAGCAGCGCCGCCGAATAGAGCGGCTGCACGCCGCTGCGGGTCTGGATGCATTCGAACGGGGTGAACTCGCGAATGACGCCGTTCTGGTCGCCCACCACCTTGGGCGTCGACCAGAAGATGTTCGGCGCGTGCTGGACGATGTCGTCGTAGGGCGAGTCCGGCAGGATCGGGACGGCGGAACTCTGTCCGAACAGCGAGGCCGGGAACGCCTGGCGGGCGATGATCAGCGACGGGGCCGAATTGGAGGTCGCCCAGCTCGTCAACGCGGCCTGCAGCCGGCTGACGCCGCCCGGACCATCCGAGGACGGCTGGGCGACGTCCACGTCAAGCACCACCACCCGCGGCGCCTGGGCCGGCGGCGCGGCGCGGATGAAGTCGAGAATGTCGGCGATGGCGCCCCGTGGCGCGGTGTCCAGCGGCGGCGCGAACGGCGCCGGCGAGAGCTTGCTCAAGGTCCGGTCGTCGATGTCCAGGAACAGCGCCGGCTCGGCGGTCCCGCCCACCAGGTCGCTGCGCAGCTCGAAGGCGGACTGGATCATCTCGCGGTCGGGCGCGCCCAGGAACGACTGCTCGACCGCGGGAATCTGGATCAACATCAGCACAATCAAGCCGACGCTGAATGAGATCGCCGCGCGCCGGCGTTCGCCGCGCAGTAGAGCGAGCGACCAAGCCCATCTATTTTGAGAGGGAGGAATCGTTGGCGCTTCGGTCACAAGTTCTAATTTAGCATTTGCGCCGCGGTCGCCCGCAAGTCTGTTTGCGAGATAGGCAATTCGTACGCCGTGTTTCGCGCGGAACAAGCCATCTTCGCTTTTGAATTTGACTCCCAGCCGGCGACGGACTGTATTGGTGACGTAAGCAAGGTAGGGTGGCTATTGCAACGCGCGTTCCGTCGAGATGAACGGCGGCAAAGGCGGGGTGCGGATGGCCGACGACCGGCCTTCGCGCGCGTTTCTGCTTGGGTGTCTCTTGCGATATTCGTCGCTTGCGCACAGCCGGTGATGTCCGCCCCGCTCTCGCCGAATGACCCGACGCGGACGCTGCCGCAGAACCCGTCGTCGTCCGAGCCACTCGACGTGCATTCCGGGTCCGCGACCGGCGGTCCGCAGGACACCAGGGCGCGGCTTGTTCTGCAAGCGGTCGAGTTCGACGGCGCCAAGACCGTCCCCCAACGCGCCCTGCGCGCCGCCTGGGCCGGCTACATCGGCAAGACGGTCAGCCTCGCCGACCTGCGCGCCATCGGCCATCGCGCCGAGAAGGTCTACGCCAAGGCCGGCTACCCCTTCGTCGCCGTCGTGCTGCGCGTCCAGCAGGTCAAGGACGGCGTCGTCCACTATGACGTGGTCGAGGGCCACGTCTCGGACCTGACGGTGCTGGGCTCGAACCGCACCGCGCGCCGCCAGGCCACGGCCGCGCTCTCGCCGCTGGTCAACAAGACCCCGCTGTCGCTCGCCGATGTCGAGACCGCCTATCAGGAAGCCAAGGACGTGCCGGGCCTGTCGGTCTCGGGCACCCTTCGCGCCGGCAGCGTGCCGGGCGGGATGGACATGGTCGTCGCCACCCAGCGCGACGAATGGCGCGTCTACGCCAACGTCAACGACCTCTACGCCGACACCGTGGGACCGTGGGGGGTGCTGGTCGGCGTCGATCACTTCGGGGCCTCCCAGTTCGGCGACCAGGCCTCGCTGCAGGTCTACACCTCCGTGCCGGTCGATCGGCAGATCCTGGTCAGGGGCAGCGACTCCTGGCGGCTCGACGACACCGGGACCACCCTCACCTTGTCGGCCCTGTGGGGCCAAGCCCATCCGCAGGGCAATCTTCAGGTGCTGGCGATCGCCCAGGATGTGACCTCGCTGCGCGCCGACGTCGCCCAGCCGATCTGGGACCGGCCGGGCAGCAAGCTGCAGGTCGATCTGGCGCTGGAGGGCAGCGACCAGAAGACCGACGTGTTCAAGACCTTCAACCTCAGCGACGACCGGCTGCGCGATCTCAGCCTCAGCGTCACCGGCGAGCAGAAGGGCGCTTTCGGCCGCTTCGCCTACTCGGCCGAGCTGCACAAGAATCTCAAGATCATCGGCGCGAGCACCGAAGGCAGCCCCGACCTGTCGCGGTTCGGCGCCGACCCCGAGGCGATGATCTATCGCGGCAGCGCCGAAGCCGAGACGCCGACCTTCGCCCACATGCGCGTCGACCTGCGCGCGGAAGGTCAGTTCACGAACGATCCGCTGACCATCCCCGATCAGTACTCGGCCGGAAACCTGACCATCGGCCGCGGCTACCAGCCGGGCGCCGCGCTGGGCGACCGCGCGGTCGGCGAGTCGGCGGAGCTTCGGGTGGGTCCGTTCGATATCGCCCACAAGGTTCAGATCGAGCCGTTCGGCTTCGCCGACGTGCTCGATCTGTGGAACATCGGCTACGCGCCGTTCGAGCATCGCCAGCTGACCTCGGTGGGCGGCGGTGTGCGGTTCCAGTTCAACGGCAAGGCCCATCTCGACCTGCTCTGCGCGGTCCCGCAGGACCCGCCGCTGGGCCTGGGCGAGCGCACGCCGTCGCCGATGGTGCTGATGAACCTCACCGTCAGCGTCAGCGACGCCTTCCAGGCCATCCACCAGAAGCTGTTCCCAGGAGGCGGCACATGACCCTCGCGCGCCGTTCGGAGCCAGGCTGGATCGGCAGAGCCGGGGCCGTGATCACGCTGGCGATGGCGCTGATCTGGAGCGGCGCCGCCGCGGCGCTGCCCTCCAACCCGACCGTGGTCGGCAGCAGCGGCGCCAACCCGACCTTCAACACGGGCCCCAGCAGCCTGACGGTGGGTCAGACCAGCTCGCGGGTGGTGATCGACTGGCAATCGTTCAACATCGCCCACGGCGAGACCGTCACCTTCACCCAGCCCAACACCCAGGCGATCGCCTTCAACATCGTTGGCCCGGGCGTTCAGACCACCATTTCCGGCAACCTGACCGCCACCGGCGGCGTCTGGCTGCTGTCCCCCGGCGGCGTCATCTTTGGCTCCGGCGCGGTGGTGAACACCGGTTCGTTCCTGGCCTCGACCGGCAATTTCACCGCCGCCAGCGTCACCGAGGCGCTGAATTCCAACACCATCGAGATCTTCCCGCAGTCGACCGTGGGCGTCGGCTCGATCTCGGTCGACCCCGCCGCCAGCATCACCGCCAACGCCGGCTTCGTGGCCCTGCAGGCCCCGACCATCGACGCGGAAGGCAGCATCACCGCCACCGACGGCGTGGTGCTGAACGCCCTTGAGGGCATGCAGCTTACCGTGTCGCCCGGCGCTTCGGGCGTGCTGCTGGCGAGCGAGACGCCGACCGCGCCCAATGGCGGGTCATCGAACATAACCGCGGGCGGCACGATCTCCGCCGCCTGGGTCGAGCTGGACGCCTTCAACAACAGCACCACGACGCCCGGCGTCTCCGGCATCATCAACCTGACCGGCCACATCACCGCGACGGGGGTCAGTCCGAGCAGCGGCGACGGGGTCGACCTGTTCGCCGACTTCGGGTCGACCGATCCCAGCGACCTGGTCACCACGATCAACGCCAGCGGCGGCCAGATCACCTCGGCCGGCACGATCAGCGCCAGCGCCGGGACCGTGAACCTCGGGGCCTGGACCACCACCAACGCTGGCTTCGGCTACATCACGGTGGGGGCCGGGCCGGGCGGCGTCACCGCGAGCCAGCCGCTGACCACCAACAGCGGCGCCGATATCGACCTCACGGCGACCGGGCCCGTCTCGGTCACCGCCCCGCTCACCAGCACCGGCTCGGTCACGCTCGATGGCGACACCGTCAGCTTGGGCGCGGGCGCGGACGTCTCCGCCTACTACAACATCAATCTCAATGCGCCCGACGGCGTCGCCTCGGACCCGAAGTCCAGCCTGACCGCGGTCGACTCGTTTGGGAACCCCGGTTCGGTCGACATTCAGGTGGGCTCGACCAACGGGCCGGCCAATCTCACCACCGGCCAGATCAACGCCGGCGCCATCACGCTGGTCAGCAACGACAACCTGACCCAGCCCGCTGGCGGCGTATCGTCCGGTCCCGGCAACATAACGATCGGCGGCGCGGTCACCACCGGGGCGAACGGCTCGCTCTTCATCGACTCCTATCTCGGCGTCGCGATCAACGCCCCGATCGACGCCCAGGGCGCGACGGGCGTGTCGCTCTACACCAATCAGGGCGGCTCGGGCGGCGACTACAGCTTCGGCGTGGGCGGCAGCCTCAGCTTCACCGGCACGCCGAACAGCGGCCAGTCGCTCGTCATCAACGGCGCCGGCTACACGCTGGTCTATTCGCTGAGCGACCTGCTGGGCATCAACAACAACCTCGGCGGCGACTACGCGCTGGCCAACTCGCTCGATCTGGCGAACCTCACCAGCGCCGCCAACCCGCAGGGCGCCTTCTTCACCGCCTCGCCGATCGCCAACACCTCGTCACCGGAAGGCGGCGAGTTCTACGGCGTCTTCACCGGCCTCGGCCACACCATCGCCAACCTGAGCATCGACCAGACCGTCGCGGGGCCCGGCTATTTCAGCAGCGGCGAGGTCGGCCTCTTCGGCGTGGTCGGCTATGGCGGCGTGGTCCGCGACGTCAATCTGACCAACGCCCAGGTCACTGGCGGCGACGGCATGGATGTTGGCGGGCTGGTCGGCTGGCTGAACGGGACGGTTCAGAACGTCTCTGTCAGCGGCGTTGTCACCGGCGGGCAGGGCGGCGCCTATCAGGGAATCGGCGGTCTTGTCGGGGACGAGAACAACGGCGCCCTGGTCCTCAATTCGCACGCGTCGGCGCAGGTGATCGGCGGCGACAATGCCTGGGTCGGCGGCCTAGTGGGCGCGCTCACCAACGGCGGCGTGATCCAGTCCTCCTACGCGACCGGCGCGGTCAGCACCGGCGACAGTTTCGGCAGCGGCGCGGCCGGCGGCCTGGTGGGCGGCACCTACGCCTATCCCTACAGTTCCGGTCTCACTCCGAACACGATCTCCGATTCCTACGCCACCGGCGCGGTGACCGGCGGCGCCGGGACGCAGGTGGGCGGCTTCATCGGCGATGCGGTCGCGACCAACATCACCACCTCCTACGCGACCGGCCAGGTCACCCAGACGGCGTCGAATGGGAACCCGGACCAGGCGGGCGGCTTCGTCGGGTTCCTTGGCGGCGACAGTACGATCACCCAGTCCTACGCCAGCGGCGCGGTGAGCAGCACCGGCGCCACCGGCGACAACAACGCCGTCGGCGGCTTCGTCGGCGCGATGCAGGACAATGCCACGATCAGCGATTCCTATGCGCTGGGCGCGGTGGCGTCATCAAACGACAGCTACGTCGGCGGCTTCGCCGGCATCCTTTCCGCCAACCTCGGCGGCCCGGGTAACCCATCGATCGAACGCGTCTACGCCACCGGCGCGGTCACCGACACGGCCGCCACCAAGCTGACGGGCGGCCTAGTGGGCCAACTCACCGCCGGATCGATCTCCGACAGCTTCTGGGACAGCGGTACGACCGGCGTCGCCATCGCCATCGGCCAGAACACGGTGGGTGCGCAGACCGATCTGACCGCCGTCACCAGCGCCACCGCCTACCTCTCGTCGACCTACGCCAGCGCGTTCGATCTGACGGGCGTCTGGGTGGTGTTCAACGGCGAGACCCGGCCGATGCTGCGCTCGGAGTATTCGACCACCATCTCCAATGCGCACCAGCTGCAGCTGATGTCGCTGGATCTAGGCGCGTCCTACACCCTCGCGACCAATGTCGACGCCAGCGAGACCGCCAGCGCGTCCGGAATCTGGAACCCCGCCAACGGCTTCGTGCCGGTCGGCGCCGCCGTCGCCACGCCGTTCACCGGCACGTTCGACGGGGCGGGCTACACGATCTCCAACCTGAACGTCGTCGGCGCGTCCGGCGCCCAGCAGTCCTGGGGCGCGCAGAAGACGCTGGGCGCCGTCGGTCTGTTCGGGGTCGAGGGCGCGAGCGGCCTCATCGAGAACGTCACCCTCGCCGACGCCGACGTCCACGGCGGCGACGGCATGGACGTCGGCGCCCTGGTCGGCATCGCCGAGGGCCAGGTGCTCGACTCCAGCTCCAGCGGGCTGGTCGTGACCGGAACCTCCACCTTGACCGCGCCGGCGACGGCGGGCGGCCTGGTCGGCGGCGTGACTGGGACGATCACCGGTTCGAGCTCGTCGGCGACCGTGCAGGGCGGCAGCGCCTATGTGGGCGGCCTCGCCGGCTGGCTCGCGCCCGGCGGGACCATCGCCACCTCCACCGCTTCCGGCGCCGTCACCGGCGGCGACAGCCTCGGCGGCGGCGTGAACGTGGCGGCCGGCGGCCTGGTCGGCTTCGCCGGCACGTCCTCCACCGGCGCCTTGGCCTCGATCACCGGCTCGAGCGCCACCGGCGACGTGACGGCGGGCGCCGGCGCGATGGCCGGCGGCCTGGTCGGCGAGATCGACGGGGCGAACGTCACCACCTCCTACGCCACCGGCGCGGTGACGGCCGGCGCGGCCGGCGGCGCGGCCTCGCTCGTCGGCGGCTTTGTCGGCGAGGTCCTGGGTGGCCAGGTCAGCGCCTCCTATGCGACCGGCTCCGCCTCCACGACGGCCGCGACCACCGGCACGGTCGGCGATGCGGTCGGCGGCTTCGCCGGCGAGATCGGCTCGGGCGGCGTCGTCACCACCTCCTATTCCATCGGCGACGCCTCGGCGACGACCGCGACGGCGGTCGGCCGCATCACCGACGCGGGCGGCTTCGTCGGCCTGATCGCGACCGGCGGCTCGGCGAGCAACGACTTCTCCGAATCCGACGTCACCGTCGCCGCGGGCCCCGCGGGCGTCCCTCGCAATTCCACCACCGGCGGCTTCGCCGGCGATGTCGAGGGATCGGCGTCCTACGTCGTGGTGAGCGGCGTGACCACGGACCCCTCCAACACCCCAGGCGGCCTCTTCGGCACGGTCGGCGCGAACGGCGTGGTGCTGGACGGCTACTGGGACGCGGGCGTTTCGCCTGGGCACGCCGCGATCGGGGTCAACAACGGCTCCGCGACGGGCCTCGCCAGCGTCGGCGGCGCCGGCCCAAGCCCCTACCTGGCCTCCAGCTACGCCGGGCTCGACTTCACCAACACCTGGTACCTGGTCTCCGGCGAGACCCGGCCGATCCTGCGCGCGGCCTATTCGACCACCATCACCAACGACATCCAGCTGCAGCTGATGGCGCTGAACCTGGGGGCGACCTACCAGCTGGCGACCGACATCGACGCCAGCGGCGTGACCAACGTCCAAGGGTTGTGGAACCCGGCCAACGGCTTCGTGCCGGTGGGCGGCGCCGTCGGCGCGCCGTTCTCCGGCGTGTTCAACGGCAATGGCTACACGATCTCCAACCTGACGATCGTCGACACGACGCCGGCCGCGGCCGCGCTCCCATCGGGCGCCCTGACCTACGGCGCGGTGGGCCTGTTCGGCTTCGCCACCGGCCAGATCTCCGATGTGAACCTCGCCAACGTCAATGTGACGGCGGGCAACGGCATGTCGGCCGGCGCGCTGGTCGGCAACCTGCTGTCCGGCACGGTGACCTCCGCCACCTCCAGCGGCCAGGTCGCGACCGGCAGCAACGCGATCATCGTTGGGAACAACGCCGCGGCGATCGAAGCCACGGCCGGCGGCCTGGTCGGCGCCGCCACCGGCGCCATCGTCCAGTCGTCGTCCTCCGCCACCGTCAGCGGCGGCGAGGCGGAGGTCGGCGGCCTCGTCGGGCAGCTGCAGGGCGGCTCGATCCTCGATTCCTACGCCTCCGGCCAGGTCACGGTCGGCAATTTCGCGGGAACGGAATCGCCGTCGGCCGGCGGCCTGGTCGGGACCGCGGAGGCCACGCCTTCAGGCGTCGACCCATCGATCACGGGCTCGTTCGCCACCGGCAACGTCTTCGCCGGCAGCGGCGCCGCGGCCGGCGGCTTCGTCGGCGCCGGGTCGCTCGTCACCATCTCCCTGTCCTATGCGACCGGCAATGTCACCCTGAACGGCAGCAACGCCAACGCGACCGACGAGGTCGGCGGGTTCGCCGGCATGCTGCAGGGCTCGATCGTCAGCCAGTCGTTCTCGAGCGGCGCGGTGAACGTCACCGTCAACGGCGAAATCTCCTACGTCGGCGGCTTCGTCGGCGACCTCGACAGCGGCTCGATCACCGACGCCTATTCGCAAAGCCCGGTCACGACGGCTAACACCCAGGCGACTGGCGGCTTCGCCGGCGAGGACAACGGCGGCGACATCACCCGGGTCTATGCGTCCGGGCTGGTACAGACGTCGGGCGGCGTCTCGGCCGGCCTCGTCGGCGAAATGTTCGGCGGCACGCTCTCCGACAGCTTCTGGGACGAGGGCGCCACTAACCAGACCACCGGCTACAATCTGTCCGGCGGCTCGGCGAGCAATGTGACTGGGACCGGCGGCGGCACGGGCATCGATCCGTTCGCCGAGGCCACCTACGCATCGTTCGACTTCGGCGCCACCTGGTCGAACCCGTCGCAGGGCGAGTATCCCGAGCTGTTCGGCGTCTCCCACGTGCTGCGCCTGAGCACCGAGAGCACCTCGACGATCTACGCCGACTACCCCGTCTACGTCATCGACGAAGTCGGCTACCAGCCGCTGGAGGGCCCGTCGATCCTGACCGGGTTGAGCGGCGGCGCCACCAACCTCGTCGTCTCGTCGTCCGGCCACTACGACGTCACCATCTTCAGCTCGCCCTATCCGATCGTCTTCTCGGGCGCGTCCGCGACGTCGCCGAACGGCTCGGGCGCCTACCGGCTCATCTATGTGAACGGCCAACTCACGGTCACCCCGCGCGCGCTCACCGCCTCGCTGGTGAATGTCGACAAAACCTATGACGCGACCAAGATCGCCGACCTGAACGCTGGCAATTATGAGCTCTCGGGCGTGATCGGCGGCGACGATGTCAGCATCGCGAACGCGCCCACCACTGGCGTCTACGCCGGCGGCAATGTCGGGACCAATATCGACGTGTCGGTCAAGGGAACCATCACCCTGAGCGGCGCCGACGCGCTCAACTACACAACCAACACGAAGATCACCAACGATCCGGTTGGCGAGATAGACCCCGCCGCCCTGATGATCAGCGCCGTCACCGATACGAAGATCTACGACGGCAACACCAGCTCGACCGGCCTTCCGTTCGTGGTCAGCGGCTTGCAGGGCAACGACACCGTCATCGACCTCAGTCAGGTCTTCAGCAGCAAGAACGCCGGCTCTGAATCCCTGGTGGTGAACCGCTACCGGGTCGAAGACGGCAACCACGGCGACAACTACACGGTCACCCTGGTCAGCACGTTTGGCACCATCACGCCGGCGCCGCTGACGCTGGCGGCTGTCACCGACAGCAAGGTCTACGACGGCAACGACAGCGACGGCCTGACTCCGACCGTGACCGGCCTGGTCGGCAACGACAGCGTCACCGACCTCACCCAGTTCTTCAGCAGCAAGAACGCCGGCAGCCCCACGCTGAACGTCGATCCGAACTACGTGATCCATGATGGCAACGGCGGCGGCAAC
>Ga0302311_10003399_pt1 | contig 17427 bp, 17 predicted proteins | sample III_Palsa_N1_3_FD_200449 | JGI IMG/M metagenome (GOLD analysis project Ga0302311, IMG submission 200449) | Peat permafrost microbial communities from Stordalen Mire near Abisko, Sweden - III_Palsa_N1_3 | ecosystem: Environmental > Terrestrial > Soil > Palsa > Peat permafrost | place: Sweden... | reverse complement strand
AGGCAGTGGGGTCCCGGATCAAGTCCGGGACGACGAGATTGGCTGGGTTTGCACCTCCCCCCACCCCCACCTCGCTCATCCTGAGCCCCGTCGAAGGATGCGCGCCAAGTTCAGCCCAAAGCGCAGGGGTGTTGTGCCACGGTCTAAGTTCGCGCGCATCCTTCGACGGGCTCAGGATGAGCGGAGGGGGGAGTTTGTGGGTGAGGGCCTACAGGTAAACCCAAGGCCGCACCAAACGATCCGCAGCGCGCACCGCATCGATCCGTCCGCGGTGCTGCAAGGTCAAATCGATCGCATCCAGACCGCCGATCAGCATCGCCTTGGCCTCAGCGTCGATCGCAAACATGTGGCATTCGCCGCCAGTCGTAATGACGGATTGCGCCATCAGATCGACCGTCAGCGGCCCGCGCACTTCGCCGACCACCGCCGGATCGAGCACCACCGGCACGATGCCATTGCGCACGCAATTGCCGCGAAAGATCGGATTGAAACTCGGCGCGATCACGACGCGAAAACCATATTCCGCCAATGCCCAGGCGGCATGTTCGCGCGACGAGCCACACCCGAAATTGGCGCCGCCCAGCAAGATCTGCGCATCCGCATAAGCCGGATCGTTGAGCACGAAACCAGGATCAGGCACTCGCCCGCCCACCTCGGTATACCGCCACCCGGCAAACAGCCCGTCGGCCAACCCGGTCTTGCCCGTCCCCTTCATTTCGCGCGAGGGGATGATCGCGTCGGTGTCGATATTGTCGCGGATCAGCGGCAGCGCGATCGCGGTCAGCGTGGTAAAGGGCGTCATGCGACAAAGTCCTTGAGGTCTGCGGCCGCGATGATCCGGCCGGCAATCGCCGAGGCCGCGACCGTTTCGGGCGACGCGAGGTGCGAGCGCGTGCCCGGGCCCTGGCGGCTTTCGAAATTGCGGTTGGTCGAGGTGATCACGCGTTCCTGCGCGCCGAAACTTTCACCGCCGGCAAAGAAACACATCGAACAGCCCGGTTCGCGCCATTCGAACCCGGCATCGCGAAACACCTGGTCGATCCCTTCGGCCTTGGCCGCCGCCTTGACCGCGCCCGAACCGGGCACGCAGATCGCGCGGACGCCGTCTGCGACGTGCCGCCCTTTCAGGATCGCCGCCGCACGCCGCAGATCGGACAGGCGACTGTTGGTGCACGATCCGATGAACGCCGCGTCGATCGGTTCGCCATCGAGCGCCTGCCACGCGCGCAGGCCCATATAGTCGAGCGCGCGCGCATGGCTTTCGGCGGTATCGCGCGCGGCGACATCGGCGTGGCCGGGCACGTGCGCGCCGATCGGCATCGCCTGTTGCGGGCTGGTGCCCCAGGTCACCATCGGGCGGACATCGGCGGCATCGACGCGCAATTCGGCGTCGAACTTCGCATCCGCGTCGGACGACAACGTGCGCCAATCCGCAACTGCCTGCGCCCATAGTGCACCCTGCGGCGCATAGGGGCGGCCCGCAAGCCAATCGAACACCACCTCATCGGGCGCAATGATTGCCGAAAACGCCGAGAACTCGGTCGCCATATTGCACAAAGTCAGCCGCGCCTCGACATCGAGCGCACGCACCGCCGCGCCGGCATATTCTACGACATGGCCCTTCGCGCCTGACGAACCGAACCGCGCCAACAAATGCAACGCCAGGTCCTTGGCCGTGACACCGACGCCCAATACGCCGTCCACGGTGATCCGCATCGTCCCGGGCCGCCGCACGCGCAAGGTGCTCGTGGCCAGCGCGTGTTCCGCTTCGCTGGAACCAATCCCCCAGGCCAGCGCGCCGATCGCGCCCTGCGAACAGGTGTGGCTGTCGGGGCAGACCAGGGTCAGGCCGGGCAGCACGATGCCCAGTTCGGGCGAAATGACATGGCCGATGCCCTGGCGCGGATCGCCGAGATCGAACAGCGTGATGCCCGCCGCCGTGGCCGCGCGCCGGGTCGCTTCGATAAATGCGGTGCCGGTCGGCATGATCGTGCGATCGGTGCGGCCGGGCAGCGTGTCGACGATATGATCCATCGTCGCAAACGCCTGGCGCGGCGCGGCGACCGGGCGGCCGGCGGCGGCCAGGCTTTCCAGCGCGACGCTGCCGGTGCGCTCGTGCAGCAGGATGCGGTCGATCAGGATCAGGCCGGTCGCGGAATCCAGGTCGGTCACGAGATGACGGTCCCAGATCTTTTCAAAGATGGTCTTGCCCATTTATCAGGCGCTCCGGTTGCGAAAGGCTTGGCGAATGCCGCGCAACGCGGCATCGGTGGCGGCATGGCAAAAAGTATTCGAACGGGCGCGCGCGATGCGATCCCGCTCTATCATCAGATTTTCCTCGGCCTGCGCGACGAGATCCTGTCGGGCGCGCGCGGTTTTGGCGCGGCGATCCCGACCGAGCAGGAGCTGGGCGAAATCCACAGCGTGTCGCGCATTACCGCGCGGCGCGCGCTCGACGAGCTGGCCGACGCCGGCCTGGTCGAACGGCGCCGCCGGGTCGGCACCCGCGTCGCGTTTCGCGCGCCGACCGTGCCGATCGACGGGCAGATCGACCAGGCGGTCGATTCGCTGATCGCCTTCGGGCGCGGTACACAAGTGCGCGTGATCGACCTGGGCGAAGTGCCCGCGCCCGCCGATGTGGCCTCTGCGCTCGGCCTTCCGCCAGGCGCAGCCGTGCTGCGCGCGCTGCGCATCCGCATGGCGAACCAGGCGCCGCTCGGCGCGATCGAAAGCTTCGTGCCGCGCGATATCGGCGTCACGCTCAGCCACGAGGCGCTGGGGAACCAGCCCATGCTCGAACTGATCCGCGCGGCGGGCCATACGATCGGCGCGGGATCGCAGACGATTTCGGCGATGTCCGCCGATCCCGCGCTCGCCACGTTGCTCGAAACCGAACCGCGCGCCGCGATCATCCGCATCGATCGTACCGTAAAGGACGATCACGGCCGCGCGCTGCTGTTCACCAGCGCGCGGTATCGCGGCGATCGCTACCGGCTCAGCCTCGATCTGCACGGTTCCGCTCAAACTGCCGTGACCGCAGCAATCTCCGCGTCCGAATAACCGATCTCGCGCAGGATATCGGCGCCGTGGCCGCCGGCCGTCGGGATGTCATGGCGCAGCGGCATGCGCGCGCCGTCGAATTCGATCGGCAAGCCCGGCAGACGCGTCGCCGCGCCGCCCGGGATCGTCACATCCATCAACCCGCCGGCCATCATATGCGGATCGTCGAACAGATCCTCTGGCCGCGCGATCGGTGCAAACGGCAGCCCCACCGTTTCGAGCTTCGCAATCAGCGCCGCGCGGTCCATCGCGCCAAACAGCGCGCGGATCTGCGGCAGGATCGCATCGCGCGCCAGCACGCGCTGGTTGTTCTTCGCATAATCCGGGTTCGCGCCCAGCTCGGTCAGGTCGAAGGCGGCGCAAAACGCCACCCATTGCTGATCGCTGACCACGCCGACGAACAACTGCTCATCGGGCGTCACCGTGTCGAACACGTCATAAATAGCCCAGGCTGAAATGCGCACCGGCATCGGCTGCGCCGCTTTCCCGGTCACCGCCATCTGCGCCATATGCTGCCCGACCAGAAACGCGGTCGTCTCATACAGCGCGCATTTCACTTCACCGCCCTCGCCCGTGCGATGACGGCGTTCGAGCGCGGCAAGAATGCCGATCACGCCGAACATGCCGCCGGTGATGTCGATAACCGACGCACCCGCGCGCAAGGGCCGCCCCGGAGGGCCGGTCATATACGCGAGGCCGCCCATCATCTGCGTCACTTCATCAAGCGCGGTGCGCTGTTCGTAAGGGCCCGCCAGAAAGCCCTTGGCGGCGCAATGGATCAGGCCGGGGTTCGTTTCCTTCAGCGCGGCATGGCCAAGACCCAGCCGATCGAGCGTGCCGGGGCGGAAATTTTCCACGACCACATCCGCGCTTTCGCACAGGCGGCGCGCGGCCGCGAGACCGGCCGGCGATTTCAGATCGAGGCAGATCGAGCGCTTGTTGCGGTTGAACATCGGGAAATACCCCGCGCCCGACCCGAGCAGCTTGCGCGTCTGGTCGCCGCCTGCCGGCTCGACCTTGATCACGTCCGCGCCCAGGTCGGCGAGGATCACCCCGACCGACGGCCCCATCACCATATGCGTGAATTCGATCACCCTGATGCCGGCCAGCGGCAGATTGTGCCCGTTCATGAAATCCCCTGCGTTTCGTCGGCCTCTCGACAGCCGCGCTCTATTTGGTATATCTCTATAACAAATACGAGTCCGGAGATAAAGCATGACCGACAAGCGAAGAGATGTGCTGGTAAGCGAAGTCGGCCCGCGCGACGGCCTGCAGAGCATCCAGACCGTGATGCCGCTCGCCGCGAAAAAGGCGTGGATCACCGCCGAAGCCGCCGCCGGCGTCAGCGAGATCGAAGTCGGCAGTTTCGTGCCCGCAAAACTGCTGCCGCAGATGGCCGATACCGCCGAGCTGGTCGCGTTTGCCAAGACCATTCCCGGCCTGACCGTCGCGGTGCTGGTGCCCAATGCGCGCGGCGCAGAGGCGGCGCTGGCGGCCGGCGCGGACAAGCTGACCTTGCCGCTATCGGTTTCGGAAACGCACAGCCTGGCGAATTTGCGCAAGACTCACGTCCAAGTCCTCGAGGAAGCGCGCGCGATCGCCGCGATGATCGCCGCGCTTCCGGTGGGCCAGCGCCCGCATTTCGAAGGCAGCCTGTCGACCGCGTTCGGCTGCACGCTGGAAGGCAAAATACCCGATGCGCAGATCGCGCGTCTCGCCGAACAGTTGATGGCCGCCGGCTGCGACGAAGTCGGCCTGTCCGACACCACCGGCTATGCCGATCCAGCTGCCGTCTGCCGCCTGATCAACCTGGTGTGGGACACCGTGGGCCGCGACGCGCTGACCGGCATTCACCTGCACAACACGCGCGGCCTGGGTCTCGCCAATGTGCTGGCGGCGCTCGATACGGGGCTGACCACGTTCGATGCCTCGCTCGGCGGGCTCGGCGGTTGCCCGTTCGCGCCGGGCGCGTCGGGCAATATCGTCACCGAAGACCTCGTGTTCATGCTCGAGGCGATGGGCCTGCGCACCGGGATCGACCTCGATCGCCTGACCGCTGTGCGATCAATCCTGTCAGAAGCCCTCGCGAACGAGCCACTTTATGGCTTCGTTCCGGACGCGGGGTTGCCGCTTGGCTTTCAGCCGGCCACGCCCATGGCCGCCTGAGCGCGCCCCCGCGTGCAAGGAGTGACACGCTTATGGCCATCGTCGGCACGAAGATGATTTCGGACGGAAAGACCGCCAAACAGATCTTCGAGGAAGTGATGGCCAATCCGGCCCGCTCCAAATTCGGTTTCGGCAAGAAACTGGCGATCGTCAATGTCGATTTCCAGAACGCCTATACCCGGATCGACGAATTCAAGACCGCGTATGAAACCGATCCGCGCCAGATCGAGCATGTAAACACGATCTCGCACCTGGCGCGTGACAAGGGCATGCCGGTGGTGTGGACCCATGTCGCCTATCTCGGCAATGCCGCCGATGCGGGCGTCTGGGGCACGCGCACCAATACACCCGACAGCCTGCAGAACATCAAATATGGCTCGCGCCGCCACGAGTTCGACGAACGCTGCGAAATCGATCCCTCAATCGACGTGATCTACGACAAGCGCATGCCCTCGGCGTTTTTCGAAACCCCGCTGCAAAGCCTGCTGGTTTGGCATAAAGTCGATACGCTCGTGATCACCGGCGGCTCGACATCTGGCTGCATTCGGGCAACGGCGGTGGAATCGCTGTCGCGCGGCTATCGCACGATCGTCCCGATCGAGACCTGCGCCGACAAGCACGAGAGCTACCACTTCTCGAACCTGACCGATCTTCAGCTCAAATATGCCGATGTCGAGCCCGTGCAGACGGTGATCGACTGGCTGGAGGCGTACGATGCGTGAAGGTGCGGCCGACCCAGGCCTCTACGATTTTCGCCCGTATCGCGACCGCGCCAAATTGGTGTGGCCCGAAGGCAAGACCGTCGCAGTCTGGGTTTCGCCCAATCTCGAATATTACGAAATCGATCCGGCCGCCAATCCGCACCGCAAAAGCTGGCCACGGCCGCATCCCGATGTCGTCGGCTATGCGCACCGCGATTATGCCAACCGCGTCGGCCACTGGCGCATGGCCGATGTGATGACCAAGCACGGCTTTCCCGGCTCGGTCAGCCTGTCGGTCGCGCTGTGCGACCACATTCCCGAAGTGGTCGAAGATGCGAACGCGCGCGGCTGGGAATTCTTCAGCCACGGCATTTACAACACCCGCTACAGCTATGGCATGGACGAAGCCCAGGAACGCGCGATCATCGAGGATTCGATCCGCACCGTGCGCGACCTGACCGGGCAGACGATCAAGGGCTGGATCGCGCCCGCGCTGACGCACACCCCGCGCACGCTCGACCTGATCGCCGAATACGGCCTGACCTATACGTGCGATCTCTATCACGATGACCAGCCCGGCCCGGTCCATGTGAACAGCGGCAAGCTGATCTCGATGCCCTACAGCCTGGAGGTCAACGACCATTACGGCTTCTTCGTCTACAACATGTCGCCGCGCGAATACGCCGACACGCTGATCCGCCAGTTCGAACGGCTCGCGGCAGAAGGCGAAACATCGGGCACGGTCATGTGCATTCCGCTGCACAGCTACCTGATCGGCCAGCCCCACCGGATCGGCGCGTTCGAGGAAGTGCTACGCCATATCGCCGCCGACGGCCGCGCGTGGATCACCCGTTCCGGCGATATCGCCGACCATTTCCTGCGCGAAGGCTATGACGCGGCCAACGCCGACGCCGCGCGCTACAAGGTGGCCTGACATGGCACTCGACCCCAGCTATCTCGAATATCCCCGCCGCAAACGCGGCATGGATCATGACCTTTACGCCTATTCGAACCTGTTCGAGCGGCCCGCCGTGGCCTGGCCCGGCGGCAAGACCGTCGCGGTGCCGATCGTCGTCAGCCTGGAATGGTTTCCGATCCTGCCGACCGACAAACCGTTCCGCGCGCCCGGTCATATGCAAACGGCCTATCCCGATTACCGGCACTATACCTCGCGCGAATACGGCACGCGGGTCGGTTTCTACCGCCTGCTCGACGCATTCGCCAAAGCGGGCGCGACCGTCTCGGTCGCGACCAATGCCGCAGTCGCCGAGCGTTATCCATCCGTCATCCGCGATATCGTCGCCGCCGGGCACGAAATCGTCGCGCATTCGACCGACATGAACGGTACGATCGCCACCGGCCTCGACGAAGCCGACGAGCGCGCGCTGATCGTCAATGCGCTCGACACGCTGGAGCGCGTATCCGGCACCCGGCCCAAGGCCTGGGCCTCGATCGCGCGATCGCAAAGCTGGAACACGCCGCGCCTGCTCGCCGAAGCCGGCGTCGCGCTGATGCTCGACTGGGTGAACGACGACCTGCCGTATGAAATGTCGACGCCCGCGAGCCCGATCGTCAACCTGCCGCTAAACCACGAATTGTCCGACCGGCAGATCATCACTGTGCAACAGCATTCGGCCGACAGCTATGCCGAACAGATCCGCGATGCCTATGCCTGGCTCGAAGGCGAAACGACGACAGGCGGCGGGCGGATGCTGCCGCTCCACCTGACGCCTTATATCATGGGCCTGCCCTACCGGATCGGCGCGCTGGAAAGCCTGCTCGGCTGGCTGGCCGCGCAACCGGGCGCGTGGTTTGCCGGCGTGTCTGCAATTGCGGACGCAGCGATTCGCTGATTCGCTCAAATCTGATCGCTGCGCGAGAAGAATTGGGCCAATTTCGCAACACCGGTCGGTGCGAATTGGGTTTTGCAGCCCCATTTTAATCGCCTGTCGGATAAACATGATCTAGGTTGGTGCCTGGCAAAAACCGGCAGGCATCCTCGCGTCATGGAAAAAGGCGTCCCAATCCGTTCACTCAGCCGCGGCATTGCGGTGATCCAGGCCATCAATCGCGAGAACACCTTGTCGATGATGGAGATCGCCCGCGCGTCCGAAGTGCCCTATCCGACCGCCTGCCGCATCGTCCAGACGCTGCTGCACGAAGGCCTGATCGAACGCGAGCCATCACGCAAACGCTACCGCCCAACCGCGCTGGTCCAGACCCTGGCCCACGGCTTCCAGGGCGATGCCCAGCTCGCCCGCGTCGCGCGCGCCCATATCGTCGACCTGACCCGCCGCATCGGCTGGCCGATCTCGCTCACCACAAACGTCGGCCACTCGATGGTCATCCGCGACTCAACCCATGCGCTGACAACCTTGGTGTTCAACAACTACCACACCGGCTTCACCATGCCCGTGCTCGAATGCGCGGCCGGCATTGGCTACATGTCATTCATCGACGACCAAAAACGCCAGGACATGCTCAACGCGCTCAAACTCCTGCCCGACCGCGTCAACCTCCACATGATCAACCTCCTGGAAGAAGGCCCCCTGGTCAGCGACGTACAACGCGACGGCTACGCCACCCGCGGCCACAACCGCTTCACCCGCAACCCAGGCAAAACCTCGTCGATCGCAGTCCCGATCCTGCACGACGGCGCCGTAGCCGGCATGCTGACCCTGGCGTTCTTCTCCGCCGCCATGAAAATGACCGACGCGATCGAACGCTTCGCAATCCCGCTGCAGGAAACCGCCGCGACGATCGCCAAGGAACTGTAAACCCCCGACGCGATACCCCACACCCGTCGTCACCCCCGGACTTGATCCGGGGTCCAGCTTCTTCTTGCTCGCTCGAGAAGTGCGCAAAAGTAGGGCCTCCGGCGGCCTAGGGCCATTGCCCTAGGAACCCGTTAGCGTCCTGAACTGCGTACTGACTATTCGTTTGCACCCTGCCGCGCAGCGAACATATTGTCTTCCGACGCAGCGGCGGGATGCGTTGCTGAACAGACACATCAACGCGGACGGTAACGGGATGCAAGGGCCCCTGGCCCTTGCCGGCCGGAGGCACGTTATCGATTTATGCTATCAATCAATCTCAGCCTCGCGCTCCAGCGACGTAAACATCGCCGCCTTCAGCAGATAATCGCGACGTTTCGCGCTATCGCGTGCCAGGTCGTCCATCCGCAGTTCCTGCAAAGACCGGCCATCGGCGGCGACGCCTTCCATGCCTTCCTTGTTCTGGATCGTCTGCGCTTGCACAAATTCGGTGCAGATCGTTCGGCGCTGGCGGTCGAAGCGGTCGAGCAGGGCGTCGGGTGCGGCGCCTTCCAGCAAGATTTCGCGCAGTTTTCCGGTCAGGTTCCAGGCATCGTGAATGCCTGAATTCATGCCGAAACCGCCGAGCGGATTGTTGAGGTGCGCGGCATCGCCGACCAGCAGGACGCGGCCGTGGCGGAAGCTTTTCGCGACGCGCTGGTGCACGCGGTAGAGTGTGCGGTGGTGGGTTTCGACGGTTTCTTCGATGCCGAGCAGTCCGCGGAATACCTTGTCGCGATAGGCGTCGGAGAGGAATGGGGTGTCGCTTTCGCTTTCCGGCGCCGGCACGAGGATCCGCCACAAGGTCGGCACGCGCAAGAGCACGCACCATTCCTGTGCGTCGGCGACGTAGTTCACGTTGGCGAGATAATCGAAATGCCGCTCGATCGGATAGGCGGTGGACAGCGTCAGAAAGCGTTCGGGCCAGGTGAAGCCTTCGAATTCGACGCCGGTCCATTTGCGCACGGTCGAATTGGCGCCATCGGCCGCGATCAGGTAATCCGCGCGGTAAGTCTCGATCGCCATCGGGCTTTCGACTCGCACGGTTACGCCGTCGCCATCCTGTTCAAAGCCGAGCACGCGGCGGTTGAACAGCGTGGTGCCGTGCGCATGCGCATCGTGCCGCGCCGACAGCAGGCGCGCGAGCTTGTACTGTTCGCACTGCAGGCGAAACGGATAGGCCGTGACATCGGCGAGTTCGCCCATGTCGAGTTCGATATGGTGGCCGCTGCTGCGGTTGCGATACTGATAGACCGGCGCCTTCAGGCCGTCGGCGATCAGTTCGTCGACTACGCCCAGCTCCGCCATCATTTCGAGCGAAGGCGGATGGAACGTGGAGGCACGCATATCCTCGGGACAATCCGGCTGCGCTTCGAGCAGCACGGTGTCGATCCCCATGGAAGCCAGTCTGTAGGCCGTTACCGCGCCGACCGGGCCGGCACCTGCGACCAGCACGCGAGTTCGAGTGATCATAGTATTCCTGAATTGAAAAGCATTGAAGGTTTGAAGCGTGCCCAGGCCCAGATCAGGCTTCAATCAGCCGCATCACCACTTCGGCCGCGCCGGTGCGGTGTTCGCCGGCCGCCTGGTATTCGCTCGACGCGAGATAGGCCCGTGCGGACGCCACATCGGGATAGCGGCTGACGACAACGCGTTCGCCGACCATTCCGTCACCTTCGAGCACTTCTGCCACCGCGCCCTTGACGACGGCCTCACCGCCAAAGCGTTCGCTCAAACCCGCGATCCCTTTGGAATAAAGCGCGAAACGTTCCGGATCGCTGATCCGCACTGTCGCTACGATATATGCGCTCACCCCGTGCCTCCCTCTTTCGATTGGCACCCCGTTTATCCGCGCGAACGACACGCGCGCCCCGCCTTGGAAAAACTGTCCGCCTGTCGATGAAACTGGTTGTGGCCATCGCGGCGGCGGCGTGGCCTCGCCTACAGCCAAAGCTCAGGATACGGTATAAAGGCACGATGATGGTGGATTCGCTTGGCAGCCGGATGAAGTTCGCGGTGGTGGCACCGTCCACCAACACCAGTGTCGAGCCCGAATATGCCGCGATGCAGCCGCGCGGCGTGACCAACCATTTCAGCCGTATAGCGATCCCGGACACGAAAGTGACGGACGACGACAGCTTCATGGTGATGCTCAACACGATCCGGGATTCGACGTTTGGCGCGGTCGACGTTTCGATGTCGATGGAGCCGGGCTGCGTGATCATGGGCATGTCGGCGGAAACATTCTGGGACGGCGCCGAGGGCGCAGACCGCCTGCACAAGCGGATGCTCGAACGGACCGGCGGCGTGCCGGTGATCATGGGTTCGACCGCGGTCGACGCCGCGATCAAGGCCTATGAAAAGGTCGGCAGCCCGATCCGCAAGATCGGCATCATCACCCCCTACATGCCGGTGGGCGATGCCAATGTGCAGAAGTTTTTCGAAGACCAGGGCTATGAAGTGGTCAATCTGGTCGGGTTGAAATCGCCATCGCCGATGCTGATCGCGCACGAAAGCAAGCAGACGCTGAAGCGCGCGGCGATCGCGGTATCGGAAGGTGTTGATGCGATTATCCAGTGCGGCACGAACCTGGCCTTTGCCGAAGTCGCCGCAATGGCTGAATTCTGGCTGGAAAAACCGGTGATTGCGATCAACACCGCGACATACTGGCACGCGTTGCGCAGCATGGGTTTTGCCGACCAGATGGATGGCTTCGGCCGTCTCATGTCCGAATTCTGATTATTTCCGTTTTGAATTTCTGCCTTCCGAAGGAGCAACCCGATGGAATATGATTACGTCCCCCTGCCCGCCCGCAAACCCCTGAAATGGCCAAATGGCGCGCGCGTGGCCCTGATGATCACGTTCAATCTTGAAACCTGGGACCTGACCAAAGATACCGACCGCGCGTATTACGCCGGCGGCCCATCGATCCTGCCTGATATCCTGCCCGGCAACACGCCCGATTTCCCGAACTACTCCTGGCGCGAATATGGCCAGCGGGTCGGCATCTGGCGGCTGTTCGACCTGTTCGACAAGCTGGGCGCAAAGGCGAGCTGCACCACCAACGCGGTCACGTTCGATCGGCGCAAGGCGATGACCGACGCGGTGCTGGAACGCGGCTGGGAACTGCTCACGCACAATTGGGAACAGGGCGAACTGCTGACCGATTTCGCCAAGGATCCCAAGAAAGAGCGCGAAATCATCATGCGCACGCTCGACCAGTTCGAGAAATTCACCGGCCGCAAGTCGAAGGGCTGGCTGTCGTCGTCGTTGCGCGGCACACTGCAGACCGCCGACATTCTCGCCGAATATGGCTGCACGTTCTACTGCGACATCATGAACGATGATCAGCCGTACCTGTTGCGCACGCCGCACGGGCCGATCGTTTCGACGCCCTATTCGAACGAGATCAATGACTTCACATTCATCACGCGCAAGAATTTCACCACCGACCAGTTCGCCCAGGCGCTGATCGAGGAACTCGACGTCTTGTACGAAGAAGGCAAGACGACCGGGCGGATCATGAATGTCGGCCTGCACCCGCATGTTTCGGGCCGCGCGCATCGTATCCGCGCGATCCAGGAATTCATCCAGCACGCGCAATCGCTGCCGGGTGTCTGGTGGGCCACGCGCGAAGAAATCGCCGACTGGTACCTGCAGAACCACGAAAGCCACATCCCCGGCCAGCTTGGCTGATATGCATCCCATCGCCAGCCTGCGCGCGCGCCTTTTGCCCGATGCACAGGGGCGGCGCAGGTTGCTGACAGTCCCGGGTTGCTGGGACGGGTTGACCGCGCTGATGATCGAACAGGCGGGGTTCGAGGCCGCCTTCCTGACCGGAGGCGGCCTGGCGATGGCGCGGTTCGGCCGGCCCGACATGGGGCTGGTGACGATGACCGAAGTCGCCGATACGATCGCGGTGATCCGCGACCGTGTCGCGATCCCGCTGATCGTCGATGGCGACACCGGCTTTGGCAATGCGTTGAATTTGGCGCGCACCGCCCGCACATTTGAACGAGCGGGCGCCAGCGCGATCCAGATCGAAGACCAGGGCTTTCCCAAACGCTGCGGCCATATGGCGGGCAAGACCGTGATCCCGCTGGCCGAAGCCGTGGGCAAAGTAAAAGCCGCGCTCGATGCGCGCAGCGACATGCTGGTGATCGCCCGCACCGATGCGGTCGCGATCGAGGGGATCGATGCCGCAATCGAGCGCGCCGAGGCCTATCTCGAAGCCGGTGCCGACCTGATATTTATCGAAGGGCCGCGCACGATGGCCGATACGCATGCCGTGACCGATCGCTTTGCGGCCCGCGTGCCGCTGGTTCACAACCTGGTCGAAGGCGGCGTGAGCGCGACCGATAGCGGCGCAATTCTGGAGCAAATGGGTTTTGCGGTCGCGCTTCATCCGCTGCTGTTGCTGCATGGGTTCGCTGCGCAGGTGCCCGGCTGGCTGGCACATCTGCGCGAAGACCGGTCGACTGCCGCGCTGACCGACAGCATCGCAACATTGTCCGATATGAACCGGATCACCGGCTCCGCCGATCTGATCGCTACCGGAGCACGCTATGACGCCTGACCTGAATACCGATTATGCCAGCGCCGGCTTTGGCGGAAAACTGCCCTTCGGAAAAAGCGCCGCGCTGCTCGTCGTCGATGTGGTGATGGCCTATCTCGATCCCGCTAGTCCGCTCTATGCCGGCGTGGAATCCGCGCTCGCCGCCAATGAGCGGCTTGTTGCCGCGGCGCGCGCTGCGGGCGTGCCGGTGATTTTCACCAATGTCGTCTATGAACCGGGCGGCATCGACGGCGGCATGTTCTTTCGCAAAGTCCCTGCGCTAAAAGCGTTCGTGCGCGGGTCGCCCGATGGCGCGTTCCCGCCGACGCTGCAGCCGCAGCCCGGCGAACTGATCGTGACCAAGCAATATCCGTCCGCATTTTTCGGCACGTCACTTGCGTCCACGCTGCATGCGGCGGGGATCGACACGCTGCTGATTGGTGGTTTTTCGACGTCGGGCTGCGTCCGCGCTTCTGCGCTCGATGCGCTGTGCCACGGCTTTGCGCCCTTCGTGGTGCGCGAAGCGAGCGGGGATCGCGATCCCCGCCCGCAGGAACAGAACCTGTTCGACATGGCCGCCAAGATGGCCGAAGTGATCGGCGAGGACGAAGCGATCGCGCTGATTAAGCGCTGATCGCCTGGTTTCAGGCTTGCGTCAGGGCCGCCGCCGCGCGGCCCGCCAATTTACCCAGGGTCGTCGCCGTCAACAGGCCATTGCCCGCGATGTAACCCGCCGCGCCTGCGCCGGAAACCCCGCGCGCCGCGCCGCCGCCTGCAAACAGGTTGGGCAGCACTTTGCCGTCCACACCCAGCACCCGCGCATCTTTGTCGACCGCCAGGCCACCTTGCGTGTGGAGCAATGCCCCCGTCACGCGCACCGTACGATACGGTGCAGCCAGTGGCGCGTGCCCGGTGAAATCCCGCCCGAACGGATCCGTCGCCTCGCCGCTGGTGTAAGCCGCAGTCTCCGCAAGCGCTGCCTCCAGCGCCGCCACTGACAGACGCGTCGCGGTCGCGAGCGCAGCAACATCGTCCGCTTCGACAATGGCGCCGGAACGCAAGGCGTCCTGATAATCCTCGAACTGCGCCAGAGTCTCGGCAATGCGGGAATCAAAGATCGTCCACGCGAGATGCTCTGGCTGCGCGTGAACATGCGCTGCCGCTGCCGAATACCCGATGGATTCGTTGTAGAACCGCTCGCCGGCAAAATTGAGTTGAAACCCGCCAAGAATGACCGACGGCCAATTGACGATAATGCCGTACCCCGCCGCCAGATTACCATGCCCCTGATAAGCCGCCATGTCGGCAAGGTCGGCATCGAGCGCATCGCCCCACGCCACCGCGTCGCCCATATTGCCGGGATGGCCATGATACGGTGCATCGCCCATTTCGGGCATCCACTGGCGCACCATTTCGGCATTACCGCCAAAGCCGCAACACGCGAGGATCAGCGCACCGCAGCCCACAGTCTCGACCGCGCCGTCTGGCCGGCGAAACGCGATGCCGGTAATCCGCCGCGCGTCGTCCACAAACAGCGTCTCGACCGTCGCTTCGCACAGGATCATCGCGCCGGCCGCCTCCGCCGCCTGCTGTAACCCGGCGATCAGCTCGCCGCCGATACGGTTGGGCGTCCCGAACATGCGGCGCACGCTGTGGCCAGGATAGACGAAGCCATCGACCAGGGTCAGCGGAACGCCATGGGCCTGGAGCAATGCGACGGTATCGGCGGACTGGTCGGCGATATGCCGGACGATTGCGGCGTCGGTCGCGCCAGCCTTGGCGATCATATCGGCCGCGAACAATGCGCCTCCGTCCTCGATCCCGGCGGCGGCCTGTTCGGGCGTACCGGCGGCGGGAATCAGTCCGGTCGACATGCCGGTTGAGCCAAGCGGCGTAGCGTCACGTTCCAGCACCAGCACGTCTACGCCGGCATCACGCGCCGCGATCGCCGCAGTCAGCCCGCAACCGCCGGCGCCAACAACAACGACCGGCATTTCCAGATCGTATGTCCGGCCCTGATCCTTAACTACACCCACGTCGCATCTCCCTAAGCGGCCCCATCAAGGCCATTGGCGGCGCCAAGTGGAGTGCGAACACCGGTTTTGATCGAACAGCGGACACCCCATTGACGGAACGGCTCGGCAGGAATTTAAATACCGAGGCCATGGCCCGGAAAAGCCAATTTCAAACGGAGCACGACAATGCCGATGTCCGATGAAACACACCTTACCCCGCGCCAGGCCAAATGGTTCCAAACGGTGCGTGCAGGTCTGGAAAGCGCGTCGGGTCTGACGATCGAGCAGTGGGCCGAAATCGCCAGGACTTGCCCGGAACAGGCGCATCGCAAACGGCTGTTGTGGACGAAGGAGCAACATGGGCTCGGCCAGAACCATGCGTCCATCGTTCTCGACGCAGCATTTCCGCCCGCAGCCGGGTGGTCACAGCCAGAGGACCTCGCGGCAAAACTCTGGAACGACCCGCAAACAGCGCAACTGTTCGCCTTGATCAAAACGATGGTGACATCGCTGCCCGACGTGATCGTGGGTCAGCGCAAAAGCTACACGGCATTTTCACGTCAGTTTCAATTTGCCGCCGCGCGGCCACGCAAAGGCGGAGGCGTTGTGCTGGGCCTGGCGATCGCGCCCCAAACGACAGAAAGCTTCGAAAAGCGAGGCCGTGAAAGCTGGTCCGAAAGGCTTGAAAGCTCTGTTGAATTCTCGGCCGGTGACCAGGTCGACCAGCCCTTGTGCGAAATGCTGCAACAGGCCTGAGATTCCGGTGCTCTGGCGCAAAACAAAAAGCCCCGCCGCGGATGCGGCAGGGCTTTTGTGTAGATTTGTGAATGGGTTCCAACCACATAAACTCTATACGCCGGCTACAATGCCTGGCGACGACCTACTCTTCCAACGCTTGAGCGTTAGTACCATTGGCGCGGACTGGTTTCACGGCCGAGTTCGAGATGGGATCGGGTGGGGCACAGACGCTATGGTCACCAAGCAATGGAGCCGGCGTACAGAGTTTATGTGGTGGGTTTTTAATCGATGGCGATGATGGCGTTTCTGGCTTGATATCGTCCATCATCAGGCCGCTGTTAGGCAGACATGATATTGATGGTGGAATTCTCAAGCATGAATAGAGCTATTAGGACCGGTTAGCTTCATGCGTTACCGCACTTCCACACCCGGCCTATCAACGTGGTGGTCTACCACGGCTCTATGATACCTTATCTCGAGGGAGGCTTCCCGCTTAGATGCTTTCAGCGGTTATCCCGTCCATGCATAGCTACCCTGCTGCGCTCCTGGCGGAACGACAGGTACACCAGAGGCATGTTCATCCCGGTCCTCTCGTACTAGGGACAACTCCTCTCAAGTATCGACGCCCACGGCAGATAGGGACCAAACTGTCTCGCGACGTTCTGAACCCAGCTCACGTACCACTTTAATTGGCGAACAGCCAAACCCTTGGGACCTGCTCCAGCCCCAGGATGTGATGAGCCGACATCGAGGTGCCAAACGATTCCGTCGATATGAGCTCTTGGGAATCATCAGCCTGTTATCCCCGGCGTACCTTTTATCCGTTGAGCGATGGCCCTTCCACGAGGGACCACCGGATCACTATGACCGACTTTCGTCTCTGCTCGACTCGTCAGTCTCGCAGTCAGGCAGGCTTATGCCATTGCACTCTAACAGACGGTTTCCAACCGTCCTGAGCCTACCATCGCGCGCCTCCGTTACTCTTTAGGAGGCGACCGCCCCAGTCAAACTACCCGCCACAGAGGGTCCCCGAACCGGCTAACGGTCCTGGGTTAGACATCAGAAAACAACAGGGTGGTATTTCACCTATGGCTCCACATCAGCTGGCGCCGATGCTTCAAAGCCTCCCACCTATGCTACACAATTCTTTCCTAATGCCACTCTGAAGCTGCAGTAAAGGTGCACGGGGTCTTTCCGTCTAACCGCGGGTACTCCGCATCTTCACGGAGAATTCAATTTCGCTGAGCATATCCTGGAGACAGTGGGGAAGTCGTTACGCCATTCGTGCAGGTCGGAACTTACCCGACAAGGAATTTCGCTACCTTAGGACCGTTATAGTTACGGCCGCCGTTTACCGGGGCTTCAATTCGGAGCTTGCA
>Ga0302311_10003396_pt1 | contig 17442 bp, 13 predicted proteins | sample III_Palsa_N1_3_FD_200449 | JGI IMG/M metagenome (GOLD analysis project Ga0302311, IMG submission 200449) | Peat permafrost microbial communities from Stordalen Mire near Abisko, Sweden - III_Palsa_N1_3 | ecosystem: Environmental > Terrestrial > Soil > Palsa > Peat permafrost | place: Sweden... | reverse complement strand
CGCGCCGCGGCCCATGCGCAGCAGTTGCTGCATGGGCAGGACGCTGCGTCCCAGCACCACGGAAATCTCCACTTCGACCGACTTGACCTGACTCACCCGTGACCATCCCCGAAGACGCCGCTTGCATCCGCCGCACCCGGAGCCACATTGAGCCTCTATGCTTGCTCCGAAGTTAAGCGATCCGCCGATAGGCTTTTTTCGCGCCGACGGCCGCCCGGCCGGTTGGGCGATCTCCCGTGCGCCGGTGGGCTACGAGGACGCCGTCGCCGTGATGGAGGCCCGCGCCGCCGCCATCGCCGCCGGTGAGGCCGGGGAGCTGGTCTGGCTGCTGGAGCATCCGCCGCTCTATACGGGCGGGGTGTCGTCCAAGGTCGCCGACCTGCTGGAGCCCGACCGCTTCCCCGTCCACAAGACCGGCCGCGGCGGGCAGTACACCTATCACGGCCCCGGCCAGCGGGTGGCCTATGTAATGCTGGACCTGAACGCCCGGCGCCGCGACGTGCACGCCTTCGTGGCCTCGCTCGAGGCCTGGGTGATCGGCGCGCTAGGCGAGTTCAACGTCAAGGGCGAAATGCGTCCCGGTCGCGTCGGCGTCTGGGTCGAGCGAAGGACGCCAGGCCTGGAGCCCCGCGAAGACAAGATCGCCGCCATGGGGGTGAAGATCAGAAAGTGGGTCTCCTTCCACGGGATCAGCCTGAACGTGGAGCCGGACCTTGACCACTTTTCCGGCATCATCCCCTGCGGCATATCCGAGCACGGGGTGACGAGCCTCGTGGACCTCGGCCTGCCGGTGACCATGGACGAAGCAGACGCCGCCCTGAAAGCGAGCTTCGAGGCCGTGTTCGGGCCGGTGGAGGACGCCGAAGCGCCGCTCTAGGCGAACTCCACCAGGACCTCGTCCGCCGCGACGCTGTCGCCGGCCTTGGGGCCGACCAGCTTCACGACGCCGTCGCGTTCGGCCTTGATGATGTTCTGCATCTTCATGGCCTCGATCACCGCCACGGTCTCGCCGGTCTTCACCGCCTGGCCGAGGGTCACGTCAAGGGAGACCACCAGACCCGGCATGGGCGAGACGATGATTTTGGAGGTGTCGGCGGGCTCGCGTTTGGGCAGTCGCTCGTGCAGTTCGGCGGAGAGCGGCGTCAGCACCAGCACGCGGGCCTTGGCGGCGCGGTGGCGGATGGTGAAGCCTTCTGCGGCGGGGTGGACCTCCACGGTGAAGGCCTCGCCGTTCAGGCGTCCACGGAACACCGGCTTGCCGGGGCGCCAGTCGATGGCGTCCAGCGCGAGCGTGCGGTCATCCTCGATCAGCGCCACGTCCAGCGCCGAACCCGACGCCTTCAGCCGCACATGACGGGACGGGGCTTCCCCCACCACCACGGTCCATTCGGTGCGGGTGAGCGGGTTGGCGAGGCCGTTCCCGACTGCTCGCGCGCGAGCGGCGAGGGTGCGATGCATGTGGGCGGCGACGGCGCTCATCACGTCCGCCTGGAAGGCGGTCGGCTCGGTTCCGTCGAACCCATCCGGGAACTCGTCCTTGATGTAGCTGGTGGAGATCTTGCCGGACTTGAAGCGGTCCTGATCCATCACGGCGGCCAGGAAGGGCACGTTGTGTCCGAGGCCCTCGATGTGGAAGTCCTCCAGCGCCCGGCCCATGCCGGCCACGGCCTCCGCCCGCGTCTCGCCCCAGGTGCAGAGCTTGGAGATCATCGGGTCGTAGAACATGGAGATCTCGTCCCCCTCGCGCACGCCCGCGTCGTTGCGCACGGTGTAGGCGGCGCGCTCGCCCTCGGCCGGCGGATCGTAGCGCACCAGGCGGCCGATGGAGGGCAGGAAACCCCGATACGGGTCCTCGGCATAGATGCGGCTTTCCACCGCCCAGCCTTTGATCTTCAGGTCGTCCTGCGTGAAGGCCATCACCTCCCCAGCCGCCGAGCGCAGCATCTGCTCGACCAGATCGAGCCCCGTGATCAGCTCGGTCACCGGGTGCTCGACCTGGAGCCTCGTGTTCATTTCCAGGAAATAGAAGCTCTTGTCCTGGCCGGCGACGAACTCCACGGTGCCGGCGGAATCGTAATTCACCGCCTGGGCCAGGGCGACCGCCTGGGCGCCCATGGCGGCGCGCGTTTCGGGATCGAGCAGCGGGCTCGGCGCCTCTTCGATCACCTTCTGGTTCCGGCGCTGGATCGAGCACTCGCGCTCGAACAGGTGCACCACGTGGCCGTGCTTGTCGCCCAGCACCTGGATCTCGATGTGCCTCGGAGATGTGATGAATTTCTCGATGAAGATGCGGTCGTCGCCGAAGGCCCCCTTGGCTTCGGCGCGAACGGCGGGGAAGCCCTCCTCCACCTCGGCGCGGGAGTAGGCGACGCGGATGCCCTTGCCGCCGCCGCCGGCCGAGGCCTTGATCATCACCGGATAGCCGATCTCCTCTGAGATCGTCACCGCGTGGGCGACGTCGTCGATCTCGCCGATGTGGCCGGGCACGCAGGAGACGCCGGCGGCTTCGGCGAACTTCTTGGACTCGATCTTGTCGCCCATGGCCGAGATGGCGTGGGCGTTGGGGCCGATGAAGACGATGCCTTCGTCAAGGCATCGCTGGGCGAACTCGGCCTTTTCCGACAGGAAGCCGAAGCCCGGATGCACCGCCTCGGCGCCCGTCTGCTTACAGGCGGCGATGATCTTGTCAGCGTCGAGGTAGGACTGGGCGGCGGGCGGCAGGCCGATAAAGACGGTCTCGTCGGCCATCTCCACCGCCAGGCTGTCGGCGTCGGCCTCGGAATAGACCACCACCGTCTTGATGCCCATGCGGCGGCAGGTCTTGATCACCCGAACCGCAATCTCCCCACGGTTCGCAATCAGAATCTTGGAAAACATTCCGTCCCGGCTTTCGTTGGCGTCTTTGCCTCGGAGTTAGCCGGGAACGGAGAGAAATCCCATAGGTATGTGGGGAGATATGCGGCGCCGTAGCGTCAGGCGGCGGGTGTGGTCGCCGTCACGCCGACGATCTTCTTGGTCGCCGCCAACCGGCCATAGAGGGCGACCGCCGCCCCCACCCCGGTGGCCAGCTGCGTGACGGCGCCGATGGTCGCGGCCTGATCCGCCGGGGCCTTGACCCCGAGAACGCCCAGAAGCGCAGGTCCGAAGGCGCCGGCGAGGGCGATCAGGCTGCCCCACACGGTGGTTGAGGCGATGGCGGGTTTGGTGTCGTTCATGGATATCTCCTTTGCTGAACGGGTTGCAGAGATGGAAGGCTCAGCCCTGACGGCAGCCGATGTCGGGGTTCGAGGGCGCCAGGATCGCGCGTCCGTCGATGTCGGCGAGCGGGCCGCCCGCGGGGATGGCGTAGCCGCCCCCCTGAACGATCGAGGCCGAGAGGGTGTAGTCGGCGGCGCCGAAATAGCCGGCGCCAGCCTTGAGCGGACCGAAGCCCGCGCCTGCGAAGCCGAAGTCGCTCCCTGCCGCGTCGCCGAGCGTAGCGCGTGAATGGGCCTCGCCGCCCACCGCCGTCCGCCAGCTGCCGATATCGTAGGATTGGCCGGCGCCCATGCGCCACGCACCGCCGGACCCGGTGGCGTTGGTCAGGTTGGCGTAGGCGTTGTAGTCCGCCGCCGGCGCCGTCACGCCCGCATCCACCTCGGCGAAGAAGACGAAGTTGGCGCCGGGCGCGGCGTTGACGAAGAGGTTGCTGGTCAGGCTGTGGCCGGTCCCGCCGGCACCGCGCACATACCAGCCGTTTCCCCAGCTCTGACGCTCGGCCACCACCGTGTTGTTGTAATACTGGTCGCCGGTCCCGCCGACCACGTCGAGGCCGTTGTTGCCGGGGTCCTGGATGTAGTTGAAGCGGACGACGTTTGAGCCGCTCTTGGCGTTGTCGGTGCTGGCGCCCGTCACATCGGCGTAGTTGGTCCGCCAGACCCCGCCATTGTGGTAGCTCGACGACAGGCGCCGCGCCGCCACGGGATCGTTGTAGCCCCGATTGAACTGCACGGTGACGTTGGAGCAGAGCGCCCACATCTCCACGATGGAGTTGCCGCCAGCGTTCCAGCCGATGTTGTGCTCGAGCGTCCCGGACGAGACGGCGGCCACCTCGTAGGCGTTGTTCAGGGTGTCGAAGGCGTAGTTGCCAGCCAGATAGAGCCCGCCCACCCGATGGGCGTCGTCGATGCCGTAGACCTGGAAGCCGTCCGCGCTGAGGGACGTATCGAGCTGCGTCCCCGTCCGTCCCGCCTGGCAGGCCACCACCTGCATACCCGACGGCGCATGGATTCCGCTAACGTTGGCGGGGTTGAGGCTGACGGCGCTGTAGCGGCTCATCACGCCGCTCATCCCCGCTATGATGACGAAGCCGGTGGACGCCACATCAGGATAGGTGATGAGGATGGCGTTGGCCGCTTCGGCGGTCTCCACCTGCCCGAGGTTGGGGCTCAGTCCATCGGCGAACCAGGCGTAGAGGGTGGCCCCGTCAAGGGCGAACGCGCCCGCCGTCCCTGCGATGGGCGCGGCGATATAGGCCTGGAGCGCGGCGATCTTGGCGGCGAGGCTCGCGCCGGTGACCGCGAACAGACGCTGGCCATTGTCGAACACGTCCACCGCCTGGGCGACGCCGCCGATCTGCCAGATGCGGGCGTCGCCGCCATAGGGCGTCCAGCCGGTCCGTATCAGGCCACCGGAGAAGACCGGCATGGCCAGGGCGTCGCCGTAGGGCGCGATGACGAACGGGGCGCCGCTTGAGCCATAGGAAGAGAGCGTCAGCGTCCCGCGCACGAAGCTCCCGCGCTTCACACCCAGCACCTGCCCGCCCATGAAGCCGGAGCAGCGCGCCTGCACCTGCGCCAGGGTCGTGTAGGGGTTCTGCCAAGTGCCGAGATTGCGGGAGGTCGCCGCCGCGCCAGGATCGAAATAGAGCGTCGGCGTCATGCCGAATCCAAGCTTGTAGAGATCGAGCCCGTTCAGGGTGTCGGTCAGCCAAGGCGCGCTCGGCGGAGTGAAGCCCAAGCCCGGCGGGTTGTAGATCGACCGCGCCAGCGCCGGATCGAGGGGAACGGAAAGGCCCATGCTCACCACTCCTCTGCGAAGAAGGCCTGGCCCGAGGCGGCGCCGAGGATCGACAGGGCGTGCGGGGTGACCTTGGGCGGCTCGTAGTAGCCGCCAGGCGGCACGATCAGGCTGTGATTGTCGGCGGTCGCCGCCGTCCCATCCGCCGCACCCTTGCTGCGGACGTAGAGGTTGGCGGATGACTGATTCTGGATCAGCCAGCCGCTCCGGTCCGCATTGGCCGCCATCAGATCCTGCGCGACACTGGCCGATGCGGTGGCGCCGGAGCGATCGGTCCCCACCGCGCGGGTCGGCGTCGCGGCGATGGCGGCGGGCGCATCGACCGCCTGCACCAGCGAGATCGACTGCCCCGACTTCACCGGCAGGAGAGCGAAGCCGCCGCACTCGACCCGCCAGCCGGTCGCCTCGGCGGCTGACGGGGCTGCGCCCCAGGCGACGTTGACCGCGCCGGACAGGCCCGTGACGCGGACGAAGGCGGCGGCTTCAACGCCCGCCTCACCCTGCGGGGGTGTCGGCGCCGACACCGTGACGGGGGACGCGCCCACCGCCAGAACCTCGGCGGCGCCGAAGAGCTGGAGCGGCTGGTTCGCCGCCCCGCCGCTGTTGGAGGGCGCACAGAGACATACCCATTCGATCCTCACTCTGGACATTCAGACCTCTCGATTGATCAGGAAACGACGGCGAGATCGGCGACGCGGCGCCAACTCGTTCCGTCCGAAAACGCCAGGGTCGCCCCGCCCGCCTCGTCGGAGACGAACAGGATCGCGCCCGCGCCTTGCGTGGCGGCTATCGGCAGGGCCGCCTTGCTGAGGCTTTTCACACGGACGGCGCCGTCCACCGAGACGCGGCTGCCGGACCCGCTGGAGACAACGACGGCGTCGCTCCAGGCCGAGCCGTCCGGCGAGACCTTCAGGTGCAGGTCGTCGTCGCCGCAGAGGCCGACCTCGGCCCGCCCGGAGAAACCGGTCTGCAGCAGCACCGACCCCGTGTCGACGGCGGCGGCCTTGTTGAGCTTGAGCCGCAGGTCCGCGCCGAGGTTGCTGAAGAGCACCGCCGCCGTCTTCACCGACAGGAGGTTCACCGCATCCGCCGCCACGCCGATCCCGAGCTTTGAGAGATTCTCAAGCTCGCGGAGCGCAAGGCCTGCGTCGCTCCAGCTGGCGCCGGTCTGCACGATCAGGACGGCCTCATCCTTGACGAAGGCGAGCCACCCCGGCTGGCTTTCGAGCAGCGTCCAGGCGCCGGCCTCGAACCGCATCACCGAGCCCACGGCGCGCCCGCTCCAGTCCGCTCCGGATGCGCCTGCAGGGAGGATGTAGATCGCGCCATCGGTCGGGGCACCCGGCTCAGCGGTGAGGCTGCGGCTCTCAACCGCCGTCTGCACCAGCCCGTCCAGGAGGGCGAGCGCGGCGTTCAGGGTCACATGTTTCTGCGCCTGGGCCGCCGCCAGATAGGGCAGCGCCAGTCGCGGCGTGGCGTCGTCGGACAAATCGAACCTCCCGAGGTGTTCGCGGCCAACGCCGCAACCTCAGGAGATTGTGCCCCCGTTTTCGAGACCGGGGATAAGGGCGTGGATTACTCGGCCGCGATCGCCTGTTTTCGCCCGTGCGTCAGGGCGATCTTGGCTTCGAGTTCCGCCCGCGCCGCGTCGTATTCCGACGCCAGTTTGGCCACCAGATCACCCGCACTTAGGGCGTCGTGCAGGGCCCCGATCCCCTGCCCGCAACCCCATATGTCCCTCCAGGCCTTGGCTTCCTGGTTGCCGCCAGAGCCGAAGTTCATGGCCGACGGATCGGAGACCGGCAGATTGTCCGGGTCCATCCCGGCCGCCACGATGGAGGGGCGCAGGTAGTTGCCGTGAACCCCCGTGAATAGGTTGGTGTATACGATGTCGTTTGCGGCGCTTTCGACGATCATGTCCTTGTAGCCTTGTGGGGCGTTCGCCTCCTTGGTGGCGATGAAGGCTGAGCCGATGTAGGCGAGGTCCGCGCCCATGGCCTGGGCGCCCAGGATCGAATAGCCGCTGGCGATGGCGCCCGAGAGGGCCACCGGCCCGTCGAACCATTCCCGAATCTCCCGAACGAGCGCGAAGGGCGACAGCACGCCGGCATGGCCGCCCGCGCCGGCCGCCACGGGAATCAGCCCATCGGCCCCCTTCTCGACGGCCTTGCGGGCGAAGGCGTTGGTGATGACGTCATGCAGCGTGATCCCCCCGTAGGAGTGGATGGCGTCGTTCACGTCAGTGCGGGCGCCCAGCGAGGTGATCACCACCGGCGCCTTGTATTTCACGCAGAGCTCGATGTCCTCCTCCAGCCGGTTGTTGGTCCGGTGGACGATCTGATTCACCGCATAGGGGGCGGAGGGCGTATCGGGGTGATCGCGATCCCACGCCGCCAGCTCTTCGGTGATCCGCGCAAGCCATTCATCCAGCTGAGAAATCGGGCGTGCGTTGAGCGATGGAAACGAGCCGACGATCCCCGCCTTGCACTGGGCGATCACCAGGTCCGGGTTGGAGATGATGAACAGCGGCGAGGCGATCACCGGCAGGCGCAGGCGGTCGCGGAGGATCGGCGGCAAGGCCATATGGTTTTCTCCCTTGAAGCGGACTTGGGGGGCTGCATCCGCTGATCTTGACGGCGATCACTTTAGGACGCCCGGCGAAGAGGGCAAGCCGACGCGCTTGACTGCCGTAACGACGGGGCCTTTTTGTGCGCGCCAGACCTATGTCAGGCCGCAGGCCGATGGAAGTTCCTATGGACGATGGCTCGATCTCCCTGACCGCCGGTTTCGCGCCCGCCAATGAGGCGGCCTGGCGCGCGCTGGTGGACAAGACCCTGGCCGGCGCGGACTTCACCAAGCGCCTGGTCTCCAGGACCTACGACGGCATCGCCATACAGCCGCTCTACACCGCCGACAATGCGGGGGCGCCGCTCCCAGAGGCCCTGCGCGCCCGCACCACCCACGACGCCGACCGCGCGTGGGACATCCGCGCCGTGGTCGATCATCCGAACCCGGCGGAAGCTAATGCGCTGGCGATGGCTGAGCTGCACGGCGGGGCCACGTCGCTGCTGGTGAAGCTCGACCCGACCGGCATGGATGGTGTGGCGGTGGGCTCGAAAGCCGATCTGGCGCAAGCTCTGGAAGGCGTGCTGTTCGACCTCGCCCCCGTGGCGCTGGACGCTGGTTGGCTGGGCGTAGAGGCGGCCGGCTGGCTCGGCGAAATCGCCCACGCCAAGACATTGCGCCCGCACCTCCAGCTGCACATGGACCCGATCAGCGCCTTCGCGCGGGCGGGCGTCAGCCCCGGCCCGATCGAGGCGCACATCGGGGCGACGGCCAAGGCGGCGGTGAGCATCGATGCGGAAACCGCCGTGCTCGCCTCCGGCCAAGTGGTGCACGAGGCTGGCGGAACCGACGCCCAGGAGATCGCGGTGATGGCCGCATCCGGCCTCGCCTACGTTAAGGCCATGGTCGAAGCGGGCGCCGACATGGACGCGGCCATCGGCAAGGTGGCGCTGGGCGTGGCCACCGACGCCGACTATTTCGCCGCCATCGCCAAGACCCGCGCCGCGCGGGCGGTGTGGGCGCGGGTGGCAGGCGCCCTTTCACCGGCCGTCCCGACCATCCGCATCGAAGCCCGCTCGTCGCGGCGGATGCTCTCCACTCTGGACCCCTGGGTGAACATGCTGCGGCTGACGTCGGCCGCCTTTGGAGCCAGCGTCGGCGGGGCGGAGGCGATTGTGCTGGAGCCCTTCACCCAGCCGCTCGGCCGCGCCACCCCCTTCGCTCGCCGCCAGAGCCGCAACATCCAGCTCGTCTTGATGGAGGAGGCGCACCTGGGCCGCGTCGCCGACCCCGCTGGCGGCGCCTGGTACATCGAGACCCTGACCGACCAGACCGCCCGCGCCGCTTGGGCCATCTTCCAGTCCATCGAAGCCCAGGGCGGCATCATCCCCGCCCTGACCAGCGGCTTCATCGCGCGGGCGTCGGCCACGGCCCAGGCCGCCCGCGCCGCCGACATCGCCAAGCGCAAGGCCGGGCTGGTCGGCGTCTCGGAATTCCCCAACCTGCTGGAAGCGCCGGTGGAGGTGGACCGCGCCGATCCCGCCCCCTTCGCCCGCAGCGCGCCGAATGTGGCCCAGCCCGGCGCCGACAGCGCCTGTCCTGCCATCATCCCGTCCCGCGTCTCCAGCGGCTTTGAAGCCCTGCGCGCCCGCGCTAAGGCTGCCGTGCCGACCGCCTATCTGGCGACGCTGGGCGCGCCCAAGGACTACACAGGCCGGGTCGGCTTCGCCCGCAACGTGCTGGCGGCGGGGGGTGTGGCGTCTGAACCCGGCGACACCGAGGCCTATGACGGCTCAGCGCCCGTGGTGGTTCTGTGTGGCTCGGACGCCCTCTACGCCGAGACTGGCAGCGATGCCGCCCGAGCCCTGAAGGTCAAGGGCGCCAGGCACATCTACCTGGCCGGCCGGCCAGGCGAGCTGGAAGCCGCCCTCACCGCCGCCGGCGTCGACGGCTATCTCTACGCCGGCGCCGATATCGAGGCGGCCCTCGACACTCTCCTAACCAGCCTGAACGGCGGAGCCAACCCGTGACCCGCTTTCCCGACTTCAGCACCGTCGCCTTCGACACCGACTCCGCAGCTCATACGCCATCGGTCGCCGCTGAGCCCTGGGACACCCCCGAAGGCGTGGCGGTGAAGGACCGCTACGACGCTGCCGACGTGGCGGGCCTGGATGCGCCCGACGGCTACCCCGGCATCGCGCCCTTCCTGCGCGGCCCCTACCCCACCATGTACCTGACCAATCCGTGGACCATCCGCCAGTACGCGGGCTTCTCCACGGCAGAGGACTCCAACGCCTTCTACCGCAAGAACCTGGCGGCGGGTCAGATGGGCCTGTCGGTGGCCTTCGACCTGGCCAGCCACCGGGGCTACGATTCCGACAACCCCCGCGTGGCCGGCGACGTCGGCATGGCCGGGGTAGCGATCGATTCCATCTACGACATGCGCACCCTGTTTTCCGGCATCCCGCTCGACCGGATGAGCGTGTCGATGACCATGAACGGCGCGGTTCTGCCGATCCTGGCCCTCTATATCGTGGCGGCCGAGGAACAGGGCGTCGGGCCGGAGAAGCTGTCGGGCACCATCCAGAACGACATCCTCAAAGAATTCATGGTGCGCAACACCTATATCTACCCGCCCGAACCGTCGATGCGCATCATCTCAGATATCTTCGCCTATACGTCCAAGAACATGCCCAAGTTCAACTCCATCTCCATCTCCGGCTATCACCTGCAGGAGGCGGGGGCGACGGTGGACCTGGAGCTGGCCTATACTCTGGCCGACGGCATCGAATACATTCGCGCCGGGGTCGCCGCCGGCCTGCCGGTGGATCAGTTCGCGCCGCGCCTGTCGTTTTTCTGGAATGCTGGCATGAACTACTTCATGGAGGTGGCCAAGCAGCGCGCCGGCCGGCTGCTCTGGGCCAAGCTGGTGCGTGAGACCTTCGGCACCGACAGCCCCAAATCCCTTTCCCTGCGCGCCCACACCCAGACCAGCGGCTGGAGCCTCGCCGCCAGCGACATCTTCAACAACGTGCCCCGCACCTGCGTCGAAGCCATGGCCGCCACCAATGGCCAGACCCAGAGCCTGCACACCAATTCGCTGGACGAAGCCCTGGCCCTGCCCACCGACTTCTCCGCCCGCATCGCCCGCAACACCCAGCTCTTCCTGCAGATCGAAAGCGGCCTGACCCGCACCATCGACCCCTGGGGCGGTTCCTACTACGTCGAGCGCCTGACCCAAGACCTGGCCGAGCGCGCCCTGCACCACATCAGCGAGGTCGAGGCCCTGGGCGGCATGACCAAGGCCATCGAGCAGGGCCTTCCCAAACTCCGCATCGAAGAAGCCGCCGCCAAGACCCAGGCCCGCATCGACGGCGGCATCCAGGCTGTGGTGGGCGTCAACCGCTACAAGCCGGACGGCGCGGACGAGATCCCGGTGATGAAGGTCGACAACGCCTCGGTGCGCAAGCAACAGCTGGAAAAGCTGCGGCGCCTGCGCTTGGAGCGCGATCCCGACGAGACCGCCGCCAGGCTCGACGCCCTGACCAAGGGCGCCAGCACCGGCGAGAACCTCTTGGCCCTGGCCGTGGACGCCGCCCGCGCCAAGGCCACGGTGGGGGAAATCTCCGACGCGCTGGAGAAGGTGTTCGGCCGCCATCGCGCCTCCATCAAGGCCATCGAGGGCGTCTATCTGAAGGAGATCGGCCACGATCCCACCGCCGCCCGCGCCCGCGCCATGGTGCAAGCCTTCCGCGAGGCCGACGGCCGCCCGCCGCACATCCTGGTCGCCAAGATGGGCCAGGACGGTCACGACCGCGGCCAGAAGGTGGTGGCCACTGCCTTCGAGGACCTGGGCTTCCAGGTGGACATCGGCGAGCTGTTCCAGACCCCTGGCGAAGCGGCGCGCGACGCCGTGGCCAATGGGGTGCACGTGGTGGGCGCCTCGTCCCTGGCCGCCGGCCACCTGACCCTGGTGCCGGAGCTGCAGGCGGAGCTGAAAGCGCTGGGGCGAGACGACATCATGGTGGTGGTGGGCGGAGTGATCCCGCCGGAGGATTTGAAGACCCTCTACGAGATGGGCGCGGCGGCGGTCTTCCTGCCCGGCACGGTGATCAGCCAGGCCGCCATCCAGCTACTGGAAGAGCTGAACGCCCGCCTCGGATACGCGCAGGCGGCGGCGGAATAGCCGCGACTAGCCGAGATAAACGATCCGCGAGCCTTCGGCGCGGGCCAGCGCCACCTCTTCGGCGAGGCCCGGATCGCCTTGCAGGTCGCTGCGGCGACCTTGGACATAGAGCGTGTTATCCATTGCCTTTACAAGGAGATCGGCGGACATCTTGTGTCCGCGAAACAGGTCCACTACCGCCCCTGCGGCGGGGTAGAGCGGTCCCAACAGGGGAATAGCCGCCGCGCCAATCACGCTGCGCAGCCCTACGAGCATCCCGACTTGGATCAGGGTGGTGACCGGCGCCTTGGCGCGCACCCCCAGCAGCAGCAGCATCCCGCCCGCCGCCACCGAGTAGAGGTCGCCGAGCCCCGGCACCCAAGCCAGTATGCCGTCGATGCCGATCCCGAACGGCCCGACGCCCACGATGTTGTCGGAGAGCTTGCCGATGCGGGCGATGGCGCGGCGGGCGTTCTCCACTTCCTGATGGGTGCGGACGGTCAGCATCTGCGTCTCCGGAAGCGACCTTATGGCCACGCTTTAATCTGGCTCATGTCAGCAGCGTCCGAAAGGGCGGACCGTTCCGCCTACCGGCCAAGTTTCCGCACCCGCGCAACGGCGCCCTTCTCCCCGCACGCCGCGGCGACCCAGGTGCAGACGGTCAGCGCCTCAGCCTCAATGTCTGGGGCGCCGATGAAGACCATGGCCGAGCCGTTCATCTTCATGGGATCGAGCAGCGGGCGAAGCCGCGTCTCCGCCACCAGGAGCGACGGCGGATCGAGCCCCTCCAGCCGGCGCAGGAGGGCGTCGAAGGTCTCCAGATCCTTCAGCGGCGTCCAGATCGCGAAGACGGCGCCAGGGTCCGCCGCCAGCGCCCGATCGACGCCGGCCACGATCTGCTCGTACTCGTCGCCCCGCTCGAACGGCGGATCGATCAGGTGAAGCTTGCCCCGGCGCCGGTCCCCTGCCCCGTTCCCAAGCTGGGCGTAACCGTCGGCGAGGGCGATGCGGACCTCCGGCCCGTTGCGGCCCCTGCGCGCGTCCAGCAGCTCCTGCAGCGCCGCCTGATCGTCCGCCCGAAGCTCGCAGCCGAGGAAGCGATCGCCGGGCCGGAGCGCCGCGACCGTCAGCACCGGCGAGCCGGGATAGAAGCGCAGGCCGCCGCTCCGATTCTCCGCCGCCACGGCGGCCTTCAGGGGTGCGAACACGGAGGGGGCGTCGGCGTCGGCCATCAGCCGCACGATCCCAGCCTCCGCCTCTTTCGACCGGCGCGCCATGGCGTCCTGCAGGTCGTAGAGCCCCGCCCCCGCGTGCGTGTCGATCACATCGAGCGGCGCGGCCTCGCAGGTCAGCCGCCCCAGCACCTGGAGCCACAAGGCATGCTTCATCACGTCCGCGAAATTGCCGGCGTGGAAATGGTGTCGGTAATTCAGGGCGGGAACCTTGGGCGTGGGGTCGGGTTGATCGGTAGCTTTGGGCGCTTTCAGATCGTTCGCCAAGACGACGCCGAGGCAGGAGATGCACGATGCCGCTGGATGGCGATCTGGAGAATGTCACCGTCGCCAGGGGCGCAGGCCTCGTCTACGTCCACGACGACGACCCGGGCGTTCACCGCAAACGCACCCGCGAGGGGTTCGACTACGTCGGCCCGGACGGCAAGGCGGTACGCGACGCCGACACCCTAGAGCGCATCCGCAAGCTGGCCATCCCGCCGGCCTACGAGGACGTCTGGATCTCGCCCAAGGCCAACGGTCATATCCAGGCCACGGGCCGCGACGCCAAGGGCCGCAAGCAATACCGCTATCACGCCGACTGGCAGGCCGTGCGCGGCGAGGGAAAGTTCCTGCACATGGCGGCGTTCGGGCGAGCTCTGCCGAAGATCCGCGAGCGGGTGGACGCCGACCTCCGCAAACGGGAGCTGACCCACGACAAGGTGGTGGCGACGGTGGTGCGCCTGCTCGAACTCACCCTGATCCGTGTCGGCAACGACCAATATGCGCGCGACAACAAGAGTTTCGGCCTCACCACCCTGCGCACCCGCCATGTGAAGGGCGACGGCGCGGCGGTGACCTTCGAGTTCAAGGGCAAGAGCGGCGTGGTCCACCACACCGGCGTCAGCGACCGGCGGCTGGTCCGGATCATCAAGGCGCTGCAGGCCATGCCCGGCCAGCGCCTGTTCCAGTATGTGGACGAGACGGGCGAGCGCCAGGCCATCGGCTCCCACGACGTGAACGCCTATCTGCAGGCGATCACCGGCGAGGCCTTCACCGCCAAGGATTTCCGCACCTGGGCCGGCACCATCGCCGCCGCCAAGGCGCTGGCCATGCAGCCGCCGCCGGGCAGCGAGACGGAGGCCAAGCGGCTCACCACCCTCTGCGTCAAGGCCACGGCCGGGCTGCTCGGCAACACCCCCGCCGTCTGTCGCTCCGCCTACATCCACCCCGCAGTGTTCGAGGCGTTCGCGGAGCAGAGCCTGCCCAAGAGCTTCGCCACGATCGAAGGGCCGGCCTACGAGAAGGCGGTGCTGAAGTTTCTCGACGCCCTCGTGAAGAAGACCGCATCCTCCAAAGCCAGGGCCCCGGCGAAGCGCGCGCGATCACGGACATCGTGATCGGCCCTGCCCTTGTGACCGGATGGCGCGGCCGTTAACCCGGTCGCCGACAATTCAGAACATCCGGAGGCGCCCATGCAGTATCGTCAACTCGGCCGTACGGGCCTCTACGTGTCGGAGATCTGCCTCGGCACCATGACCATCGGCGGCCAGGGCTTTTGGTCGGCCATCGGCGCCCTGCAGCAGGACGAATCCGACCGCCTCATCAAGGGCGCCCTCGACGGCGGGGTGAACTTCATCGACACCGCCGACGTCTATTCCGAAGGCAAGTCCGAGGAGTTGCTCGGCCAGTCCCTGATCAACCTCGGGGTCAAGCGCTCTGACGTGGTGATCGCCACCAAGGTCTACGGCGAGATGGGCAAGGGGCCGAACGATCGCGGCGCATCGCGGGGCCATATCATGGACGGGATCAAGCGCAGCCTGGAGCGGCTCAAGCTCGATTACGTGGACCTCTACCAGATCCACGGCAGCGACCCGGTCACCCCGGTCGAGGAGACGGTGCGGGCGCTGGACGATCTCGTGCGCGAGGGCCTCGTTCGCTACGTCGGCGTCTCCAACTGGGCGGCGTGGAAGATCATGAAGGCGCTCGGCGTCTCCGAGCACAAGGATTTCGCCCGCTTCGAAAGCCTGCAGGCCTACTACTCCATCGCCGGGCGGGACCTGGAGCGGGAGATCACGCCCATGCTGGCCGACCAGAAGATGGGGCTGCTGGTCTGGTCTCCGCTGGCGGGCGGGCTGCTCTCTGGCAAGTTCGGCAAGGACCAGGATGGGCCGCAGGGCTCGCGCCGCACGGTGTTCGACTTCCCGCCGGTGAACAAGGATCGCGCCTGGCCCTGCATCGACGCCATGCGGACCATCGCCGACGCCAGGGGCGTCTCGGTGGCGCGGGTGGCGCTGGCCTATGTGCTAGCCAAGCCGTTCGTGACCAGCATCATCATCGGGGCCAAGACGGTGGAGCAGCTGGACGACAACCTCGCCGCCACCACGCTGACCCTTTCGCCCGAGGAGATGAAGACCCTGGACGAGGTCAGCGCCCTCCCCTCAGAGTATCCCGGCTGGATGTTCGAGCGGCAGGGCTCCCATCGCATCCCCAAGCCGTTCGTGGCGGAAACGAAGTGACGACGGGCTGATTGCGGCGAAAATGACGACATCAAAATCGTCATCAGTCGTCGAAATAGATGACGCCAAAGTCGTCGTGAATCATCATTCGTCGTCGAAATCGCGCGTCAAAGTCGTCGCGAAATAGTCGCGCAATCGTTCAGATTTTCTCGTCAGTGAAAGTCGCGGGACGGCAGGATCACCCTGACGTTCCGGGGATGCCGCCCGCCGCCCGTGGGGCCGCCGGTCTTCACATGATCGGCGTGGGCGGTGGTGTCGGGGAAGCTGGCGAAGAGGTCGGTCTCCTCGTCCAGCCGCTTCAGGACGCGGGTGCGGTCCACCATCCTGTGGGCCTGCAGATGCACGATCCCCTCCGGGCTCTTCTGGATGCGGCCATGCACCTCCACCAGCCGCGCGCTCATGATCACCCGGCGATAGGTCTCGAACACCTCGGGCATGACTACGAGGTTGGCGACCCCGGTCTCGTCCTCAAGGGTGATGAAGCAGATCTTGCCCGTGCCCGGCCGCTGGCGCACCAGCACCACGCCCGCCACCGCCGCCCTGGCCCGGTCGCTCAACCGGCCGAGGTTGGCGCAGGTCGAAATGCCTTCACCGGCAAAGGCTTGCCGAAAGAAGCTCATCGGGTGCGCCTTCAGCGACAGGCGCGTGGTCTGGTAATCCGCCAGCACGTGCTGGGCCAGACCAAGCTTTGGCAGATCCAACATGGCCTCGTCGTCCGGCAGGTCCTGCAGCAGGGGCGCCGGCAAGGCCTTGGCCACGCCGCGCACCTGCCAGAGCGCCTGGCGCCGATCGAGGCCGAGGGACCGCATGGCGTCGGCGTCCGCCAGCCTCTGCAGCTGCGCCTGCGTCAGGCCGGAGCGGCGGACCAGGGCGTCGAAATCCTTGAAGCCATATCCGCGCCCGGCGATCAGCTTGTCCGCCCAAGCCTCTGAAAATCCGTCTATTTGCCGAAACCCCAGCCGAACCGCCGGCCCGGTCGGCCCGTCGCCCTCAAGGGTGCAATCCCAGGCGCTGTGCTCCACATCCACGGGCCGCACCTCCACGTCGTGCTCCCGCGCATCCCGCACGATCTGCGCCGGAGCGTAGAAACCCATCGGCTGGGAGTTCAGCAGCGCGGCGGCGAACACGGCGGGATAGCGGCACTTCAGGAAGGCGGAGACATAGACCAGTTTGGCGAAGCTGGCGGCGTGGCTTTCCGGAAAACCATAGGCGCCGAACCCCTTGATCTGATTGAAACAACGCTCGGCGAACTCAAGCTCATAACCCCGCTTGACCATGCCCTCGATCAGTTGGGCGCCGTAGTGATGCATGGTGCCGACATTGCGGAAGGTGGCCATGGCGCGGCGCAGGCCGTCGGCCTGGCTTGGCGTGAACTCGGCGGCGGTGATCGCCAGCTGCATCGCCTGTTCCTGGAACAGGGGCACGCCCATGGTGCGGCCCAGAACCCCCTTGAGCTCGTTTTCGGGTCCATGCTCCGGCGAGGGCGATGGGAAAACGACCGCCTCGGCGCCGGATCGCCGCTTCAGATAGGGATGCACCATGTCGCCCTGGATCGGCCCCGGTCGCACGATCGCCACCTCGATCACGAGGTCGTAGAACTCTTTTGGCTTCAGCCGCGGCAGCATGCTCATCTGCGCCCGGCTCTCGATCTGGAACACGCCGACGGTGTCGGCGGCGGAGACCATGGCGTAGACGTCCGGCTGGTCGGGCGGCAGGTCCGCCATGTCGCCGATCTCAGCGCCCTGTTCCTTAAGCAAATCAAAGGCTTTTCGGATGCAGGTGAGCATGCCGAGCGCCAGCACGTCGACCTTCATGATCTTCAGGGCGTCTATGTCGTCCTTGTCCCATTCGATGAAGGTCCGATCGTCCATGGCGGCGTTGGCGATGGGCACGATCTCGTCCAGCCGCCGTTCGGTCAACACGA
>Ga0302311_10003395_pt1 | contig 17443 bp, 14 predicted proteins | sample III_Palsa_N1_3_FD_200449 | JGI IMG/M metagenome (GOLD analysis project Ga0302311, IMG submission 200449) | Peat permafrost microbial communities from Stordalen Mire near Abisko, Sweden - III_Palsa_N1_3 | ecosystem: Environmental > Terrestrial > Soil > Palsa > Peat permafrost | place: Sweden... | reverse complement strand
TATATAGCCCTTGCGGTTTGCGTCGCGGGTGATTCGCCACAATTCAGATACGACGATGATCCAAGCCAGCGCTGATCGGGGTAATAGGAGAACACTAGCTGTCCATCCTTCAACGTATCGATCAGGCTATGTGCGATGGCTGTGCGCACGGCGGGACAACCCCAGCTGCGACCAATGCGACCGTGCTGTTTAGCCATGTCGGCGCTCACGTAGGGTGCGCCATGAATCACGATGGCGCGTTCCATAGCGTGATCATTGAAGCCGGGTTCTAGCCCCTGCATGCGCAACGAATAGCCGTTGTGGCCGCTGTAAGGACTCATGGTGCGATACAGGCCGATACTGGTGGACAGACTATCGTCAGCGTTGGAGAAATGCGTGGCTAAGTTGTCGCCGCTGTTACGACCATGTGCCATCAATTCGTTGAAAAGCAGTGTGCGGCTATCGAGATCGAACACCCATAGCCGCTGCTCGGTCGAAGGTAGCGAATAATCGATGATGGCAAGGCGGCTGGCGGGTGGCATGCCACGCGTCACCGTGCAGCGAGATGCCTGTACAGCTAAACCAATCACTTTGGGGTTGGCCGCAGGTGCAGCCTTGGCGAGTGCGCTCTCCAGCGATTCGGCGCATGCTGGCGCACAGAAGCAAATCGCGATGAAAAGAATCATGGCGATGGCGACTACAAAGCGCGACGTGGACATGTCGATTCGCCGATACAAAAGATGGTCGAGCCTAGCATTCAGCGCGTAAGCAATCCGGTTAATGAACGCAAAGGCCCCGTCTACCCCAATTCCCTCAGGAAATATCCATGCGGAACCGAACCATTCTTTCCGCGCTCTGTTGCGCCGTGGCTTCGGCTGCGATGGGTGCCAATACTGCAGCACAGACCCATCAAACAACTCCAATGGGTCCAGCAGCAAGCACTTCGACCAGTCAATTGCCTAGCGATCCCATTGCACAGCTGATCCAGCAAAACCTTTCCAGCGCAGGGGCTGCGGCCCCAGCCAAAGCCTCTTCTGCGGCTGCCACATTGCGTCCGATCAATCCCGATGTGGCCGAAGCGGATTTTTACGCGCAGCGGCATTATCTGCCCGCGTGGGTCGATACCGAAAATACAAAGCAGCTACTGGCCAGCCTCGACGCGACCGTACTCGACGGATTGAATCCAGCCGATTATCACGTCGATGAACTTGCGAAAACCGAGGCTTCGCTATTAGCTTCTACACCGACGCCTACGCAGCGTGCCGCCTTTGATCTTGCGGCTACACATGCTTACATCACGGCGCTGCTGCAGCTCAGGCGCGGCAAGATCGATCCCAAGGTACTCGACAAACAGTGGAATTTCGATCCTGCAACGATTGATCCGCAGCAGGATCTAGCACTCATCGTTGATGCAGTGAACACGCATCGCGTGACGCAGGCATTCCAGCAAGCGCCACCGCAAAGCGTCATTTACGGGCAACTTCGCGACGGCCTGGCAAAGCTGCGGGCCATCGAAAAGAACGGCGGCTGGCCGACTATTGCGGCAGGCACGCCCCTGAAGCCAGGTGTCGTGGATCCTCGCGTCGAAGTGCTGCGTGCGCGACTGATTGCGGGTGGCTATCTTGATACATCCCTGGCATCGGGCACTAGTTATGACGAACCGCTGGAAGCTGCTATCAAACGCTTCCAGACCGAGCAATACCTGCCAGTGGACGGCAACGTCGGCAAGACCACCCTCGCCGCCTTGAACGTATCGATTACCGCGCGGATTGATCAAGTGCGTGTCAATCTGGAGCGTGCGCGCTGGCTGCTTCATGCCATGCAGGGCACGTTCGTGGTTGTTGACATCGCGGGCTATAAGGTCAGCTACTACCGCGATGGTCAACGCCTTTGGCGCTCGCGCGTACAGGTAGGCAAGCCGTTTCGCAGCACGCCGATTTTTCAGGCGCAGATTACCTACATCACCTTCAACCCCACCTGGACGGTGCCGCCGACGATTCTCGCCAAGGACATCCTGCCGAAGATTCGGAAGAACTCTGGTTATCTCGCCGCGAATCGCATTCGCGTGCTCAACGCGAAAGGCGAAGTCATACCGGCATCGAGCGTCGACTGGAACTCACCGCGCGGCATCACACTGCGACAGGATTCGGGGCCGGACAATTCGCTCGGGCGCGTCGTGATCCGCTTCCCGAATCCCTATGCCGTCTATCTACACGACACGCCGCATAAGGACCTGTTCAGCAGTGGACAGCGCGCCACCAGCTCCGGCTGCATCCGCGTCGAGAATCCACTGCAGCTAGTGCAACTGCTTTTTAACGATCCAGTGAAGTGGAGCGCGGCGGCGATCGCCGCCAAACTGCAGACCACCACCACTGAAAACGTCACGTTGCCGACGAAGGTGCCGCTGCTGCTCGCCTACTGGACGGTCGATCTGACCGACGATGGTCGAGTCACCTTCAAGACCGATGTCTATGGACATGACGCTGCCGTGCTCCAAGCGCTCAACGCGCCCGCGCCTGCCATGACAGTCAACCGCAGCTTCTGAGCTTTGAGCGATCCATCACTTCAAGCCGATCGCGGCAACGATTTTGAATGATCGGAAAAACGGGCTCGACTTCTCTGTCAAGGGATCAGCACTGCCGCACCATCGAATTTTCCCGCCCGCAGATCAGCAAGCGCCTGATTAGCGTGCTCGAGTGGATACGCTGTCGTTCTGGTGACAACGCCAATCTCTGGCGCAAGCCGCAAGAAGTCAATGCCATCCTGGCGAGTGAGATTAGCGACTGAAATCAGCTCGCGCTCTTCCCAAAGCAGTTCGTATGGGAAGCTGGGAATGTCGCTCATATGGATGCCGGCGCAGACCACGCGGCCGCCTTTGCGAACCGCCTTAAGCGCAGCTGGAATGAGATCACCGGCAGTGGCGAAGATGATCGCCACATCGAGTGGCTCCGGGGGTAACTCATCGGAGCCGCCGGCCCATGTAGCACCCAACTCTCTGGCGAAATCCTGCGTGCCTACGTCCCCGGATCGGGTAAATGCAAACACCGACCTTCCCTCCCATTGGGCGACTTGGGCCACGATGTGCGCGGCCGCACCAAAGCCATACAGGCCCAACTTCTTTCCCGCGCCTCCCATCATCAACGCACGCCAACCAATAAGGCCCGCGCACAGCAGCGGTGCTAGCGATTCGTCGCTACCGATATCGCCTAGAGGGAATACATAGTGCGCATCGGCAATCACCGAGGTAGCAAAGCCGCCGTCGCGGGTATAACCAGTGAATAGCGGATGGTCGCAAAGGTTCTCGCGGCGCTCGATGCAATACGGACATGCGCCGCAAGTATGACCCAGCCATGGGATGCCGACTCGCTGGCCCATCGTCAAGGCTTTGACACCTGGTCCGATCGCGTCGATGCGCCCAACGATCTCGTGCCCGGGAATGATGGGCACCCGCGGATGAGGCAACTCGCCGTCAACTACATGCAGATCAGTGCGGCACACACCGCAGGCAGTCACCTTAACGCGTATCTCGTTAGGCCCGGGCTCGCGATCCGGCAGTTCGGTCCATACCAGTGGGCCGCCAACTGCGTTGAGTACCATGGCGTGCATGCAGTTCTCCGTAAGCTTCTTAAACGATGGTCGCCGCAGTGTGACGCGCGATCTGTTCGTCTTCTTGCGACGGCAGCACGAGTACGACACAGTCGGCCGCGGGACCACTGATCGGATTGCTGAGTGTCTTGTTGCGCGCGTCGTTGAGCGTGACGCCTGCCCACGCGAGGTCGGCGCAGATGATGGCACGTACTATGGCATCGTTCTCGCCGATACCGCCGGTGAACACGATCATGTCAGCGCCGTTGAGTACGGCCATCATCGCGACAATGTGCTTGCGTACCGAGTAGCAGAACATCGCAATGGCCAATCGCGCATCGGCATTCGTAGCAGCGGCGGCATGCAGGCGGCGCATATCACTGTCGATGCCGGAAATGCCCAGCAGGCCGGACTCGTGATCAACCAGGGTTTCGATCGCCGCCGCATCGAGTTTTTTCTCACGCATCAAATACACCAGCACGCCGGGGTCTAGATCGCCACTGCGCGTGCTCATGATCACGCCGCCGCTGGGTGTCAGACCCATGCTGGTGTCGATCGATACGCCCTGCCGCACCGCCGTGACGCTCGCGCCGTTGCCTAAGTGGACGATGATCAGTCGCGCCGGCATATCCGCGCCCAGCTGCTGCACGACCGACTCGCACGACAGCCCGTGGAAGCCGTAACGCTGAATGCCCTGCGCGCGCAGCTTTTTCGGCAGCGGCAGCACATGGGCAATCGCAGGCATGCGCGCGTGGAAACCGGTGTCGAAGCACGCCACTTGTGGCAGGCCGGGAAAGTGTTGTGCGGCCAGTGCGATCACTTCCAGAGACGTGGGCGTATGTAGCGGTGCAAAGGCGCTGACGCTCTCCAGTTCCCTTACAACGGCATGAACAATGCGGCATGGCTGGTTCAACTGTGGACCACCGTGCACGATGCGATGGCCGATGGCATCCAGCGTAGGCAGATTGCTATCGGCAATAAGCCTACCGATGCGTTGCATCACTTCGGCCATCGTGGTCACCGGCAAGTTGTCCGAGACCACCGGCTGATTGTGCGCGTCGATCGCATGAAAGCTCCCCTCCTCGCCCCCCATCGTTTCCGCTTCACCGGATAACAGCCGTTCGGTGTGCATTGAAGTGACGCGATAGACACCGAACTTCAGCGACGACGATCCGCTGTTCAATGCCAACACGACAGCCTCAGCGTCCGGCGATGACGCTGCAGCTTTCACGGAGATCACGGTGTCCACTGCCAGTTGAGAATCTCCGGCAGATCTTCACCGTGTTCGGCGATGTACAGCTTGTGTCGTTCAATCGATGACCAGTAGCGCTCTCTCGCCTTGCCCACCTGATCGGCCAGCCTCGGAATACGCTCAATCGCATCCAGCGCCAGCTGATAACGATCGAGGTTGTTGAGCACCACCATGTCAAACGGCGTGGTCGTGGTGCCCTCGTCACGAAAGCCACGCACGTGGATGTTGTCGTGATTGGTGCGGCGATAGGTAAGCTTGTGGATCATCGCTGGATAGCCATGGAAAGCGAAGATTACCGGCTTATCCTTGGTAAACATTTCGTCGAAGTCGCTGTCTGCCAGACCATGCGGATGCTCTGACGTCGGCTGTAACACCATCAGGTCCACCACGTTGACCAAGCGAATACGGATATCAGGCACGTATTCACGCAGCAGCTTCACCGCCGCAAGGGCTTCCAGCGTAGGCACATCGCCAGCGCAAGCCATCACCACGTCAGGGGCGGCGTCGCCCTCGTTGCCAGCCCACTCCCAGACGCCTGCCCCAACCGTGCAATGACGCACCGCCGAATCCATGTCGAGCCACTGCCATTCGGGCTGCTTGCCGGCGACAATGAGATTGACGTAGTTACGGCTGCGCAGGCAGTGATCCGCTACCGACAGCAGGCAGTTCGCGTCTGGCGGCAGGTAGATGCGCACGGTGTCGGCTTTCTTGTTGGCCACGTGATCAATAAAGCCAGGATCCTGGTGCGAAAATCCGTTGTGGTCCTGACGCCACACATGCGACGTCAAAAGGTAGTTGAGCGAAGCGATCGGCTTACGCCATGGAATGACACGCGCCTCTTTCAGCCACTTCGCATGCTGGTTGAACATCGAGTCGATGATGTGGATGAACGCCTCGTAGCACGAGAACAAGCCATGGCGACCAGTGAGCAAATAGCCCTCCAGCCAGCCTTCGCACAGGTGCTCGCTTAGCACTTCCATCACGCGGCCATTGGGGCTGAGATTGATGTCGACATCTTCCACTTTAGCCATCCAGGCCTTTCCCGAAACGTCATAGACGGCGTCAAGTCGATTCGATGCTGTCTCGTCAGGACCAAACAGGCGAAAGTTCTGCGCGTCGAGATTCAGCTTCATCACGTCGCGTAAATAGCTACCAAGGACACGCGTCGCTTCGGCGCGGATTTCGCCGGGCCGGTTCATCGTGACCGCGTACTCGTGAAAGTGCGGTAACGCCAGCGGCTGCAGCAACTCACCGCCGTTAGCGTGTGGATTGAAACCCATGCGCTGATGGCCTGTTGGCGCCAGCTCAGCGAACTCCTCGCGGAACTTGCCGCCTTCATCGAACAGCTCATGCGGCTTGTAGCTCTTCATCCAGGTTTCGAGCTGCTGTAAGTGCTCGGGGTTCTTGAAGTCGGCAATAGGAACTTGGTGCGCCCGCCAAGTACCTTCGACCGGCAAGCCGTCGACAAACTTCGGACCAGTCCAACCTTTGGGTGTACGAAATATGATCATCGGCCACCGCGGGCGCCCGATCTTCGTCGCATCTGGCGCCGAACGCGCAGCGGCCTGTATCTCGCGGATGCGCGCAAGAATTGTGTCGAGCGTGCTCGCCAGTGCCTGATGCACCAGCGTCGGATCATCCCCCTCCACGACGTACGGCTCATAGCCGTAACCAAGCATCAATGACATCAACTCTTCGTGGCTGATGCGTGCCAGAACGGTCGGGTTGGCGATCTTGAAGCCGTTCAAATGCAGGATTGGCAGCACTGCCCCATCACGCGCCGGATTGAGAAATTTGTTCGAGTGCCAGCTGGCGGCGAGTGCGCCCGTTTCCGCTTCACCATCGCCGACCACGCACGCAACGATGAGATCCGGATTGTCGAAGGCTGCACCGTAAGCGTGCACCAACGAATAGCCCAGTTCGCCACCCTCGTGGATCGAGCCGGGCGTCTCCGGCGAGACGTGGCTGGGCACACCGTTGGGCCAGGAGAACTGGCGAAACAGGCGCTGCAATCCGTTACGACTGCGTTCGACTGCCGGATAACGTTCCGTATACGAACCTTCCAGATACGTTTGTGCAACCAGGCCAGGACCACCGTGACCAGGGCCGGTCACAAAGATCATGCTGAGATCGTTCTGCTTGATCAGCCGATTGAAATGCACATAGAGAAAATTTAGTCCCGGAGTTGTCCCCCAGTGACCCAGGAGGCGCGGTTTGACATGCTCAAGAAGCAGCGGCGCTTCCAGCAAAGGGTTTTCACGCAGATAGATCTGCCCTACCGAGAGGTAGTTCGCTGCACGCCAGTAGGCCTGCATCTTGCGCAGCAGCTCGGGGCTAAGTGGCGTATGTGTCTCTGTTTTCAACAGAGAAAGCTGTGCCATAGGATCGACGATCGGAAGCGCATTCATGAGTTCACCTCGCAGGCCAGTCGTTGAAATACGCGCGGAAGCAGATCTGGCAAATCCTCCGCTAACAGGCCCGACCCAAATTCAACCGCCGCGGCACCGTGCAACCAGACACCCGCTGCAGCGGCGAGGAATGCCGTCATGCCCTGCGCCATAAGGCCGAGAATGAAGCCGCTGAGCACGTCGCCTGACCCGGCAGTTGCCAAAGTCGGCGGTGCATTGGTGTTAATGATCGCGCGACCATCCGGCGCAGCGATCACCGTATCACTGCCTTTCAGCACCACGACGGCGCCACTGCGTAAAGCGGCAGCACGAGTGCGCGTGAGCTTGTCGCCCGCCGAATCAAACACCCGCCGAAATTCGCCATCATGCGGCGTCAGGACACAGGGACCGGTGATGGCGCGATCAAGCGCGGCGGGATCATCTTGAAAGACCGTGATTGCATCGGCATCGATTACCGTTGGGCACCCCGTCCCCAGCATGGCTAACGTGCGACTCAGCGTTTCCTTGCCTGCGCCGGCACCCGGACCGATCAACCAAGCGGAAAACTGACTGCGATTGAGCAGGTGCATGAAATCGTCCGGCGTCACAACCGGCCGCACCATGATGCTGGTCAACGAAGCGGAGTAGATGGGAAGTGCCACTTCAGGTACGGCAATAGTGGTTAGCCCCGCGCCAGCGCGGGCCGCGGCACGGGCTGCCATACGTGCAGCACCGGTCATGGGGTAACCGCCAAAGATCAGCGCGTGACCACGCGTGTGCTTGTTGGCGTCGTCCGATAACGTGGGCAGTTCTGATAGCCATAGGCACGGATCGTTCTCGTACGTATCGGGGCTGACCTCATCCAGCACAGACGGCGGGGTGCCTATATCAGCCACCACCACCTCACCGCACAAACGGCGCGCGGGTAGCAAAAGATGGCCAGGCTTCTTGCGGAAAAAGGTCACCGTTAGCGTCGCGCGCACGGCACCAATAACCTCACCGGTATCACCCATAACGCCGCTGGGTACGTCGATGGCAATGATCGGCTTTTTGAAACGATCCGCTGCGGCGAGCGTTTCCAGGGCGACACCATGCAGTGCGCGGCTTAGTCCTGCGCCGAACAACGCATCCACCACCAGTTCCGAGCCTTCCAGCAAAGCGGGATCGAGCGGCTCGATCTCGCCCTGCCAGCGCTCCGCATGACGTTGTGCTTCACCCTTCAACGCGTCCCGCGAGCCGAGCATGCCCAACCGTACCGCCCAGCCGGCTTCGGCGAGCCGCTGCGCGGCGGCGAATCCATCGCCCCCATTGTTGCCCGGTCCGCATAGCACCAACAGCGGGCGGGACGTCCAACGCGCCATGATCGCGCCCGCTACGGCCGCACCGGCATTGGCCATCAGCTCATAGGCCGACACACCCGCGACGACGGACAGCCTGTCAGCGGCAGCCATCTGTACAACATCGAGCAAGGCCGTCTGCAGGTTCATCGTGGCCCCCTTCTCTTTCAGCGAGGAGGATTTGATGCGCTGCCGTTGCCTGCCCGACATTCCTGACAAGGCAGGGCAAGTGTCGCTCTCACAGCGCATCAGCGAAGCACCTGTTGGCCGATCTCAAGAAGCTGTGGGGCGGTGATGCGGGATAGATCAGCGCGCACTTCGCCCACAACCCGAGCGTACGTTTCAGGATTGTGCGAACGAAGGTGTTCGATCAGGTGATCAGCGGCATTGCTGTGCCCGGCAGCGTGGCCAACCACGACAATGCGCCCGCCTGTAACCAGTGTGGCCGCAATGAGGACATAGAAACTGGAATCTGCCAACGTGTGCTGGCCCCGTTGGTGAACCAGCTGCTTATGGGTCGGACGATGCAGGAAATGATGAGTCCCGTAGGGCGTGATCTCCTGCCGGGTAATATCGTGCGCATCAGCGCCAATGCAATAGATCCGAGCCTCATCATGATTAAAAGCTACAAGCAAAGTGGGCGGAAGTTTTTCCGTCTCGGCGAAGGCGCGCGCTTTACCCTCCGCCGACTCGCCGGCGCGCTGCAGAAGTTTGCGCAGCTCGATCAATTCGGGACCAGTCAAATCCTTATCGTGTGGCGGATGCAGGTGATGCCTTTCGCCAGCAACTTCCACCATCCAGGTATTGCTCGGCTGACGTTGCACCTCGCCTAGAACCTCGAACAATGCAAGGGCATCGCACCATTCTCGGTTCGGCCTCGCGGGATGCCGAAGCAGTGTCTTCAGCGTCCGACGCGGCGAAGTCGTCGGACGGGCCGGGGCGACTGACCGCGACCGGCGATCCGAACGCAAATACAAAGCTTTCATGAAGCACTCCATGACTGGTGATAGATGTGGTGAACGCCATACAGGGCGAGACTGGTAAGACGCCTTTCACCCATCATCTGAGCCTCATCCACCGCGTCGCTCTTCATGATGTATTCGACGCCACCCTGGATCGACTCGACCAGATCATTGCCCGGCCCAGTGATGGTGTAACTGGATCGATAGATATCTTCACCATCGAAACCTTTCGCTGGAACCGCCGCAAAGGTGATCGTGTATCCGTGCATGGTGTGCATGGCAGTTCTCTGGTTAAGGCAGATGGTTTAAGTGGCAGGGCTGACGTTGAGCTAGTTCAAGCCGAACCAAAATCAAGCACGACGCGCGACGGCACGTCGCCTTTCTGCAGACGGTCGAAAACATCATTAATGGCGGATAGTGGCTGCAGCTCGATATCTGCCTTCACCTTGCCCTGCGCTGCGAAGGCCAGGCATTCGGCCATATCTGCGCGATTACCGACGAACGAGCCACGCACGGTGATGCAGTTGGCCACCACATCGAACAGTGGCACTGGGAATTCACCTGGCGGCAAGCCCACTAGAACGCAGGTACCATGCTTGCGCGTCATGCCAACGCCCTGCTTGAACGCGCCCAGCGAAGGCGCGGTGATCAACACGCCATGCGCACCGCCATCAGTCGCTGCACGTACCGCTTCGATCGGATCGCCGTTCTTCGCGTTGACCACGGCATCTGCTCCTAACCGCGTAGCATGTGCCAGCTTGCCGTCATCGATATCGACGCCGCAGACTTTCAGCCCCATGGCCTTGGCGTACTGGACGGCCAGATGACCGAGCCCGCCGACACCGGAGATGGCAATCCACTGACCCGGCCGTACGTCGGCGACCTTGATGCCCTTGTAGGTCGTGATGCCGGCGCAGATGATTGGCGCCGCCTCTTTCGCAGCCAGATCTTGCGGCACGTGCGCGACGTAATCCGGGTCGGCAAGGATGTATTCGGCAAAGCCGCCATTCTTGGTGTAACCGCCGAACTCGGCTTTGGCGCAAACGGTTTCCCATGCGGTAAGGCAATACTCGCAGTGGCCGCAGGCCGAGTAGAGCCATGGCACACCGACGCGTTCGCCCTCTTTAACACTGGTGACGCCTGCGCCGAGCGCGACGACGATGCCGATACCTTCGTGACCTGGGATAAACGGCGTCGATGGCTTGAGCGGCCAATCGCCGCGTGACGCATGAAGGTCGGTATGGCAAACACCACAAGCTTCTGTTTTGACCAGGATCTGGCCGGGGCCGGGTGTGGGAATGTCCCACTCACGCAATACCAGCGGCTTGCCGAAGGCTTCAACGACGGCGGCGTGCATTTGACGGGTCATGAGGAGATTCCTGGGGATGGAGGTAGACGTTGTGCCACTGCCAACATGTGCCTGCCTGGCTGGACGCGACGGATCAAACATGTTTTGCGGGGATCAGCGCGATGGATGGCCATCTGGTTCATGAGGTAATTCACATCGACAGCCGGACCGATGCCACGATGTGGTTGCCAGCAAGGTTGCTCGGCGTGTGGCCGTCGGTGTCGTAGTAGCGCAGGTCGAGAGCGCAATGCTTGTTGAAGGCGTAGCTCGCGCCAGCGTTCCAGGTCGAATAGTCGTGCCCACCGCTGATGTTCTGCCGACCAAACGCCACACTGCCCGACAGCGCCTTGGCGATCGGAAACGCCACGTTGCCTTCGACGTAGGTGGCGTCGTCATTACTACCGAAGTAGTTGGACGTGTGATACACCGCGCCGCCCAAAGTGACCGGTCCGAGCGGATGCGAGACGATGGCGCGCAGCTCAACGGTATCGATACGCGAGGGCGCGTTGATATAGCCGTAACGGATCACGCCCAGGTCGACCGTATACCCAGCAAGCAGCTTGCTCCAGCCGACGGATACGTCGTACTCAGCATCGGTGCTGTTGTTGAAATCGACGTTCTCGGCGCCAAGCGTGGCGTAGAAGGAGTCGTACGAAACCCGACTCCAGGCGAAAAACACTGGATCGTTTTCGGTCTGGCTGACGCCGCGGAAAATGTAGTCGCTGGCCGGCGTCAGATCGAATGCGTACTGCGGTGACGTGGCGTCATCGGCACGGGCAACCGCCGCACCCACAAGGGCAAACAAGAGGCCTAACGTCATCGAACTATTTTTCTTATTGATGCAGATTTTCATGATGGATCCAGAGAACTTAATGTGTAACTTAGGGTCAGGCGGCGGCAGAAAGGCCGAGGCCGCGAACGGCTTCGATCATCCCGGCCATCACCGCCTGTGCGTCGCCGTAGACCATGTTGCAGTTATCGGCATAAAACAGTGGGTTGACGATGCCGGCGTAGCCTTTGCCTTCGCCGCGCTTGACTACGTAAACCTGCTTCGCCTTGTCGGCATTGAGGATCGGCATGCCAAAGATCGGCGAGCTCTTGTCGCTGCGCGCGGAAGGATTCACCACATCGTTGGCGCCGATGACCAGCACCACGTCGGTACTGGCGAAGTCGTCGTTGATGTCTTCGAGCTGGAAGATCAGGTCGTACGGCACGCCGGCTTCGGCCAGCAGCACGTCCATCTGTCCCGGCATGCGGCCAGCGACCGGATGCACCGCGAAGCGCACTTTCACGCCCGCCGAAATCAGCAGCTTCACAAACTCGTACAGCTTCTGCTGACCCTGCGCGGCGGCGAGACCATAGCCCGGCACGATGATCACGCTGCTCGCATAGCGCATCGCAATTCCCGCATCACCGGCCGCCGTCGGCTTGAGGCTGCCTGTGATCGCGCCCTGCTTCTGCTTGACTACATCGCCGAAGTTAGTGAACAGCACGTTGCTCACCGAGCGGTTCATCGCCTTGGCCATCAGCAGCGTCAGCAGAATGCCTGCCGCGCCGACCAGCATGCCGGCGATCATCAGCGCGGGGGTTTGCAGCACAAAGCCTTCAAGGCCCACAGCCAGCCCGGTGAACGCGTTGTAGATCGAGATCACCACCGGCATGTCGGCACCGCCGATCGGCAGCGTCATCAGAATGCCGAACAGCATCGCGCAACCGAAGAACAGACAGATCAGGCCCTGCATCGACAGAATCGGCGTGGTACCACTCTGCACGATAAACATGATGTAGAAGCCAATAGCCAGCGTGACCAACATCACCACTGCATTGATGATCTGCTGCCCCTTGATGCGCAACGGCTTGTTCAGCACGCCCTGTAGTTTTGCCCAGGCGATCAGCGAACCGGACAGTGATACCGCGCCGATGATCGCGCCGAGTAAGGTCACGCCAAGCTGGGTGATGCCACGTGCGTGACTGCCGAATAACTCCATCGCGGCAATCGCGCCGGCGGCGCCGCCGCCCATGCCGTTATAGAGGGCGACCATCTGCGGCATCGCCGTCATCGCTACCTTGCGCCCGCTCCACCAGGCCAAGCCGCCGCCGATGGCCAAGGCGATGCCGGCCAGCGCCAGATTCATCGGCAGATACGGCTGCGCCGCTGGGCTTATGTTGAAGGTGTAGAGAAAGCTGGCTACCACGGCGGCAACCATGCCGACGCCGGCGACCTTGATCCCGGTCGGTGCGGTAACTGGTGACGACATGCGCCACAGTCCGAACATCAGCAGAAAGGCGGCGACGATACCGACGGTATCGATGAGCAATTGGGGAATCATCGTGAGCATGTCCGTTCCTCAGCCTTTCTTCGGCACTGTGGTCTTGCGGCGGTGACTGCCGGCCTTGTGGGCGGCGTGAGCGGGCTGATGCCCGCTGGTCTGAAACATCGCAAGCATGCGATCGGTCACCGCGTAGCCGCCGGCGGCGTTACCGGCCCCGAGCAGCACGGCGACAAAACCGATGCCCTGTTCCAGCACGGTGCTGGCGTTGAGCAGCGCGTAAAGCCCGCCAATCACCACGATGCCGTGCACGAAGTTGGAGCCGGACATCAGCGGCGTATGCAAAATCGCGGGCACGCGACCGATGATCACCCAGCCGGCAAATGCGGCGAGCATGAAGATGTACAAAGCAACGAAGCCGTCAATGGTCATGGCAATTCCAGGGCAGGATGATGAGCGCGTTGCTCATGCTGCTTTTGTGGTGGGTGGTGTCGCGGCGTGTTTGTTCGCGCCAACCGGTTTGGCATCGTGCTTGTCGGCATCAGGAGCAGTCGGCGCTTTCTTCAGCGCGCCGGCATGTGTGAGCGCGGTACCGGCGAGCACTTCGTCGGTCCAGTCGATAGTGATGATGTTGTCCTTCATCATCAGCGCCAGCAGGTTGTACTGATTCTTGGCGTACAGTTCGCTGGCATCCTCGCCCAACAGCGACGGCACATTGAGCGGCGCCACGATGGTGACCAGGCCCACCGTGGTGGTTTCGCCCGGCACGGTATCCTCGCAATTACCGCCACCCTCGGCGGAAAGATCCACGATCACCGCGCCGGCTTTCATGCCGGCAACCTGTGCCTTGCTGATCAGCTTCGGTGATGCCTTGCCAGGAATGGCAGCCGTCGTAATTACCAGATCGGCCTGCTGGATATGCTTGGTCAGCACCTCGGCGACGGTAGCCTTTTCTTCCGGCGTGAGTTCACGCGCGTAGCCGCCCTGGCCTGTGGCATCGATGCCGGTATCGACGAAGGTGGCACCCAGCGACAGCGCCTGCCCTTGCGTATCCGGCCGCACGTCGTAGCCCTCAACGACAGCACCCAGTCGATGCGCGGTGGCAATCGCTTCCAGTCCGGCAACACCCAGGCCCATCACCAGCACCTTCGCCGGCCCTATTGCACCGGCGGCCGTGGTGATTTTTGGCAGCACGCGCGCAAGATGCGTTGCACCCAACTGCACCGCGTAATAGCCGGCCAGCGCCGACTGGCTCGAAAGCGCGTCCATCGACTGCGCCCGCGAAATGCGCGGCACGCGCTCCATCGCGAAACAGGTGATCTTTTTATCCAGCAGCTTCTGCACCAATGCCTGCTGCTTTTCCGCATAGATAAAGGAGACAAGAATGGCGCCCTCTTTCATTGCGTCGATCACGTCGATGGCTGGCGGCTGCACGGCCAGCACGACATCGGCATCACCGACCATGCGCCTGCGTTCCTTGATGAACGCGACATCCTTGTAAGCTGAGTCGGGCAGCTGAACGGCATTGCCCGCACCCGACTGCATATGCAGTTTGGCGCCAAGCTTGATCAGCTTGGGCACCACCGAAGGCACCAATGCCACGCGGCGTTCGTGTGGCTGTGTTTCTCTGAGAACGGCAACATTGACGTACATCGGAAACTCCAAGAGTTGGGAGGAACGATCGGCAGCAGCCCAGCGAAACCGGCGAGCCGAATCAAAAAAATTAGGCAATGAGTGAGTGCGACTCATCGGCGAGCGGTATCGCGGGACGCTGCAACAGCGCCTGCACGTGCGGACGACGATCGCTGAACTCGATCAGCGCGGTCACGCGGGTATAGGCCACCGACCACAGTGGGATGCTCGACACCAGTTCATCCAGATGCTGGGTGGACTCAACCTCGGCGATGAAGCGCAGCGCAATGCTGCCTGCCACCGGTCCACCAGCCAGGATGCAGCCCTGCTTGGCCAATGCTTCCGCACGATCAAGGGTGGGAAAAATGACCTCTTCGACGAAGGCACGCGCAGCGGCGTCATTCAACCACTGGCCCGTTTTCGGGTGATCCATTTCGATAAGAAATTTCATGATCGTTGCCTTTGATGACATGACTTTCAGTGAGCGGTGCGATCACATTCGCTATGCGTATTCACCAGAAGCGAGGCGCTTGAAAAAGAAGCACCTCGCCCAAGACATGAGGATCAGACCGGTGCTTCGACCTTGGCGTAGCGCACCAGCTTCTTGTTGACGAACTCCTGGATGCCCATATCACCGAGCTCGCGTCCGTAACCGGAATCCTTGATGCCGCCAAACGGCAGTTCGGCGTCGGACCAGCTGATGTTGTTGATAAACATCATTCCAGTCTCGACGCGGCTGGCAACACGACGGCCGCGCGCGATGTCCTTGGTGAACACCGATCCGCCCAGACCGAAGTCCGAATCGTTAGCCAGTGCGATCGCTTCATCTTCGTCCTTGACGCGGAAGAACATCGCAACCGGACCGAAAAATTCATCACGGAACGCGGGATTGGTTGGCGTCACATCGGTAAGGATGGTCGGCTGCATGAACGAGCCGGGGCGATCCACGCGCTTGCCACCTATGAGGACCCTTGCACCGTGTGCCACGGCGCTGTCCACCTGGCCAAGCAGCTGCACCAGCGCCGATTCCGTCGACAGCGGTCCCAGTGTCGTTTTCTCGTCAAGCGGATCGCCGGCCTTGAGTCCGCCCAGCGCCGCCGAGAATTTTTCGAGAAACTTGTCCGCGATCTTGTCCACAACGATGAAGCGTTTCGCGGCGCAGCAGGTCTGCCCCGTGTTGTACATCCGGCCCCACAGAGCCCACGGAATCGTGTGATCGAGATCGGCATCTTCCAACACGATGAACGCATCGCTGCCACCCAGCTCCATAGACGACGGTTTCAGGTTCTGCCCTGCCCGCGCCGCGATGCTGCGACCGGCGGCCACACTGCCTGTCAATGCCACACCCTTGATACGGACGTCGTCCACGACTTTGTCCGACTGGTCGTGCGAGATAAGAAGATTGGTGTAAAGGCCCACCGGCGCACCAGCATCAATAAATAGCTGCTCGAACGCGATCGCACACTGCGGCACGCAGCCGGCGTGCTTGATCACCAGCACGTTACCGGCCATCAGGTGCGGACCAGCCACGCGGGCGAGCTGGTAATAAGGGAAGTTCCACGGCTCCACGCCGAAGATCACGCCGATCGGACTGCTCTCCATGTGTGCGTCGCCGATCGTCGGATTGAGCTTTTCCGGTGCCAGGAAGCGTTCGGCGTTCTTGGCGTAATACGCAAGAATGTCGGAACTGAACTTCACTTCGCCACGGGCCTCGTCAATGCGCTTGCCCATCTCCAGCGTCATCGTATGCGCGAACTCGTCTACGCGCTCGCCCAGCAGCTTGGCGGCCTTGGCGACGATCTTCGCGCGTTCGGCGTAGCTGGTATGCTTCCAGGTCTTGTAGCAGTTTTCAGCCGCTACCAGCTTTTCTTCTAGCTGCTTGTCGGTGAGTTGATCGAAGCTCTTCAGGAGCTTGCCGTTAAACGGGTTGACGCTTGAATAAGCCATGACGTGTTCTTCCAATGGGTTGTACGGGAGCCGGATGTGCTCGGCGGGAATGAATTTGGTAGTGATAACGACGGCGAGCTGTTGTCAGGCCTCGATCAAAACCTTCAGCGCCTTGGTGTCAGCGGCGTTACCAAAGGTTTTGTAGGCCTCGAGAATTTGGGCGAGCTTGAAGCGATGTGTAATAAGCAGTGTCGGATCGATCTTCTTGGCCCGTAACGTCTCCAGCAGCATCGGCGTGCTGACCGTGTCGACCAGTCGCGTGGTGATGGTGATGTTGCGATCCCACAGCAGCTCGAGATGCAGCTCGACTTTGGTGCCGTGCACGCCGATGTTGGCGATGGTGCCGCCCGGCGCGACGAGCTTTTCGCAGAGTTCGAACGTGGCCGGAATACCGACCGCCTCAATCACCGTGTCGACGCCGCGATCGCCGGTGAGCTTCATCACGGCCTCGACCGCCTTGCCGTTCGTGCTGTTGACGGTAGCCGTGGCGCCAAAACGCTTGGCGACTTCCAACCGGTTGTCGTCGAGATCAATCATGATGATCTCGGACGGGGAATAAAATTGCGCCGTAAGCAATGCGGCTAGACCAATCGGTCCCGAGCCGACGATCGCCACCGTATTGCCCGGCTGCACCTTGCCATTCAGCACGCCGCATTCGAAGCCGGTCGGCAGAATGTCACTGAGCATCACCAGCGCTTCTTCGTCAGCGCCCTTGGGAATCGGATACAAACTAGTTTCCGCATA
>Ga0302311_10003394_pt1 | contig 17449 bp, 14 predicted proteins | sample III_Palsa_N1_3_FD_200449 | JGI IMG/M metagenome (GOLD analysis project Ga0302311, IMG submission 200449) | Peat permafrost microbial communities from Stordalen Mire near Abisko, Sweden - III_Palsa_N1_3 | ecosystem: Environmental > Terrestrial > Soil > Palsa > Peat permafrost | place: Sweden... | reverse complement strand
GCTGTCCCTGCACGCCCACAACGAGACCCAGCGGCTCCCGGAGGTCCTGGCGCGCCTCGCGGCGGGCAACCGGGTGGTACTGGTCAGCGATGCCGGCACGCCGCTGCTCAGCGACCCGGGCTTCGAACTGGTGCGGGCGGCCATCGCGCAGGGGATTCCTGTCGGTGTGGTTCCGGGGCCATCGGCGATCACCGCGGCGCTGGCCCTGGCCGGGTTGCCCGTGGACCGGTTCTGCTTCGAGGGATTTCTGCCCGCCGGCGGGCGTGAGCGACGCGCGCGGCTGGCGGCGCTCGCCGCCGAGACACGCACCATGGTGTTCTTCGAGGCACCCCATCGCATCGTTGACAGCCTCGTTGATTTATCAACACGGTTCGGAAGTCAGCGGGCCGCGGTCATCGCGCGCGAACTCACCAAGCTCCACGAGACCGTGTACCGCGGCACGCTCGAGGAACTGTGCGCGGTTGCCGCACAGGATGCGAATCTGCAGCGCGGCGAAATCACGCTGATCGTGCACGGCGCGCCGCACGCTGTGGATGGCGCCGATCAGGCGCTGATGCGCCGCGCGCTGGAACTGCTGATCAACGAATTGCCACCGGGCAAGGCCGCCGCCATCGCCGCACAGCTCGCCGGGGCTAAGCGCGCGGAGGCGTACGCACTGGCGCTGCAGCTGCGCGGCGCCGCCGCGGCAGGCGAGGGGTAGTTGAGCCGCGGGCCGCAAGCCCGTATGGTGGTCCGCGAAGTCGGCCGGGTAATCGCTGCGTTCCTTTGGTGGGAACGGGGAGGAAAGTCCGGGCTCCCGCGAATAACGTGCCAGGTAACGCCTGGGGGGCGTGAGCCCACGGAAAGTGCAACAGAGAGCAAACCGCCTAAGTCACCCTCCGGCAACGGGTGGTGAACGGTAAGGGTGAAACGGTGCGGTAAGAGCGCACCGCGTCGGTGGCAACACTCGGCGGCTAGGTAAACCCCACGTGGAGCAAGGCCAAATAGGGAAGCAGCCTCGTGCCGTAAGGCTCAAGGCAGCGTCGATTCGTGCGCGCTTCCGGGTAGGCCGCTTGAGGTCTTCGGTGACGGGGATCCCAGAGGAATGATTACCCTCGACAGAACCCGGCTTACAGGCCGACTTCTTTTTACAGTAGTCATTTTAGTGACCTACTGTATAAGCTTTACGTAGCAACCTTCTGATACATAAGAAGACTGTTGCCGCGGGCTGAGTCAAAACGGTGCGTTTTGACTATAAGTCGTTGTGACAACGGCAAATTTCTCCGCCCATTCAATTGACATATTGGACTGCAGATTCCTATAGTGCCCGCAGGTGGGGAAAAGTGGGGATAAGTGGGCTTCTTGTCCCACAGGGGTCTAAGGTCTCATGTTCCGCGGCGCAGCAAAGGTCACTCTCGACGTGAAGGGGCGAATGTCACTGCCCACCCGCGTGCGGGACACCCTCGCCCAGACCGGGGAGAGACGGGTGGTGGCGACGGTCGATCGCGACCAGTGCGTGCTGCTCTACCCCCCGGCAGACTGGCAGACGCTGCAGGACCACCTGATGGACCTGCCCAACCTCAACCCTGAGGCACGCTGGCTGCAGCGGCTGATGGTGGGGTACGCCACAGATCTGGATATCGACGGCCACGGCCGCGTGCTGATTCCGGGGGAGTTGCGCGACTTCACCGGGTTGCAGCGCGACGCGATGCTGTTCGGGCAGGGCAACCACCTCGAGCTATGGGACGAGATCGCCTGGAAACAGGCGTCCATGGCTTCCATCGCCCCGGCGCAGCGTTCGGCTGCACCGGCGGCCGGATTGCACGAAATAAAGCTGTCGGCGGGGTTGCGTAATGACCCGCCAATAGAAAAGTGATCGGACTCATGGACGAGCACGCTCCGGTGCTCGTCGAGGAAGTCCACACGGCGTTGGCTCTGAGGGCGGGTGGGTATTATGTCGATGCGACGTTCGGGCGCGGCGGCCACACGGCACGCCTTCTCGAGACCTTGGGTGGAGAAGGCCGCGTGCTCGCGATCGACCGCGACCCGCAGGCCATCGCGGCCGGCCGCCAGCGCTTTGCCCACGAACTGCGCCTCACGCTCCAGCACGCGCCGTTTTCGGAGCTCGCGGCTCTTGTGCCGGCGCATGCGCAGGGCCATCAATGCGCTGGCGTGCTCTTCGACCTTGGCGTTTCATCACCGCAGCTCGACGAGCCGGCGCGAGGTTTCAGCTTCCGGGCCGATGGTCCGCTCGATATGCGTATGGACCCGACACGTGGTGAGCCGGTTGCTGCATGGCTTGCCCGGGCGGGCGTCGATGAGATGCGCGAGGTGATCGCGACGCTGGGCGAGGAGCGCTTCGCGCGCCGCGTGGCGCAGGCCATTGCGAGCGCGCGCGAGCGCGCACCGATCACGCGCACGGCGCAGCTTGCCGAACTGGTGGCACGCGCGGTGCGCACGCGCGAGCCGGGCAAGAATCCGGCGACGCGCACCTTCCAGGCGCTGCGCATGTTCATCAACGATGAGCTCGGCCAGCTGCAGGCAGGACTCGCCGCGGCGTTCGCGGTGCTGGCGCCTGGCGGGCGACTGGCCGTCATCAGCTTCCACTCGCTCGAGGACCGGACGGTCAAGCAGTTCATGGCGCGCCACTCCAACGTCGACCCGGCGCTGGCGCGCCTGCCGGTGATCCCGGACTCGGCACAGCCACGCATGAAACTCGTCGGGCGCAAGCTGCGACCCACCGCGGCGGAACTGGCGCGCAATCCGCGGGCGCGCAGCGCGCTGCTGCGCGTCGCCGAGAAGCTGGCATGAAGCTGTCGCGGTCGACGCTCTACGGCGTGCTGGTGCCGGTGCTGTGGGTGGCGGCGCTGGGCTCGGCCGCCGGCGATGTGTGGTGCAAGCACCGCACGCGCGGCATGTTCATGCAGCTGCAGCAGCTGTCGGAACAGCGCGACAACCTCGATATCGAATGGGGGCAGTTGCAGCTCGAGCAGAGCGCCTGGTCGCAGCACGCTTTTGTGGAAAACGTTGCCAGCAACCGGCTGCACATGAGAACCCCGCCGGCGCAGGAGATCAAGATCGTCTCGCCATGAGGTCCAGGAATCCACGTGACCGGACGGCAGGCTCGTTTCGCTGGCGGGTCTGGCTGATAGTTGGCCTGCTGGGGACGGCAGGCGCGGGGCTGCTCGCCCAGGCGGCACGCCTGCAGCTGTATCGCCACGACTTCTACGCCCTGGAAGGCAACGAGCGCTTTTCGCGCGTAACGACGATCACGGCGCACCGGGGCATGATCACCGATCGCAATGGCGAACCACTCGCGATCAGCACGCCGGTCGATTCGGTGTGGGTGAATCCACAGGAACTGGCTCCTGCCTCGGACCAGATTCCGCGCCTGGCGCAGGTGTTGAAACTCGACCGCCAGGAGCTCGCCCAGCGCATCACCAGTAACGAGGATCGCGAGTTCCTCTACGTCGAACGGCATCTGCCGCCGGCTGACGCCGAGAAGGTGCGCGCGCTGGACATTCCCGGCGTCTACCTGAAGCGGGAGTACCGGCGCTACTACCCCTCCGGTGAGGTGACCGGTCAGATGCTGGGTTTCACCAACGTCGATGACGCCGGGCAGGAGGGGTTGGAGCTGGCGTTTGACCACTGGCTGGCGGGCACCGATGGCGCCAAGCGGGTCATCCAGGACGGCTATCAACGCGTCGTGCAGGACGTGGACAGCATCCGCGAAGTGAGCCCGGGCCACGATCTGAAACTGTCGATCGACCTGCGCATTCAGTATCTGGCCTACCGGGAACTGAAGGCGGCCGTGCGCGATCAACGGGCCAAGGCCGGCACCATGGTCGTACTCGACGTGCGCACCGGTGAAATCCTGGCGATGGTCAACCAGCCGGGTTTCAATCCCAATGACCGCGATTCGGCCGAGCCGGCCGACTACCGCAATCGGGCGGTGACCGACATTCTCGAGGCCGGCTCTGCGATCAAACCATTCTTCATCGCCGCTGCCCTTTCATCCGGCAGGTACGACGATCACAGCATCATCGACACCTCTCCCGGCTTCATCAAAGTCGGCGCCACGCCCTTTGAGGATGAACACGGCAGCCTGGGAAGGATCGACATTGCGACCATCCTGGCCAAGAGTTCGAACGTCGGCATGATCCACATTGCCCTGTCGTTGCCACCGGAGCTCATCTGGACCACGCTCTCGAAGCTCGGTCTCGGCCAGGTCACGGCCAGCGGCTTTCCCGGTGAGTCTGCGGGGGTATTCAGCAACTACGTGCACTGGCGGCCGATTGGCATAGCGACCATGTCGCATGGCTACGGTCTGTCCGTCACACCGCTGCAGCTGGCGCAGGGCTACGCCACCATCGGCGCCATGGGCGTGCGCCATCCCGTGTCATTTCTGCCGGTGACCGATCCACCGGAGGGCGAGCGGGTCCTCAGCGAGCACACCTGCCAGGAACTGGTGAGCATGCTGGAGTCAGTGGTGGCCGCTGAAGGCACGGGCAAGAAAGCCGGAATCTACGGCTATCGTGTCGCGGGCAAGACCGGCACCGCGTGGAAGGCCGCGGCCGGTGGCTACTCGACCAATCTATACATGTCCGTCTTTGCCGGCGTGGCCCCGGCAACGGCTCCCCGGCTGGCTGCCGTTGTGGTCATCGATACCCCCGGTGCCGGACAGTATTACGGTGGTGATGTCGCCGCACCGGTGTTCTCGTCGGTCATGGGTCCGGCGTTGCGGCTGCTCGGGGTGGCACCTGACACGACGGTTGGCGTGCCGGCCGATGAGGCACCCGGACCGATGCCCGTGCGCCCGCATCCGGGAACGCACACGGTGGCACGCCGATGATGCCGGTGCGAAACCTGCTCGCCGGCATCATTGAGGCGCCGGAGGACATCGCGGTATCCGATGTGACCCTCGACAGCCGTGACGTCACGCCCGGCGCGCTGTTTCTGGCCTGCCGCGGACATGACGCGGGCCGCGGCACGGGCGCACGGCACGGCGTCGAATTCGCGGCGCAGGCCTCCGAGCGCGGCGCCCGCGCCGTGCTCTACGAGACGCCGGCTGCCGGGGAGACCCGGGCGTTGGATGCCGCGGCCCGACTGCTGCAGCGGGTCCGCCAGCGCGCTGGCCAGGATGAGGATCAGTTCGTCGTCGCCGTGCCGGACCTGCGTTCGCATCTGGGCGTGATTGCGGATCGCTTCTTCGGTGAGCCGTCACAGGCCCTGCAGGTGGTGGGTGTGACCGGCACCAATGGCAAGACCACCTGTGCCTGGCTCATTGCGCAGGCGTTGACGCTGTGTGGCCGTCCGGCGGCCTATATCGGCACGCTGGGCTACGGCAGTCCCGGGGACCTGCGCCCGGTCGCGCATACCACTGCGGACGTGGTGAGCGTGCACCGGCAGCTCGCGGCCCTGCGCGCCGCAGGCGCCGCGGCGGTGGCCATGGAAGTGTCGTCACACGCGCTCGACCAGGGCCGCGTGGACGAAGTGCGCTTTGCCGAGGCGGCATTCACCAACCTCACCCAGGATCACCTGGATTATCACGGCACGATGCACTCTTACGGCGCCGCGAAGGCGCGGCTGTTTGCGCGTCCGACCCTGCATACCCGTGTCATCAATGTGGATGATGCGTTCGGCCGCGAACTCGCAGGGGCAACCGCGGCCCCCGGTCGCCTCGTCGTGACCGGCCGCGGCGGCGCGACGCCCGGCGCTGCGGCCCACGTGATGGCCACGCAGGTTCAGGCCCGGGGCGATGGCTTCGATCTCACGCTCGATTCGTCCTGGGGCAAGGCGCAGCTGCGCGTGCCCCTGATCGGCGATTTCAATGTGGACAATGCGCTGACCACGCTGGCGGTCCTGCTGGCGGCGCAGGTGCCGCTGGCCGCGGGCCTGAGCGCGCTGGAGCGATGCGTGGCGCCGCCGGGACGGATGCAGACGATCCGTGTCGCCGGGGCCGCGCCGCACGCCACGGTCATCGTCGACTACGCCCATACGCCCGATGCGCTGGCGAAGGCGCTTGATGCCGCGCGCGGGCACTGCCGGGGCCGGCTGCACGTCGTGTTCGGCTGTGGCGGTGACCGGGATGCGCTCAAGCGGCCGATCATGGGCGGCATCGCCGTGATGCGCGCCGATGCAGTCACCGTGACCGATGACAATCCGCGCAACGAGGATCCGGCCGCCATCGTCCGCGACATCCTGGCAGGCATCACGAGTGGTGCCGACCACGTGCGGGTCGTGCACGATCGGGCGCTTGCCATCCGCGACGCGATCCAGGCGGCGGCGCCGGAGGATGTCGTGCTCATCGCAGGCAAGGGCCACGAGGACTACCAGATCTACGGCACCCACCGCCGGGAGTTCAGCGACGAGCAGGTCGCCCGCGCCGTGCTGGAGGCGCAGGCATGAAAGCCACGCTGGCGGCATTCGCACAAAGCTGCGGCGGACACCTGGTGGGCCGCGATGGCGGATTCAGCGGTGTCTCGACCGACTCGCGCACCATCAATGCCGGCGAGCTGTTCGTCGCGTTGTCGGGACCGCACTTCAACGGCGAGGATTATGTGGCCGCCGCGGCCGCGCGCGGCGCCGTCGGCGCGCTGCTGCGCTCGCAGCAGCCCGCGCCGATCAGCCAGATCGTGGTCGACGACACGTTGGCGGCGCTGGCGAGCGGCGCTCATGCCTGGCGCGAGGGCTTCTCGATACCGGTGGTCGGTGTCGCCGGCAGCAACGGCAAGACCACCGTGAAGGAACTGATTTCCAGCATCCTGTCGCAGGCCGGCCCCTGCCTGTCCACCCGCGGCAATCTCAACAACCATATCGGTGTGCCGCTCACGCTGTTCCGGCTCGGCGCCGAGCACCGCTTCGCAGTCGTGGAGATGGGCGCGGACTGCGCCGGTGAAGTGGAGAACCTGGTGCGCATCGGCCGACCCACCGTCGGCATCATCACCAACGCCGGCGCCGAACACCTTGAAGGGTTCGGCAGCCTGGAGGGCGTCGCGCGCGCGGAAGGCGAGATGGTCGCGGGCTTAGGCAAGGATGCGAGCGCGATCATCAACAATGATGACCCCTTCGCGCTGCTGTGGAAGCACATGACGCCCGCGCGCGTATCCACTTTCGGGCTGTTGCCGGGAGCGGACTTCACGGCCGCGGCGATCAGCACCAGCATCGACAGCAGCGGCTTCGTCACGCACTTCACCTTGCATGCTCCCCAGGGAAGCATCCCCGTGGAGCTGCACCTTGCCGGTCGGCACAACCTGGTCAATGCGCTCGGCGCCGCGGCGGCAGCCAGCGCCGCCGGCGTGCCGCTCTCCGCCATCGCCCGCGGCCTCGGCGACATGCGCCCGGTGCCGGGCCGCCTGCAGTTGAAGCGCGCCGCGAGCGGTGCCTGGATCATCGACGATTCCTACAACGCGAATCCGAGTTCGGTGCAGGCCGCCATCGAAGTGCTGGCCTCACTCACGGGTCAGCGCTGGTTGGTGTTCGCCGACATGGGCGAACTCGGCGACTACGCCACCGCAAGCCATCGACAGGTCGGTATCTGGGCGAAGGCCGCCGGCATCGAGCGCCTGTTCGCCACCGGCACCGAGGCGCAACTCGCCGTGGACAGCTTCGGTGCCGGCGCCACCTGGTTTGCCGATACCGCGGCGCTGGCGGCCGCCCTCAACGCCGAGCTATCTGCCGAGGTACGCATGCTGGTCAAGGGATCGCGCTTCAACCGTCTGGAACGTGTCGTGGCCGCGCTGCTCCCGCCGAGCCCAGGAGCCTGACGTGCTGTACCTGCTCACCCAGCATCTCACCGGCCTGTACTCCGGCTTCAACGTGTTCTCGTATCTGACGCTGCGCGCGATCCTGGCCTGCATGTCTTCACTGTTGTTCGCGCTGGTCATCGGCCCCTCGATGATCGCGCGTCTGTCCCGGTACCAGATCGGACAGGTCGTGCGTGACGATGGTCCGAAGTCGCACCTGCCGAAGGCCGGAACGCCCACGATGGGCGGCGCGCTGATTCTGGTGGCAGTGCTGTTCGGCACCCTGCTGTGGGCCAATGTCCGCGACCGGTTCGTCTGGACCGTCATCGGCGTCACGTTCGCGTTCGGACTGATCGGTTTCTACGATGACTATCTGAAGCTGACGGCGCGCAATTCGCGCGGTCTGATCCCGCGCTGGAAATACTTCTGGCAGACCGTCGTCGGCCTGTGCGCCGCTGCCGTGCTGTATTACACCGCGCAGTCGCCGGCGGAGACGACGCTGTTCCTGCCCTTCGTCAAGCGCTTCGCCGAGCCGCTTTCGGCGGTCTCGTACATCGTGCTCAGCTACCTGATGATCGTCGGCATGAGCAATGCCGTGAATCTGACCGACGGCCTCGATGGCCTCGCCATCATGCCGGCGGTCATGGTCAGCGCGGCACTGGGCGTGTTCGCCTACGCCAGCGGTAACGCCAAATTCGCCGAGTACCTGGCAATCCCCGCCGTGCCGCGTGCCGGCGAACTGCTGGTGTTCTGCGCGGCGCTGAGCGGCGCGGGACTCGGGTTTCTCTGGTTCAACACCTATCCGGCGCAGGTATTCATGGGCGATGTGGGGGCGCTGGCGATCGGCGGTGCCCTGGGCGTCGTGGCCGTGATCGTGCGCCAGGAACTGGTGGCGCTGATCATGGGCGGTGTCTTCGTCCTGGAGACCGCCTCGGTGATCCTGCAGGTGGCCTCCTTCAAATTGACGGGCAGGCGGATCTTCCGCATGGCGCCGATCCATCACCATTTCGAGCTCAAGGGCTGGGCCGAGCCGAAGGTGATCGTGCGCTTCTGGATTCTCTCCTTGCTGCTGGTGCTGTTGGGTCTTGCGACCCTGAAGGTGCGATGAGCGAGACGCGCAACAAGCCGACTGCCGCGGTAATCGTGGGCCTGGGGGTCACGGGGCTGTCCTGCGCGCGCTACCTGTTGGGACATGGCTGGCGCATCTGCGTCACCGACAGCCGCGAAGATCCGCCGGGTCGCATTGAGCTTGCGCGGTTGGCACCGGACATCACCGTGCGCTTCGGCACCCTGGATACCAGCCTGCTCGATGAAGCGGTGTGCGTGGTGGCATCCCCCGGCGTCCCGCTTTCCGATCCGTTCTTCGCCGAGGCGCAGCGCCGCGGCATCACCGTCGTGGGCGACATCGAGCTGTTCGCGGTGGCTGCCGATGCGCCCGTCGTGGGTGTGACCGGCACCAACGGCAAGAGCACCGTGACGACGCTCGTCGGGCGCATGGCGGCGCGCGCCGGCATGCGCGTACGCGTCGGTGGCAATCTCGGTGAGCCGGCGCTGGCGCTGCTGCAGGCGTCGCAGGCGGATGCGCAGCCCACGGAACTCTATGTGCTGGAGCTTTCCAGTTACCAGCTCGAGGCCACCTCCTCGCTGGACCTGCGGGCCGCCACCGTGCTGAACGTCACGCCCGATCACATGGACCGTTACGCCTCGATGGGCGAGTACGCAGCCGCCAAGGCCCGCATCTTCGCCCGTTGCGACACCGCCGTGATCAACCTGGATGACCCGCTGGTCGCCGCCATGCCGCACAAGGCGGCGCGGGTGGTGGGCTTCTCGCTGCTGGACGCGGCCGGTGCCGACTTCACCGTGGCCGCCAATGCGGGCAAGCCGTGGCTGATCCGCCGCGGCGAGCCTTTGATTCCGGTCGACGCAATGCGCCTGACCGGCCTGCACAACGCGGCCAACGCGCTCGCCGCACTCGCCCTGGGCGAGGCGATCGGTCTGCCGCTGCAGGCCATGCTCGATGAGCTCACGACTTTCCCGGGGTTGCCGCACCGTTCGCAGTGGGTGGCGGACGTGGCCGGCGTCCACTACGTCGATGACTCCAAGGGCACCAATGTCGGCGCGACCCTCGCCGCGGTCGCGGGTATGCCCGGACCGCTGATCGTGATCGCCGGCGGTGACGGCAAATCGCAGGACTTCACGCCGCTGCGCGCGGCCTTCCGCGGCAAGGTGCGCCACGTGGTGCTCATCGGCCGCGACGCGCCGGTGATCGAGCAGGTGCTGAGCGATGTCTGTACCACGCAGCGCAGCGCCAGCCTGCCCGAGGCGGTGCGCGCGGCCGCGAAGGTGGCCCGGCCCGGTGACACCGTGCTGCTGTCGCCCGCCTGCGCAAGCCTCGACATGTTCCGTAACTACGCGCATCGCGGTGAGGTCTTCAGCGGCGCGGTCAGGGAGCTGGCGGCATGAGCGCAGTCCCCACCCCGCGCGTCGATTTCCCGATGGTGTCACTGCTGGCCGCGATCGTCCTCTTCGGCCTGATCATGGTCACGTCGGCTTCGATCTCGGTCGCCAGCCAGGAGATCGCAGCCAACAGCTTCGCCTACCTGGAGCGGCAGCTGCTGTTCCTCGCCGTCGGGGTCGGCGCCGGCGCCCTCGTGTTCTGCCTGCGCACCGACCAGCTGGAGCGGCTGGCGGTGCCGCTGCTGTTCGTCGGCCTGGCGATGCTGTTGATCGTCGCGGTGCCCGGCGTCGGACATCGCAGCCATGGCAGTCGGCGCTGGCTGCAGCTCGGAGGCTTCGCCTTCCAGGTGTCGGAACTGGCGCGATTGCTGGTGCTGATCTATGTGGCGAGCTATGCGGTACGCAAGGAAGAGGAGCTGCGCGGCACGCTGAAGGGGCTCCTCAAGCCGCTGGGCGTGCTGTTCCTCGCCGGCGGCCTGCTGCTGGCCGAGCCGGACATGGGCGCGGCCACGGTGCTGTTCGCGACCGGCTTCATCATGCTGTTCCTGGCCGGTGGCCGGCTGCGCTACATGACGCTGATGGTGCTGTGCGCGGTCCTGCTGTTCGTGGTCCTCGCGGAAGTCTCGGGATACCGGCGCGTGCGCATCACCGCGTTCCTGCACCCCTTCGATGATCCTTTCCATACCGGCTTTCAGCTGGTCCAGTCGCTGATCGCCATCGGGCGCGGCCACCTGTTCGGGGTGGGACTGGGAGAGAGCGTGCAGAAGCTGTTCTATCTGCCCGAGGCGCACAGCGATTTCATTTTCGCGGTGCTCGCCGAGGAGTTGGGCCTGGTGGGAGTGCTGCTGACCGTGGCGCTGTTCCTGGGCCTGGCCTGGCGCAGCCTGCATATCGCGCGCCTCGCGCACGCGGCGGGCCTCAAGTTCGGCGCCTTCATCGCTGCCGGCTTTGGCGTGTGGATCGGCGTCCAGGCGCTGATCAACATCGGTGTGAACATGGGTGTGCTGCCCACGAAGGGATTGACCCTGCCACTGATGAGTTACGGCGGGTCCAGCCTGGTCGTGGCGCTGGTGTGGGCGGCGATCGTGCTGCGCGTGTACCACGAGGCGACCCAGCCCTCGCGCAGTGCCGCGGCGAATCTCCGGGAGGCCGCATGAGCGCGCGCCCGATCCTGATCATGGCCGGGGGCACCGGCGGGCACGTCTACCCGGCGCTGGCCCTGGCCCGCCTGCTGCGCCGTCGGGCCCAAGCCGTGGTGTGGCTCGGAACCCGCAAGGGACTCGAAGCGCGGGTCATTCCGGCCGAGCAAATTCCGCTCGAATGGCTGTCGGTGGGAGGGCTGCGTGGCAAAGGTGCCCTGACACTGCTCGCGGCACCGTTCCGGCTGGCCCTGGCGCTGTGGCAGGCGCTGCGGGTCATGCGCCGCCATCGGCCCGTCGCCGTCGTGGGGCTGGGTGGCTTCGTCACCGGACCGGGCGGGGTTGCAGCGTGGCTGATGCGCCGGCCGCTCATCATTCATGAGCAGAACGCGGTGGCGGGCTTCACCAACCGCTGCCTGTCGCATCTGGCGGATGAAGTGCTCGAAGCCTTCCCGAACAGTTTCCACAACAGCGTGCCGACCCGCACCATCGGCAATCCGGTGCGCGAGGACATCGCGGCCGCCGCCACCCCGCAGGTGCGGTTCTCCGGACGACGAGGGGCAATCAACGTGCTGGTCTTCGGCGGCAGCCAGGGTGCCGTGCGACTGAACACCGTGGTGCCGCTGGCGCTGGCGCAGCTGGGCAGCGGACAGCGCCTGAACGTGCGTCACCAGGCCGGCGCGCGCTGGCACGAGGCGGCGGTGCAGAACTACGCCAAGAGCGGCGTGCGCGCCGAAGTGACCGCGTTCATCGAGGACATGGCCGAGGCGTACGGCTGGGCAGATCTCGTGATCTGCCGCTCCGGCGCGCTGACCGTGTGCGAACTGGCGGCCGTGGGCGTCGCGTCCATCCTGGTGCCGTTTCCCGCGGCGGTGGACGATCACCAGACGGTGAACGCGCGCTACCTCGTCGATCAGGGCGCAGCGCTGCTGATCGCGGATCGCGATCTGACGCCGCAGCGCTTGTGCGAGACTTTGCAGACGCTGTGCAAGGATCGTGTGCCGCTTTTGGAAATGGCCATCAGGGCGCGCGATCTGGCGCAGCCCCGGGCGGCCCAGGATCTGGCCCAGGCGTGTCTGCGCTATACGGAAGGTGCCGCATGATCCTGGACCGCGCCGACCGCATGCGTCGCATCCATACCATCCATCTGGTCGGTATCGGCGGCAGCGGTATGAGCGGCATCGCCGAGGTGCTCATCAATCTCGGTTACCGCGTACAAGGTTCGGATCTCAAGGCGAACGCCGTCACGCTGCGTCTGGCGCAACTGGGCGCCCGCGTCGCCATCGGTCATGCGGCGGCCAACGTCGAGGGCGCCGACGTGGTCGTGATCTCAAGCGCCGTGTCGCCGCAGAACCCGGAAGTGATGGCGGCGTTGGCGGCGCGCGTGCCGGTCGTGCAGCGCGCCGAGATGCTGGGCGAGCTGATGCGTTTCCGCTATTCGATCGCGGTGGCCGGTACGCACGGCAAGACCACGACGACCAGTCTCGTTGCGAGCATCCTCGCCGAAGGCGGCGCGGATCCGACCTTCGTGATCGGCGGCAGACTCAAGAGCGCCGACAGCAACGCGCGGCTTGGCTCCGGTCGCTACCTCGTGGCCGAGGCGGACGAAAGTGACGCAAGCTTCACGCACCTGCAGCCGCTCATCGCTATCGTCACCAACATCGACAACGATCACCTCGGCACCCACGACGGTGATTTCGAGCGTCTGAAATCGAGCTTCGTGGAGTTCCTGCACAATCTGCCCTTCTACGGTCTGGCCATTCTCTGTCTGGATGATGCGACGCTCGCGGGCGTGATGCCGCGCGTCGGCCGGCCGATCATGACCTACGGATTGTCATCCGCGGCGGACGTGCGTGCGGTGAACATGCGCCGCAATGGTCTGCAGACCCAGTTCGACGTGGTGCGCTCGGGTACCGCCGCGCGTACCGGCGCCGGCGCCACGTTGCCCGTGACGCTGAATCTCCCCGGCACGCACAACGTCGGCAATGCACTCGCCGCGATCGCCGTGGCGACCGAGGTGGGCATCGAGGATGCCGCCATCGCCCGGGCACTGGCTGCCTTCCAGGGCATCGACCGGCGTCTGCAGCATCTGGGTGATGTGACGCTCAGTAGCGGCACCGTGACCATCGTTGATGACTACGGCCATCACCCGACGGAGGTTGCCGCGAGTCTCGAGGCACTGCGCCAGGGCTACCCGGGACGCCGCCTGGTGCTGGCATTCCAGCCGCATCGGTATACCCGCACGCGCGATCTCATCGATGACTTCGGCCGGGTGCTCTCGCAGGCCGACGTGCTGCTGGTGACGGAGGTCTATTCGGCCGGCGAGTCCCCCATCACCGGCGCCGACGGACGCGCGATCTGCCGCGCGGTGCGCTCGCGTGGTCAGGTCGAACCGGTGTTCGTGGAAAACGTGGAGCTGCTGGGGCAGGCGCTGCAGGGCGTGATCCGCGGCGGCGACGTCGTGGTCACCATGGGTGCCGGCAATATCAATACCGTCGCGCACGGCCTGTCCGCGGTACTCGCACAGGGGCGCGCATGATTCAGGTCGCCGAAAAGTTCTTTGGCCGCATCCGCCGCAATGAACCCATGAGCCGCCACACCTCCTGGCATGCGGGCGGCCCGGCCGAGATCTATTTCACCCCGCGTGACCGCGAGGACCTGCGGGCATTCCTGCACGCGGTGCCGGCGGATACGCCCATTCATTTCGTCGGCCTCGGCAGCAACCTGCTGGTACGCGACGGCGGGATCCGCGGCGTGGTGGTGGCGACCCAGGATGCGCTGCTGCGCCTCGAGCGGGTCGATGAGACGACGGTGTACAGCGAGGCGGGGGTGCCCTGCGCGCGCATTGCGCGCCAGTGCATCCAGTGGCAGCTCGCGGGGGCGGAGTTCTTTGCCGGCATTCCCGGCACGCTCGGCGGGGCCCTGGCCATGAACGCGGGTGCCTTCGGCAATGAGACCTGGAACTGCGTGGTGTCGGTGGAAACCCTCGACCGGCACGGACGGCAGCACACGCGGGTGGCGGGCGAATACTCGGTGAGCTACCGGCACGTTGCCGGCACGAATCCCGAAGAGTGGTTCGCGGCCGCACGCATGACCTTCACCAAGCAGCCCGGCATCGATGACTCGCAGCTGCGTGAGCTGCTGGCGCGCCGCCGCCAGACCCAGCCCATCGGTGAATGGAGCTGCGGCTCGGTGTTCCGGAACCCGCCGGGCGATCACGCCGCCAGGCTGATCGAGGCCACGGGCCTCAAGGGTCTGCGCGTCGGTGATGCCTCCGTGTCGCTCAAGCATGCGAATTTCATCATCAATCACGGCGCAGCGACGGCGGCCGACCTGGAACAGCTGCTCCTGAAGGTGCAGCACGAGGTCAAAGCGGCGCACGGCGTTGATCTGCAGCCCGAAGTGCGGATCGTCGGGGAGCAGCCCTGATGCGCATCAGACAGGACAAGTCGGCGGCGCACAGTGCCCAGACTGCACAGGAATTCGGCAAGGTCGCGGTGGTTTTCGGCGGCACCTCGACGGAACGCGAAGTCTCGCTCAAGACCGGCGCCGCGGTGCTCGCCGCGCTCAGGCGCCGCGGGGTCGACGCCTTCGGCTTTGATCCGCGCGACCAGCTGCTGCCGGAACTGCTGAGCGCCGGCACCGACCGCGTCTGGATTGCACTGCACGGCCCGGGTGGCGAGGACGGCACGCTGCAGGGCGCGCTCGAGTGTCTGGGGATTGCCTATACCGGCAGCGGCGTGATGGGTTCGGCAATCGGCATGGACAAGCTGCGCACCAAGCGCCTGGCCCAGGCCGCCGGCATTGCCACCAGCGATTACGTGGAACTGACCGGTGAGCAGGATCTGGATGCGGCGCTCGCGCGCCTTGGGCTGCCGCTGATCGTGAAGCCGGCCACCCAGGGGTCCAGCGTGGGCATGACCAAGGTCGAGCGCCCCGGGGAACTGTTGCCCGCCTATCGCGTCGCGGCCGCGGTGGATCACAGCGTCCTGGCGGAGGCCTGGATCAGCGGCGCGGAGTACACGGTGTCGATTCTCAACGACCGCGCGCTGCCGTCGATCCGCATCCAGCCGGCGACGACCTTCTACGACTACGAGGCCAAGTACCTGCGCGATGACACCCAGTATTTCTGTCCGTCGGGTCTGTCCAAGCCCGCCGAGGAACATCTGGCGGCGCTGGGCCTGGCGGCGTTCGCTGTGGTGGGCGCGGACGGGTGGGGGCGCGCGGACTTCATGATGGACAGTGCCGGCCGGCCGCAGCTGCTGGAGGTCAATACCGTTCCGGGTATGACCGACCACAGCCTGGTGCCCATGGCGGCCAAGGCGGCGGGCATCAATTTCGATGAGCTGGTGTGGCGGATTCTCGAATCCAGCTTCACGCGCGTGCCCGTGCAACAAGGAGGCGCATAGATGTTCAGCATGCGTCCGCAGAACCGCAGGCGGCGCGCCCAGCCGTCCTCGCGCTGGTCACTGCCGGTGGTGCCGTGGGCCGCGCTGGGCCGCGCGGCGCTGGCCACGGGAACGCTCGCCGGAGTGCTGCTGGTGAGCACCTGGGCGCTCAATCAACCCATCACGCAGGTTGCGGTGGCCGGACGCTTTGAACGCGTCGCGCCGCTGGATGTGGAACGCGCGGTCAAGGAGAGCGTTGCCGGCAGGGGCCTGGTGAACGTGGACCTGATCAAGGTGCGCGCGGCGGTGCGGGCGCTGCCGTGGGTGGACACGGTCAGCGTCCAGCGTAACTGGCCGCGAGGTCTGGCGGTCACGATCGGTGAGCAGGTCGCGGCGGCACGCTGGGGCGACAGCGGTCTGCTCAACACGCGCGGCGATCTGTTCGCTCATGAGGCCACGCATATTCCGCTGGAGCTGCCGCGGCTGTCCGGGCCGGATGGCACGCAGGCCAGTGTCGTGCAGCGCTACTTCGCGATGCGCGACCGGCTGCAGGAGATGGGCATGCGCATCACGGCGCTGCGCCTGGATGCCCGCGGCGCGTGGGAACTGGACCTGGATAACGGCGTGACCGTGCGCCTCGGCCGTCAGCAGCTTGACGAACGATTCAATACTTTCATGGCGACGGCGGTCAGGATCGTAGCGCAGCGCGCTACGGACATTGCCTACGTCGACATGCGTTACGCGAATGGCTTTGCCATCGGCTGGCGCAGCGCCGGCGCGGGTGATGCAAAGAACGGGAGCGATGCTCGCAATGTCTAAGCGCACGGACCGCAGTCTGATCGTCGGGTTGGATATCGGCACCTCGAAGGTGGTCGCACTGGTGGGTGAAGTCACCGCCGACGGCAACATCGAGGTGATCGGCGTGGGCTCGCAGCCCTCGCGCGGATTGAAGAAGGGCGTGGTCGTCAACATCGAATCCACGGTGCAGTCCATCCAGCGGGCGGTCGAGGAGGCCGAACTGATGGCCGGCTGCCAGATCCATTCGGTGTATGCCGGCATCGCCGGCAGCCACGTGCGCAGTCTGAACTCCCACGGCGTCGTTGCCATCCGCGACCGCGAGGTCTCCCTTGGCGATGTGGAACACGTGATCGATGCGGCGCGCGCCGTCGCCATCCCGGCTGACCAGAAGATCCTGCACGTGCTGCCGCAGGACTACGTGATCGACGGCCAGGAGGGCATCCGCGATCCCATCGGTATGTCCGGCGTGCGCCTCGAGGCCAAGGTGCACATCGTCACCGGCGCGGAGAGTGCAGCGCAGAACATCGAGAAGTGCATCCGGCGCTGCGGCCTCGAGGTCGACGACATCGTGCTCGAGCAGCTCGCCTCCAGCTTCGCGGTGCTCACCGAAGACGAGCGCGAACTGGGCGTGTGCCTGGTGGACATCGGTGGCGGTACGACGGATCTGGCGGTGTTCACCGGTGGCGCGATCCGCCACACCGCGGTGATTCCGATCGCCGGTGATCAGGTCACCAACGACATCGCCGTCTCGATGCGCACACCGACGCAGTACGCCGAGGACATCAAGGTGCGCTACGCCTGCGCGCTCTCGCAGCTCGCCAATCCGGACGAGAGCATCGAGGTGCCGAGCGTCGGCGAGCGGCCCTCGCGAAGGCTCGCCCGCCAGACGCTGGCCGAGATCGTCGAGCCGCGCTACGAGGAGCTGTTCGGCCTGGTGCGCGAA